>Ga0182015_10000807_pt1 | contig 43530 bp, 37 predicted proteins | sample 712P3MmetaG_FD_120478 | JGI IMG/M metagenome (GOLD analysis project Ga0182015, IMG submission 120478) | Permafrost microbial communities from Stordalen Mire, Sweden - 712P3M metaG | ecosystem: Environmental > Terrestrial > Soil > Wetlands > Permafrost | place: Sweden: Stordalen | collected...
GCGTCGGGAAAGCCCTCGTGCAGGCTCTTGCCGGCGTCTTCTTCGAGATGGACGCGGGTGATGCCGATGCGTCTAGTTCTCAGTTGTCGGTTCTCAGTTCTCAGTTTTTGGTTTCCGTCGTCCTTCTTCGACGCTGGCACTTCTATATATCCATGCTCGGCCAGGGGCTTGTCGTACTGCGAAATCTGGTAGCCCTTGGGCAGATCGGGATAGAAATAATTCTTACGGGCGAAGATCGAGGTTTCGTTGATGCGGCAATTCAGTGCCATCGCGGCCAGCGTGGCGAATTCGACTGCCTTCCGGTTAAGCACCGGCAAAGCTCCGGGCATGCCCAGGCAGACCGGGCAGACATTTGTGTTGGGCGGAGAGCCGAAACGAGTGGAGCAGGAGCAGAAGATCTTCGTCGCCGTCAGCAGTTGGACGTGCACTTCGAGGCCGATGACCGGCTCGTAGGTTGTGCGGGCGGCGACGGGGGTTTCCGCGGAGGTCGGCATCGGGTGATTATAGGGCAGTGGCCAGTGGTCAGTGATCAGACTGTGGTCTGGATTGAAAAAAATCAACAGATCAATCTGCGTAAAATCCCTGGAATCAGGTAGTTGCGGTTTTCGAGTCTGTCGTGAATCTGGCTAAAATATTAGAAACAAAGGATTTGCTTGCAAAATATCACATTCAAAGGACTTAGGTGATCTTGCCATCGCCGAAGTGCCGTAAAATCAGGTGCTCGGACCGTAAAATATTGCATTTACGGGAGTTATCTCATTGCTATTCAGATGTCAAAGACCTAATGCGTAGAGAAATAGGATTGCAGTTTTGAGAATCGAAGTCAAGGGAATTCGAGATTTGGTAGTGGGCAGTTTCAAAACCGCCCACTACCCGAGATTTCTTGGAGAACTCGACCGGGAGTCAAAATCCCGCCGTGCCGCAAAAAACGCGGCAAGGGTGGGGGCACTCGTACCCCGTTGCGTGGGGTATACGTCGAGTCGAGAGCTTTCACCAGGCGAAACGGATGAACGCTGGAACGCTCGTGCTAGCTTGATCGAAGCCGCCCCGCAGGGCGGCCTCGGTTTGTGTGACCGGCTGTATCTACTTCACTTGAAACGCCAGGTTGCTGGACCACGAAAAGCTCGGTGTCGTAACCACGATCGGACCTGTGGTTGCGCCGCTCGGGACTGTGGCTGTGATCCGGACGTCGGAGACAACAGTAAACTCCGCCGCCGTTCCGTTAAAGGTTACGGCTGTAGAACCGGTCAGACCGGGGCCCAGGATATTTACCGTTCGTCCAACTTCGCCGGAGTTAGGAACTGCTTCTACGAAGGGCGTACCGCCGGAGATCGGAAGCATACCGAAAAGCGTGCCGCAGCCGTTCCCGCAGCCCGAGATATCCTCGCCACCTCTAAAGGTGGCTCCATAAATGAACCCGTTGGTAGCCGCAAGCAACCCGTCGGGGAATTCGCCGTCGACGCAATTCGTGCCGTTGGCGCAGAACGAGTAAAGGACAGTCAATGTGCCCGATTCCGTCAGTTGATAGGCCGTCCCTTCTGAATAAGGCCCGCCATTGCCCGAGGTCCCCAGCAACATTCCGTCCGCCTGCTGCACTACTCCTGTCGTGGGGTACTCTCCGTCATCACAGGAAAAATTGCTGTTCATGACCGGGCAGAAATTGTAGAGGGTGGTCAGCGCTCCGCCGGTGGTGATCTCGAAAACGGTGCCCACGTCGTATGCGCCGCCGGAGTAAGTCGTCCCGGCCAATTGCCCATTGCTGGTCTGGCTTAATCCGGCGGCGGGCTGATCGCCGTCTGGGCAGTGGTCCTCACTGCAAAAACTGTAAACTGTCTCCAGCGCGCCGGACGGGTCAACCTCAAAGACATTTCCCAAGCCGTACTCGCCGCCATAGCCAGTCACGCCATAGAACCGTCCGTTGGAGGCCTCGACCAGCGGCGTAGCCGGATATATGCCGTCAACACAATTGCCACTATCGTTTTGCACAGCACAAAAGTCGTGGAGAGTGGTCAGCGTGCCCGCGGGCGTGAGTTGGTAGAATGTGCCACAGCCAAAGCAGGGGAAATCTCCATTGTTGTTCGTGCCGCCGAATTCGGTCACTCCGTACAAGTTCCCGTTGCTGCCCTCAATCACTCCCACTGGCGTTTGGCCGTCCACGCAAATGTGGTTGCTCTTGATCTGGCAGAAGCTGTACAGCGTCGTCAGCTTGCCACCCGGAGTGATCTCGAAAACTGTGCCCTCCTTCTCCGTTCCCCCGGACGAAGTTGTGCCATAGAGGTTGCCGTTGGTTCCCAAGGTCAGGCCTGCACTGGGAGAGGCCCCGTCGGCGCAATCCGCTTGCGAGCAAAAGTTGTAAATCGTGGTCAACTTACCCTGCGAATCCCCCTGCGAGGTCAGTCGAAAAACCGTGCCGCAGCCGCCCCCGATGCTGCAATTACTGGAGGTGCCGCCGCCCGTCACTCCGTAATAGTTTCCGTCGAAGCCCTGTACCAGCGCCCCATTCGGACGGCCGCCGTCCTTCCCGTCGAAATTAGCCAGAGTCTTGAGATAAGTACTTTGCGCGTGCGTCGCAACCGCGGTCGCGACGCAGAATGCGGCGACGCAAAGGAATATGCAAGCGAACCTGACCAATGTGGCGTTGGCGAGTGCGATCCGACGGAATCCATTCCTCTCGAACCCTGGATTGCTCATGGCTGTCTCCTTCTCGGCGTAATGCCGACGTATGAGTAAGGTTGTCCCCAGGCGTTCGTGCTCGCGCTACGGGAGTGTGCCTTCGCCGTGCGAAGGATCTGGGTTGCGGTAAACCTCGGACTTTACGACAAATGACGAAGACAGGCTTTAGCTGCGAGGTGGGGGATAAAGCAACCAGTTACAGACCCCGCATTATTGGCCACTCGAACCTGATTGTCAACTGTGCAGTTGGGGTATGCGTTACGCAGGAACAGAGAGTCAAAATCCCCACCCTGCCCCGAAGAACGCGGCAAGGATGGGGCACCCACTTCGGTAAACGGTCCGAGACACTCAGCTACTTCTCCAGCGGAATCTCGAAATACATGAGCTCGGTGCCTTTGGCGTTGTTGATGCCGGTTACGTAGATGTGGGCACTGGCGAGGGGGGCTTCGATGTCGCCTACGTCGAAGAAGAGGAATCCGGATTGCGTGGTGCGGGGCTCGACGGCTTTGGCGGCGAATTGGGAGGATTCGATCTCGTCCATTTCTTTCTTGCTGACGGTGCCTTTCACCTTTTTGTGAGGGATGGGAAAGGGCAGGGGCGTGGCTGGGTTGGTGTTGGCCTGGGGATTGGAGAGGCGGCGGAAGATGTCGTCGGGCGAAATTGGCGTCAGCTTGGTACGGTCGGCCGTGGTTAGGGTTACGAGCATGTCGGCGATGGAGATGGGCTGGTCGCCGTTGTTGGTGACGATGAAGAAGATGGGCAGGAGTCCGTGCTCGCGAAAGTTGACGGAGAAGAGTTTTGCTTTGTCGGGAGTGTCGTAGGGGTCGGCGGCGATGGCGACCTTCTCGTCGGGGTGGTCGTCGTGAGCGGGATAGGTTTTGGCGGGCTGGGCTACGGGCTTGATGAAGTCTTTGGCGGCGAGGGAGATCGAAGACAGGACTATGGCGCAGGAGGCGACAAGAATAGGGACAAGCCTGGCTTTCAGCGCTGGCTGCATGGTTCCGATTATAGAGGGTAACGGCATCCACTTTCGCCTTCGAGTTTTCATGGCGTCTTAAATTCGCAACTCTCTTGTTGCGGATATAAAATGTGACCACGGGGGCTGAAGCCCGCCGATTCTTTGGACTTTACGCAGCGCTGAAGCGCTGCTCTTCCACGGTGCTACCCGCATTTGCGCGCTCTTCCACAAGCTATGAAGGCGTGTCCTGATGTGAATCTCAATCCCCGATTCGAGCTGTTAGGCGGGAGTTTGTTTAGAATGGCTGAACTTGATCTCTTCTCTCTACAACTTTCTTTACAGCATGGCGCTGGCGGTGGGGATGTTGGTGAGCCTGCCCTATTGGCTCTTCCAGATGGCACGCCACGGCAAGTATCGCAAGGGATTCGCGGAGAGGATTGGACGGGTGCCTGCGCGGCTTCGGTTGCCAGGAGAACAGGAGCGGGTGATTTGGGTTCACGCGGTTTCCGTGGGGGAAGTGCTGGCGGTCGCGGGTTTGGTGGAGGAACTTCAGAGCCGTTTTCCGCAGCATAGGATTTTCATTTCCACGACCACCGATACGGGGCAGGTGCTGGCGCGCAAACGCTTTGGCGAAGCGAATGTGTTTTATTTCCCCATGGATTTCGCATTCGCCATCCGTCCTTATCTGCGGGCACTACGGCCGCAACTGGTGGTGATTGCGGAGACCGAGTTCTGGCCCAACTTTCTGCGGCTGGCGCATGCCGGCGGGGCGCGAATTGCGGTGGTGAATGCCCGCATCTCGGACCGGTCATGGCCGAGTTACCGGCGATTTCGCGGATTGCTGCGAAGACTGCTGGTCAACGTGGATTTATTTTTGGCGCAGACGCAGGAAGATGCCGCGCGACTGCAAGATATCGGAGCCAGCCTTGAACGCGTGCGAGTTACGGGAAATCTGAAGTTTGATATCCCTGTGCCCGCTCCGCCGGCGATTATCGAGAGCGTGAGGACGTCGATTGCGGCAACCGATGCCGGGCCGGTGCTGGTTTGTGGCAGCACCGTGGATGGAGAAGAGCCACTGCTGCTGAAGGCGTTTGAGAACCTGCTGGTGCAATATCCGCGAGCGCTGATGATGCTTGCGCCGAGGCATCCGGAGCGATTTGCGGCCGTGGCCGCACTGCTCGAGCAGATGTCGATTCGGTTCTGCAGGCGATCTCTGTGGAACGGGGAGCCATTGGGTGGTGGAGTGCTTCTGCTCGATACAATCGGAGAGTTGGCGGCGTTGTATGCGCTTGCCGACATCGCCTTTGTGGGCGGAAGTTTGGTGGCGCGCGGCGGGCACAATATTATTGAGCCGGCGCAGCATGGCGTGGCCACGGTGGTGGGCCATCACACGGAAAATTTTCGCGACATCGTGAGCTTATTCCAGAGCCGGGATGCGGTGAGGGTTGTCGGTCCGGCGGAGTTGCCGCTGGTGTTGCTGGAGTTGCTGGCCAACGACACGGAGCGGCGAGCTTTAGGACTGCGCGCCGCCGAGACCATGCGATCACAAGTAGGAGCAACAGCGCGGACGGCTGGTGAACTGCAGGAGTTGCTGGCGCGGCCATGAAATCGAATGTGCTGTCAGGCATCTACGGCGGCGTGGTGGGAGCGCGTAACGCGCTCTACAACCGGAGCTGGCTGCGCTCGCGGTCACTGCAAGGATCCGTTATCAGCGTGGGAAATCTTTCGGCGGGGGGATCGGGGAAAACTCCGTTTGTTATTTTGTTGGGCGAGTTATTGAAGGCGCGGGGAGTTCGCTTCGATGTGCTTTCGCGCGGTTACGGGCGCAAGACTCGTGGAGTGCTGCTGGTGGATCCGGGCGGGCTGCCACGGGATTTTGGGGATGAGCCGTTGCTGATTGCTCGACGGCTGCAGGCTCCGGTGGTGGTGGGCGAAGATCGCTATGAGGCGGGGCGCTTTGCGGAGTCGCGATTCGGTGCGCAGATTCATTTGCTGGATGATGGATTTCAACACCGAGGGCTAAGCCGTGATTTCGATATTGTGCTGGTGACACCGGAGGATGCGCGCGATCGACTTCTTCCCTCAGGCCGCTTGCGGGAACCTTTGCGTTCCTTGCGGCGAGCTGACGCCGTGGTGCTGGCCAGTGGGGCTTCGCCGGAATCATTTCCGCTTGAGGGCAAAATAGTTTGGAGGGTGCGGCGGGGAATTGTTCCGCAGGATGTTCCGGCTCGACCGATTGTGTTCTGCGGGATTGCGCGGCCGCAGAATTTTCTGCTGCAGTTGCGGGCTGCGGGTGTTGATCCTGTGGCGGAGGCGTTCTTCCGCGATCACCATGCCTACACGGAAAAGGACGTGCGCGACTTGCTGCAACTTCACCAGCGCAGCGAAGCCGACGGCTTTGTTACCACCGAAAAAGATGCGGTCAATCTGGGAGGTTATCTTGCCGCGCTGGCGCCGCTGGCGGTGGTGCCGGTCAAGATGGAGCTTGCCGATGCGGCTAACGCTGTGGATACCATGCTGTGCATGATCGAGGAACGCCGCGGCCGCTCGTGAGAAAATGCCGGAGGCGGCAATAAGGAAAGCGAGCCGAACGCGCGATTATTGCATCGCAAAGAACGCGATGCTTCGCGCGGCTCGCCCAGATCCTTCGCTGCGCAAAAACGCTTGCTCAGGATGACAAAAAAACTTGACGACTAAGCATTTGAAGGAAGTCGACCGGCTGCAGAAGATTGTTGAAGCCTTCCCCAAGGTCACCATCACGGTGCTGGGGGATCTGGTGGCCGATGAATTTGTCTACGGAGAAATCTCGCGGGTGTCGCGTGAGGCGCCGGTGCTGATCCTGAAGCACCGGGAGCGCACCGTGGTGCCTGGCGGGGGTGCAAATGCCGTAAATAATCTGGCCGACCTGGGAGTGAACGTGCTTCCGGTCGGCGCCATTGGTGATGACGAGCCAGGACGAATGCTGTTGAAGTTCTTTCGCCACAAGCGCATTCCGACCAGCGGCGTGCTGAAGGACAAGAGTTATACAACTGTTACAAAAACGCGCATTCTCGCGGGCATGACGCACAATTCACGGCAGCAGGTAGTGCGCGTGGATCGAGAACCGGAGAACCCTCCCAACCGGCACCTGACGCGCGAACTGTTCCTGGCAGCGCGAGAATATTTGCGCGCTTCGGATGCGCTGCTGGTTTCCGACTATGGGTATGGGTCGGCGAGTCCGGCGATTGTGAATGCGCTGCGGCAGGCGGGACGGCGAAGAGTTGTGCTGGTGCCCTTGATCCTAGATTCGCGGTACCGGCTGCTGGAATATTCGGGCGCTACGGCAGCGACTCCGAACGAGCCTGAGGTGGAAGCGGCGCTAGGTGTTCGCATTGGGCAGGACTGGGAGAAGCTGACCCGTGCCGGGCAACAAGTGATGGAACAGATGAAATTGCAGTCGCTGGTGATTACGCGTGGGCGCGACGGCATGGTGGCCTTCGATCAGGGGCGGGAGCCAGTGGACATTCCGATTTTTGGTTCCGACGAAGTCGCAGATGTGACGGGCGCGGGTGACACGGTGATTGCGGCATTCAGCGCTGCGCTGGCTGCCGGGGCAAACACGGAAGAGGCAGCGCAGTTGGCCAACTACGCGGGCGGAATTGTGGTGATGAAGCGAGGCACGGCCACGGTTTCTCGCGAGGAACTATTGCGCGCCATCGAGCAGGCACCGCCCTCGACTAGACCTCACTGATTTTCGACAGATCGCTTTTTAGTAAATCATGGAAAACGAAAAAATTCTGGAGCGCTCACAGCTTCGCGAGCGCGTGGAGCAGTGGCGACGCGCCGAGGAGCGCATCGTGCTGGCGAATGGCAATTTCGATTTGCTGCACGTGGGCCATGTGCGCTATCTGCGCGGCGCGAAAGAGTTGGGTGGCAAGCTCATCGTGGCCATTAATTCCGACGAATCGGTGCGCGCGCTTAAGGGCGAGGGACGTCCGATCATGCCGGCGGAAGAGCGCGCCGAAATTATTGCCGCGCTGGCTGACGTGGATGCGGTCGTCATTTTTGCCGAACTCGATGTCCGCGCCCTCATTCGCGAGATTCGTCCTGACATTCAGGCCAAAGGTACGGACTATACCGCGGAGTCCGTCCCCGAGCGCGACGCAGTGGCGGAATATGGCGGGCGCGTGGAGATCGTCGGCGACGCGAAGGATCATTCCACCAGCGCGATCATTCGCTCGCGACTCGGGCCGGGGCAGCCGTGAGTTACCAGTCTGCGAATTTAAAGACGAATAGAATCGATATTGAGCCGGAGACGAAGATCGAGCGGTTGCTGATCGTGCGGCTCAGCGCCATGGGAGACGTGATCCATACGCTGCCGGCGGTCGATGCTTTGCGAAAGGCGTTCCCGCAGGCGTATATCGGCTGGCTGATTGAAGAGCGCTGGGCCGAACTGCTGTGCGCGCCGGGGTCTCCGCGGCGGGGACGCCGGTCTGCGCTGCGGCCGCTTGTCGACGAGGTTCACACTGTGAACCTGAAGGCTTGGCGGAAGTCTCCGTTTTCGATTTCGACGATGCAGCGCGCCGCCACGGTGTGGAACGACGTGCGCGACGCACACTACGACATCGCAGTCGATCTGCAGGGTGCGCTGCGGTCGGCCCTGTTGGCACGGTGGTCGGGAGCGCGCATGGTGTATGGTGCGGCGGAGCCGCGAGAGTCTCCGGCCAGCCTTTGGTATACGCGGAAAGTGGTTGCGCGCGGCAGGCACGTCATCGAGCAGAATCTTTCGGTCGCCGAGGCGCTGGCTGGGCGCGAAATGAGACGGTCGGTTGCGGATATTCCTTGTGAACTTCCTTGTGATCCGGAGGCCGAGGCGCGCATCGAGCAGGGGCTGGCGCAGCACAAGATCCGCGACTTTGCCATCCTGAATCCTGGTGCAGGCTGGGGCGCGAAGCGCTGGCCAGCGGAGCGCTACGGTGAAGTTGCGGGCAGGCTGGCCGGCTTGGGCATATGCCCGCTCGTGAACTACGGTCCTGGCGAAGAGGATCTTTTCCGCGCTGTGTTGGCTGCGAGCGGAGGCAGGGCCAGGCCCACGAAGGGTACGATCACTGGACTGATCGCGCTGACTCGCCGCGCGCGGCTTTTCGTCGGCGGCGATACGGGACCGTTGCATCTGGCGGCGGCGTTGCGAGTTCCGGTGGTGGCAATCTTTGGACCCACGGACCCGGCTCGGAACGGACCTTATGGGACGCGCAGCGTTGTGCTGCGCAGTGCGGAGAGCGTCACCACTCACGCACGTCGGGCCGCGCCGGATGAAGGGATGCTGGCGATTGGGAGTGAGGCGGTGGTTGCGGCTGCGAGCGAACTGCTAGCCGGATGATGTCCGAATTCACGAATAACCTCATGGCTGAGTGGTCACAAATCGCGCGGCGCATCCGAGTGCCGCTGGGCTTTCTGTTCGCCGTTATTTACTTTTGGCTGGCGCGGCCTACGTGGCGCTCCATGGCGATGGGTGCGATTGTGGTTATCCCGGGACTTCTGGTTCGGGCGCTGGCTTCGGGGCACGTGCGCAAGAATGAGTCGCTTGCCACGTTTGGTCCTTATGCTTATACGCGAAATCCGCTCTATTTGGGATCGCTGCTGATTGGTGTTGGATTCGCCGTAGCGGCGCGGAGTTGGTGGATTGGTGTCGCTCTGGTCATGATGTTCTTTGCCATCTATCTGCCGGTTATCCGCGACGAAGAAACATTTCTGCGTCAGAAGTTTTCTGAATTCGACGAATATGCGCGGCGGGTGCCGAGGATGTTCCCGCGATTCACGCCCGCTTCCGATGACAAGAGCGAGCCTTCGGCAGGATTTTCTTTGGACTTGTATCTGAAGCATCGAGAGTACAACGCGCTGCTGGGGACGCTCGCCATGATGGCTGCGTTGATCTTGAAGATGACGGTCTTTTTCCGAATTGGGCCGAGTTAGGACGAGGGGCTATTGCACAATCAACCGCAGCGGCTCTCAGGGGCTAAAGCCCGTACTGATTCTGGGTGCTTTACGCGGCGCTAAAGCGCCGCTCTTCCACGGCGCTGCCGACATTTCGGGTTTTCCGCAACCGGTGAAGCCGTGCCCTTCCAAGAGGATTTATGGGATAGCTTCTGGTTGTGCAAGCTGTGAACGGGCCGCACAGGAGAAACTCGAACTGTCCTTTAACTCGGCAACACCTTATTGGATTTGTAGCGCTTGTTTCAATGTGAATGCGTAAGCTGACTGGGCGGGAAGAATGACCTCTCTCTCATCGCCTTCGGCGCGTTTCGCGAGACCACCGAAAAATTTCTTTACCGCCCCTTTGGCTTTTATTTTTGGTCCGAAGCTGCGAGCCGAAGTCACAATTGCTTGATCGGTGTTATTGATATTGACCGACGTCAGACGCAACACCAAACTTGCCTCGCCCGCGAAATGGCCGAACGGTTTTGCGCTCACTACCGTGCCCACAACGTTCGCGCCAGCGGGAATTGCGGTCTGGCCATCGACGATTACGTCTTTGTCCAGCGTGGCCGTGAAGGTCTGCCCGGTCTGGCTCGCCTTGGAGCCAAGATCTTCGGTGATGCGTACGGTGAGAGGCGTTCCGGCGGAAACGATCACGGGTTGCGGCGGGGCTGGTGGTTCCGGCTGAGCCGGGGCCGGCGTCTGCGGCTGTGCGGCATTGTTATCCGCAGATGGCGCAGCGGGGTTGTTCGGCGCGGGAGCGGACGGAGTAGCGGGCACGCCAGCGCTGTTCTCGTTAGAGGGTGGCGATTCTTTGTGCTTGTTGCAAGCGGGCACGGCCAGCAGCACGCACACCGCGAACATGGCAGATGCAATGCAGGACCTTCTGCGGTGGGTTGCAACAGCCTTGACCGTATCCCGTAACTTGTTATTCGTCTTTCCGAAGTTGGTTAGCCAGATCATTCTGATTCCTCATTTACGTCAACTGGATGCTAAAGCCTAGCGGGTCATTTCTGCGCTACCAATTCCCTGGCGCGGCTCAGCTCCGGACGGGTGGAACTTGATCCGTCGCAGACTTTCAGCAGCAGCGCATAGTATTCCGTGGCATCGTTCTGCTTGCCGGCGGCTTCGGCGGCGCGGGCAGCGCCGTAGAGGCCGTTGAAGCGGTTGGGATTTAGCTTCAGGTCAATCTGATATTCCACCAGAGCCTGTTGGGGATGCTTGATTTCGAGCAGCATGTCGGCCAGCTGTTCGCGGGCGGGAATGCCGTCGCCCTCGTTGCCGAGTTTGTCATTCTTATCGGCCAAGCGGCGCATGTTCGAGACGGCTTCTTCGTCTTTGCCATCGGCGTGGGCAACCCATGCGGCGGCTTCATCATAGTCTTCGCGCACCACTTCCGCATCGTCGGGTTTCTTTTCGGCTGCGAGGCCTTTGCGGATCGCTTCGATCTGATCCAAGTCCTTGTGTGCCTGTGCGGGGTTTCCGCTGCGGGCTGCGCCAATGGCTCGCGCCCAGTATGTTGCCGCCTGGTCTAAACGTGAGGCGCCGGAGACCAATTGCAGCGCGGCGGCGTCCGTCCAGTGACGAAGTTCGAGGTCATACATCGCGGGAAATATGGTGAGGGCGTTGGTTCGCGGATCGAACGAGTCGCCGTACATCGACTCCACCTTCGGCATGGTCCTGACTTCATCGATTACCTTGGCGGCCTCGGCCTCGCGTCCACTTTGCAGATAGGCGTAGATGAGGAAATCCATGGCGTGGAACTGGTGGCCTTCGCCGCCCATGTGCATGGCTGCGGTTTTGCGCGTGGCGGCGATAGAGGCGAGGTTTGAGTTGATGTCATCCTGCCACAAGCCCACGCGGGCGAAGATGTGCGAAGGCATATGCAGGGCGTGAGGAGCCGCGGGTGCGATCTGCGCGTAACGGCGTGCGGCGGGCAAGCCCAATTGCGCCAGTTGCGGCTTGTCGTAGGCGTGGATCAGATAGTGGGCCACGCCGGGATGGTCGGGCTCGGTGGCGAACAGTTTTTCCAGAATTGCCGCCGCTTGTTTGCGATTGGCGAAGGTCGTGTCGTCGTGCGGTTCGGAAGCTAGCAGGGAAAGCGCGTAGAAGACTGCGGCTTCGTGATCGTCGGGGTAAGTCTCGTAGACCTTCTTCATCGCGTCCGAGTAAGCTTTGGCGCGGGCTTCATGGTCCAATTTCTTGGAGTCGCTGTAGAAGGCTGCGATGGCCGCGATGTAGGCCTGCTCGCGCGGAGTGGTGGGGCCATCGGTGGTTTTCGCTTCGTGAACTTCGTCCATCGCGTGCAGGATAACCTTGGCGTCCGGGTTGTTCCAGAGTTGATGCCACAGGCTCATGGCCACGCCCCAATGCGCCATGACGCAGTGCGGATCGTCGGCGGAAATCTGAATGAATTCCTTTTCTGCCTCTTCGTACCAGAAAGAGTGCAGCAGGGCCACGCCGCGCTCGAAGGGCTTCTGGACATCAGGAGCACACGAAACCGGGAAGATGACCGTTCCGAGTTGCGCGGTGGTTAGGTCTTCATGGTGCGGGTGGTCTTGGTCATCATCAGCAAGAGCAGTTTCGGCGAGGGCGGCAAATGTAAAAAGAGAGAAAAAGAGCAGAAGACACGCGATGCGTTTCATAGGAACCTCATTGAGAAGCGAGTCTAGCCGCGCGGCGGGCTGGGGTCAAACAGGTATCTCAGATGCTAAAGCCCCAGTCATCGTGGATACTTATCGTAGCTGGTCTGGCAACCCTTGCCGCCGACCTGGCAACACACATTGTGCAATTCCGCGCACTTCTGCTACACTTCGCCGCGTTTGGGCTCGGGTCGCGTTCTAACCATCTGGCGTGCGTTCCATTCTTCCGGCAAAGCGGAGCCGGACGTGGAAATCCACGCAATCAAAACACCCCAGCCTACAGGGAGTAGCCATGGATGTGCACCCTGGGCCAGAGAATCGTCGAGTTCCTCAAGCAGAGGCTGAGTCGGACCCCATCCGGCGGGCTCTCCACGAAAACGAAGACTGGTATCAGGATCTTGTCGAGCACAGTCATGATCTGCTCTGCATCCACGATCTTGAAGGCCGGCTGCTGTCGGTAAATCCTGCTCCCGCACGGATGCTCGGTTACAGCGTCGAAGAAATCCTGCGAATTCCCATGCGGGAGATGATTGTGCCGGAATTTCGCCCCGAGTTCGATGCCTACCTGAGCCAAATTGCGCGCACCGGCGAGGCGCGCGGCTTGATGGCGGTGATGACGCGTTCGGGAGAGCGGCGTATCTGGGAATATCACAATACACTGCGGACCGAAGGCGTGGCATCGCCGATTGTGCGAGGCATAGCCCACGACATCACCGGGCAAATGCGCTCGGAGAGACTATTGCGAGAGGCCAGCGAAGAGCTGCTTGCCAGAGTGCGCGAAAGCGAGCGCACGATCCGGGAGTTGAGGCTGTTCCGAACCTTGGTGGACCAAAGCAACGAAAGCATTGAAGTAGTGGATCCGGAAACGCTTCGCTTTCTCGATGTCAATGAGAAGGCCTGTCTGGAGCTTGGCTACAGCCGCGAGGAATTTCTGTCTTTGAGAGTTTTGGACATTAATCCCGCGGTTACCGAGTTTTCGGCAGCGGGGATTAACGAGGAGTTGCGGAAATCGGGGTCGCTAGTGATGGAAAGCGTGCACCGGCGAAAAGACGGAATAACTTTTCCCGTGGAAGTCAGCATGAAATGGGTGCAGCTTGAGCGGGATTATATTATTGCCGTTGCCCGCGATCTCACCGAGCGAAAACTGTCCGAGGCGCGGCTGCGGGCCAGCGAAAACCGCTATCGCGCGGTGCATGACCTTTCTCCGGTGGGCATCTGCTGGATCGAAACTCGGACTGGCAGGCTGCTAGGAGTCAATCCGAAATACTGCGAAATCCTCGGACGGACGGAACAGGATCTGTTGAGCCGCAATTTCCAGAGCCTTACGCACCCGGACGACCTGCCGAGGAACCTCGAGAAGTTGCGGCAACTCGCTGAAGGTGAGGTGCGGCACTACGAAATAGAAAAAAGGTACCTCCGGCCGGACGGTTCGGTGCGCTGGGCGGAAGTCGAGGTTGTGGCGATGTGGCCCGAGGGCGACGACAACACGGTCTGGCACATGTCCATCGTCCAAGACGTTACCGAACGCAAACACGCCGAGGAGAGGCTGCGGGAATACGAGAGAGTGGTAGAAGGTTTGGAGGAGATGATCGTAGTCGTCGACCGGGAATACCGTTACATAATCGCCAACCGTGCGTTTTTGAATAACAGGGGCATGGAGAGAGAACAGGTCATCGGGCATACCCTGGCGGAAGTCTTGCACAAAGGGGTTTTTGAGGCGGTTGTTAAGCCAAGAGTGGATGAGTGCTTTCAGGGCAAAGTCGTCGAGTACGAAATGAAGTACACGTACCCAAAGCTGGGCGAGAGAGACTTATCACTCTCCTATTTCCCCATCGAAGGTCCGACGGGAGTCGATCGAATCGCCTGTGTCTTGCAGGACATCACGGAGCGCAAGCGGGCCGAGGAAGCTCTGAAGAAGTCGGAAGAGAAATTCTCGAAGGCTTTCCGGCAAAGCCCAATGGCGCTCACGTTAACGAGTGTCAAAAACAATCGCTACATAGAGGTCAATGAAACTTTTGAACGCGCAACGGGCTGGCGGCGCGAAGAGGTCCTGGGACGAACGCCGCTCGACATTGGGCTCTGGGTGAATCCGGGCGAAAGAATGGCGCTGGGAGCTCGGCTTTTGAGCGAAGGCCGTCTCCGTAACGTGGAAACCAGCTTTCGCATGAGAGACGGCAGTCTCCGCGCCGTGTCAATCACCGCGGAAAGGATCGAGGTGGATGGTGAGCCGTGCGTGATTGGCGCGGCTGCCGATATCACGGAGCGCAAGCGTGCTCAGGAAGCCCTGCGGCGCAGCGAAGAGAATTACCGCATGTTTATCTCGCAGAGTTCCGAGGGCATCTTCCGGGAGGATTTGGACGCACCCGTTGCCATTGACCTTTCTGAAGACAAGCTGGTTCATCACCTCCTCTACGACACCTATTTGGCGGAATGCAACGACGCCATGGCTGCGATCTACGGTTTAACCTCCGCGCAAGAGCTCCGGGGCAAACGTTTGACAGAATTGCTGCCTCCTGAGGATCCGCGCAACATCGAGCTTGCACGGCAATTCGTCCGCTCTGGTTTTCGTTTGCTGGAACACGAGTCTCACGAAGTCGATATTCATGGCAATCCCAAGGTTGTCCTCAACAGCCTGATCGGCATCGTGGAGGATGGGATGCTGGTGCGCACCTGGGGCATACAGCGGGACATTACCGAGAAAGTGAAGTTGGAGGAAGCCCGGCGGAAGGCCGAGGAAGAACTGCGACTGGCCAACGAGAAGCTGTCCGAAGAAAAGCTTTTACTGGAAGACGCCATCGACACCGAACTGGGGTTCGGGGAAATCATTGGGCGCAGCACTGCTTTGAAAGAGGTTATGGAAAAAGTTGCCAGGGTGGCTCCCAGCGATGCGACCGTGCTGCTGCTGGGCGAAACCGGCACCGGCAAAGAGCTGGTGGCGCGCGCCCTCCACCGCATGAGCAATCGCCGGGAGAGCAGCTTCATCAAGCTGAATTGCGCCGCCATCCCTTCCGGCCTGCTGGAAAGCGAGTTGTTTGGCCACGAGAAGGGCGCGTTCACAGGAGCGGTAGCCAGGAAACTGGGCCGCCTGGAACTGGCGGACCGGGGTACACTGTTTCTGGATGAAATTGGCGAAATTCCCCTGGACTTGCAGCCCAAGCTGCTGCGAGTTTTGCAGGATCAGGAGTTCGAAAGGCTGGGTGGGACGCAGACTTTGAAGGTCAACTTCCGTCTGCTGGCGGCTACCAACCGGGATCTGCTGCAAAGCGTGAAGCAGCACGAGTTTCGCAGCGACCTGTACTACCGCCTGAATGTTTTTCCCATTCGCATACCGCCCTTACGCGAGCGGCGGGAGGATATTCAGCTCCTGGTTGAGCACTTCGTTCGCAAGTATGCCGCTCGCATGAACAAATCCATCACCAGCATTCCGAAAAAAACCAGGGAGACGCTGATGCAATGGGCATGGCCGGGAAATATCCGCGAGCTGGAAAACTTCGTGGAGCGCTCAGTGATCCTAACTCCTGGTTCGGTTTTGCAGGCGCCGCTCTCCGAACTGCTCACTGTGGTTGACGAGGGCAGCCGCAGCAGTAGCGGCAGTCTCCACGACAAGGAACGCGAACGAATTCTTCGCGCCCTGCGCGAATGCCATGGCCGGCTCGGCGGACCCGATGGGGCAGCCGCTCGCCTCGGCTTGAAACGCACCACGCTTCAGTCGAAGCTCAGCCATCTGGGAATCAAGCCAGGTACGTATCGCGCGTGAGTTCTGCGACTGCGCACCTGACGCGGATGCGTAAATGAAGGTATTCTTTCCGCATGACACCACGATTCAAGCGAATCCTAGAAGCGGCGGTATGGTTTGTTTTGGGCTTTGTGACTCACATGTTGCTGCTTCACTTCCACAACCACCCGGGCTAACAGCCGCAGGTGATTTCCATCCAAACGCAAGAAAGCCCCGCGCTTGCGCGAGAGGCTTTCCCTGGGGGAAGGGACTGGGGCGAGGAGCCCTTGGTCCAAACTGGTCGACTACTTCGGTTGCTGCTGCTGATCCGCGCTGGTCACCGGGGCCTCAGAATTACTGGAAAGCTGCTCCAGATCATTCTTCAGCAGGCTGATTTCCACGCGTCCGCCGCTGATGTGCTTGGTCTTGGCATCTTCGTCAGTACCTGCGACCGGGGCATTGCCCATGCCCACGAGGTAAATGCGGTAGACCGGAATCTCGTGGTTGAGCACCATATAGCGCACCACCGACTCGGCCATCTTCTGCGAGTTTGAGATCGCAATCTGGCCCTTGCCGGAGGAGAAGCCCTGCACTTCAATGATGTAGCCGCGCTGGCCCTTTACCGTGTTCGCCATCTCGTCGAGAGCGTCCTTGGCGTTCTTGCTCAGCACAGTCTGGCCGGGGCGGAAGCGGATTTCAGTCTGGTTCGAGGCCTTGTACTGGTCGATGTTGCCGACCACTGTCTCGACTGTCTGGATGCGGGCGGTTGCCTGCTGTGCGCTTTGCTGCGCCATGGTGGCCTGGTTGCCGGCAGCGACGGCGTGCTGATCGGCTACATCAGCCTTGTCTGAGGCCAGCTTGATGCCGGCTTGGGCGCGCGAGTCGGTGTCTTTAATCGCTTTGCCGTTGGCGGCGGTCAGATCGTCCAGCTCATTGACGCGGTCACGAATGGGATCGGTCTGGCGCTTCACGTAATTCTTGCGGGCGAATGGGTTTACACGACCCCAGAAACCCTCGCGGGCTGGCGCCTGCAGCGGTTGCTTGCCGGTGCCGGTGTCCTGAGTTGTGGCAGGCGGGGTGGCTTGAGTTTGGCTGGTTTGATCCGGGGTGGTTTGACCGGAAGACGAAGTCTGGGCGAAGGCCGGAAATGAGAGCACTGCGGCCAAGGGCAATGTAATCAGAATGCGAGTGTTCATAAGAAACTTCCTCCAATTTGGGGGAGCGTTTGGGGGGCTCCACTCCAGCACGCCGAAACGGGCGTGTTGCGTGATTTTTACTTGCGTCCCCTAAAACTACCGGCATGCGCTGACGCAACGCACACCCGAAAAATCTCAAAACCGAGGCATCCCACGTACCTGATGCCTGTCTATGCTATTACAGGTCTGATGCCAAAACAGGCTTCCAGGTTGAGGAGCTAAACCCTTGATACCTAAAGACATTGTACCCCCTGGTCCGGCCGAAGGGTAGCCCGATGGTCACTGGCAGGGTAATTTTGGCAAACCTGATATAAAAACTGCGTGCATTGAACAAGTCCTAGGGAAGACAACTTTGGGACCAACTTTGGGACCAAATAGCGTGAAGAATGCGTATTGGCGGATAGGAACGAGGTGTTAGGAATTTGGCAGGGACCAACTAGGCTCCGCAGTGTTTCTCGTACTGTTCGATGATGAAATGATCGGTCATGCCGGCGATGTAGTCGCAGACCACGCGGGACAGCGATTCCTGGCTGGCCTTCTCCTGATAATAGTGTGGCAGGGCTGAGGGATTCTTTATCCAGAAGGCGAACAATTCTCCGACGATCCGCTCGGCATCGTCTTTTTCTCCTGCAAGAGACGCGCTGTAATAGAGATTCTCGTAGAGGAAGTCTTTAATCTGCTTGCGCTCCGCTTCCACTTCGGGGCTGAACGCGGCCACGCGTTCTTGGTGCCGGCGGACATCGGCTAGAGTTTCAATTTCGCTCTGCTTCAACCGCGCTTGCGTGTTGGTAATGAGATCGCCAGCCAGATGGTTGAGCACGCCCTTGAGGGCCTCGTTGAATTTCAGCTTGTCAGCAACATGGGGATAAATCTGCTCTGTTTCGCGGAGGAAATGTTCGAAGACCGGGACACCAGCACTGATTTGGTCGAGCGTGAGCAAATGCGCTTCATAGCCATCATCGAGGTCGGCGGTGTTGTAACCGATTTCGTCGGTCAGGTCGATGAGCTGCGCTTCGAGCGGAGGCCGCTGATCCAGCAGATACTCCGCCAGTTCGGGATGTTTCGCCGCAGTGTAATCGCGCGAGTGTTTGATGATGCCTTCGCGCACTTCAAACGTCAGGTTCAGTCCACGAAAAGCAGCGTAGCGCTGCTCAAAGTCTTCCACAATACGCAGAGCGTGCAGGTTATGGTCGAAGAACGAGCCGTGGGTGCGCATGGCGGCATCGAGCGCTTTTTCTCCGGAGTGGCCGAAGGGAGGATGGCCAAGGTCATGCACCAGCGCGAGAGCTTCGGCGAGATCCACGTTGAGGTCGAGCGCGCCCGCGACAGTGCGCGTGATCTGTGCTACCTCGATGGTGTGGGTGAGCCGGTTGCGGAAGTGGTCGGAATAGCGGCGCGTGAAGACCTGCGTTTTGTCTTCGAGGCGGCGAAAGGCGCGGGCGTGGATGACGCGGTCGCGGTCGCGCTGGAAGTCGTTGCGGTAGGGATGCGGGGATTCAGGGAAGCGGCGTCCGCGGGAATGTTCCACCTGCACCGCGTAGCCGGCCAGCATAGGGACAGTCTAGCATTGTTGATTGCCGATTGTGGATGGCACGGCGTTGCGGGGTTTCGAGGGTTATTTCTGGGGAGTATCCGCTGTGGCCGCACTCGGGACCGCCAGAATCTTCATGCGGTTCACGACGGTGGTCATGGCTTGATCGAAGTTCTTGTCACGGTTCCCGAGCAGTATGGCTCCCCGCACATACTCGGTAAAATTCCACAGGGTGGCGTGCGTCTTGGGATCGACGACCACCAAACGCAGCTGTCCGAGGACGGGAAGTCTCAAGCCTGTATCGGTGAGCACCCAACTGATTTCGAGGACCAGGTCGGCATCGGCGGGGGAAGAAACGAGTTGATACCGGCCCCAACTCTTCATCGCCGCGTAGAACTCGTTGTAAGGCCGGTCTGGACCACCGTTAAACACAGTCTGATCAATGACTGTCTCGAAACTTTCTCCACCCGCGTTGGAAATGAATACCTTTTGGGCTGCGGCGATCTGTGGGGGTACCGGCGCGGGTAATGGGCCTTTTGGTTGTTGTGCGCTCACTAGCGGAGCCAACGCCAGGATTGCAACGGCTAAACGGAAGGCCTGAAATTTGATGGTTCCGAAGATAGTCTCTCCCTCTACGAGCCCACAGGTAGTCATTGCGAACTCCCCCCATGGGCTGAAGCCCGCGTCCTTATTGGTTCTGGGCGGCACGACTGAACGTCGTGCCCTTCCCGATACTGCTTACTGCTTTTCCGAATCTTCCTTGGCCAGGCGGACCTTGGCGGCGTCGAGTTTCTTTTGCGTGGCCACCAACAGATCGGTGTCAACTTCCGAGGTCACGGTTTTGTTCCACTCTTCGACGGCGCGCTCCCAATGCGCGGCGGCCAGCTTCAGGTGGCCAGTTTTCTGGTAGAGATCGCCCAGGTGATCCTGCACCGTGGGGTCCGAATTCATGTGCAGGGACGCCTTGGTAAGGTTCTCTTCGGCGAGGTCATACTTGCCGAGTCGGAAATAGGCCCAGCCCAGAGAATCCAGATAGGCGCCGTTGGTGGGCTCCATACTGACGGCCTGCTTGATGTAGTTGAGCGAATCTTCGAGCTGCACGCCGCGGTCGGCGTTCATGTAACCGAGATAGTTGAGAGTCACGGCGCTCTGCGGGTTGGCGGCGAGTACTTTCTTGAACTCGGCTTCGGCCTCGTCGTACTTCTTTTCACGTTCGTAGGTGGAACCGCGTAGGAAATAAATATATTCCTTGTCCTCCGGCTTGGTGGAAAGCAGTTCGGCCTTGTTGAGAGCCTCCTCGGCATCGCTCCAGCGTTTCAGGCGCGTGTACATGATGGCCAGCCGGACGTAGACTTCGCGATCCTCCGGCGTGCCTTTAAGCAGGGAGCGCACGTCGGCGAGAGGCTTGTCAGGGTCGCCGATGTCGGCGAGTTGCGCGTCGAGCACCATGCGCAGGTCGCGGTCGTCAGGCAGCTTCTGTACGGCTTCCTTGGCGACGGCGGTGGCCTGGGGCCACTGCTTGGCTTCGCGATAGGTATCGATGATGTCCTGATAACCGGTGCGCGCGTTGTCATCGCCGAGCGGGATCATTTTGCGGAAGGTTTCCGCCGCGGCCTGATAGTTCTCCTGGTCGCGATAGACCATTCCGAGGCGCTCGATAAAGATGCCGCGATTGTTCCGGTCGGCCTGGGAGTAGCTGCTATCGGCCTTCTCGGTTTTCTTGAGCAGGTCCTGCAGGATCTTTATAGCTTCGTCGTAGCGCGTCTGAGCCTGGTAAACCACTGCGATGTTGTAAGGAACTTCCAGAGCATCGGGGACCATGGCTTCGGCCTTTTTCAGGCTCTCCAAGGCCTCATCGTACTTGCCCTGGCGGCGGTAAATCTCGGAAATGCGGAGGTAGGTCTGCGCATCCTCAGGATTCGCGTCGGCAATCACTTTGTACTGATCGAGGGCGGCATCGATCTGGCCATCGTTTAAAAGATTTTCCGCCAGGCCACGGATGGCGTCGAGATTGTCGCGATCCAACTGGATGGCGTGCTTGTAAGCGTCGATGGCGCTCTTGTAATCCTTGCGCTGCTCGTAAGTAGCGCCCAGCGCGGCATACAGCTTCGCGGAGCGACCCGTGTCGGGCACGGCGCTGAGCACTTGCAGGGCGTGAGAAGTGTCGCCTTCGTCGCTGTAAAGCAGGGCGAGAGTGGTGACGGCTTCTTCTGAGTCGGGATCGAGCTTGACGGCGATCTTGAGTTCGCCTTCCGCCTTCTGCAAATCGTTGTTCAGGCGATAGAGGCGGCCGAGCAGAAGGTGGTCGTCAACATTGTCGGGTTCGATCTTGACGATCTGTTCATACTGCTCGATGGCCAGTTTGAGGACGTTATCTGAGCCGTTTCCATTACCCGGCATATCGCCGAGAGAGCGCAGATAAATACGGCCCAGCAACTTGTGGGCTTCGATGTTGTTGGGATCGCGCTTGAGGATATCCTGCGCTTCGAGCACGGCATCGCGGATGCGTCCGGTTTTGACGTAGAGCTCGGCGAGGCCGGAAGTGAGGAATTCGGAAGAGGGGTCGGCTTCGATGGCGAGCCGGTACTCTTCCATGGCCTTATTGGCCAACTCACTGCGGCCATAGGCCGTCACTTGCTCTTCGTACAGGTGCGCCAGCGTGTAGTGGTAATAGGCGGCGGCGTGGTCGACTTTGCGCGGCGAAACTGGAACTGGTTTAGACGGAGCCTTAGAGTCAGTTTCCGGAGATGGACTGGTTTGAGCGGCCGCAGCCACTGCGAGGAACGAAATTAAAACAGCGCGAAAAATTCTATGCATGCTCGACCTTACGACGCTGGACTTGATTCTACCGGACGTGATTCCGTTAGATCCGATTCTTTCAGGGCTGATTCTATGAGAGCTGCGCACACTTCCCGAAGCCATAGTCATTGGATGCAAAACCGCCAATGGTTGGGTGCTCTAATTCTAACCTGTTAGACGGAGGATTGGGAAAAACAGTGGGGGTAGATCGCAGGAGTCGAGGCCCGGAAGTACAGGGACTGCGGGGACTTGAAAGTGCGGAGTGTCAAGTTTGGTAAAGAAGCGGACTGCGAGCGATGAATGCATCGCAGAAAAACATTCATTTGGATGGAAACATAGGGAGCAAGCGCTCCCCAAGTTGTTCCACGTGAGCCTCAGCTTTACTGTAACTCGAAGACGGTGCCCAATCCGCGGGGGCCGTTGTATTCCGTAGTGCCGTAAAGGTGACCCTGAGGATCCATCACCAGGTTGGCATACGGGCCCAAGCCTTCATTGCCTCCGCTGAAAACAACCAACGCGGCTTCATTCCAGTTGCCGCCGGAGCTAGGCCGCAAGGCAAAAACCAGGCCGCAACCGTAGACTGAATTGCAGGAATAATCGCCACCCAGTGCGGTCGTACCATAAAGATTGCCCAGTGAGTCGAGGATCACGCCGGCATATGGAGCTCGCCCATCCGTGCCATCAAAGGCGTGCAGCACGCTCTCGCTCCACGCCCCCGCAGTCGGCGTAAGCCGAAAGACGACGCCATAGCCACTGGCAGCCGCAAGCGACGTTTTGCCGCCTGCGATGGTCGTGCCGTAGAGACTGCCGTCCGCACCAAGAATCAGGCTTGCCCAGGGGTTGCTGCCATCGGAACAGGATGCGGCAGAACAAAAAGTGTGCAGCACGCTTTCGTTCCAGGCGCCGGAAACGGGAGTCAGTTCGAAGACGACCCCGACCGATTGAGCTCCGCCCAACCACGTTGTGCCGTAGAGACGGCCGAACGAATCGGAGACCAAACCCGCAATGGGCGAACCCCCATCGTTTCCGCCGGTGAAGGCGTACAACACGGTCTCGCTCCAAGGGCCGTTGTTGCTGCTGCGCTCCAGCTCGAAGACCACTCCACAGCCGGAGCCGTTGCACTGGTTTTGGCCGCCATCTGAAGTGGTCCCATAAAGTCTGCCCCGTTCGCCGAAGATCACGCTGGCGGTGGGACCCTTCCCGTCGGCGCAGTTCGTAATGGCGCAGAAGCTATAAAGAACGCTTTCGATCCAACCACCACCCGGGGCCGGCGACAGTTCAAATACGGTCCCCGAGCCATACGTTCCACCCCCTGCGGTAGTGCCGTACAGGTTTCCATCAGAATCAAGGATCAACGCGGATTGCGGGCTTGAGCCCTGGGGACAAGTCGCCTCACAGAAGTTGTAGAGGACCGTTTCCACCCATCCCGCGGAGGTGGGCGATAGTTCGAAGGCGACGCCGTAATCGTATGCGCCACCACCCGGAGTTGTTCCGTAGAGATTTCCCCAGGAATCCAGAATTAACCCAGAATTGGGAGACGCCCCGTTGGTTGTCTTAAAGGCATCAATCGTCCTGCCCTGAACCGCTGCCGCCGCGTTTGTTACCAATGCCGCAAATACCGCGGCGAACATAAGCAGTGGCACAAGGGACGCGATCTTGACTTGTGAATGTTTGGTGTATCGCATAGTGTTCCTCCCCGTCCGGAAACGGTTCCGGGGACTTTGGTCCGGACTTTGATCCGAATCTTGGTCCGGAGATCAGACGCTCCAGCTCTCTTTTTGGTTTGCTGGGAACGAGGAAGGAATGAGATTCTCCCCGCTCGGACAATCCACGGGGGAGACGGACCGGGTGTTGGGGTTAGTGGCGGAAGTGGCGCACGCCGGTGAAGAGCATGGCAAGTCCCAGGCGATCAGCGGCTGCGATGACTTCGGGATCGCGCTGCGAGCCTCCGGGTTGAATGATGGCAGTTGCGCCCGCCTTGGCGATTTCCTCGATTCCATCGGGGAAGGGAAAGAAGGCGTCGGAGGCGGCGACCGTTCCCTGCAGCGGCAATTGCGCTTTCATGGCGCCGATTTTGGCGGAGTCGACGCGACTCATCTGGCCGGCGCCGACGCCGACGGTCTGTCCATCGCGGGCGTAGACGATGGCGTTGGACTTGACGTGCTTGCAGACCTTCCACGCGAACAAGAGGGCGCGGGTTTCTTCGGAAGTAGGCGCGCGCTGGGTGACGACTTTGAGGTCGACGTCTTGCAAAGGGCGTGAATCGTTGTCTTGCAGGAGGATTCCGCCGGAAATGTTTTTGAGAGTCCACTTTTGAGGCGCGGCTTTCACTTCGACAAGGCGGAGATTTTTCTTGGTGGCGAAGCGGGCTTTGGCGGCTTCGTCGAAGCCGGGGGCGGCAATCACTTCGAGGAAAAGCTTGTGCATCTCTTCGGCGGCTTCGCCGTCGATGGGGCGGTTCACGCCGATCACGCCGCCGAACGCGGAGACCGGATCGCATTCGAAGGCGCGCTTGTAGGCTTCGGCGAGAGTCTTGGCGGTCGCGGTGCCTGCGGGGTTGGTGTGTTTGATGATGGCGCAGACGGTATCATCGTCAGGATCGAATTCCTGGGCGAGATCCCAGGCGGCTTGCAGGTCGACGATGTTGTTGTAGGAAAGTTCTTTGCCTTGAAGCTGGCGAGCGTTGGCTACGCCCATGCCGGAGCCGTCGGAATACATGGCGGCTTTCTGGTGCGGATTCTCGCCGTAGCGCAGGTCGAGGGTTTTGTGGAATGACAGGCGGAGGGTTTGCGGGAAGGCTTCGTTTGTTGTGGGTAGATGGAAGTCTCCGGGGATGCGTTCGAGCGTTGAGGCGATGGCGGAATCGTAGGCGGCAGTGGTGGCAAAGGCTTTCTGCGCCAGATGCCATTTGGTTTCGAGCGAGAGCGCGCCTTGATTGCGGGCGAGCTCTTCGGCGATTGCTGGATAATCTGCTGGGGATGTGACGACCGCAACGTCGTGAAAATTCTTGGCAGCGGAGCGGATCATGGAGGGTCCGCCGATGTCGATGTTCTCGATCACCTCTTCAAAGGCCACGCCGGGCTTGGCGGCGGTTTTTTCGAAGGCATAGAGATTTACTACGACCATATCGATCGGCTGGATGCCGTGCTCGGCTATGGCTGCGACGTGCGCGGAGTTTTCGCGGCGATGCAGGATGCCTCCGTGAACTGTGGGATGCAGCGTCTTGACGCGGCCATCGAGCATTTCAGGGAAGCCGGTGAGTTCGGAGATGTCTTTGACGGCGATGCCGGAATCGCGCAGCAGCTTGGCCGTGCCTCCGGTGGAGATGAGTTCGATGCCGAGGCTGGAGAGTTGGCGCGCGAAGTCTACGAGACCAGTCTTGTCGGTGACGCTGAGGATGGCGCGCTGGATGTGGAAAGTTCTGCGGGACATGATCGGCCTCGGATATGGAGGATTAGTGCGGAGTGACCGAAGATTCTATCAGCAATTAGGCGATGGCCGCGTGCGGGCAAGTGACCTCACGGATCTTGTCCCTACCACTAGAGCTCGCACGTATACAAATCGCAAGTCAACTGAGACATGGGATTGTCCAGCCTGAGAGGCAATTGTGGTTTCCACGCGGGATTCGATAGATGAGAACAAGGCTCGAAAGGGCCCGCGGATTCCCAATTTGTGAAGTACCAATTGTCATGTTCCCAAACAGCGCGCACCGCACCAATGCGCTTTAGGGTCTGGTTCCCGTCAGGAATTTCGACGCACCCGTAGATGTCGAAGAGCCAGTCGGGAATCTCCTCCCGAACTGGTGTGGACTTAACTTGGTCGGGAGTCTCAGTCCGAAGTTGTATGAGGTTAAGCCAGTCGGGAATCTCCGTCCGAACTGGTGTGAATTTAAGCAGCCGTTGCCAATCGGCGGTGTCCTGCATATCTCGAACGAACGTGTCTTTGTCCACTCTGACCTTAGGGTCCTGCACGCTGACCTTATTCGTGTCCGACACGAGGTCGTAAAGCACAGCCCAGTCCTTCTTGCAGAAGGCTTCCGTATAAGCGTTCAACCGCTTTTTCAGTGAAGCGCGCTGGTTCGCCGGCACCGGAGCGAAGGGAGTTCTCTCAGTCTGCGAATGGGCCGCCGTCACAATGAGAAGTATGGACAGCAAGACCATGCCGGAGCAGGGGCACGTCGTATAGCGTGTGACTCTAAACCTCATCGTGCTTCGCTCAACTCTAACGCTGAAATTTGGCCCACTCTGGGCTTCAAACAATCAACGTGCAGGATTAGCATCGTTAACAGAGATTTCTCCAACGCCGCCCCCTACGCTTTAGCCTTCGCCTTCAGTTTGACATGCCCTTCGGTGAGTTCGACGGAGAACTCGACGTCCTGGCAGCCGTACTGCTTGCGGATTTCCTGGGTCTTTTTCTGCACGAAGGTGGAGAAGGAATCGAGGTTGCCGGAGACATTTTCTCCCGCTTTCTTTTTAGCTGCGACCAGGGTGTTGTACAGGCGCTCGACCTGTTCACTCTCGGTTTGATCCACACTGCGCAAGGTGAAGGGCTGCGAGGTGGCTACCGCCGGGGCTGCAGCTGTAGCGGCATGGCTTAAACCATAGACGGGATTGCGCTGTGGCTTATGCTCTTCCACCGTGCGAACTCCCTGCACGGCAAGGAGCGCATCCTGCGGGCGGCGGTAGCCTTCTTCGCGGATGCGTGACTTCTTACGCCACAGATCGCTGTAGACGGCGTAGCGCTGCGCCATTTCGTTGTAGCGATAACGCTGGGAGAAACTCATGCGTCCGCCGTCGGAAAATTTGCGCAGCAGGGAGAGCACCTTCCACTCGATGTCGGTAGGGGGGCGTTTAGTCGGATTGCTGAAGTAGACCTCGTACTCGATCTTCAGCCGGCGAAGCTGGGTTTCGAGCACGTTCAGTTCTTCATCGGTGGTCACTAGGGATCTCCAGTCAACAGTGTAGTGAGAAGGGGCTGCGGCGGCGAGGTGCCCGGTGGTCACCGAGGTCATGGTACGAAAGTAAGGGGTGCAGCTTCTAGCTGCTAGCTCCTAGCTTCCAGCTAGGACTCCGCGAAAAACTCGGCGGGAACGAGATTCGACCACGAGGGCTGAAGCCCGTACTATTTAGCGGTCTTTACGCGGCGCTGAAAGCGCCGCTCTTCCACGTCACGAAACGCAGTGGATGTTGGATTGGCTAGCAGCCAGAGGCTAGGAGCTCACTTGCTCGAATTCGAGGCCATCTTCTTGACCATGGCGAGGACCAGCTTGCGATCGCTGTCGTTGAGGTTGGTGGCGTAGCGGCGGACCTGGCTTAGGAAGCGGACTTCGTCATCGGAGAGTTGCGGCAGTCCCTTGGAGCCGTTGCTGTGGCCGGATTCGGAGAAGAATTGCGAGAGCGCAATCTCCATGGCTCCGGCAATTTTCGACAATGTGTCGAGCGAGGGGATGGTGTGGCCGTTCTCTACGCGCGACAGGTAGCAGCGCAGCAGGCCGGTACGCTTTTCGATATCCCCCTGAGACATACCTTTTTGCAGCCGGTAGTCTCGGATGGTTTGGCCGATATTGATCTGGGGGAGCATTACAGGATGCGACATAGTAACCAGATCGGCATTTTCTGGCAAGTGGAAATTAGTGCTATGACAAAACTGGTGCAATCGGAGCTTGACCATGCGTGAGCCATGGGATGCTTAGACACTGTGCAGAAAATGAATTGTCGCCAGCGCGGTGCCTTGCTGCGGTCCCAAGCTACTTCTTCAGGTTCTCTGAGAGGAAGCTGACGGTGCGCTTCCAGGCGTCGGCGGCATCTTCGGCGCGGTAGCCGTCTTTATTGTTAGGGTTTTCGAAGGCGTGCCCGGCATCGTCGTAGATTTTGACGTCGATCTTCTTACCCTGCTGTTTCATCGCCGCCTCGAATTTGTGTACGTCATCGGGCGTGATTCCACGATCCTGCCCGCCGAATAATCCGAGGATGGGGGCATTGATTTTCTTGATGGCGTCGGGGTCGGTGGCGAGACGGCCGTAGTTGATGACGTCGGCCGCCAGCGTTGGCTCCTGGAGAGCCACATCCAGCGAGTAGCCGCCGCCCATGCACCAGCCGATGGCGCCGATGCGATCTTTCTTGACATTGGTTTGCGACTGAAGAAATTCAAAAGCGGCGTGCAGGTCGCGCTTGGCGCGATCCTCGGGGACTCCGCGCATTAATTCGTGGGCCACGTCAGGCGTGGTGGCAACTCTGCCGCGATACAAATCAATCGCGAGAGCCTCGTAGCCCTGGTCGGCCAGCTTCGATGCCTGATCCTTAACCCAGTCGTTCAGGCCCCAGTACTCATGGATGACGATTATGGCGGGAAATGGTCCCTTGCCGGTCGGCGTGTAGAGCAAGGCTTGGACGGTCTCATCGCCACTCTTGTAAGAGACGGATTTGCTGTCGGCGGCGAAAGCGGTAGAAGCAAATAGGGTGACAAGTATCAGCGGATAGATCTTCTTCATGGTTTAGAACCTCTCGCTATTCACAATTCCAGCTCCATGTACATTGCGCCCGTGATCGGGTTCGGGCGGTAGGGAGCGATCTCCTTGAACCCGAGCCTGCGATACATGGCAACCGCATCTTTCATTACGGGCTCGACGGTGTCAAGGCGCATTCGTCGATAGCCGATCTGGCGGGCTTCCGCGATGATTCGCTCGGCCAGTGCGCGTCCCAGGCCTTTACCGCGAAACTGCGGACGCAGGTACAGGCGCTTCATTTCGCAGATGGCAGAGTCTAACTTGTGGAGCGCGACGCAGGCGGCGAGTTGACCTTCGACTTCTACAAGCAGCAGGCGGCCTTCGGGCGGAGCGTAGTCGCCGGGCAATCCTGCGAGTTCTTTGTCGAAGTTCTGAAAGCAAAGGCTGAAGCCTAAGGATTGCGCGTACTCTAGAAATAATTCGCGAGCCTGAGTGATCTGGGCGGAAGATTCCGCTTGAACGAAAGTCAAACCCTTTAACACAGAGGGCACGGAGGACACAGGGTAACCCGGAAGAATTGTTTGATCACCTTTCACTTTTTTTGTGCACCCCTGTGTCCTCTGTGTTGAAGAGGTTGCGATCTAGCCCATCAGCATGCCGCCGTTCACGTTCAGCACGTGGCCGGTAATGTAGGAAGCTTCGTCCGACGAGAGAAAGGCCACGGCGCTGGCCACATCGGCGGGCGAACCCACGCGGCCGAGCGGAATCTGTTTGGCGGCATTCTGCTTGAACTCGTCGCCGAGCACGTCCGTCATGGGAGTTTCGATGAAGCCTGGGGCCACGGCGTTGCAGGTAATGTTACGCGATCCCAGTTCGCGCGCGACGGCCATGGTAAGGCCGATCAGTCCGGCTTTCGAGGCGGCATAGTTCGCCTGACCCGCCTGACCCATCTGGCCGAAGACGCTGGTGATGTTGATGATGCGTCCCCAGCGCTGCTTGAGCATGGGACTGGTGACCTGCTGGATGCAGAGATAAGCGGAGGTGAGATTAGTTTGCAGCACGGCGTCCCAGTCGGCGCGCTTCATGCGCAGGACAAGTTGATCGCGGGTGATGCCGGCGTTGTTGACCAGAATGTCGATCTTGCCGAACTGCGCGATGGCGGCCTTGATCGCGGACTTGACCTGCTCTTCGTCGGTGACATCGAGAGCGAAGGCAGCGGCTTTGCCGCCCGCGGCGGTGATCTCGCTCACCAGTTCGTTCAGCTTCTCCTGATTGCGCGCCGCGACGGCAACCGTTGCGCCCGCCGCAGCCAGCTTCAGTGCGCAGGCTCGTCCAATGCCCTGCGACGCGCCTGTGACGAACGCCACCCGTCCTGAAAGGGACATGAGAATCTCCAGAGCGATCTTCGAGTCTCTAAATGAAGTTCTTAGGTCAGAACGTGAGATTATACCCGCCGTCCTCCTTCGGCGCGCGCAGGCGCCGATGAGTCGTCTAAGTTATCCACAGCATGCGCGATATCATCACCGAAAGCAGATTGCGCATTATTCGTTCGCCGATTAACATTCGAGACACTCCCATGACTCCAACTGCGGCGGATGAAGTGATGACCATGCCCGAGCCTTCCAACCAAAAATCAGCGACGCCAGACTCGGGTTCCTCTGATGCCGGACATCGCTCGACGCGGAGGGCTTCATCTGTGGAGCATCCTGCGATTCCTGAGAAAATGCCATCCGAAGCGCTATCCACGGAAGTTTTCGCGGTTTACGGAGTTGAGCCGGAAATCCAGGCCTACGCCATGGCCAAATACTCGCGCTCGGCGCTATCGATGAAGGAGTCGTTGCGCGAGATCAGTTCGCAGAAGGCGGAGAAGTTTCTCAACACGTTTTACTTTCAGTATGGTCACCGCTCGATTGCCGATCTGGCGCATATCTCGCTGGCGGTGGAACGGCTGTCGCTTCTGGCTGCTATCGAACTGGCCGACGAACAGCGCTGGGATGGTCAAGAGCGCTCGACCCGCTATCAGGACTTCAAGAAAAGCGGCTATTACGCGCCCGACTTCGGAGCCGACGACGAGGCCCGCAAGCTCTACTGCGAGACGCTGGATCATCTATTTTCCGAGTACCAAGCGCTATCGGCGCACATGACGCAGCACCTGATCAGCATCACTCCCAAGCCTGCGGACATGAAGCAGGAAGCCTATGAGCGCACGCTGAAGGCGCGGGCCTTCGACATCACGCGCTACCTGCTGCCGCTGGCTACGAATACTTCGCTGGGCGAGATCGTCAATGCACGGACATTAGAAACGCAGGTGGCGCATCTGCTTTCGCACACGCACAAAGAGGTGCGAGTTTTGGGTGAGTCGCTGAAGAAGGCGGCAACGTCGGCAGCATACAACGTGAATGCCGAGTCGTTGCGCGATCTCGTGGAGCAAATTCAGAAGCTCAGCCCAGAGCTGGGAGCGAGAGCCGAGCAGGAATTGCTGCACGAAGTTCGGGTCGCGCCCACGCTGGTGAAGTATGCCGACCCGAATCCGTATGAAATGGAAACGCGGCGCGAATTGCGGCAGGCGGCGCGCGAACTGATGAAGAACGAGTCGGTCGCGCCGTCGAAGGCAATTGTCGATCTGCTGGACGAAGAGCCGCTTGAGGTTGAGATCGCGACCACCTTGCTCTACGAGCACTGCCACTATTCCTATCGCCAGGTGCGGCAGGCGCTGCAGGTTTCAGGAGAGAGATTCCGGCGGGAGATCATCGATCTCGGCCTGCGCCATCGCGGCAAGCACGACGAAATGCTGCGCGGCTTCCGCGCCGGCCAGCAGTTCCGCTTCGACATCCTGATGGATACGGGCGGCTTCCGCGACATGCACCGGCACCGGCGCTGTATTCAGGTGATGCAGGGATTCACCACGCAGCATGGTTACGAGATGCTGCTCGATGTGGAAGACGCGGGCATGCGGCTCCGCTTCGAGAGCGCCATGCGGCGCACGCAGGCGGCGGTGGAGAAGCTCGCCGCGCGGCCGGCGCCCGAGGCGGAAGAAAATTCGCAGTATGCGATTCCGCTGGCCTATCGCAAGCGCGCTCTGTTCAAGATGGACTTCGCCGAGGCGGTCTACATCTCCGAGCTGCGCACTACGCCGGCGGGACATGTTTCCTACCGCAACGTGGCCTATGCGATGTATGAAGCGGTGGCACGGAAGTATCCGGCATTGGCTAAGTATTTTCGCGTGCATGATGTGACGGCGCCGGTGGATTTGCTGCAGAGGTAGAGCATCCCCTATGACAGTTGAACTCGCAAAATGGTGGTTCAAGCGTAAGTTCGGCTGTATCTCGCTGGCTCTGTCCTTCGCGGAGACCGTCATCATATGGAGTCCACTAGCTCTTTTTCAGATATCGGGTCGGCATCCCACCTCCCTAATTGTGAATGTGTCAAGTACGACTTGGCTTATCGGCGGACTCGCGTCGTTCGGGTTCGCGGTTGCGGGCTTAGTGGCAGACTCTCAACGAATGACTGCGCTGGTCGCCATCGTTGGGGCGATCGTGACGTTTGTTATCTGCGGATTACCAATGCTGGTGTGACTGAAACTTCCTTGGTCCCAAGAGGCCGGCGATTTATAACAATCTCTAGATTTATCTTGATCCTGCCAGTCCACCCAGCTAGAATCTGATCAAGAGGCACCCATGCCGCGTTCCGTCAAGATCGCTCCGGAAATTGATGCCAAGCTCTATCAGGAGCTCGTCTCCGTGGCCAAGGAGAACGGGCAGTCGCAGCGGTTTGTGCTGGAGCGGGCGCTGGAGCATTACCTGCACAACGTGGTCCCTTCGCAACGCATGGTGAGGCCTGAGGTGATGGCCGCCTATCGTCGCTCGAACGAAAAGTATCGTGAGTTGTATAAGCGGCTCGCCAAGTGACGGTCGAGCGCGTCTACCTGACAGTGGCTGAAGTCGTCGCGATCCACCATCACCAGATTGAGGAACACGGCGGCGAGCACGGAATGCTGAATCAGGGCGCGCTGGAAGCCGCGGTTTTCCGTCCCCAGACCGGTTACTACAACGATCTGAGCGAAGAGGCCGCCGCGCTGCTGGAATCGCTGGTCAATAATCATCCCTTCGTGGACGGCAACAAGCGCGTGGGGTTTGCCGCGATGCACACGTTTCTGTTGGTGAACGGATTCGATCTGGATGTTTCTACCAGGCCTGCCTTTGAGTTCATGATGAAAAACATGGCCGAGGGCAAGTTTCGCTTCGTTCTGCTTCACGAATGGATTGCGGCGCACCTCGTTCCCCTTCCTAGATAGATTTCGCGGGCAAGAGTGCCCGCGCCACACAACCCAATTGCCCAATTTGGGATGATTTCCACTGTTTATTACAAGATTATTCCCTTGACTAAGGGTAACGAATTGGATATTATGTTCTTGCATGGTTGCAAACGCTACTTACGCTTGGGTTTGCGAGTTTCCGAGTTCTTCACAATCCGCTGAATGTCCTTCCGAACACTCGCAACAAGGCTTCGCATCGGAACTCGCCTTAGCGTCTCTTTCTTACCTCGCTCCACAGGTGCTCCTATGACGATTATTGAACTGCATGAAATGTTTGGAACTGATGATCGTTGCCGCGAAATTCTTGAACGGTTGCGCTGGCCTGATGGTATCGCCTGCCCACGCTGCCAGCACAAGGGTCACTCTTGGCTTGAGAGCTACGACCGCTACGAGTGCAACGCCTGTCAGCATCAGTTCACCGTGATCTCTGGCACCGTCTTTCAGGATACACATCTTGCGCTCACGAAATGGTTCGTCGCAACTTATTTGTTGTGCGAGTCCCGGAAGGGGATGAGCGCAAATCAGATCAAGCGCATCATCGGCGGGAGTTACAAAACAGCATGGTATTTGTGTCACCGCATCCGTGCTGCGATGGCCCAAGTCGATCAACCGATGTTGAGCGGCACGGTTGAAATGGATGAAACATATATCGGCGGACGCACTCGTGGACGCGGCAAGGGATTCCACAAGGACACCAAAGAGTGTGTCATTGGCATCCGGCAACGCGGCGGCGATCTGCGATTCTTCCACGCGGAAGATGCTAAGAGCGGCACGCTGGCAAAGTACATCAAGGAGAACATCAGCACGGATGTGGAAGTGATCGTCACTGACGAATTGAACAGTTACGTTCCCGCCATGATCGAAGCTGGCGTTCACGGACGCAAGCATAAGACGGTCAATCACTCGGCAAAGGAGTACGTGCGCGGGAATGTCTCCACGAACACGGTTGAATCGGCGTTCTCTCTGCTCAAACGCGGCATCGTCGGAACATGGCACAAGATCAGCGCGAAGCACCTGCAAGCCTACCTGAACGAAATGACGTTCCGGTTCGACCGTCGCAAGAACTCCGATCTGTTCATCGACACGTTGCGCCATATGATTACCGCGCCCGTTTTGACTTTCGAGAAGTTGACTGCTTAGCCTTGGAGAGCAGGAGTTTTTTGGCGATACGCTGTAACTCCACTTGCGCTTGGGCAATATCTTTCCAAAACTCGACTCGATTCATTCTGTATTGTCCGCGCAGCCTTGTCATCTCATCGCGGAACACAGTGAACACGCGGCGAAACGTTTTGTCGTCTATCGCTTCATCCACACTAGCTAGAAGAAGCGAACCGAGGGCCTTATCAAAGCTGGCTAGATGATTCGTCAGTAAAAACGCCGCTATCGGCGGAATAGTCGAAAGCGTTCCATCGTTTTGCAGTATGGCGATGTGAGATTCGCCGCCGCAATTCAAAACATTTTGTTTCACCTGCTCCAGCATGTAGACGGCGAGAAAGACCACCTGTCGCGCAATCATTTCCGGGTTGAACAGTGGCTCACAAATAAACTGCGCCAGTTCGTCGCCACAACCGAGCGCACCATAGCCCTGAACCTGGGTCATATCGTGACCGCGAACGAGATAGAGTTCACTTCCGCTGCGAGTCCACACCGCCAGCATTAAATCTGCCGAAGGAAGATACTGTGGATTGACTTGCTTCGGGTAGATGCTCCAGATTTTTCGATAGTGCTCTATTAAGGCGGAGTTGATTCTTCCGGTCACTTCATCCAACCGAGACTCGCTGGCGCGTTGTGCGCCCTTCCAAAGCTCCTCAATCAAAGAATCGACAAAACTAGAACTCCCCGATCCGGTAATGATGACCCTACATTTGTCGTCAGGCGCAATTATTTTCGGTCTGACTTCCAATTTGGGAACGCGCCGCTTGAATGCGGTTCCGCTCTCTTGAGTGTCGGCGCATAAAACAAATCCATCAGAACACTTGAATCCAGCGGCGATTGTCACGTATTTACTACGGCGAGGCGATCTAATCACAGACCGCCTCCCGAAAGATTACACGAAAACACCCTGAGTGAGGGGAATAATCTTGGTTTATTATTCAGATTCGCCTTTTATTCGCTTCGATCTGTATGTATAATCCGGCCAGATTAGTTTTGATTTAGTTTGGCGATTTTAAAGGAGCCACACTTCCATGGCGGATGAACGGGGCAAAGCAATTGAGTTGGCGGTTTCACAGATTGAAAAGCAGTTCGGCAAAGGTTCGATCATGCGGTTGGGGTCGAAGGAGGCGATCGTCCCCATCGCGGTGATCTCGACCGGCGCGATCTCGTTTGACGCGGCGCTCGGCGTGGGCGGCTTTCCGCGCGGGCGGGTGGTGGAAGTGTTCGGACCGGAGTCTTCCGGCAAGACCACCATCACGCTGCAAGTGATTGCCGAGGCGCAGAAAACTGGCGGCATGGCTGCGTTCGTGGATGCCGAGCACGCGCTCGATCCTGGCTATGCCAAGAAGCTGGGCGTCGACGTGGACAATCTGCTGGTTTCGCAACCGGATTACGGCGAGCAGGCGCTCGAAATCACGGAAGCGCTGGTGCGCTCGAACGCCATCGATGTGCTGGTGGTCGATTCAGTGGCGGCGCTGGTGCCCAAGGCCGAACTCGATGGTGAAATGGGAGACAGCCATATGGGCCTGCAGGCGCGGCTGATGTCGCAGGCGCTGCGCAAGCTGACGGGAACGGTTTCGAAGTCGCGCACCTGCCTGATCTTTATTAATCAGATCCGAGAGAAAATCGGCGTGATGTTTGGCAATCCGGAAACCACGACGGGCGGCCGTGCGCTGAAGTTTTATTCGTCGGTGCGCGTGGATATTCGCCGCATCGCGGCTATTAAAGATGGCGACGTAGTCACCGGCTCGCGTACTCGCGTGAAAGTGGTAAAGAACAAAGTAGCAGCGCCATTCCGCGAGGCCGAGTTCGACATTCTCTATGGCGAAGGCATTTCGCGCGAAGGCGACCTGCTCGATCTCGCGGTGAACAACAATATTCTCGAAAAATCCGGCTCGTGGTTCAGCTACAAAGGCGAGCGCATCGGCCAGGGCCGCGAGAATGCCCGCCAGTTCCTCAAAGACAACAAAGACACCATGGCCAAGCTCGATACGGAAGTGCGCAAGGCGCTGGGCTTAATTCCGACTCCGGCGCAGGCGCAACCGGCAAATGCGCCAGCGCAGGCTCCGCCGCAAGGTGCACGGGTCACCACGATGCCGACCGCCCCTCCGGAGCCGGTCCGAGTACCAATAGCGGCGAAGCGTTAAGCAGGTATTTGTTAGCCTGTCATCCCGAGCGAAGCGAGGGATCTTGGTGTTTGCTTGTGCCAGCAATGGTTTGCACTGCAAGCAAGAACCAAGGTCCCTTGCGTTGCTCGGGATGAAAAACCTTCAGAATGTGTACTCGGAATTGCCATCCTTAACTCACCCGCATAGAATCGTTTATTCAGCTCCGCCTGTTTCTGTGAGGACCATTGCAAAAGGGCATTGCTCTCTATCCCGGCTCGTTTGATCCGACTACCAACGGGCACCTCGATCTGATCGAGCGGGGAGCCAAGATTTTCGAGGAATTGGTGGTCGCGATCCTGCGCAATTCGGAGAAGAGTCCGATGTTCAGCGTGGCCGAACGGCTGGAGATGCTGCGGGAACTGACGGTGAATCTGAAGAATGTCCGCATCGACACTTTTGACGGGCTGATGGTGGAGTACGCGAAATCGCTGGAGGCAACTTGCATCTTGCGTGGCATCCGGGCCATCAGCGACTACGAGTATGAATTGCAGATGGCGCTGATGAACCGCAAGCTCGAGCCCACGCTGGAGACTGTCTTCATGATGCCCGCGGACAAGTACTCCTATGTCAGCTCGCGTCTGGTGCGCGAGGTGGCGCAGGCGGGAGGCCCAGTGAAGGGGCTGGTTCCGGAAATAGTGGAGCAGAAGCTGCGCGAAAAGCTGGAGCCCGCGTACAGGTTCCACGACGAGATGCAGGAAGTCACGGCTCGCGCCTCGAACGGGAAAGAAAAGAAAAGGAAAAAGAAATCATGACTACGGCAACCACGGAAGCGCTCCGGCTCACCGACCGGATCAACCGCATTGAGCCCTCAGCCACCATGGCGGTCGTGGCCGAGGCGGACAAGTTGCGTGCGCAGGGCATCGACGTGGTGGACTTCGGCGCCGGCGAGCCGCATTTCGCCACGCCACAGCACATCAAGGATGCCGCCATCGCCGCCATTCATGGCAACTTTACAAAGTATACGGCCGTCCCGGGCACCCCCGAATTGCGCGACGCGATCGTGCACCGTCACGCGGTGGACTTCGATTCCGATTACCGCCGCGAAGAGGTCATCGCCTCGACCGGCGGCAAGAATGCGCTGTTCAACGCAATTCAGGTGCTCGTGGATCATGGCGATGAAGTTATTTTGCCGGTGCCGTACTGGGTTTCGTTCAAGGATATCGTGCGCTACGCTGGCGGCCAGTGCGTGTTTCTCCACTCCGACGAATCGCAGGGCTTCCGTGTCACGGCGGAGATGGTCGCGAGGCTGATCACGCCGCGGACCAAGGTCATCATCCTGAATTCGCCTTCGAATCCCTCCGGCGCAGTGATGAGTGCGGAGGATTTAACGGAAGTTGTCCGCCTGGCGCACGAGCGCGGAATCTGGGTGCTCTCCGACGAGTGTTACGTCTATCTGAACTACACGGGCAGGAATTTTTCCGTGGGGTCGCTGCGCGAATACAAAGAGCGCATCGTGGTTCTGGGTTCGCTCTCGAAGACTTACGCCATGACGGGCTGGCGGCTGGGCTATGCGCTGGGTCCGGCAGCGGTGGTAAGCGCGATGTCGAAGTTGCAGAGCCAGTCCACGTCGAATCCGACGTCGATTGTGCAGAAAGCGGCCGTGGCGGCGCTGAAGGGACCGCAGGAGTGCGTGGAAGAAATGCGGCGCGAGTATATCGAACTGCGCGACCATGTTGTGAAAGGCTTGCGCTCGATTCCGGGTGTGACGTGTACGCTGCCGGAAGGCGCATTCTATGCCTACCCCAACATCTCTGCGTTTTTGGGGCGTGGCGCCGTGAAGTCGGCGTCAGATGTGGCGGAAAGGTTGCTCAGGGAAGCGCACGTAGCCACGGTGCCGGGAGAAGGATTCGGTACCAGCGAGCATATCCGCGTCTCCTACGCGACTTCGAGGGCGGAATTGGATCGCGGCCTGGAACGCATGCGGAAGTTCTTCGCAGCGCTGTAGACGCGAGCTTCAGATGAATCGATTCATGGATTGATGTTTAGGTTCGGCTGAGGCCGTCCGTTCGCGAACGGCCTTTTCTATGTAGATCGTTTGTCATGGGCAATCTATATCCACTCTTAATGCTTCCGGGATTCGATCCGCGCCCGTGGGGCACGCACGATTTGTCGCCGATTTATCCCAATCGCCAGTTCGAGGAGAAAATTGGCGAGGCCTGGCTCACCGGCGACGATTGCAAGGTGGCCAACGGGCCGCTCACCGGGCAGACGCTGGCGCAAATCAGCGAGAAGTATGAGCGCGAGCTCGTGGGTGACGCCGCCCGTGATCCGCGCCGATTCCCTTTGCTGCTGAAGTTTCTCTTTCCGCATGAGAAACTCTCGGTGCAGGTTCATCCCGATGATGAGCAGGCTCGCCGCGTCGGTCAGCTCTGGGGCAAGACCGAGTGCTGGTATGTAGTGCACGCCAAGCCAGGAGCGCAAATCGCTCTGGGATTGAAACCGGGCGTGAGCGTTGCGCAATTGGGAGACGCGATCCACGAGAAGCGCGCCGAGGATGTGCTGAATTGGCTCAACGTTTATACCGGCGACATGATTTATGTTGCCGGTGGAACCGTGCACACGCTAGGACCCGGTTCGGTGATCGTCGAGACGCAACAACAATCGGACACGACCTACCGTTTGTATGATTACGGGCGACCGCGCGAGCTGCACTTAAAAGAGGGCTTGGCCGCGGTGAAGCTGAAGGTTGCATCCGGAAAAGTGATGAGACCGGCTCCGGCGCAAATACCGGGCAGCAACAACCGGCAGGCTCCGCTGGTGGCTGCGCCTTACTTTGTTGTGGATATGTTTGAGATGAAGGACGCGCAAGAATTGAGCACACGCGACGATTGCGGCAAGAGTTCAGCGCAGATATTGGTGGCCGTGGAGGGATGTGGCGTTGTGGAAGCGGCCGGGGCGGAGCCGGTCACTGTGGCGAAGGGTGATGCGGTGGTAGTTCCGGCGTCGCTGGAGAAGTTTACAGTGCGACCGCAGTGGACGTTGGAATTTCTGAGAGCGCGTGTCCCGGGCGCGGTATTGCCCGAGCCAGAAACGCGAATGTAGTGGATGGAATCCGACAAACTTGGCTAAAAACTCAAATTTTTACCCTGTGATCCTCGCCGGCGGCCGCGGTACACGCTTCTGGCCTTTGAGCCGGAAGAAGCGTGCCAAGCAATTGCTGGCTCTGGACGGGAAGCAGACCATGATCCAGCAGACAGTGGCCCGGTTGCTGCCGCTGGCTCCTCCGAAACAATTCTGGATTATTACCAACGACGATCTTCGTCCCGCGATCTTGAAGCAGCTTCCAAAGTTGCCGAAGGCGCAAGTGCTGGCCGAGCCGGTGGGACGGAATACCGCACCGGCGATCGGTCTTGCTGCCTTTCTTCTGTTGCGCGCGCATCCCGATGCAGTGATTGGAATGTTCCCCTCCGACCATGTGATTGCCGATGAAAAAAGCTATCGCGCGACCATCGAACGTGCCGTAGAGATCGCAGTCGCGGGGGGAAACATTGTGGTTCTCGGCATTCGCCCTAGCCGCGCGGAAACCGGATACGGCTACATTGAAGCCGGTAGCGTCTTTAGCGGTGACGTTCTCCGCGTGCGCCGTTTCACCGAGAAGCCTGACGCGGAGAAGGCCGCCGCCTTTGTGGCTGCGCAGAATTATTTCTGGAACAGTGGGATGTTTTTGTGGAGCGCTCGCACGCTGGCCAATGCCCTGCGCGAGCATCTCCCCAAGACCGCATTGCTGCTGGAAGAGATCGCGGACGCTTTCGGCACTCGCAGGTTTGCCGCGATCTTCCGAAAGCTGTATCCCAAGTGTGAGAACATCAGCATCGACTACGCGGTGCTGGAGCCGCGTTCAGCGAAGGGCGAGCGGGCAAGCAATCTTTTTTGTCTTCCGGCAGATTTTGGTTGGAACGATCTAGGCTCCTGGACAGCGCTGCACGAACATCACACGGCGAAGAGCAATGCGCCTGCGGGCAATCTCATCAATAGTGCAGGAGTGTTCGCTCTGAACGCGCGCGGGAACTACGTGTATGCACCCGGTAAATTTGTCGCGACCGTCGGGGTGAACGATTTGGTCGTAGTCGAAACTCCGGACGCTTTGCTGATCACGACCCGACAGAACGCGCAGGACGTAGGTAAAGTGGTGAAGTATCTAGACGAAAAGAAGCTGCACAGACTGGTGTGAAAGAAAGTGTCCAGTGTCCAGTGGCCAGTGATCAGTGGCCAGTTAAGACCGTGCGAATTTGCTGGCCACTGACCATCGGACACTGATCTTCCATGGCTCAAGAAATCAAATTCGGAACCGACGGATGGCGCGGTATCATCGCCGACGATTTTACATTCGACAATGTGCGCCGCGTCGGCGGTGCGATAGCTTCCTATGTGTTGAAGTATGAGGACTGGCAGAGCGGTGTAATCATCGGGTACGACACGCGTTTCGCCTCGCAACGTGCTGCGCAGGTGGCTGCGGAAGTGATTGCCGCCGCGGGCATTCCGGTTAAGCTGGCCAACGACTACACGCCTACTCCAGCCGTCTCCTATGCCGTGAAAGACAAAGGCGCCGCGGGAGGAGTGATGGTCACCTCCAGCCATAATCCGTGGAACTGGAACGGAGTGAAGTTCAAAGGAAGCTTCGGCGGGTCCGCTACGCCCGCCATCATGAAAAGAATTGAAGAAGAACTGCACGCTGGTGCCATGCCACAAAGCGCGAAGGTGGCCACTGAAGAGGTTGACCTCAAGACACCGTATATCGCCGCGGTTTGCCGTTTTGCCGACATGGACCTCATCGGCAAGACTAAGTTCAAGTTCGCGATCGACTCAATGTACGGTTCCGGCCGCGGAATTCTTGCCGGAATTTTTCGCGATCTCGGGGTCCAGCACGTCACGATTCGTCAGGAAGTGAATCCGCTGTTTCCTGACATCAATCCCGAACCGATCGAGCCGCACATTGCTCTTCTGCAGCAAACGGTAATCCGCGAGAAGTGCGACGCTGGGCTGGCGACCGACGGCGATGCCGACCGCATCGGCGCGGTCGCGGAAGACGGCAGCTTTGTGGATTCGCACAAAATCTTCTGCGTCCTGCTGCATTGGCTATTGGAACGCAAGAAGTGGCCGGGAGACGTGGTACGCGCCTTCAATACCACGCGCATGCTCGACCGCATCGCCGCCAAGTACGGTCGCAAACTTTACGAGACGCAAATCGGATTCAAGTACATCGCAGATTTGATGATGGAGCGCGACATCCTCATCGGCGGGGAGGAGTCTGGCGGCATCGGCTACTCGCGCTTTCTGCCGGAACGCGATGGCGTGCTGAATTGCCTGCTGCTGGCCAACGTCATGGCAGAAGAAGGCAAGCCGCTGGGCCAGCTGGTTGCGGACTTGCAGCGCGAATTTGGTCCGCACCACTACGGTCGACGCGATCTGCATATTCCGGAGGACATCAAGCAAAGCGCAATTCAGCGGGCTCGAGCCGAACCTACGCAGAGCCTGGGACGCTATCGTGTGGTGAAGAAAGAAAATCTCGATGGCATCAAATTTTTTCTGGATGCGCCGACGAATGACAACGGAGCGGACGCGTGGATCTTGTTCCGCGCTTCGGGGACGGAGCCGCTGCTGCGCCTGTACTCAGAGGCTGCATCCCCGGAGTTGGTAAACGAAATCCTGACAGCCGCGGAGAGTTTTGTTAAGAACTGAGACCGGCCGGCAGTTAGAGGGGACTGATCCCTGTCCGAAACTCCACATTTGGCGCAGCGGTAATGCGATACTTCTAACTGAGCATGACTTTCGCCGGAAGCACAACCTCGACTCCCGACTCGCCTGAGGCGCGCCGTTACAATCGGATCCACCGCTGGCTGGGGATCGCCGATTTTATCGTCGGCTCCGCCTTCCTGATCCTGCTACTGGTCACGGGCTGGACAGGTTGGCTGCACGACTTTGCAGAAAAATGCGGCTTCCAGAACTACGCGCTGGCCGTCTTCGTCTATTTGTTCTTCCTGCTCCTGATCAGTAAAGCGCTCGGCTTTGGTCTCGACTACTACGGGTTTCGCCTGGAGCGAAGGTTCCAGCTCTCTACGCAAAAGTTTCGTTCGTGGCTCTGGGATGAGGCCAAAGGCTTTCTGGTGGGACTGGTGCTGGCAGGAATCGTGGTGGAGTTGCTGTATTTCATGATTCGCCAATTCCCGCAGCATTGGTGGCTGATCACATGGGCACTCTTCATGGGCCTTTTCATATTGCTGGCCCAGTTGGCGCCGGTAGTCCTATTCCCGATCTTCTACAAATTCGAACCGCTGGACAATGAAGACTTACGGCGGCGCTTGGTGCAACTGAGTGAACATGCGGGCACGCGCGTGCGTGGAGTCTATCGCTGGAAGCTATCAGAAAAAAGCAAGAAGGCCAATGCGGCTCTTACCGGCCTCGGTCGTACGCGGCGGATCATTCTGGCCGACACTCTGCTGGACAATTACTCTCCCGAAGAAATCGAAGCCGTCCTCGCCCATGAACTCGGCCATCATGTGCACCGGCACATTCTGAAGAGCATTCTGGTGCAAGCGGGAATTACCCTACTCGGATTCTGGGTCGCGAACTGGGTGCTTCACTACGCGGTCGATCGTCACATGTTTGAGGAGCTTTCCGATTTCGCCAACCTGCCCTTGCTCGCCCTTACCGCGACTGCCCTCTCGCTCCTGCTGATGCCTGCGTTGAATGCCTACTCGCGCTACAACGAGCGGCAAGCCGACCGCTATGCTTTTGAATCGATCGCCAGCGTGGAGCCCTTCATTTCGTCAATGAACAAGCTGGCGCAGCAGAACCTGGCGGAGCGCACGCCTTCGAAGTTGGTGGAATGGCTCTTTCACTCGCATCCTGCCATCTCGAAGCGCGTGACGGCAGCCGAGGCCTGGGGCCGCACGCAAACCGGTCCGTAGGCGTGAGCCGCAAGCCCTTTAATCCGAGTTGAAAAGAAGTCACCACTTCCGCAGAATTTCGGCCACACGCTGCAGATCCTGTTCCGTATCCACGCCCACGGAGTCGTAAGGCGCTTCGCCCACGTAGATCGGGATTCCGTTTTCCAGAAAACGCAGTTGCTCCAGCCGTTCACTTTTTTCGAGTGTTGATTCCGGCTGGCTCGCAAAGAGATCGAGAGCGGGCTTCCGGTAGGCGTACAAGCCGAGATGTTTAAAATAGCGTGGCGCAGTGCCGTCGCGATCGAAGGGAATCGTAGCGCGGGAAAAATAGAGAGCGAGGCCATCGGGCGCAGTCACAACCTTCACCGCGTTAGGATTGAGGACGTCTTCCGGCGGGCACGGGGTCTTCACGGTTCCCACCTGCACTGCCGGATCCTTCATCACATCAAGCAGGCTGGCAATGTGTTCCGGGCGCGTGAGCGGTTCGTCGCCCTGCACGTTGACATAAACATCCGCCGCAATTGACTGAGAAACTTCATGCACGCGTTCGGTCCCGCTGCGGTGAGCGGCTGAAGTCATCTGCGCGCTCCAGCCATGTTTGCGGCAGGCTTCCAGAATCTCTTCGGAATCCGTAGCGATGATCACGTCGGAGAGAAGGGACGACGAGCGGACCGCCTCATACACCCAGCCCACGAGCGGCTTGCCTGCAATCTCGCGCAGCATCTTGCGCGGCAGACGCATCGAGGCCAGCCGCGCCGGAATCACGGCAACTGTTTTCATGAGAGACTAGTTTCCAGTTTCCTGACGGAACTGGCAAGTGCCGGCATTTGCGCATGGCATCGCAATCCTGCTGTTTGACACGCTTTTGCGGCGGCTCTTAAAATAAAGGATTGGACGTGACGCGCCACTCCGGTCCGTTAGGTTCAAGGCAGCGGGAACATTTGTAGCACCTCAAGTCCCTCTCGCTGCGTTTCCCCAACTTGCTGGCGGCGTAGCTCAGGTGGCTAGAGCGACGGTCTCATAATCCGAAAAAACCCAATGTTTACGCGTGTTTTCAACGCGTTAGTGTTTGGTAGTTGAGTTGCGTTGAA
>Ga0182015_10000808_pt1 | contig 43527 bp, 30 predicted proteins | sample 712P3MmetaG_FD_120478 | JGI IMG/M metagenome (GOLD analysis project Ga0182015, IMG submission 120478) | Permafrost microbial communities from Stordalen Mire, Sweden - 712P3M metaG | ecosystem: Environmental > Terrestrial > Soil > Wetlands > Permafrost | place: Sweden: Stordalen | collected...
TACAGCTTCCTCCAGATTCCGCCTCGCGACGGACACCCTTGCCGTTCGGCTAACACTTCCCCTTGCCGGGTGTGTAGGGGACTTGCACCCCCAAGTGAGTGCGCCCTGCCGGGCGCACCAAAGAGAAAGGGCGTTCGCAGTGGCGAACGCCCTATTCCTTGCCCGGCAAGCTGCCGGGATTGAGTTAGAAGGTTATCCTGCCGTGGATCTGAAGCAGACGCTGCGTAACGGCGGCGCCCTGGAACGAACCGTAAGGGCTGGTCGGCGGCGCAACTGCCCCGACGATCTCGCCGAACGCACCCGAACTGATGTCGTTCACCGGCGCAGAGAAGTTGGCGTGGTTCCAGACGTTATAGGCATTGGCGCCAATCTCAACGCTGAAGCCCTCGACCTTCACAATCCTCTTCAGCACGCTCAGGTCTGTGTCCACGTAGTGCGGACCGCGTTCCTGATTACGCTGATAGTTGCCAAAGTCGCTCTGCGCGGAATAGTTGATGAACTGGTTTGCCTTGTTGCCCAGGGCAATGTCCAGATCGGAATCCAGGCAGTCTGTAAAGACGCAGAGGTGCGGGTTGCTGTTGCTGTGGTTCACCAGCTGGTGCTGGTTCACGCCGGGCGCAAGATCTGCCAACAGAGGTCCGCCGATGGTGTGGAAACCAGCGAGCGCAGCTCCGTTCACGATGCTGAACGGTTCGCCGCCACGGAGATAGGTCTTGGCGCCAAGAATCCAGCCACCCGCAAATCCCTCAACCAGCTTATTGCTGAACTTGTAGGGCTCGTCGTACACCAAGTCGCCAACAAGATTGTTGCGAATGTCGTAGTCAGAGCTTGCGTAGTTCAGGTTCTGCACAGCCAGACTCGGTGTCAGCTGAGCGCCGAGTGAGTTGCCCAGGAAGCCCTGACCCTCACCCCCGTTTGAGATCAAGTCAAGCGAGTGGCTGTAGGTGTAGCTGACCTGCCCGGTGACTCCGTGGCCAGTGTGCTTGTAGCTGATCCAGCCTGCGTTGTAGTTTGAGTGGCCGTTATTGGTGAGTGCCGTGACCTTGGAGAAGCGTGGGTCGGGAGGCGTAACCGGCAGATTGGCGAAAGAGCCGGCGCTATCCCACTCACCGCCAGTTCCGTTCTCGGTAAAGCTGCCGACGGATGCATTGACATCGGAGTTCTGCAGAACGCCGCGGTACCCGTAGTTCCCCACGTAGTTCACGATAATTGCGTCGCTCCGGGTGATCTGACGCTGCAGCTGAAAGTTGTATTCCAGATACTCCGGAACCTTGAACGTGCCGGGGAAGTAAGCGCCCAGGTTTGGCGGCGCGAAAGGAACGCCAAGGGCATTCAACGAGTTATCGATCGACGCAAGGCCCTGTCCTTTGGTGAAGGCAGTCTGCACAGTGGAGTTCACCTGGCCCGCAAATGCCCCGGCAGTGGTGGCACCGTACTGGGTAGGCGCATTGGCGCCGCCGTAAACGGTGACTGCGTTTTCGTTCGGGAAGTTCTGGATGACGCTGTCAAGGAAGGCCGCAGGGTAGAGGTCAGAGAAGATGCCGACGCCGCCGCGAATCTCAGTCTTGTCGTCGATGCTGTAGTTGAAACCGCCGCGAGGCTGGAAGTTGAACTTCTCCGAGGGGAAGGGATTGGTGTTGACCGATGTGATCGATCCGCCATCCTTCGCGTTATAGGCCGTGCCGAAGCCAACACCGCTGGCTGGGAATGTGCCAGGCGTATAGGTCGCGAAGCAGCCTCCATGGCAGACCGGGCTGCCGGTGCGGTCGACGCGGGCGCCGACGGTCACCTTCAGCTTGGAGTTCACCTGAATCTCGTCCTGGAAGAACGCCCCGATATTGAACAGCGCAAGATGCGCCGTCGGTGAGGCAGCATAGGACTGGTTGTAGGAGTTGGCGCTGATCGCGTCCCACTCGTTCGTGTTGGGCAGGCCGTTGATTTGGCCAGAGACGAAGTCGCCCAGTGAAAGCTGCACACTGTACGGGAAGATGGTTCCGATCTGCGAGTCATAGTCCTCTACGTCATCGCGGCGGAAGTTGAAACCCATCTTCATCGTGTGCTTGCCCTTGATCCAGCTGAAGTCGTCTTCGAGCTGGTACTGGGTCACGTTGCGGCCTTGGGTCAGTGCGAAGAAAACTCCAAGCCCCTGGGCGGACGGATTTGACGCCCCCAGACCGGGTGCTCCGTTCACGCCGCTTCCGTCCAGGCCATCGTCGGGGATGAACATGTTCATGGGAAATTCAGCCAGCGAGGCTGCCACGCTCGGCGGTCCAAAGTAGGCAGAGTACCAGTTGGAAGCAGCCACAAAAACGTTGGTCATGGTGGGGGTGAAGACATATGTGTCGTTGAACTGGCCCTCATATTCAGGCTGGATCGAGAGCGCACTGAACAACGGATCGATAGCGCTGGTGGCGGTGGGCTGTGAGCCGCGATCCATCTTGTAGCGGCCGTAGATCTTGTGCCTGTCACTGATGTTCCAGTCAGCGCGGCCTGTGAACAGCCACTCAAGGTTCACGTTGTTTATCGAAGCCGAGCCAACGACCATGCAGGGGACGACGTTGCCCGTAGCAAGAGGACGAGCGCGGCGCAAGCCGGTCCTGGGAGCGCCACGCTGAGAGTCCGTGGTTGTGGTACTGGTATCGGCGGGCACTGCGCCAAAGAAGCCGCCGCCGGGCGCCGGGGTACCCGTGATGCCACCTGGGGTGGTGCCCCCTCCAACAAATGAATCGTCTGGGTTGACGTCCCCGCATCCCAGATTGCCGCTTGCGTCCTGGTTGCCGGCGCTGCCGGTCGTCACAGGGATTGCTGACTTGTATGCAGGCGACTTGGTGTAGTCGTCCATCCCCTTGGTATAGAGTCCCTGCACTGCTGCAGGAACATTCTGCTCGATGTAGGTTTGAAGCTGCGGCGAGGGAAAGGTCACAAAGCCGCTTGAAGAGGGGAGCACGTAACGGAGGCCTTCGTAGTCGGCAAAGAAGAACAGCTTGTCCTTGATAATTGGACCGCCGGCATTCCCGGCCCACTCGTTCGAAACCGCGTGGGGCGCTGTGTTGGCGCCTCCCCCGGCAAGTTCTTCGTTCTTGTTGAACCAGCCGTTGGCATTCAGGAGCGTTCCGTTGTAGTTGTAGTCCGCTTCACCATGAAAGCTGTTACCGCCGGACTTGGTGGTGTACTGAATCTCCGCGCCCGCTGCGCGGCCATACTGCGAGTTGTATGCGTTCTGGATAACCGTGGCTTCCTGGAGTTCGCCCTGGCCCAGAGTCAGGTTTGAGCTGCCGGAGTTGTTCAGGTTGAGGAAGGGATCCTGATTGTCAAAACCGTTCAGCACGAAAAGATTCGAAATGCCGGGCAGGCCGTTCGAACTGAAGTTGCCGCCGATGCCGCCGCCACCGGCATTCACGACCACACCGGGAGCTGTAAAGGCCACCGTGGTGACGTCGCCGCCGGGTGTCGGAAGATCCTGAATTTGCTGCTCGCCAAAGGTGGTCGCCAGCGCGATGTTTTCCGTATCCACCAAGGGCGAAGCAGTCGAGGAGACTTCAACAACTTCCTTGTTGCCAGTCGGAGTCACCTTGATGTCGCCGGGCACGGTCGTGCCCAGAATCACTGTCACCTGGGTGGTGTCGGACTTCAGGCTCTCAGCGGATGCCGATACCTTATACGTACCCGGCTTCAGGTTCGCGAACGTGTAATGGCCTTCACCGTTCGTCTTCTCGGTCTGCGCGGCATCCGTTGCGGTGTCTATTAGCACCACTGTTGCGCCTGGTACCACTGCGCCGGTTCCGTCGGTAACTGAGCCGCTCAAAGCGCCTGTCGTGGCACCCTGACCGTATGCAGCCGAAGACGTACCGAGGGCAACGAGGCCTGCTACTGCGAGCAGGCTTAGCGCCAGAACCGCATTCTGAAATCGAAGAAATCGCATCGAAACTCCTCCAGGATTATTTGGGGAACGGGAGGGCTTGCAAAAGTGCCTCACGCGCCACTTGATTTTTTGTTGCGTTTCGGAGCTCGTGGGGGTAAGCCCGATCCGCAAGTGAAATGCCGGTTGTTCTAAATCGCTTAAGAAATGAAGACGGAACCCGTTTTCTTGCTCGAAGGAGAGCCTAAAGTTTCTCGCTCGATGGAAATATAAGGACTACTCCCCACCCGACTATGTGCATTACGGTTGCCATTCTCCCGCGATTCCAAAAATATCGGTTCCACATTGAAATTAAATAGCTTACAGGCTGATGCTTTAGAGCTGCGCTCCACCCCGTTCGATTCTGGATATGAAAAAATGGAGAATAAGAGGGTCATATCCCAAAATCGGGCAGTGTCTCTCGTTTTTGGGGAGTCACCCCCATCTCCTGTGCCGCCCGTCACATGCAGTTGGAGTATTCTCGCCCCATGCAGCTCACTCTCGCCCACATCGGCCCCCGCGCCATCAATGGGCCCCGATCAAAAGACTGCTTCGCAAAGCTAACCGAACTCTATCTGGAGCGCTGTGCACCTTTCGCGCGTTGCGGCTCCGAGGCCTTTCGGAACGAGCAAGCGCTGCTCGAGTGGATCGAGAAACTTCAAGGTCGAACGACGCCGGTGGCCATTCTTCTTGATAGCCGTGGGCGGAATTTGACCTCAGAGGCCTTCGCAGCCTGGTTGGGTAAGCGGCGCGACGACGGCGCGCAGCACCTTGTCTTTGCCATCGGGCCGGCAGACGGCTGGTCTCCCATCGCCCGGGAGCGGGCGCAGTTGCTGCTTTCTCTTGGCCCCATGACAATGGCGCATTCTCTTGCGCGCCTCGTTCTCGCTGAGCAAATCTATCGTGCATTTACAATTCTCTCTGGCCATCCGTACCACAGGGGATAGGGTCCAGGGTTTAGGGTTCAGGAGCTCTAAGTCATGCTCAAGTCTTATCGCGAGCTGCAAGTTTGGCAACGCTCAATCCAATTGGCTACGGCGGTCTATCGCTTGGCAGCGGGCTTTCCTCGCGATGAGATCTACGGACTCAGTATCCAAATGAAACGCGCCGCTGTTTCGGTGGCGAGCAGCATCGCAGAAGGATACGGAAGGCTAACCGGGGGCGAGTACCGCCAGTTCCTGGGAATTGCCCGCGGCTCAGTGCTCGAACTACAGACGCAATTTGAAATCGCGCGTGCCCTTCAAATCGGAGATCCGGGGCGACTGGATGAGGCGAATGCACTTTCGGAAGAGGTCAGCAAGATGCTCTACGCGATGATTGACAAATTGAAGGCAATGAAGGCAAGTTAGCCTAGTCCGTAAACCCTAAACCCTAAACCCTAAACCCTGGACCCTGAACCCTGAGCCCCGGCATGACTGACTCCCGAAAAGGACTTCTCCTGATCAATACCGGCCCCGGCAAAGGCAAGACGACCGCGGCCATGGGCACCGCACTGCGCGCCGTGGGCAATGGCATGCGCGTTCTCATGCTTCAGTTCCTCAAGGGCTCATGGCATTACGGCGAGCTCGACGCAGTGCAGGCCTTGGGGTCCAACTTCATACTCAAACAAATGGGACGTGGCTTTGTGAAAGTTGGCGGCGCTGAAACCGATCCTGAAGACCAGCGTCTTGTGCAGGAAGCGTGGAATGAAGCGCAACAGGCCATCAATTCCGGCGAGTGGGACATGGTCATCCTGGACGAAATCAACTACGCCATCGGCTACGGCATGCTCGATCCGGCTATCGTTGCTGAAGCGCTGCGCAACCGCCCTGAGATGGTTCATGTGATCCTGACTGGACGCAACGCACATCCCCTCCTTGTCGAGCTTGCCGACACCGTTACCGAGATGCGCGAAGTGAAGCATGCTTATCAAAAGGGCATCCTCGCGCAGCGTGGAATAGAATTCTGAATGGGCCTCTGATCATCCGGGCCAATCGACAAAAGGGATCCGAAAAGTCCCCAGAGTTTTTTTGAAAGAGCTTCGATGTCCTGGTTCAAGCGAGAAGACGGCGATTACGAGTCGAATCCCGGGGGCGAAGGCCCGAACGGAGAAAGAAATGTCCGCACCGAGGGCCTGTGGACCAAGTGCCTGGGTTGCCGGGCGGTTCTCTACAAACCCGAGCTCGAGGCCAATCTAAATGTTTGCCCCAAGTGCCAGCATCACTTTAAGCTCGGCGCCCGCCAGCGCATCGATCTACTGCTCGAACCGGGCTATGAACTGGTCGATGGGGGCCTCCGCTCAAACGATCCCCTTAACTTCACCGACGTCAAGCCATACAAAAAGCGCCTCCGCGCCGCGCAGGAGGCAACCGGCCTCGACGATGCAATCCTGAACGCGGTTGGAAAGCTCGGACGCCATTCCGTCGTAGTGAGTGCCATGGAGTACCGTTTCATCGGTGGATCGATGGGCGCTGTCGTAGGCGAGACCATTGCCCGCGCCGTTGACAGAGCCCGCACGACCCGCAATCCGCTCATCGTGGTTGCCGCTTCAGGTGGCGCACGCATGATGGAAGGCGTAGTAAGCCTGATGCAGATGGCGAAGATATCCACTGCTCTTGCGCAGCTTGACGATGCGAAAGTTCCCTACATCTGCGTGCTCACAGACCCCACCACCGGCGGCGTCACGGCCAGCTTTGCCATGCTTGGCGATCTCAATGTGGCTGAGCCAGGCGCCCTGATCGGCTTTGCCGGCCCACGCGTTATTGAGCAGACCATCCGCCAAAAACTTCCCGAAGGCTTTCAGCGTTCTGAGTTCCTGCTTGAGAAGGGCTTCCTCGACGCGGTTGTTCATCGCCACCGCATGAAGGCCTACCTTGAGCGCGCACTCGACTTCCTGAGCTCCTCCGCCACCTGAGTTCCTGACCGCGCGACCCATCCGTTTCGTTTCGGCCCAGGCAAAAAGCCCCAGACCAGGTCCAGGGCTTTTGCCGTCGCAGCAGTTGTTTGCTCTTAAAACTCCAGCCGCAGCGCGCCCTGCAGCACACGTGCGTTTTCTGTCCCGGAAGCGCCATCGGTAACCGTCGAGGAGATCGTCCCGAAGGGAACGCCTGCAGCCTCGGTAATGTCGGTCAGCGGTGTGCTGAAGTTAGGGTGATTGAAAACGTTGAAGGCATCGCACCGGAACTTCAGCGTAACTCGGTCCGCATAAATCGGGAAGGTCTTCCCAAGTCCCATGTCCAAGTCAAAATATCCCGGTCCTCGCAGGTTGTTGCGCGTGCCGATGGCGAACCCGGTGGGACCGGTGTAAGCCGCAAGCGCCGCGGTGGGGTTGGAGTAGGCGTACAGCGCGTTTCCTCCGCCGCCGTTCACTTCGGTCTTCATCAGTTCGATGGGTCCAGTGAGCGTTGCGGGGGCATTGTTTGCAAAGCCTGCAACGAAGGCATTCGAATTTGCCTGGTAGGCATTGCCGTTGTGATAGATGGGAAGACCGCTCAGCTTCCAGCCGCCGATGATCTCGTTCAACCAGAACGGCGCTGTGGCTGCATAGGCCTTTCCTTTCCCAAAGGGAAGGTCGTAGATGAAATTTCCATTCAGGTAGTTGGTCACATTGAAGTCCGAGTTGCCCCGGCACTCGCGTGGCCGCACTACGTCGCAGATGTAACCGAAGCCTTGGCCAGACGCGATGCTGTTGGCTGCGACCGACACGTTGTCGATCGAGTGAGAATAGGTGTAGTTGAGGTCAAACTGAAGGCCGTACCCGGCATTTTTGTGCAGGGTGATCAACAGGCCGTTATAGCTCGAAAATCCTTTGTTGGTCCAGATTGTATTGTAGGCAAACTGCGCGGGCATGCCCACGTTTGGGGCGAGACCATCGTTGGAGATAGCCTGAATGGTGTCGGCAAAGTCGCCGCGCTGAGGATAGGGATACGCCGCATACGCGATTGCCTGCGTGCTGTTGGCAAAGAAGTCGCCGCCGAGCTCCGAGTTCAGGAAGTTGCCGAAGCCAGGAAGCATGTCCTCAAACCAGGGCTGAGGCGAGAGGCTTTGGATCGCGCCAAACGCGCCCAATCCCTTGTTCTGCCGCAATTGCGTGGTCATGCCGGCCATCGCCTGCGACATTAATTGCGACGACCCACCAGTATTGTCGGGGAATTCGATCAGCTGGCTCGCATCCGCTTCGGCCAGCAGCCGGCGTCCCGCGCGGCCCACGTAGGTGGCCTTCAGAATGTATCCCTGCGGGAACTCGTGCTGTATGCCGAAGTTGTACTGCAGCGAATACGGCGTCTTCAGCTTCGGGTCGATGATGATGTTGCCCACCCCCAACTGCAGGCCCTGTGGAACTCCATCCGCCACAAAAGGCTCATAGGGAGTGACGATCGTGGGTGCGATCGGCGAGGGTGGAGGGCTGGCGATGCCGCCAAACCGCGGAGAATTCTCAAGCGAGGATGTCGGATCGCCCGGCGTACCGAAGAGATTAGGGATTCCGAACGACTCGAAGAGGTACGAGCTTTCCAGTTGCTGGAATTGCAGCGCGTTGATCACCGAGTGATCGTCGACGATGCCGGCCCCCGCACTGAAGACCGTCTTTGAATCGAACCCTGGAACATACGCCGCTGCCACGCGAGGAGCGAAAAGCTTGTCCTGCGGCTGGAAGTAGCCGGGTGCATTGTTTGCCTTGCCGCCGTAAGTGTACGAGATCAACGGGACCACATTGTTGCCTTGCTGGCCGGCGGCGCTCTGCGCGAGCCGGTCCCCAAAGTACGAGTCGAAGCTGGCGTTCGAGATGGCCTGGTTTCCGTGCGTTTCATAAGGCACAGTGTAGTCTTGGTACCGCAGTCCGTAGGAGATGGTGATCTGGGGTGTCAGCTTCCATGTGTCGCCCGCATAGATCTCCGTCTCGTAGTAGCGATAGTTCAAATCGAGCCCGGACGCGGTTGGCAGCGCAACTCCCTTGTTGTTGAAGTTGAAATTGCTGCTCACCGAGGCAAACACGCCCAGAGCTGTCGTAAACAAGTTGTCGTAGATCGTGGTCGATCCGCCGTTAATGATGTTGTTGTCGATATCCGCCGGCCGCAGACTCGGCACAAGCCCGGTCAGAAAGGTGTTCCCGGTGATGCCGACGTTGGGGAAGTTGTAGTTCTCCGCGGCAAACGAGTTTGGAGTCTCCCACTTGAACGTCCCGCCAAAGGCAAAGCTGTGGCGGCCTTTCTCCCAGCTGAAATCGTCCCGGATGATCGGAATGGGATATGTGCGGTCCTGTGAGTTGGAACCATTCGGATACGGGCCGTCGAGTCCGCTGAAACTGAACTGGTCGTCGCCCTGGGGATTGTACGTCTTGTCGAATCGGTAGTTTTCAAACGTCTCGCCGACGTTGAACTGGTTCAGCTTGTTGTTTCCGATCGTCCAGGTGTGGCCCACGACCCAGGCATAGCTCTGATCCTTGAAAAGGTAACTCGGCGGATCGCCTGGGAATTGAATCGCGCCCTCCGTTCCAGTTGTGCGCGTGAACGTGCCTCGGCCAAACACCTTCATCGTGCTGGTCATGTTGTAGTCCACTCGCTGCACGTAGTCATCTTCGACGTAGGGAAACGGCGCATTGAAGCGAAAACCAGCCGTGTTTAGCCCATCGCCCACGTCGCCGGTCAAGTCATTCGCGTGCGGATACCGATTGTTCATCAGGGTGACGAAGGCTGGGTTGAAGCCGACGCCCAACGGGTCGAGCGCCGCCACCTGCGCTGGGCTCAAAGTCGAGGTTCCGCCCGCATTGTTGTAATACGCGAGATTGCCGGCACGATAAGAGTCGAGCGGAACAATCCGGTCTTCCAGGTTGCTGAGCGTATCTCTGCGGCCGTTGTAGTCAAAGAAGAAGAACAGCCTGTCCTTCTTGATAGGTCCGCCGAAGTTGCCGCCGAACTGGTTGCGGATGAGAGGAGGCCTCCCCACGCCTTCATTGTTGTTGAACCAGTCATTCGCTTCGAGATCGGTATCGCGGTGATACTCCACGGCCGCGCCGTGAAACTGGTTCGTTCCACTCCTGGTCACGAGCTCAAACTGGCCGCCACTGCCCTCGCCGGCACTGGAAAGCGCTCCGCCAGTCACGCCGCGGAACTCCTGTACCGAATCCACAGGCGCATTCGCCACAATCGCGCCAAACTCGCCGGTTGCATTATCGTTCACCTCCAGACCATCCACCGTCACGTTGGTCTGGTCCACTCGGGCGCCGGTCACGGCTCCGTCCAGCGTCACACCGGGCTGCTGAAAGAACAACGCCCTGGGACTATCGCGATTCTCCACGGGAAGGTCGTTGAGGAACTGCACTTCGAAGTTGTTGCCGACCGTCGCGTCCGTTGTATCCAGCGTTACTTGCTCTGCTGAGGCCGAGACCTCTACCGAAGTCGAGGACCCGCCCACGTCGAGACGTACGTTCTGTGAACGGGTCGCATCGACGTTCAGGTAGATATCGGTCACGATTTTTGTTTTGAACCCGGTCGCGGTAAAGGTGATCTTGTATCCCGGACCCGGCCGAACGTTGGCAATTGTGTACGATCCTTCGGAATTGCTCACGCCCTCGTAGGTCGCTCCCGTTCCTGGGTTCGTCAGGTTCACGCTTACGTTCGGAATCAAGGCGCCTGTCGGATCGCTGATCGTACCGGTAATGGAGGCAACGTCCTGCGCCCTCAGTTGGGTCGAAACCAACAAGGCACACACCAGAAAAAAGACCTTGGTCGAAACGCTTCGCATGTCCACGACCTCCCGTGTCATATCGATTGTCGGTTCGCTTGCAACTTTCATTCCACTCTGGAATCTTGAATAACTTCTTGATAATAAGCAAGATAAATATTAGCCTGCACGCTCACAACCACGCAAAAGGGTCATGTGGATTATGAAAATCCATAGAACGGCCGCTGATGCGTGGCACAGTGCCCCGCAAATGGCGGCAACCAGGACTCGGGCTACAGAATCTGCCCGGAGCGCGACACGTATTCCAGTTGTCATAGAATCGCTGCAAGTATTCCAGTTGTCATAGAAGCACCGCCCGATTCTGGGAGATTCGACCACCAGACTGAATAGTTATCGGTCATGAATTGCCAGTTTCCGTTTATTTTCAATGGCTCCGACTCGATTGGCCTCTGGCGTGCAGTCTATCTTTTTGAATCAGACCTTGGACGGAGAGGGTTCGTACAGTCGCTAGCGTTTGTTTAACCAAACCCCGAACTCATACGTCTTTCGTTCCTGCCCCGGATTACCCCACATCATCGGAGGGAAATGTGACACGAATCATGCGAAATTCGGCGATGCTTTTCTTGTTGTCGGTGGCCACCGCTTCAGCCTTGGCGCAAACCTCGAATGGAACCCTGACAGGCACCGTAACCGACCCTAGCGGAGCGGCAATTAGCGGCGCCACAATCAGTATCCAGTCTGTCGAAACCGATGCAGTCCGCACCACTCAGACAATTAGCAACGGTTCGTACCGCATAGAGTCGATTCTTCCCGGGACCTACTCTGTCACCGTGAATGCCCCCAACTTTGCTGAGACTGTGGTCAAGGGCCTCAGCATCCCGGCCTCGGTCGTCACAAACAACGATGTCAGCCTCAAGCTCGGCAGCAAGAGCGATATCGTCGAGGTCAAGGCAGATAACAGTTCGATGAATACCGACAACGCGCAGATCAGCGGTACGCTGACCACTGAGGAGATCTCCAGCCTTCCGCTGAACAGCCTGAGCGCCTATTCCCTGGCACTCACCCTCCCCGGAGTGACCTCTGCGGAGCAGGGAGGATTCAGCAATGGCGTCAATTTCGCCGTCGGCGGCGGGCGTCCTCGCGCCAACAACTTCCTCATTGAGGGCCAGGACAACAACGACGCCGGAATCCTGGGTCAGGGCCTGCAGCCGGAAAACATCGAGGCGCAGAAGGAAGTCATCATCATCGAGAATGACTACACGTCTGAGTATGGACACGGCGCCGGGTCGGTCTCAAACCTGATCTTCAAGAGCGGCACGAACCAGTTTCACGGGTCAGGGTTTGAGAGGCTTGAGAACTCCTCGATAGATGCCAACGATCATTACAACAACCGCAACGGTATTACCAAGAGCCTGTATCGTGAAAACCTCTTTGGTTTCTCGGTTGGCGGTCCGATCGTCCGGAACAAGCTCTTCGTGTTTGGTTCCTACCAGTGGGACAACTATCGCACCACGGCAAACCTGAGCACGCTCACCGTGCCTTCGGCTGCCGGATTCGCCACACTGAAGGCTCTTCCTACCAATCCACGCCTCGCCAGCCTCATCGCGGCCTATGGCAGTCTTGTTGGGGATCCTACGCAGCTTGCGAATGCGGGTGGCCTCACGACCATCGCTCTTGGCAATGACCCGGTAACCGGCCTTCCCCGGCCCTCTGTTGAGATTGGTTACACACAGCGCAAACTGGGCGATCTGTCGAATTCCCCCGAGCTTGACTTGAAGGGCGATTACATACCTGGCAGCAAGGATACGGTGAGCCTGCGCTACATTCTCTCCACTTTCCTTACACCCTTCGACACCGGCAACTTCCCCGGCCAGCTTCCCGGGTTCGACACCGATCAGAACGGCGCCTCGCACAATGCGGGCATCGTGGAAACGCACATCTTCAATCCGAATCTGCTCAATGAGTTCCGTGTCTCCTATGGGCGGATCGGGTTTACCTTCGGCCTGCCGTCGAGCACCACCTCGAACCCGCTGTTTGGCACTCCTGGCGTCTCCGTCAGCAGCCTGACCGGCTACGGGATTCCGACCTCTATTCCGCAGGGGCGGTTCCACGACACCTACCAACTGCAGGACTCTGTGAGCTGGACGCACGGCAAGCATTTCATCAAGACGGGCTTCGACATCTCCGACACCAGGGTTCGTGACGCCGTCCCATTCAACTTCTACGGGACCATCAGCTACACCTCCGTTGCCGGCGGCTACACGGGCCTGGCCAACCTCATCGACGACTTTGGCGGCACGGGCTCAATCAGCCAGCAATTCGGCAGCCCCACGTCCAGGCCGCAGCTGCTCTCGCAAAACTACTTTGCGGAGGACACCTGGAAGGTGCTCCAGAATCTCAGCATCGATTTCGGTTTCCGCTACGAGTACAACGGCGCGCCGTTTAATGCTCCCGGAACGCCCTACCCCGGCCTCGATTACAGCAACCCGGCCTGCTTTCCTTCCGCGGGCGTGACCTGCAACGACAAGCAAACGCCAGATGGAACGGAATGGGGTCCTCGTCTGGGAATCTCCTACAGCCCGAAAATCTTCGGCTCGCATAAGACGGTTATCCGCGTCGGCGCCGGCACCTTTTACGATGTGCTGTTCACCAACATCATCGACAACATCCAGGCGACGGCGCCCAATGCGGCTTCCCCGACGCTCAATAGCCTGGTAAGTAAGGCGACAGCCCCGCGCGGTACACCTGCGTGGTCAAGCAATTTTGCCAATTTGAACAAGTCGCCCTTGCCAAGCAACACTGCCGAGCCCATCTCCGATCATCTGCTCGCGCCCAGGACCTTCCACTGGAACCTCAACGTACAGCAGGAACTGCCGGGCGGCTTTACGGGAACGGTCAGCTATGTGGGAGAGCGCGGCGAGCATCTTTATGGGACGACCGAGTTCAACCCCTACGTAAACGACACGATCGACGCGACACGTCTCATCAATAGCCGCGGACGCATTGTAGTCCGCGACAACTCAGGGGACTCCAACTACCACGGCCTGTGGGCTGAGCTGGATCGAAAGATGGCCAAGGGTCTTCTCTTCCGCGCCGCCTACACCTACGCTCGCGCTGAAGACGATGGATCTGAAATCTTCACAACCAACAACGAATCCACCTACGGCAGCGCCTCCTACCCGGTGCCTCGCAAGACAGTGGACTACGGGCTGTCGGCCTACGATCACCGCCAGCGCTTGGTGTTGTCCTATATCTGGGCGCCTCCCATTTGGCATACAGAGGGAGCTATGAAGGTCTTGGGTAACGTCGTCAACCGGTGGAGCGTTGCCGGCATCACGCAGTTCCAGAGCGGTACGCCTGAGAATGTTGAAGTCGGCTACGATGTCAACGGAGACGGAATCGGCAACGACCGTCCCATCATCGGCAACGCGAAGGCTCCTCTCAATACCTACGCGTTTGACGACTCATGGCAGTACGGAACGTCCGATGGCGGTCTCTGCTCCGGCCCGAGTTTCTGGTACACAAGCCTGCCTTGCGAACCGGTACCGGCTAGCTCCGTTCACTGGATCGTACCGGCCTATGGCGGCGTTCGTCCCAGCGACACAATCGGCCGTAACAACCTGATCAGTCCCGGCTATCAAACCTGGGATATGAACATCCAGCGCTCCTTCAAGCTGCACGAAAACCTCACGCTCGACTTCCGGGGCGAACTCTTCAACATCTTCAACCACGGGAATGCAGGCATTGAGCCAACCACCCTCATCACCGGCATTCTTACAGATACCTTCAGCAACAACGGCAACGACACATTCGCAGTAGCGGACCCGACTGTTGCAGGGTATCGGCATGTTCGTTTCTTCCTTCGCCTCGCGTTCTAAGACAACATCGCAGTGAAAAAGGGGGCTGCCTCAGACGAGGCAGCCCCCTTTTGTCGTCTGACCAAATCGACCTGAAGCCGTCAATGAAATGCCCTGGACCGTACCACGCGGCGGCGGCATCTACGACTATGCGCAGGGCACCAGTTGGGAGGTAAGCTCGTCCGGCGGCCCTCCGCATCGCGGAGTCTTTCTCGCTCAGTGCATCCAGCAGACTTCCGCTGCAATGAAAGTGCGACGGCCCCCCGCGCCCCCCGTCCTCCTCAGATGCGCATTGGCATCAGGACGTACCGGTACTTGTATTCCGCGTCAGGATCCTCGGGCCGCATCTGTCCTGCTGACTGCGAATCCTTGAACTCTAGCCGCACTTCGCCCTCGTTTCCAAGAGCCTTCAGGAAGTCCAGAATATAGCCCGAATTGAACCCGACAACGATGGGATCGCTCGCATAGGGCGTATCGATCGTATCTTCGCTCTCGCCGGACTCCGTCGAGCTTGAACTCACTTTCAGCTCGTTCCCTTCAAGCTTCATGCGGATCGCGCCTGAGCGCTCATCCGCAAATTGCGCCACGCGCTGGATCGCCGATGACAGCTCGCTTACCCGGACCACTGCAAACTTTGTGTTGTCGCGCGGCATCACCGCCTCAAAGTTCGGGAACTGGCCGGAGAGCTTGCGGGTGCTTAGCGTACGGTGACCCACACGGAAAAACAGTGTGTGTTCGTCGTCGGCAAATTCCACCTTCTCTGCTTCCGTCGAGTTGAGAAGTTGCTGCAACTCCTGCAGTGCCTTGCGCGGAATTAGAACGCGCTTCTCGCCACTAATGCCTTCGAGCGATTCGTTGGGCTTCTCGACAAACGAGAGCCTGTGTCCATCGGTAGCCACCATCGCCAGCGACTCCGACTTGATCACCAGCAGTGCTCCGTTCAGCGTGTAACGGGACTCTTCGTTAGAAATGGCAAAAATCGTGCGCGCAATGAGCGTCTTGAGAGCAGGCGTTGAAATGCTCGTGACCGCGACAGAAGGGAACTCGGGAACCTGTGGGTAGTTCGCCCGTGCCATTCCCACCATCTTCGTGTTCGAGCGTCCGCTGCGAATCTGAACCCAGTGGTTCTCCAGCAGCTTGATTGAGATGTCGCCTTCGGGAAGAAGCTTGATGTAGTCGTAAAGCTTCCTCGCGGGAATTGTGCACGCGCCGGGCTTCTTCACCTTCACTTCCGTGCTGGTGCGGATCGCCTGATCCAGGTCCGTCGCAGTGATGCTCAGGCGGTCGCCCTCCGCCTCGATCAAAAAGTTCGAAAGAATCGGTATAGTGGTCTTGCGTTCCACCACGCTTTGCGTCGCGGTGAGTTCCTTCACCAGGTCCTGCCGGCTTACGGTAATCTCCATCGCTGACCCCTGCACCGCAGGCTTCTCTGCTTCGGTTTCCACGATCGGCATGATTCCACCCTCGCTCTGAAGCACTTTCCTGCGTTGGCCTCAGCCTACAACACATTGCGGCCACGCGAAAGTGCCTGCGTATTCTTCTGTTTGATTGTATTCACGTTCCGCCTTCAGCTATGGGTGGAAAACCGGTCAACAATCGCTGAAATCTGGGCCCATTCAAACAAACCCTCCGACCAGGCCTGGTCGGCAGAGTTCCATTCCCACCAGCCCTCACCGGTTGAAGACAGGGATTCGATCGCACCGACAAATCGCGCTCGCTTCGGACACCAGTTCCTGCCTGCGAGTGGCTGCCGACTTTCGTAACGGCTAGGGGTGTTTAAAGAGGAGAAAGAATAAAAGAAAAGACAGTAGTACCCGTAGTTCACGCAGGAAAAGTGGAAATCCCTTCGAAGTCCTTCTACGGATTGCGGTTGACAGCCTGCGCGGTTTTCTAAATCTCGGTTGTGGGTATCTGGAGTTTTGCAAAACCCACTTATTGCTTCGATCACTCTTCCCCTATTTCCCACGTCTCCCACAGGCATCGCAATTCTGCCTGTGCAAACCTGTTGAATTGTGTGAAGAGCGCGTCCGTACCCGCATGAATCAAGGCTTTCGCGCAATCCGGTCATCCACAGAAGGCGAGCTCTCCACACCTTCCACAGCGACGGATTTCCTAGAGGAAATCGCGACTGAATTCTGCCATCGTTTCCCATCCAGGTTCCGTATCGCCTTCGCCTTCCCAATGCTGGAGCCCAGACACTCGTTCATTGGCGATGTTTGGCTCTTCGTCTCCCGTTCGCCACTAGACTTGAGGGGTGCAGGAGTAAATCTTGACCATCGACGTCACCCGCCTCGAACACCAGCTTCTCCAAATGTCCGCGGACGGAGCGCCAGGGCGAGGGTTCTGCGAGGCGATCGCCGAGCTGGCAAGAACGGGCCGCTTCGAACAGTTGCACGACATTCTGCCCACAATTGTCTACGACGAACTCTGGGCTCGCTACCAGCGCGCACCCCAGGCCTTCGTTACGGAGTGGCGGATACTGGCGCAAGAGATGCGTCATGGATTCATTCAGCATGCTCGCCAGCGGCTCACTTCACTCACCCGCCTGCAATTTGCCTCAACCAGCGATTCAACCCCGGCGTGGCAAGAGATTCAACGCGCTCTAGACAACCAGCAGAATGATCTGCTTCGCGCTGCATTCGCTCTTGACCTCCTTGAGCTTGTCGAGCCTGCGGATGCCCGCGCTGCCCACTTGCGCGAGTGCGTCGTCGCCTCTTCAAGCTCTGAAGATGCCGACCGCTATCTCGACGAAGCCACCCGCTGCTACTTCTTCGGCCTTTTCACGGCCTGTGCTGTCATGTGCCGCTCCGTGCTTGAAGAGGCCATCAAGCAAAAGCTGCCAACCTCGCTCACGCACCTGGTTCGAACCCGCTATCGAAACGCCGCCACGCTGGGCAACCTGCTCCACGAAGTCAACAACAACCTTCAGCTCACCGGCATCGACCCCGATTTCCCCCGCGTCGCCAACCAGGTCAACGACACCGGCAAGAAGGCCGTCCATCAGGGTCTGCTTTCTGAAGACGAAGCCCGCCTCTGCCTTCAAAGCGCCCGCCACGCGCTGCAGCTACTCCTTGCGAACTAGCTGTCACAGGAAAAGGGGACCTCTGAGCGCGTTCCTGGCTCATCCCACGGCTCCCGTCCCACAGTAGCCTCGCCGCCCCTCTTCTATACTTAAACTGTTCATGTCTTACGCTGAGGCCATCTCCCAACTTAACGCCCTGGTGCCCGAGCTCTACACCAGCATCGGCCAGCCCCGGCGCAAGTTCTCCCTCGATGAGATTCGCATCCTTCTTGCCGCGCTTGGCGATCCGCACCGCCGCGTTCCCGCAGTGCTCATCGCGGGGACAAACGGCAAGGGCTCTACGGCCGCATCGCTTGCTTCCATCCTCACCAGCTCAGGCCTTCGCGCCGGCCTCTACACCTCGCCCCATCTCGCCCGCGTCAACGAGCGCATCCGCCTGAACCGCGTCGAAATCCCCGATGAGCGCTTCGCCGCCCTCTATTTCCGCGTTCACGACGCCGCGCAGCAACTCGTCCTCGCAGACCGGCTCGCGCAGATGCCGAGCTTCTTTGAGATTCTCACCGTGCAAGCTCTGCTCTACTTCTCCGAAGAACAAGTTGACCTGGCGGTACTCGAAGTAGGCATGGGCGGTCGGCTCGACGCCACCAACATCGTCGATCCGCTCTTCTCTGTCATCACCGACATCTCGCTCGATCACACTGAGTGGCTCGGCTCGACCATCGCAGCAATCACCCGCGAAAAAGCCGGCATCCTTCGCCCCAACGGAACCCTTGTCACCCTACCACAGCATCCTGAAGCCAACCAGGTTCTCGGCGAGGTGGCCACGGAGCTTGGCGTGCGCGGCGTGAGCGCAACGCCGTATATGCCCCCGATGGGAACCTCCACCTCTGCTCCATACACGGTCGAGGCGCTTGGCGCGCCGATCGTGGTCGATTCGCCCCTCTCGGGTGCTCACCAGCATCGCAATCTTGCCCTGGCCATTGCCGCTGCCGTTGAGCTGGCAACAACTCACAACTACCCCATCTCGCCCACAGCCATCGCTGAAGGGCTCCGCCTCACAAAGTGGCCGGGTCGCCTGGAACGCATTACCCGGAACGGAGTGGAGTGGATTCTCGATGTGGCGCACAACCCCGCCGGAGCCTGGGCCCTTCGCGCCGGCCTCAACAGCCCTAGTCTCCCCGACCATCCGCGAACCCTCATCTTCAGTTGCCTTCGAGACAAGCCCATCGCCGAGATGGCGCAGATACTCTTCCCGGTCTTCGACCGCGTCATCCTGGTTCCCCTGCTTGCTGCCCGCGCCGCGGCCCTTGACGACTTAACGGCCGCCGCGAAAGCCACCGGTACCAGCTTTGTCACAGCCGAAAGCGTATCGGAAGCATTCGCTCTCGCGCCCAGGCAGCAAGGCCCAGGCCAGCGGAATTCCGAACTAATCGTTGTCTCCGGATCGGTCTATCTCGTCGGTGAGGCGCGGACCCTGCTGCTCGAGAACTCAGCGCCGAAAAACACGAACCCGACCGAAGAAAGACCTCCCGGGAGGCTCCAGCCATGAGCCGTCCCCCCGCCCCGTTGCCACGCTACCACCGTTGGCGCACAAATGTGCTCAACATCCCCATCATGACCTTGATGACGGTAGCCTGCGGGTCAGTCTCTCTGTTCTTTTCACTGTTCGAAAAGACTGGTCGTGTGCAGCACTGGATCGCCCGGCTTTGGGCGAGCGGTCTGATCTGGGGTTGCGGATGCTCGGTCACCATCCACGGCCGGGAAAACTTCCTCAAGAATCCAGTTGCGGTCTACGCCTCCAATCACACCTCATACATGGACACGCCGGTAATCTTTGCCAGCCTCCCTTTCCAGTTCCGCATTCTAGCGAAGAAGGAGCTGTGGCCAATTGCTTTCATCGGCTGGTACCTCGATCGGTCAGGCCAAATTCCCATCGACACGCGCAATCCGCGAGCCTCGCTCTCGAGCCTGGCTGGTGGAGTAAAAGCGCTGCGCTCCGGAATGCCCCTCTTCGTCTTCCCTGAGGGCGGACGCACCCCGGATGGCGAGCTGCAGACCTTCCTTTCCGGCGCTGCCTTTCTTGCCATTCGAGCGCAGGTTCCCCTCGTTCCCCTCGCTCTGACTGGTGTCTACGATCTGCTGCCCATGCATACACGCCATCTCTATCCAGGGCCTCTGACGCTCCGTGTGGGCGAACCAATTCAAACCACCGGAATGACTGTCCGTCAGACCGATGAGCTTACCGAACGTCTTCGCACCGCCATTGATGCAATGCGTAACCCGGGTAGCCGAGCGCCGGCTAAGCAGCTCGACCCTGTTTCTCAAGACACTGTTGCTCAAGCTTGATTACCTAGGCGAGAAAACCTCTATCGCAAAACCCACTTTTGTCATTACACTGGTGCATCCATGTCCCTCCATATCGCCATCCCCGAGCCAACCAGCAGCGACACTGAGTACAACCAGCGTTCTTTGCCTCCTTATCTTGCCGCACTCCACTCGGCGGGTGTTACCGCCATCGTCGTTCCCTTGCACGAACGCCAGGACCGCGTCGCCCGCCTCCTCCAGGGTGTTCAGGGCATCCTGCTTCCGGGCAGCCGCTTTGACGTTGACCCGCAAAGGTTTGGCGAAGATCCAATCCCCGAGTGTGGTGAGGCCGACCCTGCCCGCACCGCCGTCGATGAGCTCCTGCTGCAGGACGCATTCAACCTCCAGAAGCCCATTCTTGCTATCTGCCACGGCACTCAATCGCTCAATGTCTGGCGCAACGGCTCTCTCATTCAGGACATCAAGACCCAGGTGAATCACAGCCCCGGTCGCGAAGTCGTCCATGCCCATCCAGCCAGGCTCACCCCCGGATCACGACTCTCCCGGCTTGTTCCTGCTGCCGAGGGGCCCGTGCCGCAGGTGAACTCGAGCCATCACCAGGCGGTTCTTACCTCCGGCGACAACCTGCTTGTTGCGGCAGTCTCACCTGTCGATGGCGTCATTGAAGCGATCGAGCTCGATTCGCCGACGCACTTCGTTGTCGGCGTTCAGTGGCATCCAGAGCGCACCTACACACAAAGCGCCCTTTCGAGAGCGATCTTCACAGCCTTTGCCGCGGCGGCGTCGGCTTGGGAGCCTCGTGCCATCGAGCACTCCGTAGTGCAGGTCTAGCTCGGGATGAGTGGTTCACCAAATGACTCCAGCCCCCACAACTCAAACCAAGGCAATTCTCGCTCAGACAACCCCGCTTCAGACCCCTCCCTTGCGGTAGCTCACCGACTGAATGCCGCACTGGAAGCTGCTGGAATGCCTCCACTTGATCCGATATTGGCGGCCCGCTTCGCCGCCTATCTTTCGCTTTTTCTTCGCTGGAACCAGCGAATCAACCTGACCTCAATCCGCGACGAAGGCGGGATCATTTCCCGTCACTTCGTCGAGTCCATCGCCTGCGCACGAGCGCTTCCTGCCGGGATTGCCTCTCTGCTGGACCTGGGCTCCGGCGGGGGTTTTCCTGGAATCCCCATCGCGCTTTGCCGACCGGAGATCTTGGTCACGCTCGCCGAATCACAAGGAAAGAAGGCTGCGTTTCTGCAGGAGGCCGTGCGCGTCCTGGGTATCACTGCTCCGGTCCTGGCAGCCAGAGCTGAATCCGAGTCAAGGGTCTACGACTGCATCACGCTCCGCGCCGTCGATCGCATGCCTGAAGCCGTTCAGTTGGCCGCAGGTCTCGTCCGCCAGGGCGGGTGGCTCGCGTTGATGACAACAGAGGCGCAGGCGGCTCAACTCCTGTCGACGGCTGGACCGTCCTTCACCTGGACCCGTTCGGCCCCTCTCCCAGGCAGCGCCGAACGCCTCATAACACTGGGCCAGAAGAACGGCTCCGCTGCCGGCCTAGATCCAGCGGTTTCCAACCCTGACTAGAACTTCATTCCTTTGGTTCCTTGCCCAAGGTAAGCTTAACCGTGCGGTTTGTCTCTCCGCTTTGGACGGTCAGAGTAAAGCTGTCTCCGGCTCTCCCAAAGAGCAGTTCCGGCAAAAGGCCCCCAACGCTTTCTCCAAGCGGAGTCTCGTTCACTTGCACGATCTCATCCCCCGGCCTTAAACCCGCCTTTGCCGCCGCACTGTCGGGATTGACCGACGCAACGACCGCTGCATCCGATCGGTCGAGGTCGAGCTGAAGCCCGGTCGAGCCCAGGTCCCCCACCTTCACGTACCCGTCTTTGGTGAAGATCTTGTAGCAATAGTCGATTGCCGCAAAGCCCGCTGGGCCAGCCCCCATGCATGGAATGAACTGCCCCTTCCAGTTGATCATCGGCTTGACGGAGATCAGGATTGTTCCTGATTGTGGTCCGACAGGCGCATTCTGAGGATCGCGCACCAGGTTAAACTCGAGCTCTTTGCCTCCACGCCGCACCTTGATCTGCACACCGTCGCCGCGCGCTCCGAAAGTCCTCTCTGTGGCGACCATCCCCGGGGTTGGCTTCGTTGGCTTCCCGTTGATCGCTACAATCAGATCTCCCACTTGAAGCCCGGCCTGCGCTCCGGCCGAGGTTGGCACGACCTCCGTGATGTGTCCGTCGTCCTTCCCTGAGATTCCAAAGGTGAGGCCGGTTGTGCCAACGTCGTTCTCCTTGATCAGCCCCGCGTCTTCCGCCAGCTTCACGCACTTGTTGACGATGGGCCCAATCCCAAGGCAGGAGGCCTTTGATCCTTTGGCGTCAACCAGCGCTGTGCATTGGCCGGTCTGAGGAACAAAAAACATTGCAATGAGCAAGGCCAGCGGCATTGGAGTCAGGATCCACCGGGTATTGAATAGACCTCTCTTGCGCTTACGAGTCAAGATTCGCCAAGCGAAAGCAACGGGCATATTGGTCTCCAAAGAAAACCGGCGGGTGTTTGGGAAGTTGCAAAATCAGGTTCTCACCAGGACCGCCGCTGCGCAAGGACCATTGAAGCAGAAGCAGGAAAGGGCAAGAACTCCAAATGGCGGCTCGGTTCTCCGTTCACTTTACCTCGGTCAGAAATTCTTCAGGGTCCATGTTCCACGTGGAACATCTCGGGAATCGCTTCCCCACTTCAGAACTGTTCCACGTGGAACAATTCAGCGGTCTCCCCTTTCGGAACAATTCCGGTCGGGTCCAAATTAGGAATCGGCGTCCCGGTCTCCACGCAATGCCTGCGAAATCTCGCCGGATCCTTCAGGACTTTTCCACCGTTCGACCTTTTTCGCCCCTCCTTCCCCTTTGCGCCGACCCCGCACGCAAACGCTTACCCCACAACTGCTTCCCCTCAATCCGCCCTTCCCGTCCTCGAACGCTTTCCACAGCTTTGTCCCGTTCTCCACAGCGCTCCGCCCTACCCCGTTTTCCTGTCTTCCCGTTAGTCTTGATTGCCATGGGAAAAATTCTCGGCGTTGTCAACCAAAAGGGCGGCGTTGGCAAAACCACTACTGCAATCAACCTCGCCGCAAGCCTCGCTCTCGAAGGACTAAAGATCCTCCTCGTCGATTGCGATCCGCAGGCAAATTGCTCCTCCGGCCTCGGTTTCGTCCGCGACGACAATCGGCACTCAATCTATGACGTCCTCATGGGCGACTCCCCAGCCGAGCAGGTCATTCTGCCCACCGAGATCCCCGATCTCAGCATTTTGCCCGGCTCAAAGAACCTTACCGGCGCCAATGTCGAGCTTGCTTCGGCCACAGATCGCGCAGTCCGCCTACGCACTGCGCTGGAGCCCATTCTGCCCCTCTTCGATCTGGTGATTCTCGACTGCCCTCCCGCGCTTGATCTGCTCACACTCAACGCCCTGGTCGCTGCCGACTCCCTCATCGTTCCCATGCAGGCCGAGTACTTCGCCCTCGAAGGCATCACCGAGCTCATTTCCACCCTCGAACGCGTCCGCGCCGCCTACAACCCAACTGTCTTCATTGAAGGCGTCCTCCTCACCATGTACGACGACCGCACCAACCTCGCCCAGCAGGTGACGGACACGCTGCGCGAATACTTCAAGGACCGCCTCTTCAAGACCATCATTCCGCGAAATATCCGCTTGGCCGAGGCTCCAAGCCACGGAAAGCCCGTCGCACTGTATGACCCCCGCTCCCGTGGCACAGAGGCCTATTTCGAGCTCGCCGGCGAATATCTCGCCCGCAATCGCATCGAAAGTCCGCGTAGCCTTGAACGGAAGGCGGCCACCGCCGCCGCGCCGCCCACACAGGTTCGCACCAAGGTCCGATTCTGGCCATACTCCTGATCGGGTGCTTTCCATGCCCGCCAGCGGCCATCGGGCCCATTCCCCTGAATCCCGCAACGCTTCACCCCAAATAGACCCGGCAAAACAGCCGGATGTGAGGAACTTTGAACCATGACCAACATTGCAACTGATCCCCGCCGCCGCGCCCTTGGAAAGGGACTCGACTCGCTACTACCCCGCGTGCCGACCACCACCGCCGCCATTGCCCCCGAATCCGAAGGTGGAAAGCCCCGCGAGATCCCGCTCGACCAGATCGATCCCAACCCTTACCAGACCCGTTCGCAGGTCGATCAGGGACAGTTGGCCGAGCTGGCCGCCTCAATCACCGCCAACGGAGTGGTTCAGCCCATCCTCGTCCGTCCACAAGCAAGCGGCCGCTTTCAGCTCATCGCTGGCGAGCGCCGCTGGCGCGCCTCTCAGCTCGCCGGCAAGCAGACAATTCCCGCCATCCTTCGCCAGGTCTCCGACGAGCAGGCGATGGAAATCACCATCGTCGAAAACCTGCAGCGCGCAGACCTCAACCCCATGGAACAGGCCCGCGCCTTCGAGCGCCTCGCCCGCGAGTTCCACATGACTCAGGAGCAGATGGCCGTCCGCACCGGCAAAGACCGTGCCACGGTCGCCAACTTTCTCCGCCTGCTACGCCTTCCGGCTTCCGTTCAGGCCCGCGTTGAGGCTGGCGAGATCAGCTTCGGTCACGCCCGGGCTCTTCTGGCGCTTGAACATGCCGAAGAGATGGAAAAAGCCGCTCAGCGCGTGACCACACTTTCGCTTTCTGTTCGCCAAACAGAGAGCTACGTCCAAGGCCTCATCCATCCGGAAAGATCCGCAAAGAAAGAAGTTAAACCAGAGCCGCCCATCGACCCCAATGTCCGCGAGGTCCAGGAGCGCCTCCAGCGCGCCCTCGGCCTCAAGGTCCACATCGAAGACCACAACGGCCGCGGCAAAGTCATCATCGAATACGCCAAACTAGAAGACTTCGACACCCTCCTCGAGAACCTCGCCGGCGAATGACTATCTCACCGCAAACCGGGAGTGCGCAAAATATGATAATCTGATTCCATGAGAGAGAAAGTCATCTCCGTGACGGAGGCGGCACGCAACTTTGCTGATTGCATCAACCGTGCCCACTACCAGGGCATGACCTTTATCCTTCAAAAGAATGGTGTCCCCGTCGCCCGGATTGTGCCAGAAGACGAGAAGGAAAGCACAGGACGCTCGATTGCCGCAGCGCTCGCCTCGGTCCGGTTGACGCCGGAGGAGTCCTCATCCTGGCTTCGCGATCTCGAAGATGCGCGCAGGAGTCTTCTTTCACAGAAGGACAAATGGCAATAATCCTGGATTCAGGCGTAATTATTGCCGGTGAGCGAGGAACCCTGGACCTGGAACGCTGGCTGGCTTCTCAGCCTGGGCAGCAGTTTGAGGTTGCAGCCATTACCGTAGCCGAACTTTGGCACGGCGTAGAGCGAGCCACTCCTCCTCATCGTGCAAAGCGTCAGGCCTACATTGAAAAGGCCCTGGCGGCCCTGCGGATCATTCCTTACACCGAACTGACAGCCCGAGAACACGCGCGTCTCTGGGCAGATCTTGAGTCCAGCGGCACAATGATTGGCGATTACGACTTGATCATCGCCGCCACGGCCCTTGAACGGGGCAGCGACGTAGCCACCTTCAACAAGCGCCATTTTGCCATAGTGAAGGGCATCAAGGTCATAGACCCTTTCTAAGCTTTTGGTCAGGTTCGAATCCGTTCAGATAGATTTGATCGCAACTGCATTCGTCCGCGCCGTCACCTTCCAATCCAGTAGCCTGGTCTCGCCGTCCAAGGTCAGCGCCAGCCTCTCGATCGGCAATTCGCCTTCAATCATTTCCACACTCACCGACCGCCCATCGAGTCCGATCGTTCCAAACCCCGATGCCGTAGAGAAGAAGCACTTGAACGGCCGCACGTTCAACCGTGGCCCGAACCAAACCGTCTTCTCCACGGCGGAATAGCGGAATCCCGCCAAAGCGCCGAGTAGCGAATAACTTGACATCGCGCGTGCATACCAATTGCCGCATTCATATTCATTCCAGGGGTTGCGCGTCTTTCCCTCGTAGCGGCTGCGCACGGCTTTTACGATGGTCAAGCCTTCCTCGACAAAACCCTCCTGGATGAGATGGGAGGCGACCTGGTATTCAATGCCAGTCCACACCTCGTCGGAATAGATAAAAGGCAACGTAGGCTTGTCGCCGTGGGGCCAACTGCAGAGGAGCAATCCCGGCTCACGGCCCAGGGCATAGCCCGGGCGCTGAGCACAGGCATGTTCACTCAGGTCCGGTTTGAAGTTGTGTTTGAAGATCGCCTGTAGGCTCGATTGCACATTCTTGCGCGCGAGCGGCGTCTCGATGCCGTACGTCCTTGCCATCCATGCCCCGATCACACCGTCTGACAGGCACCCACCCCCGTATTGGTATTTCGGCCCCTCCCGTTTGAGCAGTTGCTGCAGTTCACTGCTCGTGCCGTCGACGTGCGCGACGGACTTGGCAAATGAGGTGTCCCGCAAATCCAGATACTGCACCTTCTGCTGGTAGTACTCGCCGTTGAAGAGCTGCTCGTCCATCAGATGCGCGCACTTCTCCGCCAGTCCCGCATAGAACCCTGCGTCGGAGTCTTGACCAAGAGCTTTCGCCATCCGCGCCATTGCCGACAGCGCGCCCAGGTAGATGCCGGTGCACATGCCATCCGGGCCCCAGAACTCAATGTCGTAGGTATTGTGGTGTGGCTCAAAGAGTCCTCCGCGATGATCCGGGTCCCACGTGCCGATGCAGTAATCCAGGCTTCGCTTGATCAGCGGATACATTTCTCTTAGCCATGCGGTATCCCCTGAGATCTGCCAATCGCGATAGAGCTTCATGACCCCGCCCAGCTGCCCGTCTGAAGCAGCGTGCCAGCCATGGTCCACCGGTCCTTCAGGTATCGCTCCGCGAAAGTTCACATGGCCGCGCTCATCCATTGACCGCTTCAGCTCCAGGCCGCGAAGAGTTCGCTCCAGTTGCGGATAAAGATGTGGGAAGGCCTGAGCATAGTTCCACACATGCGTGCACGAACCTTCGCAGCAGCCGTTATCGGGAAAGCAGCCCTCCCATCCCCAGAGGTTGCCGTTTTCTTCGCGCAAAACAGTGGGCGCTTTCAGAATGCCCAGGTTTGCCGACACAGCGTCGAGAACGTACGGCGGCAAAGTGGACGAAAAAACCGCCTCCTTGAACTTCACCGTGCGTTCGCGCAACGAGGCATAATTCTGCTCAACATTGAGCGCAACCTCGCGCGCATCCTTCCAGACTGACGCATAGTAAGGGCGCCACAATGGCGGCTGTCCCGCCCCCCTCGACCGGCAACCAGCGTCCCCCTTTACGTCGGATGTCGCCTGCTTGCCGCCGGCCTGTATGTAGCAGTTGGGAAAATGCCATGTGATGAGAATTGGATACGTCCGGAATTCACCCGGAGCCAGCTTTCCTTCCAGCAGCACCGACCCGCCATTCCGGCCGATGACGTCCACATCGTTCGAGCCTTCGTTGGCAGTAAACGTCCCGCTCGAGACCTCTCGCCACAAAGCGGTCAACGAACCATAGGTCCACTCTGGACTGCGAAGCCACATGCCCTTGATGCGTGGCGGCTTGTCGCCCGCATCCTGGCCGATCACGCTCAAGCTGGCGCTGCCAAATCCCTCCGCATTTTGCTCTTCGTCATTGTGAAGAAACACGCCCTTGCCGGGAATTACTGTGTTTTTCGATCCCGCTTCATCCGGCTTGCATCCTGGGGCCAGATGCGAAAGATGGTACGAAAACTCATACTCCACTGGCTCGTGGGAGGTATTGCGAAGGGTATATTCCAGGATCACGCACGGTATCCCCGAGTTCTTATCGTCCAGCGGGATGAACGGATTCCAGCCCGTCAGCTTCACTTCAATCGGAACCGCCAAATCGCTGAGCCGGGCCTCTCCGAATGGATACTCCCCTTTGAAAACGCACTTTTGAAACCGTGGAAATCCCTCGAATCCACCCCGGCGCAATCCCTGCCCCTGCAGACCCTGGTCGAAAATCTTGAACGGCGGAAACGGCCCCTCCACCAGCTTGGTCACGCTTGGAGAACCCTTCACGCGTAGAACTGCAAATGCAGCCTGGTTAGAATTCGAGCTCCACATGGCCGGCAATGCTGTTGTGGCGGGACGCTCATGAATAGCGAAATCCTGCAATCCTCCATAGCCGTTCAGGCAGATCGAGCCGGTCCCAATTCCACCCAGGGGCATCGCCACCTGGGTTGCTGAGTCGCCGCTGAAGCTCCGTTGCGCCGCGTGCTCAAAGAGAGCCTCATGCGCGTAAGGAGTTGCAGCGTGATCGGCAACCGCTTTGTGCCCAGCAGCCGCGGTAGCCTCCGAATCTGCTGGTGCATTCGCAGCCGAAGCCGTTGCGGCGGCCAGTGCCGCGGACGATCCAGCCACCAGAAACTCCCGGCGCGTGGACTTCTTGAAGAACGACATGGAATCTCCTTGATCCGGTCAGAAAACTGAAGCGAAAACGCGGCCCTTACGCAACACGGCAATTCTAGGCCACGTGGTCCTTGTGGGTGCAAGGGGGCGCACTCCCTTCACACGCCCCACGTATAATCGCTCGTTGCCCGCTACATACTGCGCAAATGCCCGCAACGGAGGAATCGCATGGATCTCATCGTCGTCGTACCCTTGATCGCTCTTGCCTTCATCGTTCTTATCCTGATCTTCGGCAGCTTCTTCACCGTCCGCACCGCCGAGGTCGCCATCGTCACCCGTTTTGGCAAGTTCCTCACCGTCGCCAACCCGGGCCTCAACTGGAAGCTCCCCTTCTTTGACTCCGTCTCTGGCGTCGTCAGTCTCCGCGTCAACCAGATCACCCTCACCATGGAGACCAAAACCAAGGACAACGTCTTCGTCACCATCCCCATCTCCGTGCAGAATCGCGTACGCCCTGAAAAGGTCTACGACGCCTTCTACAAGCTCTCCGACCCCAAGGCGCAGATTCAGTCCTACGTCGAACAGGTCATCCTCGGCCACGTTCCCGGCATGACCCTCGACGAGGTATTCGCCTCGCAGTCCTCGATCGCCGCAGCTGTAAAGCAGGAGCTCGACGCCGACATGGCCACTTTTGGCTACGAAATCGTCAACGTCCTCGTTACCGACATCGTGCCCGACTCCAAGGTCAAGGCCGCCATGAACGACATCAACGCCGCTCAGCGCGAGCAGGTGGCCGCCAACGCCCGCGGCGAAGCCGAGAAGATTCTCGTCGTCAAGAAGGCTGAAGCCGAGTCCGAGTCCAAGGCGCTTCAGGGGCAGGGCATTGCCAACCAGCGCAAGGCCATCATCGAAGGCCTTCAGGTCTCCATCGAGCAGTTCCAGAAGGTCGTCGATGGCGCATCCGCCAAGGAAGTCATGCAGCTCGTCATGGTCACGCAGTACTTCGACACCCTCAAGTCAATCGGTGAGAGCGACAAGACCAACACCCTTTTCCTCTCTCACTCACCCGGCTCGGTCAAAGACGTCTCCGACCAAATCATGCAGTCCATGCTGGTGGCCGAGCGCGCCAGCAGCTAGCGGCCGGCCCCGTCGCACATCGGCCCGCTCCTGTGTGAATCTGTGCCCCGTTCATCGCAGCCTCATCGCTATGAGCGGGACTCTCGCACGAAGTTCCCATCAGATGACCAGGGAATCTCTCACACGAAATGCGGTTGCGGCCCATTTGCACATAATTTCCCCTCGCTGGCGCATACTCCTTGCATGAACGGTCAGACCGCCTTCACCACCGCACCGAGCCCCCCTCATCCGCCTCGTAACTCCTTTGTTTCCGTCTTTCCGACCCCCCCTACCCCCCTCCAGACCAGCATTGATAACAAAAGAGTTAGATGATTTCCCAAATTGGGCCAAACAAAACAAAAGAGTTACATCCGCCCCCGCGTCGCAAAATCGCCCAAAAACGCTCATCTCCAGCAGCTTTTGGGGGCTCTCAGGCGGAAAGCCATCAGCGGAAAGAACTTATGCTCAACTTTCCGGCGAGTTCGCCCAAACACCAGACTCTCGCGCGACGGCCCTTCTTCTCAGGAATTAAAATGCTCCTTCGCGTTCATTGCCCACGCGTCTGTTCCAGGAGCTGTCATGAAGATGTTTCCCGCGCAATTCATCCGCACACTTTTCGCGCTTCTGTTCGCGCTGGCCGCAGGCAGCAGCCTCTGCGCGCAGCAGGCCCCAGTTCCCGCCCGCTGGACCGAGGCCCAGGCCAACGCCTGGTACGCGCAGCAGCCCTGGCCCGTCGGCGCAGACTTTCTTCCCTCCACCGCCATCAACGAGCTCGAAATGTGGCAGGCTGATACATTCGACCCTGTCACCATCGACCGCGAACTCGGCTGGGCCGAAGCCATCGGCATGAACACCATGCGAGTCTTCCTCCACAACCTGCTTTGGGAGCAGGACCCCAAAGGCTTCGCACAGCGCATCGACCAGTTCCTCGCAATCTGCGGCCGCCATCACATTCGCCCCATTTTTGTACTATTCGACTCCTGCTGGGACCCAAACCCCAAACTCGGCCCTCAGCACCCACCCGTTGCCGGCGTTCACAACTCCGGATGGGTCCAGGCCCCGGGCACCGAAGTCCTCAACGACCCCGCGCAGTATCCCCGCCTCGAAACCTACACCCGCGGCGTTATCGGGGCCTTCGCCAATGATCGCCGCATCCTCGCCTGGGATCTGTGGAACGAGCCCGACAACGGCAACGACTCTTCCTACGCCAAGGGCGACCCCCACAACAAGAACACGATCATTCTTGGCCTGCTGCCGCAGGTTTTTTCATGGGCTCGCCAAGCCCATCCCACGCAGCCGCTCACCAGCGGAGTCTGGCACGGCGACTGGTCAAAGCTAGAAACCATGACCCCCGTCGGCCGCATCCAGATCGAGCAATCTGACATCATCACTTTCCACAACTACGGCTGGCCCGAGGACTTCGAATCCCACGTCAAGCTGCTCCAGCAGTTCCACCGCCCGCTCATCTGCACCGAGTACATGGCCCGCAACATCGGCAGCACCTTCGACGCCATCCTGCCCCTCGCCCGCCAATACCATGTCGGCGCCATCAACTGGGGACTCGTCGCCGGCAAGAGCCAGACCTGGATTCCCTGGGACTCCTGGCAGCATCCCTACGTCAAGGAGCAGCCCATGCTCTGGCAGCACGACGTCTTCCACGCCGACGGCACGCCCTACCGCCAACGCGAAATCGAAATCATCCGCAACCTGACAGGCGCGAAATAACACACTAACGCGGCGACAGCGACTCCCTGATCCCCGTCTGCCACTCTTCCACCATCCTCGCCCCGATGGCCGCAAACTCCGGGTGGTCTTTACCGTGATCCGCCACGTCTTTTGCCGTCTCGCTCAGGCTGTCGGCGATCCGCTCAAAGATCCGCAAAAATGTCCGCTTCGAGCTCAGCCCGCGCAACTCCCCAAACTGAACCAGCTTCTTTGCCGTCGGCCACTCCGTCGATCCACCCATCGTTAACGCCATCCGATCCTGCGCGAGGTACACGGTCGTCGTCACCAGGTCGTAGACGGGCGCAAGGTGCGCATCGCCATCGACCTCATCGTAAAGAATGCCAAAGTTCTTCAGGTGCGCATCGCCGTTGCGGATCGCGGCATTCAGCGCAATCAAGGTAAACAGTTGCAGGCATTCGTCCAGCAATTCATCCGATCGCGCGAACTGCTGGAACCGTTTCATCACCGCCGTCTCGTAGCTGCCCCGGTACTTCTCCTCCGTCCGCCGCGCATTCAGCACGCAGAAGTCCTCAAAGCCGCGATACCGCCCATCCGGCCGCAGATCGAAGCGCTCCATCACCAGCGCACTACCATCTTCTGCCAACCGGTGCGGAGGCACCGTCAATCCGCACCGCTCCGCCGCCTTCAGGCAGAAGAACTCGTTCGCAGCCAGCTCCGGGTAATCCGTCGCATCCCAGAACTTCACAATGTGAGTCGCACCACGAAACGATGGCGACAACGTCCTTTTCGCCTCAAGTCCTCCCGAGAGCTTGCCCTCGTCTCGCACCAGAAACTTGGGCTGCACCCCGCTGATCCCCGAGTGCACCGCGAATTTCTCGAGCAGATACCGGTAGAGCTCTCCGCCTCGCCGGCTCTCCACAATCTCGTCCACAGATTGAAACGGAACCGCCTCATCGAGCGTCGCATCCATCGCGGTAAATCGGACTCTACCCAGTTGCGACCGACCCACAATTCCCAGCAGGTCAAAGTCGTCGAAGGTCCCCGTGGCCTTGGCAAACGCCAGCCGCAGCCGCTCGCGCAGCGCGCCCTCCGGCAGGTTCATCTCAAAGATGGGCGCAACGCCGTATGGAGTATCCCAAGACGCCAAGCGCACGGGCATCGTGACAGAGACAGCCCGCTCCTTTGCTGTAGTCGACTCATACGCAAAGGTTGTGCCGCGCGACCGCGCTTCGTCCCCAACAGGCCGGGCCCGGTCGAGCGCGCCGGACTGAACCTCATCGGTCCAGATCCTAATCATCGCCGGAGTCCTCTCGAAGCAGGTCATCCAGTGTTGGCCTGTCCTGCGCCATCGGCCCCAGCCGCAGCTCCAATCCAACAGCCGCCAGAATCCGTGTCAGCTTCGAGAATCCAATCTCGGCAGCCCGCCCGTTTTCCAGGGCCTCCACTGTCGCACGGCTCACTCCGGCTTTCTCGCCGAGCTGGCGCTGCCCGAGCCTGTCGAGTTTCCGTGCTTTGGCAATCTCTATCCCGATCTCATTCAATCTCACTATGACTACTATATTAGTCATATACTCATATAATAGTCAATACAGCTAAAATACTAGTCACTTCCCAATACAAAATGTCGAGAAAATCAGGTTCAGCACGTCGTCGGCTGTCGTCTGCCCGGTCAGGGAATCGAGCGCCCAAAGCCCTCGATAGAGGTCGATCAGGATCATCTCGTGCGGAATCCCCTCGGCACTCGCTTTGGCTCCCGCGTCCAGCGCTTCCAAAGCAGTCGTCACTGCCCGGTGGTGCCGCAAGCTCGTCAGCATTCCAGGTTCTGCTGCCGCTCCGCCTGTCGCCAGAGCCAGAATCCTCTTCCTCAGCACCGCAATCCCTTCGCCTGTCAACGCTGAAGTCCGCACCGCCTCGATCCCCTCCACCACGCTGGAATTCCACTCAATCGCGGCCAAGTCGCACTTGTTCACCGCAACCACCGCCGGCCGCCCCGCGACTGACGCAATCAGCTCCTGCTCCTCGTCGTTCAACTTCTCCGTCCCGTCCACCACCACCACCACCAGCGCCGCATCCGCCAGTGCTTCGCGGCTCCGCGCAATTCCAAGCTGCTCGGCCTCTTCTACCCCCTCCCGCAGTCCCGCCGTGTCCACCAATTCCAGAGGAATTCCATCCAGCGCAATCCTCTCTGTCACCGTGTCGCGCGTTGTTCCTGGCGTCGCCGTCACAATCGCTCGCTCCCGTTCCACCAGCCGATTGAACAGCGAACTCTTCCCCACGTTCGCCCTGCCCACAATCGCCAGCGTCAGCCCGTCGTGAACCACCCGTCCCCGCCGGAAGCTCGCCTCCATCGCCGCCAGCGCCGGCCGAATCTCCTCAATCCTCCGTGCAATCTCCTCCGCCGGCGTCACCTCCACGTCGTCCTCGGCAAAGTCAATTCCAGCCTCGAGCAGCGCAATCAGCTCAACCAGCCCCTGCTTCACCGGCCCAACCCGACGGCTCAGCGAACCGCCCATCTGGCTCGCCGCCTGCCGCGCCTGGGTCAGCGTCTGCGCTTCAATCAAGTCCCGCACTGCCTCGGCCTGCGTCAGGTCCAACTTTCCGGCGAGGAACGCCTTCTGCGTAAACTCCCCTGGCTCCGCCAGACGTGCCCCCAGCGTAATCGCCCGCCTCAGCAGCATCTCCAACACCACCGGCGACCCGTGCGCCGCAATCTCCACCACGTCCTCGCCCGTATACGAGTGCGGTCCCTTGAACCAGGTGACCACGGCCTCGTCGATCAGCTCGCCCTGGTGCAGTTCAGGCCGACCCCGCCCGTCCTCAGACCGATCGGTTTCCACGTCCATCACGTCTGCCAGTTGCGCCCGCCCTGGCTCGAGCGGCTGCTTCAATCGGACAAGCCCCTCTGCAATGCTCAGCGCGTCTGCCCCACTCAGCCGCACAATCCCAATCCCGCCCCGCCCCGGCGGTGTCGAGATTGCCGAAATCGTCTCGTGCGTGGAGGTTTGATCGCTCATGGTCTATCCAGTGTAGAAGTTCTTGTGCCCGCGCTCACTTTCTTCTACCCTACCCAGCCGAATAGACTCGGTAGTGTCGAATCCTTGCGAAGTCCCTGGACCTGCGCGCCTCCGGCAATGAGCCGGTTCCTGCCCGCCGATCCGGACTGGAAAGTAAGTTCTGCCAATGAAGTTGTTCCCGGGCTCCCCGAAGTTTGTCCGCCCTCAAATTGCTGTGTACGCACTCCCTGCCCTCATCTTCGCCATCGTAGGATTCTTTCTTTCGCCTCCTGCTTCGGCTCAGCAGCCAGCCCAGCCCTCATCGCAGGCGGTCTTCTCCGGTGTCCTGCGCAACCCTGCGAATGGCCCCATCCAGGCCGCAAAAGTCCGTCTCACCTCTCCTGCTCTCTCACTCGAAGCGACCACCACCGCCGATGGCAGTTTCCAGCTCTCGGTCCCGGCACCCGGCCAATACCGCCTCACCGTCGAGGTTAGTGGGGTCAAAGCCGCCTATGCGCAGCCGCTCACTCTCGCAGCCGGAACCTTGCCAATCGTCCTCACACTCTCTGACCGCGGCGAGCTCAGCCTCGCTGACGAAAAGTCAAAAAAGGCCACCGGCGGCGAAGAACTCTCCAGCCAGGCCGTCAGCGAACTCCCGCTCAACAAGCGCGACTTCAGCTCCCTCCTGCTGCTTGCCGCCGGCACCATGACTGACGCAAACGGCGCAACCAACTTCACCGCGCAGTTCGCCATCAATGGCCAGCGCGGCGTTGAAGCTACCTTTGCCATGGACGGCGCCGACATCAGCGACCCAGAAATGGGCGGCAGCACCTTCTCCAACTTCAATGTTGACGCCGTCGAAAGCATCGACTCCAGCTCAGGTTGGATGCCCGCGGAGATCGGCCGGGGGGCAGCCGGATTCACCAACATCCATACCCGCTCCGGCAGCAGCGGCTTCCACGGATCCTTTTTCGAGTTCCTCCGTAACTCCGCCTTCGACGCGCGTAACTACTTTGACCATCCTTCCATCCCATATCCCGGACGCATTCCACCCTTCCGCCGCAACGAGTTCGGCTTCACCAACGGCGGCCCCGTCTACATTCCCCATATCTTCGATGGCCGCAAGTCCACTTACTACTTTGCACAATATCAGGGCTTCCGCCAGGTGCTGGGCACCACCCAGGTCTTACCTCTTCCGACCCCGGGGGAGCGCACGGGCACCGACCTCGTCACCTACCCCGACGGATCAACAGACACCCTTACAGTTCCCGTCAACTCGCAGATCGCCGCCATCCTCGCCCGCTATCCCCAGCCCAATAACCCCACCGGTCCCTTCGGTGCGCGCACCTACGCCACCGCTTCCAAAGTCGACACCAATGCCAATCAATTCTCCCTGCGCATCGACCACAAGATCTCATCCAAAGACCAGTTTCTCGCCCGCTTTAACCTCGACGACCTCAACGGCCCCACCACCAACCCTGACCAGACCGCCATCGATCCATCCTTTGGCGTCATCTACATCGACCATCAGCGCAACGTCCTCGGCACTTGGACCCGTACAGCATCCCCCCGCCTTGCATTCGAGAGCTCGATCTCAATCGAGCGTTCCACTCCGGGCTTCCCCACCACCGACTACACTGACCCAGCCGTCAAATTCAACGACGGCCTGTTTGAGGCCTTCAACTCCGCTGCCGGCTCCGTAATGCAGGCCTATGGCAATCTCTTTCAGGGCCGCCAAAACATTTCCTTCAGCACAGACCACCACTCTTTCAAAGCCGGGGTTGAGGCCCGCATCAATCGCGACACCACCTACTTTGGCATTAGCCCCAATGGCGAGTACGACTTCGGCGGAGGAACCGCCTACGCCACGACTCCGATCCTCTCGCAGAGTGGAAAGCACAACCTGAACCCAGGCGACCCATTGCCCGACACACTCTCCGCCTTCCTCTCCGGCAGTGCGTTCACTTACATCGTTGCCATCGCGGCGCCGCCTTTCTCCAATGGAGCCCATATCGGTCCCGCCGCCATCAACCGCGAAAACTATAGCGTCTTCTTTCAGGACACGTGGAAGCTCAACCCAAGCCTGACCCTCGACTACGGAGTACGCTGGGATCTCTACAAGCCCATCTCCGAGCGAGCGCACCGCACCTCCGCCTTTCGCACTATCAACGGCGTCCAGCAGTTTGTCGTCAATCCGCAGCCCGGTTATCAAACCAACTGGAACGCGTGGCAGCCGCGCGTTCAGCTCTCCTGGCAAGCTACTGCCAAGTTACTCGTACGTGCCGGCGGCAGTGTTATGACCATTCCTCCTAATATCTGGCAGGATAACTACCTCACCGGCGCAACACCCTTTGTCATCTATCCCCGGCTCGTGGCCGCTCCAGGCGCGCCGGTCAACTACGGCTTTCAAATCACTCCTGCCGAATTGCCCACAGTCTATACTCCGGCCGGTGCCAATATCTTCCCCACAGGAAACCCCAAAACCGTCGCTCCCAACACCATCATGGACGTCAACCGCTACGAGCAGGACATGGCAGCCCTCACACCCGGCCACGGCGTTAGCGATCTAAACCTCAGCGGAATCGACTCCAAGTTTGACAACGCATCTCTCTATACCTGGTCCCTTGGTCTGGAGCGCAAGCTCGGCAATCTTACCGGCGATCTCGGCTACGTCGGAACCGCTGGAGTCAAGCTGCCGCACATCAGTTATCCCAACGCTTTTTCCGGCGCGGTAAAAGGCTTTGCGCCCTACACCACCTTTGACAACGCAGGAAATGTCACCGGCGGCTTCGGCGTGGAAAATATCATCACATCGATATCCCATTCCACCTATCACGCGCTGCAAGCCTCGGTCTCAGGCACGGTCGGCCATGGCGGCCCTGGCATTCAGGCCAGTTACACCTGGAGTAAGTCGATTGACGATCTAAGTGGGATGGGAGGCGGAACCGGCTCTACAGGTGCGGTCTCTGTGCCCTTCCCGCAAAATCCCTTTGACACTCACCCCGAGAAAGGCCCGTCGTCCTTCGATGTGACAAACGGCTTTGGCCTCAGCGTTGCCCAGGACCTGCACCTCGACAAGGTTTCATGGCTCGCCCCGCTCGGTCGCAAGGCCAGCGCCGGATGGGAGCTACTTTCCATCTCCAGCATCAGCTCCGGCGCGCCCTTCACCATCTACTCCGGAATTCAGCAGACAGGCTACGGCTCAACCGGCTCCGATCGTCCCAACCAGATCGCAACCCCGCACCTTTCCGCCGCGCGCCAGAATCGCCAGGACTACTTTGGCCAGGGAGCCAACAACGGCACAGCGTTCTTTTCCATTCCCATCAATCTCCCCGGCGGCAGTGGTCCCAACAGCGGCTTTTTCGGCACACTTGGCCGCAACAGCTTTCGCGGACCCGCCTTTTACGACTACGACTTCGCCCTCATCAAAACCACCGCCTTCGGCCGCCGCGAGAGCGGAGCCGAGTTCGTCGACCTGCAGTTCCGCTCCGAGTTCTTCAACCTCTTCAACATCGTCAACATGGGCCTTCCGGCAAACACCCTCACAGGCTCTGGCTTCGGCGAAATCTCCAGGACCGCCGGCAACTCCCGCCAGATTCAGTTTTCGCTCAAGCTGATCTACTAGCGGCCTCGCTTGAAAACGGAACCCTCCTGCTGCGGACCCACGCGAGCGCAGCCAGCGGCGTCATCACCAGCAGCGAAACCAGCACCGAAGCAATCAGAATGTCCCCTGTGATCCACACTTTCCCCGTCGCGTCCATGCCCGTCGGCGCAAACAATCCCTTCCTGAAGACCAGCAGATTTCCCAGTGCGCAGATTCCGTAAATCAAGACTGGGGTCCGCCAGAGCTTCAATGGCGCGTGCTTTGTCATCGCCTGGCTGGCCCTCAAATAAAGCGCAAAAGCCTGATAGAAGAGATACGCCGTCAAATACCACCCAAGAAAGTTGCTGATCGGCACACCGAAGTAGATTCCGCCATCGCGCCAGATCCATGCCCGGTCCAGGGTAGCCCAGATCGAATCCATCGACACATCCCAGGCCAGCATGATCAGGCTCGCCAGCAGCGGCAGCGCCACCACGCGTGCTCCGCTCAGCGGCTTTTCGCGAAATCCGAGAATCAAGACCGCCAGCACCCACGCGCAATACCCGATCCCCAGGTATGCCAGGACCAGCAGGATCGGTACGTCCATTACCTTCGGCCCCATCAGGCTCGTGAAGAAGTAGTGTCCGAATGGAAACCCCGTGCGGAGACTCAAGGTTTCGCACAGTCCTCCGGCCCCCAGGCAAAATGCAGTGAATGCCAGCATGCCGCGAACCCGGTAGACCATACTCCCGTGAACCAACGCGAAAACCGCCGGCGGCACCACCTGCAACGCCACAATCGCCAGCACCGGAATCGTCCCCGGATATTGCTGGCAGACGCGGCCCAGCGCATAAGCAACGATCATCGTCCACAGCAAAACCATCTGCCATCTGCTCACGCTCTCACTCCCCGTCATCGGCCCTCCTTTCATTCGTGAGTCTACCGAAACCGGCCCAGCGTCAACCCTCGCCGCCGAATGCTATAAAGGTTCTCGCAATCCGGAGAGCGCTCGACCCGTTCCGCAACCTGAAGAGGAAATCCATGAAAATCGCTCGCCCAATGTGCTCCATCTCTGCCTGCGCCATGTCTGCCGCCCTTTCCCTGACGCTCGGCCTCAGCTCAGCCCCCGCGCAGCAGGCAAAGCCAGTCGCGCCCACAGCGCAAGCCCATCATCCCCTCGATCTCACTCCCGTCAAGCCAGAATCCGTCGGCTTCTCATCGGAGCGTCTCGAAACCCTGCACAAACTCATTCAAGATGAGATCGACCAGAAGCACCTCGTCGGCGCCGTCACCATCCTTTCCCGCCACGGCAAGATCGTCGAGTACCGCACCTACGGCCAGCGCGATCTCGCCACAGTTACGGCCATGACAAAAGACACCATCTTCCGCGACTACTCCATGACCAAGCCTGTCACCGGCGTTGCCATGATGGTCCTCTACGAGCAGGGCAAGTGGCTTCCCAACGATCCCATCTCCAAGTACATTCCCGAGTTCGCCCACCTCAAGGTGCAAAAGGGCGTCGACGCCGACGGCAAGTCAATCCTGGTCGACCCCGATCACGCCCCCACCATGCGCGAGCTTCTCACCCACACCGCCGGCTTCAGCTATGGCAGAGAAAAGTCGCCAGCCGATGCCATGTACAGCGACAAGAAGGTCATGCAATCGGCAACCCTGCAGGAGATGATCGACAAGCTCGCCACCATCCCGCTGCTTTACCAGCCCGGCAAAGGCTGGCTCTACTCAAGCTCGATGGACATTCAGGGCTACATTGTCGAGAAGCTCTCCGGCCAGTCCCTTCCCGACTTCGATCGCGAACATATCTATGCGCCGCTCGGGATGCGCGATGCCGGCTTCTTTGTTCCCGCCGACAAGCGCAAGCGCTTCGCGACCAACTACTACAGTGACCCGCAGATGAACCTCAAGCCCGGCCCCACCGCCGACGGCATCCCCACCGACTACGTCACCCAGCCCACCATGGCCAGCGGCGGCGGGGGCATGGTCTCCACCGCCGAAGATTACTACCGCTTTGCGCAGATGCTCGCCAATGGCGGCCAGCTCGAAGGCAAGCGCGTCCTGGCACCCTCCACCGTCACGCTCATGACCTCGCCCCATGTCGCTGAGAGCCTGCTCACCGGTGAGTTCGGCATCGGAATGTCCGTGATTCGCCCGGGCTTTTCCTGGGGCTACGATTGCGCCGTCATCTTCGATCCAGCCGCCGCCAACCTCTCTGACGGCAAAGGCACATTCTTCTGGGATGGAGCCGCCGGAACGTGGTTCTTTGTCGATCCCACCAACGACATCGTCTTCGTGTCCATGATTCAGCGCATGACCAGCCCTGACAATCACAGCCTCATGTACAGGAGCCATGCTGTTATCGACCAGGCCCTGATCGACCCTTCAAAATAAGCCTCTGCCAAGCTCTCCTCTGATAGCCCGAATCGCTGGGTGCCCCATCCATTCGACGCCTTTGTCGAATGGGTGGGAGAACATCAAAGCAAACGCCCGGGCCCCAGCGGGCCTGTCTATCGCAGCAGGTCCATCGCCATGGCCGTCATCGCCGCAACGCCTGTCTTGATCGCCGGTGCATACACCGGCGCAAACAGTGCTGAGTGCAGGCTCGGCAGCGGCACGCCCGTCTTCCGGCTCTCCGCCAGCTTCGCGGCGTCCGCGGCTCCCAGCCAATACATTGCCCCAGGAATCTTTCCGTCCAACGTAAACAACCCCACATCCTCGCTGCCCATCACCGCAACGGCCTGCTCTACGCGCTCCTTGCCCAACGCCTCTGCAGCCGATACCCGCATCCGCTCCGCAAGCGCCCCATCGTTCAGCGTGGGCGGAGTGCTCTCCATGATCGTCACCGTCGGCATCCGGTCCGCCGGAATCCCATAACCTTCCGCCAGCCCATTTACCTCCCGCTTGATCGCCGCAACAATCTGATCCCGCACGTCCATTGAATAAGTCCGCAGCGTCAGCCCCATCGTCACTTCGTCGGGAATGATGTTGTTCTTCGTCCCGCCATGAATTGTGCCCACAGTCAGCACCGCTGGATCCTGAGCATCAATCTGCCTGCTCACAATCGTCTGCGCCACCAGCACAAACTCAGCAGCCAGCACAATCGGATCCTTGCCCGCCTGCGGCCGCGATCCGTGCCCGCCAATGCCCCGCACCGTGACCACAATGCTGGTAGCACTGGCAAGCAGCGGCCCACCCTTCACCGCGATCGTCCCCGCTGCCACGTCGTTCGAGTCATGCTCTGACAACACAAAATCCGGCCGCCCAAATCGCTCATACAGGTGATCGGCCAGCATCGCCTTCGCACCGGCAATGATTTCTTCCGCTGGCTGCCCAATGATCATGACTGTTCCGTGCCACTCGGTCTTGCGTTCCACCAGTTCGCGCGCCACTCCCAGCATCACTGTCATGTGGAGATCGTGACCGCATGCGTGCATCACGCTTACCGTCTGCCCCTGCGCATTGGTCGTCTTCACTTGGCTCGCGTAGTCGAGGCCCGTCTTTTCTTCCACAGGCAGCGCGTCCAGCTCAGTCCGCAGCATCACCCGCGGTCCCTTGCCGTTCTCCAGCACCGCGACCACACCCTCCGCCTGCGTCCCGTCCTCGTATTTGCCCACGTGCTCCGTCACCGTGTAGCCCAGCTTGCGCAACTCGCCCGCTACAAACGCCGCCGTCTGCACCTCGTGCCCTGACAGTTCCGGATTCTCGTGCAGATGCTTATAGGTCTCCGTCAGCGCGGGCAGTTGCCGCTCAGCCGCAGCATTGAAGCCAGCCGACACGCCGCTCTGCGCAGCCATCGGCAACGCCGTTCCCGCTACCGCGCAAACACACATCAATCGAAACAGCATACGCAAGCCTCCAGGTCCATAAGTCATCAGTAAACTACGCGTCAGCCTACCACAGCCCCACGTCCGAATCATTTCTGGAACCAATTGCAACTTCCCTTCGTATTGCATTCCAATACGAGCGGGCGTACACTTTTCCTATTGGTTAGCAATAGGAGAAAGAAGGTGAAACCGATGGGCGACAAAACCGACGTCTGGCAGGGAACTCTCAGCCTCATGGTGCTGCGAACGCTTGAAACCATCGGGCCGCAGCACGGCTACGGCCTGGCGCGCCGCATTGAGCAAACCAGCGGCGACCTGCTCGAGTTGAACTACGGCACACTCTACCCCGCGCTGCTCAAACTGGAGCAGGAAGGCTATATCCGCTCCAAATGGGGCGTCAGCGATAACAACCGCAAAGCCAAATTCTATGAACTGACCAAAGCCGGCCAGCGCCAACTGAAGAGAGCCGCCGCTGATTGGGAGCAGGCCACCGCCATTCTTGCCCGCTTCCTAACACCGGCAAAAGAGTCCTAAGGAGTCCCCATGCGTCCCCTTCGCGCCCTCGCCCATCGCCTTCTCGATCTCTTCCGCGCACACCGCACCGACGCCGACTTCTCCGCTGAACTCGAATCCAACGTCGCTCTCCATGCCGATGACCTCATCCGTGCCGGCCTCAGCCCTGCAGAAGCTCGCCGCCAGGCACTCATCCGTCTCGGTGGCGCCGAGCAAACTCGCCAGGCTCACCGCGAGCGCCGCACCCTGCCTTGGCTCGAATCCCTTCTGCGCGACCTCACATACGCTGCGCGCACACTCGCCAAGCATCGCGGCGCAACCGCCATTGCTATCCTCTCCATCGGCCTCGGAATCGGAGCCAACGCCACCATCTTCTCCATGGTCAGCCGATTCGTGCTGCGTCCAGCGCCCATGGGCGATCCCACCGCGCTGCTCGCCGTCCACACCACTTTCCAGCAGGATCAGTGCTGCAATCAGTTTCCTTATCCGGTTTACGCAGACCTCCGCGATCAGGCGCAATCGTTCTCCGGCGTAGCCGCCTACAACGAACTCATCCCTGCCTCCATCAGCGGCAGCGGCGAACCCGAACGAGTTTGGGGTCAGGCCGTCACTTCCAACTTCTTCTCCGTTACGCAGCTTCCCATGCTTCTCGGTCGCGGCTTTGCCAGTGGCGCGGAGAACGCACAAGAGATCGTCCTGGGTGCCGCCCTTTGGCGTCGCCGCTTCAACGCCGACCCTGACATCGCCGGCAAGTCCATCACCCTCTCTGGCCACGCATATACGGTGATCGGCGTCGTCACACCGGCCTTTCATGGTGCCGATCAAATTCTCAACACCGAGTTTTGGGTTCCACTTGGCAACGGCCCAGTGCTCGCTCCCAACATGCCCAAGGAAGGCGACCGCGGCCAGCATTGGCTCCAGGTCCTTGCCCGGCTTAAGCCGGGTGTCACGCGCGATCAGGCAGGCCCTGAACTCAAAACCATCGCCCAACGCTTTGCTCAAACCTATCCGGCAACGGACAAAGGCATCGGATTTGTATTCGAACAAGCCGGATCGCTGCCACCGCGCGATCGCGATACCGTCCTCATCTTTTTTGCGGCGCTTTCCTTCGTTGTTCTTCTGGTTCTTGCTATTGCTGGGGCTAATGTTGCGAATCTGCTCTTCGCCCAGGCCGCGGCTCGTCAGCGCGACATGGCTGTGCGCCTTGCGCTGGGCGCCACGCGCGCCCGCCTTCAGCGACAGATGCTAACCGAGAGCCTGCTTCTCGGCCTCGGCGGCGGAGTTCTCGGAGTTCTGCTCTCCTTGTGGGCCACGTCTGCTCTGTCAGGCTTCAGGTTGCCTGTGCCCGTGCCACTCGACGTCAGCATCGACGTTGACTGGCGCGTGCTGCTCTATTCGTTTGCCCTCAGCCTCATCAGCGGCCTTCTTCTCGGTCTCGCTCCGGCCTGGGCCGCCGCGCGGCCGCTGCTCGCCAACGCTCTCAAAGGCGAAGATGCTCTCGCTCGTCCCGGTCGCCGCTTCACGCTGCGCAATCTCCTTGTTGTCGCGCAGATTGCCATGTCCGTCGTCCTTCTATGCGCCACAGGTCTCTTTCTCCGAAGTCTGCAGAGCGCGTCCACAATCGACATCGGCTTTCGCTCGGACAACATGCTGA
>Ga0182015_10000809_pt1 | contig 43515 bp, 47 predicted proteins | sample 712P3MmetaG_FD_120478 | JGI IMG/M metagenome (GOLD analysis project Ga0182015, IMG submission 120478) | Permafrost microbial communities from Stordalen Mire, Sweden - 712P3M metaG | ecosystem: Environmental > Terrestrial > Soil > Wetlands > Permafrost | place: Sweden: Stordalen | collected...
ATCGAAGTCTTCGGCGCTCACATAGCCGAGTTCGAGGGCCGTTTCCTTGAGGTTTTTGTTCTCGTGGTTGGCCTTCTTGGCGATCTCCGCAGCCTTGTCGTAACCGATGTGGGGCGCAAGGGCCGTCACCAGCATCAGCGATTCTGCCAGGTACCGTGCGATGACGGGCTCGTTCGGGAGCAGATTCTCGACCAGGTGTTCGCGGAACGAGCGGCAGACGTCGCGGATGAGCGTCGTCGACTGCAAGAAGTTCACGATCATCACCGGGTTGAACACGTTGAGTTCGAAGTTACCTTGCGAGCCCCCGAACGAGATCGCGAGATCGTTCGCGAAGACTTGCACGGCGACCATCGTCATCGCTTCGCTCTGGGTCGGATTGACCTTGCCGGGCATGATCGAGGAGCCCGGTTCGTTCTCCGGTAGGATCAGCTCGCCGATGCCGGCGCGTGGACCGGAACCGAGCCAGCGGATGTCGTTGGCGATCTTCATCAGCGCGCCGGCGAGCGTCTTGAGGGCGCCCGAGGCGTAGACGACTTCATCGTGGGATGCGAGCGCGGCAAACTTATTCGGATGCGAGCGGAACGGCAAGCCGGTGAGTTCGGCCAGCTTACGCGCCGCACGTTCGGCGAATTCCGGATGCGCGTTGAGCCCCGTGCCGACGGCCGTGCCGCCGATCGCGAGGTCGTAGAGCCCGTCGAGCGCTTCGCGGCAACGCTGAACGCAACGATCGAGTTGGCTGACGTAGCCGGAGAATTCCTGGCCGAGCGTCAGCGGCGTCGCATCTTGCAAATGCGTGCGCCCGACCTTCACGATCCCCGACCACTCTTGCGCCTTCGCGTCGAGCGCATCGCGCAGTTTCTCGACCTGCGGGATCATCGCGACCATCGCCGCGGCGGCGGCCATGTGCATCGCGGTCGGGAACGTGTCGTTCGAGGACTGCGACATGTTGACGTGGTCGTTGGGATGGATCGGTTTCTTGGAACCCATCTCGCCGCCGGCCATCTCGATGGCGCGGTTCGAGATCACTTCGTTGACGTTCATGTTTGTCTGCGTGCCGCTGCCCGTTTGCCACACGCGTAACGGGAAGTGGTCGCCGAGCTTGCCGGCGATCACTTCGTCGGCCGCCGCAACGATCAGTTTCTTCTTGTCGTCGTCGAGTTTGCCGAGATCGTGGTTGACCAGAGCAGCAGCCTTTTTGAGGGTCCCCATCGCTTTGATGACTTCGGTCGGCATCACGTCGTCACCGATGTCGAAGTGAATCAGCGAACGGGCCGATTGTGCGCCGTAGTACCGGTTGTTCGGCACCTCGATCTTGCCCATGCTGTCGGATTCGGTGCGCGTTCCGGCACCATTGAGCGTACTGCTCATCGTTCTCTCCGCTACTGGAATTTTAGATAGTGTAGCGTACTCTCCGGCACGCGCGCGGCGTTCCCCTCGACGATTTTTGTCGTTTCCGGATTCGGGTTGCTTGCCTTGGTCATCGCTATGCGCCGGCGCTTGCGATCGCTTCGATTTCCACGCGCGCGCCGAGCGGTAGCGCGGCGACGGCGACAGTCGAACGCGCCGGCGGGGGCGTGCCCATGCGCTCTCCGTAGATGGCGTTGACGGTGGCAAAATCGTCGATGTCGATGAGGAAAATCGTGGTCTTCACGATGGCAGCGAGCGTCAGGTTGGCGCTCGCGAGCACGGCGGTGAGGTTCTCCAGTACTTGCCGCGTTTGTTCCGCAACGCCGCCCGCGACGATCTTTCCGGTCGCCGGATCGAGGCCGACCTGACCGCTGCAGAAGACGAAGCCGCCGACGCGGATCGCTTGGCTGTAGGGCCCGACCGGCGCCGGTGCGCGGCCGGTGAGGATCGCCGTAGCGTCAAGCATGCGCGGCAACGGCGGACTGGCCTTCGGGCGGCGTCATCGTGCCCTTATAGCGCATCGGTTCTTCCTCGACGCCGAAATTCGTCGCCTGGAGTTCCTTTATGCGCGCCAGTTCGTCGGACGTGAGCCGCGGCGTAGCGGGTGCCGCGGCGAATTCCCGCAATTGCTCGCTATCGTAGATGTTCGGTAAGACGTTCATCACGCGCGGCTCGGCGAAAAGCCATTGCAACGCGGCTTGACCGAGCGTGCGCTCCGGCGTGACGAGGAACTGCAGCGTTTCGATCTTTTTAATGCCGTTGATCAGCCAGGAACGCGGGCGATGCCGGCGATGGTCGTTCTCGGCGAATTCGGTATCGACGGTATATTTGCCCTCGAGCATCCCCGAAGAATGCGGGACGCGGATCATGAAACCGCTCTCCGAGTTGGCGCGGTTCGCGGCGTCGATCATCGCATCGCCCGGAAATCCTTCGAGCATGTTTTGGATCATCTGGATCGAGGTGATCCCGCGCTCCGCTGCCTCGACGCCTTCGTAGAGCCAACCGATCGCCGGACCCAGCGCCACGCCCCAGGCGCGAAGCTTGCCCTCGCGCACGAACTCGTCGAGTAGCGCGGCGAGTTCGCCGTCGCGCACTTGCTCGAGATGTGCGTTGTGCATCTGCCAGATATCGATGTAGTCGGTTTCGAGCCGCTTGAGCGATTCCTCGAGCGCGAAGCGCACGAACTTCGGTGAGAAGTCGTGCTCGATCTCTTGCTGGCCCTTGCGCTCGCCCGAGTGGTTGTACCAGTCGTAACCGAACTTCGTCGCGTAGACCACCTTGTCGCGCCGGTCACGGAATGCTTTTGCGAGTTGGATCTCACTGCGTCCGTTGCCGTACGTGTCGGCAGCGTCGAAGAGCGTAATGCCCAGCGACTCCGCTTCGCGCATCATCGCGACCGCCTCGTCGTCCGTCATGTTGCCCCACCAGCCGGTCGAGGTCGTCCAAAGCCCAAATCCAACCGTGCTCACGGTCACGCTGGTGTTCGGATAGGTGCGGTAATCCATGCGAGGGACGTTCGGCTTCGCCATAGGGCCGTCTTGCCGCCGAGGCAAAACCGTCCGGCGTGCCTGAGGATGCCGAATTTCGCGACCGCTTCGCCCGGGTCGCCGCCTGGATCGAGGACTACCTGCGCGAGACGCGCCGGTATCCGGTGCTCTCGCGCTCGAAGCCGGGCGACTTGATCGCCGCGCTGCCGGCGTCGCCGCCGGACGAGGCGGAATCGTTCGACGCAATCTTTCGTGATTTCGAGCGCCTCATCGTGCCCGGCATCACCCACTGGAACCATCCGCGTTTCTTCGCGTACTTCTCGATCAGCGCGGCGCCCGTAACGATCCTTGCCGAAGCGCTCGCCGCGGCGCTCGACGTAAACGCGATGCTGTGGCGCACCTCGCCCGCCGCGACGGAGTTGGAAGACGTCACGCTGGGCTGGCTGCGCGAGATGCTCGGATTGCCGGCGACGTTTCACGGTATCATCTACGACACCGCATCGATCAGCGGCTATACGGCGCTCGCGGCCGCACGCGAGTCACTCGGCCTCGAGATTCGCGAGCGCGGGATGGGCGGCCGTAGCGATCTGCCCGCACTCCGCGTGTACATCACGGATCAGACGCACTCGCACATCGAGAAGGGGGCGATCGCGCTCGGCGTCGGCCGCGAGAACGTCATCCGGATTCCAATCGATGATGACTTTCGCATGCGCCCCGAGGCGTTGGAGCAGGCGCTCGACGACGATCTCGCGCACGGCCGCCGCCCGATGTGTGCGGTCGCCACGGTCGGCACGACATCCACCACGTCCAGCGACCCGGTCGCGGCGGCGCGCGAGATCACGCGCAAGCGTAACGTGTGGCTGCACGTCGATGCCGCATACGCCGGACCGGCCGCGATTCTGCCGGAGTTCCGCTCGCTGCTCGATCCGGCGCATGGCGCGGAGTCGATCGTCGTTAACCCGCACAAGTGGCTCTTCGTGCCGATCGACCTCTCCGTGCTCTTCGTGCGCGACCCGGAACTGTTGCGGCGCACGTTTAGCCTCGCGGCGGACTATCTTGTAGCGCCGGAAACCGACGTCCACAACTACATGGATTACGGACTGCAGTTGGGCCGCCGGTTCCGGGCACTAAAGCTTTGGTTTGCGATCCGCACCTACGGCGTGCACGGACTGCAGCAGCATCTGCGCGGCCACATCGCGCTCGCGCAAGAGTTCGCCGGCTGGGTGGCCGCCGAGCCGCAGTGGGAGATTGCGGCCCCGCATCCACTCTCGGTCGTGTGTTACCGCTTCGTCCCAGCGGGGCACGACGACGCCGCGCTCGACGCACTCAATGCGGCGATTATGGATGACGTCAACGCGGATGGACGGATCTTCATCTCATCGACGAAGTTGCGCGGGCGGTCGGTCTTGCGCCTGGCGATCGGGAACGAGCGCACGACTCGCGAGGACGTCGTCCTCGCCTGGCAGATCATCCGCGACGCGGCGGCGCGTCTGCGCTAGCATTCGCGCGCGTTTCGAGCACGACGCGCGCGTGACTTCCGCCGCCCGGCGCGCGGGCGATGGTGAATTCGCGCGCGAGCTCGGCGACGATAAATAATCCCCGGCCGCTCTCGGCATAGGCATCGGCCGGCAGGCGCGGATTATGTTCGAACCCGGTCCCGCTATCGATGAGGTGAACCACCGGGACGTCGGCCGAATAATCGAGAATGAGGTCGACCTTTCCGGTCGCGTAGCGCACGACGTTGCCGAGAAGTTCGGCCACAATCAGCTCGGCGACGAGCACGTTTTCGTCGTTGATTCCGGCGCTGCGCAGTTCGTCGACGAGCGAGTGGCGGGCGGCCGATGCCTCCTGGGCGTCGGTAACGTCGAAGTTCCAGCGCTTGGCGCGCACGTTTCCGGCAAACTCCGTCAGCCGCTCGGTAAACTCGACGAGCAGGATCGCGACATCGTCGTGCGCCGCTTCGTTGCCGAGAACCGCGTCGCGCAGTTCGCGCGCGGTGGCGCGCCGATTGGGCGCCGTGGCCGCCAGCGCTGCCACGAGTAAGGCTTCATCGCGCAGCGCGTCGCGCGTGCTTTCGATCAACCCGTCCGTGAACAGCAGCAGCAGGGATCCGCGTTCGATGAAGGTGGTGAAGGTCGTCCGGCGATGCGCGAGCGTTCCGGCCAAGCCCAGCGGGAGTCCCTCGCCCTCGAGCATGCGCACGGTGGAGTCGGGATCGCGCACCATCGGTTGCGGATGTCCGGCCGATGCGTAGCGCAGCGAAAAGTCGATCGGGTCGACGATGCCGACCCATGCGGTTGCGTACCGATCGTCCGGGCTATCGGCGAGAATTCGATCGGCGGCATCGAGCAAGATGGCCGGATCCGGGTTGATCGCAGCGGCACCGCGGATGCTCTGCCGGGCCTCGCCCATGGCGGTCGCGGCGGCAAGCCCGCTGCCGACCACATCGCCGATCGTGATGACGATACGGCCGTCGGCGAGCCGAAACGCATCGAACCAGTCGCCCCCGACCAGCGCTTCGGTCTTGCCGGGTTCGTAGAGCGCGTCGAAGCGCAGCCCCGGAATCTCGGGCAACCGCCGCGGCAGAACGGCGTTCTGAAACGTCTGCGCGATGCGGCGTTCGCGTTCGTAGATCTCCGCACGCGCGAGCGCCGGTGCGATCCGGCGCGCGATCTCTTGCACGAACGGTAGATCTGCATCGGAGAAGGCGCCGGCCGCTTCCACCATCGCGAGCGTCAGCACCCCGCGCACGCCGGTCTCGACGACGAGCGGAACCGCAACGGCACTGGTGAAGCCGGAGGCGCCCGCGTCGGGCGCCGCACGGTCGCTGTAGACGATGGCGGGGCGGCCGGTGCGCATCGCTTCATCGCCGACGGCGAGCGTCGTGCCGTACGCGCTGCGCCGGCCGACCAGCCCGCGAAGTTCGCGGCGCGAACCGGCCGTCGCATGTTCGGCGGCGGCGACGTAGGTTTCGCCGTCATCGTGCAATTCGACCATCGCCCAATCGGCAAAATTCGGCACGAGCGATTCGACCACGGCATCGAGGGTCGCATCGAGCGTGGGGAGCGAGGTGAGCCGTTGGCCGAGTTCGGCGAAAAACGCCAGCTGCAGGGTGGCGCGGCGTTCCGCGTCGACGTTCGTCGTGGCGCCGTACCAACGCGCGATCGTCCCGTTTTCGCCACTCTGCGGAACCACGCGCGTAAGAAACCAGCGATAGACGCCGTCGGTTCCGCGCAAGCGATGCGACATCTCAAACGGCTTGCCCGTGACGAGCGAGCGGCGCCATTCGCGCTGGACGTCGGGCAAGTCGCGCGGATGCTGCACGGCATCCCAGCCCGAAGGAGCTTCGTCGACGGTCGTTTGGCCGGTGTACTCATACCAGCGCAGGTTGTACCAGTCGATCGCGCCGTCGGCGCGCGCGGTCCAGAAGATCTGCGGTACCGCATCGGCGATCGCCGCGGCGCGGCGTTCGTTGTCGCGCGAGAGCGCGTAGATGTTGGCGTTTTCGAGTGTCGCCGCGGCACGCCGCGCGAGTTCTTTCGCCGTGGCGAGATCGTTGTCGGTGAAAGGCGGCGTCGTGCCGGTGCGGCCGAATGTCAGCACGCCGAAGTTGCGTCCGCGCGCGATGAGCGGGACGGCCATGACGGAGTTGATCTCCAGAGCCCGCAGCGCGGCGGCTTGCGCAGCGTCGACCGAAATGCTTTCGATCCACGCATCGTCGACCTGCGCCACGAAACGCGCGTTGCCCGACGCGAGTTTGGGATCCGGCAGGCGCGGGCGGCGCCACGGCAACTCGTTGGGGCCGGCGGCATCGAAGCGGAGCTGCCAGGCCGGATCGCGATGCATGGCGGCGCGGCGCGTGAGTTCACCGTCCTCTTCGGCGCTGTCGTAGTAGCAGAAGTTAGAAAACAAATCGACCGCCAGCGCGGCGAGATCGGAAATCACATGCGGCGTTGCGAACGAGCGCTCGAAGATCGTCTCGGCTTCGGCCAGCAACTCGGCGCGATTTTTCGCATCGGCCAGGGTCTCGGCCGCCCGCATTTGTGTGTCGATGTCGGTGGCCGTGCCGAACCACGCGGCGACGCTCCCGTCGAGCGCCGGCAGCGGCCGGCCCCGGACGAGAAACCAGCGGTACACGCCGTCGCGCCCGAGCATACGGAACTCGACTTCGTAGGTCGCACCGTCGTGGACCGCATCGACCCAGCGCTGCTGCGCGTTCGACTGATCCTCGGGATGAATGACGCCGGTCCAACCCGTGCCCCGCGACTGCTCGACCGTAAGGCCGGTGTAGTCATACCACGTCGCGTTGAGATAGTCGTTGAGGCCCTGCGGATCGGTGCGCCAAACGATGACGGGAATCGCCTCGGCGAACGCCAGCAAATCGTTTTGCCGAATTGCGGCGCTCGATGCCGTGGGGCTTTGCGCGCCCGCCGACGGCTCGATTCGGTCCACCCCGGTCTGCTTCGCATCGGCGGCGGAGGCATCCCGGGCGCCGCGCATCGGTGCACTGCTTATATTGACAAACACCGATATAGACGATAATATCGACATATGTCGATGCAACGCTGTTGCCCGCCGGCGACGGTCGATACCGTCGAACGTACCGTTGATGCCGCGCTGTTCAAGGCGCTCGGCGACCCGCATCGCCTGACGATCCTCGCCACGCTTGCGCGGGCCGGGGATGTGGTCTGTGTGTGCGACTTTACCTCCGCGCTTCCCCTGAATCAACCCACCGTGTCGCACCACCTCAAAACACTCCGCGACTGCGGACTCGTGACCGGTGAGCGCCGCGGCACGTGGGTGTACTACCGGCTCACCCCCGGTGCGCGCGAACGCATCGACGCTGCTCTTCACGCCGTACTTCCCGAGACGGCCCTCGCATGAAAATCCGCGCGTGATGCGGGGGAACTACCGGCCGGTCGTCGCGGAGTTCGTCGGGACGGCGATGCTGCTGCTGGCGGTCGTCGGTTCGGGGATCATGGCCCAGCGGTTGTGCGGCGGCAACGCCGGCCTCGCGCTGCTCGCTAACGCGATTGCGACCGGCGGCGCGCTGGTCGCGCTGATTCTCGCCTTCGGCCCCGTATCCGGCGCGCACCTGAATCCGGCAGTGACGCTTGCCGATGCGTTGCAAGGCGGCATTTCCTGGTCGCGGGTGACGCCATACATCGTCGCGCAAATTACCGGAGCGCTGGTGGGCACGGCGTTCGCGAACGGTATGTTCGGCTTGCCGCTATTTTTTGCATCGCATCACGACCGCAGCGGCCTGCCGCTGTTCGCGAGCGAAATCATCGCGACGTTCGGCCTGCTGGCGACGATCTGGGGCTGCGCGCGCTCGCGGCCGCACGTCACCCCGTTCGCCGTCGCGGCCTATATCACGGGCGCCTACTGGTTCATGCCGTCGACGTCGTTTGCCAATCCCGCCGTGACGATCGCAAGGTCGCTCACGGACACGTTTTCCGGCATCCGGCCGGTCGACGCACCGCTCTTCATCGTCGCACAATTACTAGGGGCGCTCGGAGCGACGGCGCTCTTCGCATATCTTTTGCCCAGACCGAAGCCGGCCACGCATGCTGCGTATCCGTAGGGCCGAAGCAGCGGACCTCGACGGCATTCGGCGCATCTTCAACGATTCGCCGAAGGACGCGGACGAAATGGCGGCTTGGTGGTCCGAGCATGACCAACGCTTTGCGGTTCTCGTTGCGGACGATGCGTCGGGACCGATCGCCGGCTGGGCGGCGTTGAATCCGTATTCGCACCGCTGTGCATACCGTGGTGTGGCCGACTTGTCGGTGTATGTTGCGCGCGATGTTCGTGGAACGGGCGTTGGATCCGCACTGCTGGGTGCTCTCGAGCGGCACGCCAAAGGACACGAGTTCCACAAGATCGTGCTCTTCACGTTTTCGGGCAACGCCATCGGTCAGGGACTCTACCGCAAGTTCGGTTATCGCGAAGTCGGCGTCTTCCGCGAACAGGGCATCCTCGACGATGCGTTTATGGATGTCATGGCAATGGAGAAAATCCTCAAGCCGGCGGTCCTTTTCGTCTGCCGGCACAACACCGGCCGTTCGCAGATGGCGGAGGCGTATCTGCGATGTTTCCTTGGGGACCGCGTCGACGTCGCATCGGCCGGAACGATCGCCGCGGACGTGCCCGACCCCGGCGTCGTCGCCGTCATGGCGGAGGACGGCATCGACATCGGCGCGGCACGGCCCAAGCTGCTCGACGCTGGGGTCGCGCAGCGAGCCGACCGCATCATCACGATGGGTTGCGACGTCGAGGGTGTGGCGCGCATCGATGAGGATTGGGGACTTCCCGATCCGAAGGGTCAACCGGTCGGCGTCGTGCGGGCGATTCGCGATCTGACAAAGACAAAAGTGCGCGCCCTCGTCGAGGATCTCAACCTCCGCTGAGCTGCCGCGGTAACGTTGGGTTGGGCGGCGAACGTCGTCGGATGCGGTTTCTCGTTGTCGGTGCGGGCGCCATCGGCGGATACTTTGGCGGCCGTTTGGCGCAGGCCGGACGCGATGTGACTTTTCTCGTGCGTCCCGCACGGGCGGAGCGTCTGCGCGCCGATGGGCTTGCGGTGCTTAGCCCGCACGGCGACTTCACAATCCAACCACAGTTGCTCACGGCCGGCAATATCACCGCGCCCTATGACGTCGTGCTCGTGGCCGTGAAAGCGTTCGCGCTCGAATCGGCCCTCGACGATCTGGCCGGCGCGATCGGTAGCGAAACGATGATCGTTCCGGTGCTCAACGGCATGCGCCACATCGACGTGCTGATCGAACGGTTCGGCCAGCAGGCCGTGCTCGGCGGACTGTGCTTGATCTCATCGACGATCGACGAGCACGGCCGGATCGTCCACCTGTCACCGGCGCAGGATCTTAGCTATGGCGAACGTAGCGGCGGCATCTCGGCACGCGTGACGGCACTCGACGGATCGATGCAGGGCGCGGTGTTCAACGCGCGCGCCACGGCGAGCGTGCTCCCGGAAATGTGGGAAAAGTGGGTTATGCTGGCGGCGCTCGGCGGCATAACGTGTCTGATGCGCGGCACGATCGGCGATGTCGCCGCCGTACCCGGCGGCACCGGCTTCGCCTTGGCATTTCTCGACGAATGCGCGGCGGCCGCCGGCGCATCCGGATATCCGCAGAGCGAGGAGTTCCTCACGCGGTCGCGGGCAGCAATGACGCGCGCCGGCTCGCCGGCCGCATCGTCGATGTATCGCGATTTGCAGCAGGGCAACAAAGTCGAGGTCGATCAGATTCTCGGCGACCTGCTCGAACGCGCACGAACGCTCGGCGTCGCGACGCCACTGCTCGCAACGGCCGCTACGAACCTCAAGGTCTACCAGGCGCGACTTTAGCGCGCCCGCTGCGTTACACGGCTGGAACGGCGGTCGACGTATCGATCGACGCGGCGCCGGCAGGTTTTTCCGTCAACCAACCGCGCGAGATGTCGAGCTTGATATTCAGGTGCGGATCGTGCACGAACGTTTCGGCTTGACGCCCGTCGCGCGGTAGCGTGCGCGCCGGCGGAACGGCACCTGCGGCGACCGCGGTCTTGAGCCCGGCGTCGACGTCGTCGACCGCAAAGCCGAAATGGTCGACGCCCACCGGACGATCGGCGCGCGCGACGGGCAGGAGCGCGAGGTTGATGTAGCCGTCGGTCAGATAGATCGCCCACTGTCCTCGCGTCTCGTCGTTCTTTTGCCGGAACACTTCCTTTAAGCCGAAGGCCTCGGTGTAAAAAGCGGCGGTTTTTTCGGAATCATCAACGACGAGTGCGATGTGACGGATGCGTGCCATGGGAAGCCCCTTTACTAGTTGCTTGGAACGACTGAGGAGAAGAGTTCGCTCGCGCGGACGGGATTCTTGAGTTGTCCGGATGCGACGAGCAAGTCGAGCACCGGTTGCACTTCGGTCGAATGGAGACGCTCGGAATATACCGTGCGCGCGGCTCCCGGCGGGACCGGCGCGCCCGAGATGCGTTCGAGAATCGCACCGGATTTTACTTGGTTCGCATTGGCCCACCGCGCCGTTTTCGCCATGACGTCGGCATACGTCCGGACCAGGTCCGGATGGGCTTTGGCAAAGGCGTCGAGCGTGACGCAGCCGGACACCAAGAAGCGCGGCGCGATCGCATCGAATACGGGAGCCAATATGCGTATTTCGCCGCTTTGCAGTGCTGCATCCAGTGCCGGTTCGCTAATCGACGCCGCATCGAGCCGGCCGGCTTGCAGCGCCGCTAAATCCAGCGTATCGGGCAGTTCGAACCAGTGAACCGATTTCGAATCGCCGCCATTCTTGTCCATCCAAGCGCGCGCCGCGAGGTAGCTCATGTTACCGAGATCCCGAACGGCGATTGTCTTCCCGTTGAGGTCGGACGCTTTCCGGAACGGTGCGTTCTTCGCCACGACGATTGCGTGGTCGGGCGTCGTGCTGACGTAGAGCGAGCACGGCGCGATCATCACCATCGGAATGCCTTTTTCGCGCGCGATCGCGACGAGCGTTACCGGCAAGCCGACGATCGAATACGCACCGCTGGCGAGACCTGCCGGGATGCCGCCCGAGTTCGCCATCAGCGTGAGCGCGATGTTCAGTCCGGCTTGCTTGTAATAGCCCAAATCGGCGGCGTAGAACATCGGACCGGACGAATCGTTGGGTGCCGTTACGACCGGAATCGCATCGCCCGGCGTCTGCGCGACGGCCGTCTCGGCGAGCGCGGCAGCGACGGCCGACGAGGCGACGCCGGCTAGCGCGGCCCGGCGCGAGACACGGGGTACGGCGACCGGGCTATCGGTGGAATGCTCCCAGCGCATGTCCGTACCGTCTTTTGCGAGAGGGCGGCCTCCCCTTCAGTAGAAGCGCAGGCCTCGATGAAACGCAGCACCGACCGCATCCTGGCCACGCATGCCGGCGCCTTACCGCGCCCCGACGATCTCAAAGATATGGTCTTCGCCAAAGCACGCGGCGAAACGTACGACCCGCAGGCACTCGCGCGGCGACTGCGCGAGTGCGTTGCCGAGGTCGTGCGCCGCCAAGTTGAATGCGGCATGGACTTCGTCAACGACGGCGAGATCAGCAAGACCAATTTCACCAACTACTGCCGCGAGCGTCTCACCGGTTTCGAGACGCGTCATTTCGGACCGGGTGAAGGACCGCCGCCGCTCGATATCTCCGGCCGCGACGAGAAAATTTTCCCGGAGTATTTTGCCTCCGGGCGCGGGAACACGATCGGCCAAGCCGGACGCACGCAAGCGTTCTGCGTCGCGCCGCTCAAATTTACCGGCGAAGATGCGCTCGCCGCCGACATCGACAACCTCAAGGCGGCGGTCAAGGGCCTCGATATCGCGGGCACGTTCATGAACGCGAACACACCGGGGACGATCGAGCACTGGCTCCACGACGAGTACTATAAGAACGCCAAAGACTTCTTGTTTGCGATCGCCGAGGCGATGCGGCCCGAATATCTGGCGATCGTTGCCGCCGGTTTCATGCTGCAGATCGACGATCCGGATCTGCCGGACGGTTGGCAGATGTTTCCCGAGATGTCGGTTGCCGATTACCGCGCCTACGCGCAACTGCGCGTCGACGCCCTCAACCATGCGCTGCGCGATATCCCCAAGGATAAAGTGCAGCTCCACGTCTGTTGGGGCAGCTTCCACGGTCCGCATCAGAACGACATCCCGCTCGCCGACATCATCGACATCGTGTTCGGCGTGCACGCCGAGCGCTTCTCGATCGAGGCGTCCAACCCGATGCACGAGCACGAATGGCATCTCTTCGAGAAGATCAAACTCCCGGCGAACGCGGTGCTCGTGCCGGGCGTCGTCGGACACTGCACCGACTTCATCGAGCATCCCGAACTGGTCGCCGAACGGATCGAGCGCTATGCGGGACTCGTCGGTCGCGAGAACGTCGTCGCCGGCACCGACTGCGGCATCGGGCCGCGCGTCGGCCACGGCAAGATCGCGTGGGCGAAACTGAAGTCGATCGCCGAGGGCGCGCGGATTGCGAGCAAACGGCTCTGGAGCGCGGCGGCATAATGCACGCCGTCGTCGTCGAGGAAACCGGCGGTCCGGAGAAGCTGCTCTGGCGCGAACGCCCGGAACCGGTTCCCGGTCCGGGCATGGTTGCCGTGCGGCTTGGCCTCACGAGCGTGAACTTCGCCGACATTCAAGCGCGGCGCGGAACGGGCGTCACGAAAACGCCGTTTACGCCCGGACTCGACGGGATGGGAACGGTCGTCGCCGTCGGTGCCGGGGTGCAGCGCGTGCGCGCCGGTGATCGCGTGTCGGTGAACCCCGACGACGGCTCGTATGCCGAAGTCGTGCTCGCGCGCGAAATTCTGGTCTTTCCGGTCGATGCATCGATCTCCGACGAAGCGGCGGCGTCGGTGACGGTCCTCGTGACGGCTTGGAACATTCTGCATCTCGTGGCGCGCATCGTGCCCGGCGAGACGGTGTTGATTCACGCCGCTGCCGGCGGCGTGGGATCGGTGCTGGTGCAAATGGCGCGCGAAGCCGGAGCCGGCCGCATCTTCGCAACGGCCGGCAGCCCCGCAAAGCTCGAGATCGCGCGCGGGTTCGGCGCCGACGTCGCGATCGATTACACGAAGGACGACTTCTCCAAGATCGTGCTCGACGCGACGGAAAAGCGCGGCGTCGACGTCATCTGCGATGCGATCGGGGGCGAGGTGTTCGCCAAAGGGCTCGCGGCACTCGCCTTCTTTGGCCGGCACGTCGTCTACGGCCAATCGGGCGGGTCGCACGGCGCGCTCACGACCGATCTCTTGCACCGTTCCAACCGCGCCGTGCTCGGCTACAGCAGCGGGCACTACCGCCGCAATCGCCCCGCCGTCATCGAGCCGGCCGCCGAGGCCGCGTTCAAGCTCGTCTCCGCGGGCAAAGTGCGCATCCTCGAAGGCGGGCGTTTTGCGCTCAAGGACGTCGCGAAGGCGCACGAACTCGTTCAATCCCGGGCCAGCGCGGGACGGGTCTTCCTCACGCCGTAACAACCGGGTGGGCAGGGATGCCAGGTTGTAAGAGCGTAATTGAGCATGCTCAAAAATTACGCCGGCGCAAGACCTGGGAACACTGACACCATGAGTACGATCGACCGACCCGCTGACATTATCGCCAAGTCCGGACCGAGTGACGCCATCGTGAAGAACGCGTGGTATCTCGGCGCCTGGAGCGACGAGGTCACCCACGCGCTTTTCGCGCGCCGGATCGCCGACGAGCCGCTCGTGTTCTATCGTTCGGAAGACGGCACGGCCGTTGCGCTTGCCGACCGCTGCCCGCACCGCAAGTTTCCGCTCTCTTCCGGCAACCTCGAAGGCGACGTTCTACAGTGCGGATATCACGGCTTTCGCTTCGATACCGACGGCACGTGCCTGAGCGTTCCGGGACAAATCAAGGTGCCGCTCTCGGCGAACGTGCGCAGCTATCCGCTGGTCGAGCAGTTCGGTCAGATCTGGGTGTTTCCGGGCGATCCGGCGCTTGCCGATGCAGCGAAGATTCCGCGCGTTCCGTGGACGAGTGAGTGGTGGAGTTCCACGGGCTGTGAACCGCTCAACGCGCGCGCGAGTCTCTTGATCGACAACCTCCTCGACCTCTCGCACGAAACCTACATCCACGCCTCCGGCATCGGTTCGCCCGAAGTTGCGGAAACTCCGATTGAGGTCGAGCGCGACGGTGACGTCCTCTGGGTGCGGCGCAAGATGTTCGGCGTTGAATGTCCGCCGAATTACGCGAAGAGCACGGGTCTCGAAAGTCCGATCGATCGCTCGCAAGAGATTCAGTTCTTCGCGCCGAGCTTTTACGTGCTGCACGTGCGCATCGCCAAAGCCGGCGATACCGGTCCGGGCTTTCTCAGCAAAGTGGTCTACGGCATCACCCCCGAAACCGCGCGCACCACGCACAACTTCTACGGTATTTGCCGCGACGTACCGCGCGACCCGAACCAGAAACCCTTCAGCGGTCAGCGCAACACGGTGCGCGAGGACACGGAGTGCCTCGAACGCCTCGAACGCTGGATCGTTGCCGACACCGACAACGTGCCGGAAGTCAGCATCGGCATCGACCGTGGCGGCCTGCTCGGCCGTCGCATGATCGCCGAAATGGTCCGCCGGGAAGCAAGCGGCTAACAACGCTCACACCGATGTGAAGGTCCTCATCTGGGACTTTGATGGGACGTTGGCGCATCGGCCGGGCTTGTGGAGCGGCGCTTTGCTCGAAGCACTCAGTTACCATGTGCCGGAACACGGATTAAGCGCCGGCCATCTGCGACCGCATTTGCAAAGCGGCTTCCCGTGGCACGTCTCCGATCTAACACGCGACCCAATCGAATCACCCGACGAATGGTGGTCAGCGTTGGAGGAGCTCTTCGTACGCGCCTATACTTCTGAAGGGATTGCGGATAGCGTTGCCCGTGAGGCGGCCCGCTCCGTACGTGCGCGCTTCGTCGATCCGCACGGATGGCATCTCTTCGAAGACGCGCTACCGGCCCTTGAAGCGATCGGCGAATCCGGGTGGACTCAGGTCGTGCTCTCGAACCATGTGCCGGAGTTGCCGGGAATCGTTGCAGGCCTCGGGCTAACGCGGTACATCGGTCATGTCTTCACGTCGGCGGCGTTGGGAGCGGAGAAACCGCACCCGGCGGCGTTCCAGGCGGTTCTCGACGCTCATCCGAACGCCGATCGCGTCATCATGATCGGCGACAACGTGCGTGCCGATATCGAAGGGGCTCGCGCGGCGGGCATCGAGGCCATTCTCGTGCGTACGATCTGCGAGGACCTGGAGTCGATCGGAGATCTTCGCGAGCTGCCCGACCGTCTCGATCGGCGTTGAAGCTACGTTAGGGGCTTACGCATCGTGCGGGCAACGCCGAAGCGCGTTTGGGTTTCGCCATCGAACGCAAAACCGCAGGCAAGGTAGAATGCTTCGGCTGCCGGGTTCGCGATAACGTGAAGCCAACGCCCTTCACGGAGCGTCGCGCGCCGGATGGTATCTCGAACGAGAGACGTTCCGATCCGTCGGCGCCATCGGCCGGGCTCGACGAATAAGCCGTCCAGATCGATGTCGCCGTCTTCGCGAGGCAGCACCGAGCTGAACCCGACGACGACGCTATCCTGCACGGCTACGTAGACATAACCGGCCGCGATCTGCTCGAGAGGCAATTCGTCGGCGTCGGGGGGTGAGTGAGACGCGCGGCGTTGCAGTGCTTGGAGCGCAGCTTGTTCGCCGGGCTCCGCGATGCGGATGGTGATCACGCCGGTCTGAACGTTCGGCTGACGATACGCCCGACCGCGGCCAGCGTCGCATCTTGCCGGTGATCGTCAGCTTTGGAACCCGTGAAGTACGCGACAACGATAATGGGTTTCGTGTCGTCATCCCCGGGCGGCCAGACGAACGCAAGTTCGTTCGCCGTGTTATGGTCGCCGGAACCCGTCTTCGCGCCGAGGCGCCACGTCGCCGGAAGTCCGGCGCGCAGTCGAGCGTCGTCCGTTTTGCAGCCGAGTAACCAGCTCTTCAGCCGCGCGCGCATCGGCGGCGACAGGCGCGCTCCCAGCTGCAGCGAGATCATGTCTCGTGCCATTGCCGCTGGGGTCGATGTATCGCGCGGGTCACCCGGAATCGCCGTGTTGACCGCGGGCTCGTTGCGATCGAGACGCGTAACCGTGTCGCCGATCCTACGCGCGAATTTCGTAACGCCGGCCGGGCCCAAGAGGGAGTGTAGCAGGAGGTTGGCCGCGGTGTTGTCGCTGTACTCGATCGCCGCGGCGCAGAGTTCGGCGACCGTCATCGAAGGCAGGGCGAGGTGCGGCCTCGTCACCGGCGAGTTCGCAACCATGTCCGCATCGCCGTACGTCACCCGCCGGCCGAGGCTTTCGTTGCGTTGGTCGACGCGTGCCAGCACCGCGCCGGCGAGCAGCAGCTTGAAGGTGCTGCACATCGGGAAACGCTCGTTCTCGCGGTGCGCGATGCGCCGCCCGTTGCCGGTGTCTACTGCGAATACGCCGAGACGGCCGCCGGCGTGCCGTTCGAGTGCGGCGATTTGCGCGTTTGCGGCATCGCCGGCGCCGGTGAGCGCGAGCAGGGGTGCCGCAAGCGCACTTGCGGTGACGGTTAGAAACGATCTCCGGGCAAGCATCGGCAGCTAGGCGGGAAGCTCGGCGACGACCGTTGCGAGCATGTTGGCGAAGGCTTTGGCCGCGCGGTCGGCCTCGACCATGACCTCTTCCGATGTCGTCGGTGCGCCATCGTGGACGTTCGTGATCAGGCTGACGCCGAGTACCGCGCAGCCGTGCGCGCGTGCGTCGATCGTTTCGAGCACCGTCGACATTCCGACGGCATCGGCACCGAGCAGGCGCAGCATTGCAACTTCGGCCGGCGTCTCGTATGCCGGGCCGGGCAATCCGGCGTACACGCCTTCGCGAACACGCAGGCCTGCACGTTCGCCGGCAACGCGTGCGACCTCGCGTAAATCGGCCGAGTACGCGTCGCTCATGTTCGTGAAGCGCTCCGTCACGCCCGGCGGCAATTCTGCCGTCGCGAGCGGACTCGTACCCGTTAGGTTCAGATGATCGCGCAAGAGCATCACGTCGCCGGTTTCGAAGGTGCGGTTAAGCCCGCCCGCGGCGTTGGTTAGGATGACGGTGCGTGCGCCCGCCGCGATGCCGAGCTCCACGAGGCTGACGACCTCTTGCGCCGTGCGACCCTCGTAGAGATGATAGCGCCCGCAGAATGCGACGACGCGTTTACCGCCGAGCTTGCCGGCGAGGGCTTCTCCGACGTGACCCAGCGCGCGCGGCTGAGGCAATCCGTCGAGCGCAGCGTATCCGATCGGCGCGAGCGTATCGATGCCGCGTAGGGCGCGAGCGAGACCGCTGCCGAGCACGATCGCGCAGGCGATGTCGCCGCCGGCGCGCTCGCGCAGTAGCGCCGCGGCGCCGCCCTTAGAATTTACGGAGATACTCCTGATGCTCCCAGGGGTGGACTGCGAGACGATAGCGTTCGAACTCGGCCAGTTTCGCATCGTGGAAAGCGTGATAGATGTGGTCGCCGAGTGCACCGCGCATCACGAGGTCCTTGTCGAGCGCGGCGATCGCTTCGCCGAGCGAGTGCGGCAAGGTCAGAATGCCGTGGTCCTTGCGGTACTTCGCGCGCAACTCGTAGGTCGAACCGGTAAACGGATCGCCGGGGAGCTTGCGCGAGCGAATGCCGTCGGCGACCGCCTCCACCAAGACGGCGAGGGCGAGGTAGGGATTGCAGGCCGAATCCGGACTGCGGATTTCCAGCAGCGGCGGACCGTCGATCGGCGGGGGAACGCGGACGAGCGAGTTCGCGCTGCGTTGCGACCACACCGTATACACGGGCGCGTCCCAGGCCGGCATCAATCGCTTGTAGGAGTTCACCGTGGGATTGCACACGGCGGTGAACCCCGGCGCGTGGTCGAGCAGTCCGGCGATCGCATGCAGGCGCACGACCTCGTCGATGTCGCCGAGCGCGATGTAGACGTGCAAGCCGCTGCCGGCCGACGACTCGATCGGCTTGGGCATGAACGTCGCATGGATATTGTGGTTACTCGCGATCTGCTTCACCACGCTGCGCACGGTAATGAGCCGGTCGGCGGTGCCGAGCACCGATCCTGCGGCGAGATCGAGTTCGTGTTGTCCGGCACCGTGTTCGTGGTGCGCGCTCAACACGCCGATGCCCATCGATTCGAGCGCCGCGGCCATCGCCGTTCGCGCGTCGTCGCCGCGATCGGAGGGCGAGTAGTCGAAGTACGAACCGGCGTCGACCGTGCGAGTCGTCGGCATCCCGTCGGCATCGCGCTGGAAGAGATAGAACTCGACTTCGAGCGCAGTCTTTACATCGCGCAGGACGTCCTCGGCATCGTCGAGCACGCGCTTGAGCGTGCTGCGCGGGCAGCCTTCGAACGGCGTGCCGTCGGGCATCGCGATGTCGCACAGCATCCGCGCTTCGGGCGCGCCGGAGTCGATCGTCCATGGCAAGATCGCGAACGTCGCCGCATCGGGGCGCAGCAACATGTCGAGTTCTTCTTCGCGGATGAACCCGTCGATCGAACCGCCGTCGAAGGTGACCCGGCCGTTCATCGCCCGTTCCAGTTCGCTGACCGGAATGGTGATGTTCTTCTCGATGCCCGCGATGTCGACGAAGGCGAGCCGAATCCACTTCACTCCGCGATCGCGGGCAGTTTTCAAAACGTCGCGGCGCACGGTGCCGGAGTCCTTAACTGCCGAGAGCATCGATGGCGATTGCGGCTCGCAGCGTCAGCTGATCGTGGGGGCTGTCGAGGTCGAGCCGCCCGATCTCACCGATTTGGCGGAGACGATAGAACACCGTATGCCGGTGAACGTTGAGTTGCGCTGCAGCCACCTTGATATTTTGTCCTACATCGAAGAAGAGGCGAAGGGTGCGAACGAGTTCGGTCTGATGCTTTTCGTCGTACGCCCGCAGCGGCTCGAGAACGCGTTCGGCAAAGGCCTTCCACTCTTCACGCTGCGCGCCGCCGCGGTGGAGTAGCGGATAGATGCCCAGATCTTCGTACGGCATCACCTTGCCGCCGCCGAACATCCGGCGGGCAATCGTCGTCGCTTCGCGCGCTTCGTCGACCGACCGCGCCACGTGCAACATCTCGGCATGGCGGCCGATGCCGCCGACGACGTGGACGTCGATGCCGGCGCGCGTGATGCCGCGCGGGATCAGCGTTGCGGCCGTGCGTGCGTTCGATGCGTCGATGTCGAGCGGTGCCGGCACGAGGAAGAAGAAGCCGCCGCCGCGCTCGATGACCACGACCTCGCCGCTGCGCGTTCCGAGCACGTCGAGACACACGCGCCGCAATTCGGCGTTCTTTTGCGCGGCGACGCTCTCTTCGAGCCCCTCACCCTCGACCGCGACCGCCACGTAGCCGGGCGCGAGCGTGATTCCCCGCGCATGCGCGTCCTCGCGGGCCTCGACCGGATCGTCGTAGGAGCGCGAGAGCAGACGATCCCAGAACGACCGGCGCCGCCCGCGCCCGCCGCCGGCATCGCGCGAGAGTTCGATGGCGATCTGCGCCGTCGTCAGACGGACGAGCGGGCGCCGCTCGGCGACGGTCCCGGAGCGAGGAAAAATGGAAAGCCAGCCTAAGCGCGAGCCGCCGGCGCGGATCGGAAAGGCCCGGCTGCGTGCATCGGCCGGCGGCTGCAGGGCGACGCCGTCCTCGCCTTCGCCGTCGAACGAATCGGGCAGCAGGTTGCGAACCGAAGGCGGAACTGCCTGGTCCTTGCCGGCGGCAAGCCCCAGATGTTTCCACTCGGAATCCTCAACCAGAACCCCGGCGTCGATGGCCGTTGACAGGTGGGAGGCCAGCGCCTGGGCGCCGCCGCCGGTTGCTGCAATGCGAGCTAGCGCCTCGGCATAGCTCAGCAAAGCATCGACCCCGTCGCGGCGAACCCGCCGGGAATGAACAGCGTTCTCGTCGTGCACTTCTGGCTGGGTATCCTCGTTGCCGCCTGCGCAGCCCTGTTTGTCTGGTTCAAGTTGGGCCGCCGGATCACGCTCTATCTGCTCTCGCTCCAGCTTTTACTCGGAATCGTGCTGATGGCCCAGGGCCTCCGCGCTCCCACGCCTCACTACGTGCTGGCCCTCGCCGGGTGGGCCGGCTACATGGGCGCGAACTACATGGGCCGCCAGCCGGACTCGAAGCAAAACGTGCTGGTACTGACGGTGCTCTCGAGCGCGATGATCCTGCTTGCGGCCTACATCGGCGCGCGGGCCGGGAGTCTCGGCTAGCGGTTCGCCCGGCGCGGGCGCCGAAGTCATCGTGACCGTGCCGCCGCAAACACGAGCGATCCGCGCCTGGTTCTGCATTGCAGCAGCTCTGGTTGCGGCGTCGATCGCCGATCCGCTGGTTGAATTTGCTTCGAATAGCGGCGTCTTCGGTCCCGGTTCGCTTACCGACCACAGCAATCAAGACGTCCTGCCGGTACTCGCCCTCGGGTTGGCGCTCGGCCTCGTCTACGTCTTTCTGCGAGCCCGGCGCATCCTAGCGCGTCGCGATCTGCTCGTCCGCACAACGGCCGTGTGGTCGCTGCTCCCCTGCGTATTCGTCGCTCAAATCGCGTTGCTCTACGTCATGGAAACGGTGGAGCAATTCGTCGTTGCCGGTCACTCGCTAGGCGGCACGATCTGGCTCGGCGGGCCGCCGTTCGCGAGCCTCGCCGTTCACTTCGCAAGCTGCGTCTTCACGGCGTTCCTCATGGGACGCCTGGCGCGTCTTCTCTCGCAAAGGGCCGCTACGGTCGTCGCGCACATCGTTGCCGCGATCGGACTTGCGCCGCGCTCGCCCGCAGTCACATTCCTGCGCGTCTTGCATCGCGCCGATGCGCGCCGCCGTGCACCGCTCCTCTGCCGCATCGGGGAACGCGCTCCACCGCTCTTCGCAGCGTAACCAGAACCTCGCGTTCTTTTTCGGGCTGGTTCCGTCGGGCGAGATGCCCTCGGAGCGGAGTGAATGTATGTTGTCGTTATTCGGTCGCCGGAAGGCGGCTGGGTTGTTCGCACTTTTCGTGGGTGCCGTCGCGGCAGGATTTGCGCTCGATCATTATGCCGGTTCGGCCGCTAGTTGGGTGACCAACAGCGCCCAGAACGTACGCGAGATCGCAGCACCCGATCCCGTGCAGTTGTTCGGCAAGGATCGAGTGCGGGTTCTGGTCGTGGGGCTCGACTACGACTATGACCCCCTGGATCAGGAGACATCGAAGCACTCGCGGACCGACATCATCATGGCGGTCAACCTGGACTTCGTACACCATAAGATCGAGGAGCTGTCGGTCCCTCGCGACATGGTTGCCATCATGCCCGGCGGCGCTCGCGCGAAGATCAACGAGGCACAATCCGAAGGTGGAATCGCCGAATCCGAGAGCGTCGTGGCGGAGTGGCTTGGCATTCCCGGCTTCGATCGCTACGTCGTCTTGCGCATCGATACGACGAAGGATCTCATCGACGCGCTCGGCGGTGTCGACGTCGACGTCGAGAATTCGGACGCCCTCACGCACAACGGAGCGAACGGTCCCGTCGACTACGACGACAGCTGGGGCCACCTGCACGTGCATCTCAAGCCGGGTTTGCAGCACCTCACCGGCGCGCAGGCGGTCGGTTACGCTCGCTTCCGCCACGATTGGTGCAGCGATCCGTGCCGGATCCTGCGCCAACAGCAAGTGATCCGCTCGCTGGTCGACCGGATCGAACGCGATCGGCTCAATACGCTCGCGCACGCCACGGCGCTGCTCGGGGTGATCGGTAAGGACATCGACACCAACATGACCACGGCCGAGGAGTTGGCGGCCGCGATGAGCTTCTCGCACGTGAGCATGCGCGACATCCACACGGCGCAGGTCCCCTATGTCGGAACGGTCGATCTCCCGGACTACGGCGATTCGATCCTGCCCGACGAGGCGAAGAAGAAGGCACTGGTTGCGTCGATGTTGCTCTCGCCGGCGGAACGCGCGCAGCGCTAAGCGCTAGGATCCGCCGAAGATCGACTGCGCGACGTAGACGATCGCGAGTCCGCCGATAATGATGGCGGTCGCCCACGCGATGATGTTGACGGTGCGCGTGTTTACGTACTTGCCCATCACCCGTTTGCGGTTGATGATGATCAGCATCAGCACGAGTTCGAGCGGCAGAACCGCGCCCTGCATGACCTGCGCGTAAAACGTGAACTGGAAGAGCTCGTTTGCGGGCAGCAGCAACACGAGACCCGCACCCAGGACGATGCCGCCGGCAAAGAGGCCGTAGAAGAACGGGGCCTCGTGCCAACGACGGTCGACGGCGGCCTCGAGACCGAACGCCTCGCAGATGATGAACGCCGTCGCCAGCGGCAGCACCGTTGCAGTAAATAGCCCCGCGTTGAGGATGCCGAAGCCGAACAGCTTCGCCGCAAAATCGCCGGCCAGTGGTTCGAGCGCGCGCGCGAAATCCACGGCTTGCGCGGTATCAATGTTCAGCGGGGGCTTGTGGTTGATGATCGCGGCGTGATGGATCGTCGCGGCATTCGCGATGATCATGAACCCCGCTATCACGATGCCGAGGATCGAGCCGACGACGATATCCGCGCGCACGCTCCACAGATCGCGTGGTCCGGAGCCTTTGTCGACCACCGCCGACTGTAGAAAGAACTGCATGTAGGGTGAGATCGTCGTGCCGATCAAGCCGACGACCGTGACCAGAAACCCCGCTTCCGCCGAGAATGTCGGGACGAGCGTGCCGTGCACCACCGCGCCCCAGTCCGGTTTCGCCTGAATCCCCGAGACGACGTAGCTGAGGTAGATCAACGAAAAAATGACGAAGACGCGCTCGACAATTTTGTTGCTGAGCCGCAGCACGAGGAGAAACACGACGATCGTCGCCAGCGGAATGACGATGTAGCGCGAGAGGTGGAAGATCTGTGCCCATGCCGCGATGCCGGCGAACTCCGTGGCCGTGATCCCGGTGTTGATAAAAAACAGCGCCGCCATCGCGAAAAACGTCAGCCGGATGCCGAAGTTCTCGCGGATCAGACCGGCCAGACCCTGGCCCGTGACCGCGCCCATCCGGCCGGCCATCTCTTGCACGACGATCAGCGAGACCGTGAGCGGAACGAGCGTCCATAGCACGATGTAGCCGAACTTCGCACCGGCCGCCGAGTAGGTCGCGATGCCGCCCACATCGTTGCCCGCGGATGCGGTGACGAACCCGGGTCCAAGCACGGCGAAAAGCAGCAGCGCGCGGCGCCACCAGCGGCGAATGTTCACGATTTAGGCGCGCTCGAGGCGTTCGTGCCGATGGCGCTTGGTGAAGCGCGGCAGTTGCTTCTTGAGCCGGTCGGGGATGATCGCGTCGATCGCGTCGTCGACGGTCACGATGCCCAGCATCTTGCCGTCGTCGTCGAGCACCGGGCACGCCAGCAAATCGTAACGCGCGATCGTCGATGCGACCTCGGTCGACTTCACGCTGGGATGAACGCTGACCACGTCGCTGTCCATGACCGAATGGATGATGTCGTCGGGAGCCGAAAGCAGCAGCGTGCGCAGCGAGAGGACGCCGAGCAATTTCTCGGCTTCATCCGTCACGTAGAGATAGTAGATGAACTCCGTCTCCGGCGCCAGCTCGCGAATCTTCGCGATCGTCGCAGCGACCGTGCGGTGCGGATAAATCCACATGTAGTCCGTGGTCATGAGGCCGCCGGCCGTTTCATCGTCGTAGGCCACGAGTTCGCGCAGATCGTCAGCCGTCTCGGCGTCCATCTCGCGCAGGAGTTGTTCTTGTTGCTCTTCGGAGAGCTCGCCGAGCAGATCGGCGGCGTCGTCCGAATCCATCTCTTCGATGATGTCGGCCGCGCGTTCGGCGCCGAGGTCGTCGATGATCGAGCGCTGCGTTTCGGCATCGAGGTGTTCGAGCGCGTCGGCGGCCGTCTCGTCGTCCAACGAACCCACGACGCGCGCGGCGTCCCGTGCCGAGAGGTCGCCGATGATCTCGGCCAAGTCGCTCGGATGGAGCCGCGCGAGCCGCGAGTCGGATACCGAGAGCCGGATCTCGGTGGGATTGAGGTCGTGCAGTGGTGCGACGTTGTCCCATGCGATGAGCGTGCGCGGGATCTTATCGAGCAGCGCGCGGCTCAGACCCCCGCCGCCAAGCCGGCGGACGATGCCGCCGAAGCCGATGTCCGCCGCGACGACGCGCAATGCGCCGCCGGTTCGCGCGACCTCGATATCGTTGATGCGCACGACCTTGCGCCCATCGACGTCGACGATCTGTTTGTCGAAAAGATCCTCGACCAGGTAGAGCGCTTCGTCGTCGGGCGGCGCTTCGCGCATCGGTACTTCGCGCAACACGAGGTTCCCGTTCGCTTCGAAGTCGACGATGCTGCCGATCGGCGCGAGATGTTTCCCGCGCTTGCTTTTGATGACCAGCGCGTCGATCTTGGGAAACGTATCGTCGGGCCGTTCCACGACAAAATCGGAAACGCGGCCGACGGTGAGCTTCCGCCCCGTCCCGTCGAGAACTGCCGTTCGTCCGATCATCTCGGAGAGGAACCCATCGTGGAACGTCATGGCGCGTCCCTACGCGTCTCCACGAACGGCGGCCATGACGAGCGCAGCCAGCACGAGGACGACCACGCCGCCGTAGATCTGCGTGGAATGCTGGTGAAGCTCCGCAAAATCGGGCGAGTGCACGTCGGTGATCGCCGCCATCGCCGGCACGATCGCAAACGTGTCGTAGCCAACCAGCAGCAGAGCGATCAAAATCAACCCCGCGCGGACGATGTCGCTGGTGCGGTCGGCGGCGTCGAAGGAGCGCGCGAGCGCGACCACGATGGCGAGGCCGCCGCAGATCGCGCCGACGTCCCCGAGCACGCGCAGGTTGGTGGCGATCAGGCTTGCGAATTGCGTAACGTCGGGAACGAGCCGGAACGCCGCCGGCGCGAAGATGAACGCAAAGCCGCAGAGTGCTCCGAGCCAGAGGCCGATCGCGGGGATTTCGACCGCGGCGAGGATGCGATCGAGCCGGGTCCGATACGCTCTTCGAAACATCAGCCGACGTGTTCCGAATAGGAGAAGTGTGGACCCGCTCGATTTCGTCACCAACCTTGCCCACCACGCCGCAGAGCTCTTACGCGATCGATTCGACGATCGCCACGATGTGGTCGAGAAGAAGCCCCACGATCTGGTGACCGAAGCCGACCGGGCGAGCGAGGAAGCCATCGTCGCGGCCATTCGCGCGGCCTTCCCTTCCGCTGCGATTCTCGGGGAAGAGGGTGGCGTGTATGCGGGCACCGGTGACGAGCGATTCATCGTCGATCCGCTCGATGGAACCACGAATTACGCGCATCGCTACCCGCTGTTTTGCGTCTCGATCGCCTACGAATGCCGGGGCAGGTTAGAAGCGGCAGCTATCGAGGCACCGCTGATGGGGATGCGCTTTGCGGCGCGTCGCGGCGGCGGGGCGACCCTCAACGGCGAGCCCATCCGAGTCTCGACCACCGGAACCGTCCGGTCCGCACTGATCTGCACGGGGTTCAACCCGGCGAACTACGACCGCAACGGCCGCTATTTTGCGGCGATGTCGCGGCTGGCGCAGGGCGTGCGGCGGGACGGTTCGGCCGCCCTCGACCTCGCTTTGGTCGCCGCCGGCCGGTTTGACGCGTTCTGGGAATGGGACCTCAAGCCGTGGGACGTCGCCGCCGGCGCCCTCCTGATCGAGGAAGCGGGCGGCACCGTAACCGCCATCGACGGAACGGCACTCGACATCGCGAACGGCTCGATCGCAGCCTCAAACGGGCACCTCCATGCCGAGTTGCGCGCGTCCCTCATGGAAACGTAAAGAAAAGGACAGCCCTTCCGGCCCTCCGTGTGTGCTCACTATTACGCAAGCTTAAGGTGCAAGGCTAGGCGCTCGGGTCTCCCATAGGGTACAGTAGTGGGTACGGAGGGCGCCATGTCACTCGGGATCAGCACCGGACCGGCACTTAACTCGCTGGCCTACTACCAGCAGCAGTTAACGCAAGCGTCCAACCAGGCATCGAGCGGAAACCGGTTGACGAGTGCGGCCGTGGATCCGTCGGGCCTCGCGATCTACAACGCCCTGGAGTCCCAAGCGCAAGGCGACGACACCGCCAACGAAAACATCACCGACGCCGGCAACGCCATCAACGTCGCGCAGGGCGCGGCCGGCGGCATCCAAAGCGCGCTCGGTCAGTTACAAAATCTGGCGATCGAAGCGAATAACGGCTTCAACTCCCCGAGCGACAACGCGGCGCTCCAGGACCAGGCGAACGCACTCGTTACGCAGATCAACGGCGATGCCGCCTCGGTTAATTTCAACGGCACGGCGCTGCTGACCGGTCAGAACGCGGGCACGACCCCCGCCACCACGGCAACGGCCACCACGGCCACCGACGACCAGGTCAACGCCGGCGGCGGCGTGATCACCACGGCGACGGCCTCAGCTGCGACGACGAGCGGCACGATCGGCGTAACGATCGCCAACACGGGTGCCGGTGCGGTCGCGAACGTCACGTTCACCGACTCGGCTACGCAGACGACGACGAACGTCGGTTCGTTCGCCGCGGGCTCGACGACGAACGTCAACGGCACGCAGGTCACGTTCGGCCAGTTCACCACCTCGGACACGAACGCAACGGCGACCGTGCAAACGGTTGCCGCCACGACGGGTTCGGTCAATCCGACGATCGGCGTGCAGACGGGCGCGACGCAGGGTCAGCAGACCGCGGTCACGATCCCGAACGCGACGACGGCGGGTCTCGGCATCACGAACATCGACTTCTCCACGCCGGCAAACGCGACGAATTCGCTCGGCCAGATCAACAACGCGATTGCCGCCCTCGGAGCCGGTCAGGCGCAACTCGGCGCGCAGACCGCGTCGTTGCAGAATGCCTTCAACAACAACAACGTCGCATCGGTGAACCTGACGGCGTCGGCGTCGAGCATCGGCGACGCCAACGAGCCGTCACTCTCGAGCGAACTGAACTCGCTGCGAATTCAGCAGCAGATCTCGATCGCGACGATCAACAACGCCAACGTCACGAACGGATATCTCAACCGCTTCTTCAGCGTTACCGCTTAGAACGAGTAGCGGCGCTGAAGGTGTGCGAGATGCACCTTCACCGTCGGCCATTCTCCGGCGATGATGCTGTACGAGCACGAATCGCGGATCGTGCCTTCGGGCCCGAGACGGTGATTGCGCAACACGCCGTCGAGTTTAGCTCCGAGCCGTTCGATCGCGAGGCGGCTCGCGTGATTGAAGTAGTGCGTGCGGAACTCGACCGCGATCGCGCCCAAGTCTTCGAAGGCATGGGTGAGTAGGAGCCGCTTCACCTCGGTATTGAGACCGGTACGACGTACGGACGGACGATACCAGGTCGACCCGATCTCGAGCCGCCGGTTGGGTGCATCGATGTCCATGTACGATGTCATGCCCACTGCACGACCGCCGGCATCGAGTACCGCGAACGGCACCATCGATCCCGCAGCGGCCAGGCCCAGACGCCGGTCGATCTCGGCGTTCATCTCGTCCGGTTTCGGCACCGATGTCGTCCATTGGCGCCAGGCCTCGCCGTCGCTCGCGGCCGCGGCGAGATCGTCGTGGTGCGCGTGCGTGAGCGGCTCGAGCCGCACGCCCGCCCCGCGCAGGGTAACCGGTTGGATCCATATCATCGCGGCGTTCTTCGACGGCACAAAAAAAGAGCCGCCGGGTTTCCCCGGCGACTCGTGCCCTTAGAGGCCGCGCTTTGGTTAGGAGGGGACCGGCTGTGAATATCCCGGTATCGGATCGATACCGTGGATCGCAAGGTCTCCGCCCTCGACATCGCCGTCGCTTGCGCGAAGCGGTATGAAGAACGAGATGATCTTGAGGATCACAAAGGTTCCGATGATGTTCCAGATGATGATGAACGCCGCAGCCTCGGCTTGCAGGATCAACTGGTGCGGATTGCCATGCGCCATAATCCCTTCGACCGAGAACGCGGGTGCGGTCGTCGGGTCCCACTTCAGGTTCTTGGGATCTCCGGGCGCACTGTAATACTCCCACATATTCGGATCGGCAACGACGCCGACCATCAGGCCGCCGATAAGACCAGCGACGCCGTGCGTATGCAGGACGCCGAACGTATCGTCGACTCGCTGCAGCAGTGCGGTGTTGTTGAGCTTGTTGAGGCTGAACCAAACGATCACACCGGCGACGAGGCCGATGGTCATGGCGCCGAAACCGTTGACGAAACCGGCAGCCGGCGTGATGGCGACGAGACCGACGATCATCCCGTTGATCATCGACACCGCGTTTACCTTACCGGACGCGAACATGTCGAGGATCAACCAGACGAGCAGTGAGACAGCAGTCGTGATGTTCGTGTTGAGCACGGCCGCTGCAGCGTCGTGGTTGGCGAAGTACGGGTCACCGCCGTTGAATCCGTTCCAGCCGAGCCAGAGTATACCGGCGCCGGCGAGAGCGATAATCAAGTTGTTCGGTTCGAAATCCTTACGATCCGCAAGGAGACGCGGGCCGACCATCGCGGCCGTGACGAAACCGGAAATACCGGCCGCCAAATGGATGACGTAACCGCCTGAGTAGTCCGCCGCGCCCAATTGCGCGAGCCAACCACCACCCCAAAGGCTGAACGCGCCGACCGTGTAGACGATCGTGCTCCAGATTGGAACGAAGATCATCCAGGCCTTGAAGTTCATGCGTCCGAGAACGGCGCCCGCGATCAGCAGCGGCGTAATCGCTGCGAACACGAACTGGAACCAAATCATCGCGGAACCCGCGAAGCGGAGCGGCGGCAGCGACGCTGCGGCCGCGGGAATCACGGCTTGACCGATTTCCTGAGCTGCACCGATTGCCGGCGTGGGGAAGCCGAGGAAGCCGTTTCCGGCGATCGTGAGCCACTGGGTGCCGAACGACATGTTGTATCCGAACAGCGACCACGTGATCAATACGATTGAAAAAGCGTAGAAGCACATCACGGCCGAGTTGAGCGCCCACTTTTTCTTGGCCAGACCCGCATACAGAATTGCGAGACCTGGAATGCTCTGTAGACCGACGAATGTTCCGGCGGTGAGTTGCCACGATGTGTCGCCCGCGTTCAGCCACGGCGGATCGGCGATTATCGTCGGAGCTGGGGTCGGAACCGGTGTCGCAGCAGCAAGCTGCGTTACGGTGTCCAGTAATGTCAGCAAAAAACTATCCCTCCCTCAAATGGGTCGCCTCCCAAGTTACAGGCCAGGGGCAGCGAGCGCATTCGACAACCGCCTAAGGGAATGGACACCTAGCCCTCTATGTTGATAACGTCGAGGGGCTGCCGCCTCATCCACGGGGCCGCGGAAGAAAGTTTCCTGGATCCTGGAGGTGCGGCGGTCAAGGGCGAGCCCGGCGCCGTCTGCCGGGACACCGCTCCCGGGCCGGCCCGGCCCGATTTGCCGAAGATTCTTTCGAAGATCGTTTTGTTCCAGAGACGGCACCGGTGAAACTATATTGCCATAATGTTTAGGGCGAGGATGCCGTGCGTTGCCGTCGTACGGGCGCGGTGATGAAAATTGCGCGATTTGACGGTGGCCGCATTGGTGTTGTGGCCGGCGATCGCATCCACGACGTCACTGATGCGTGCGGAGTCGATCCGGCGGAATGGCCGCCGATGGGGATGATTACGACGATCGCGGCGTTCGACGAACTGCGTCCCGGCATCGAGCGCGACCTCGGGCTCTCGGTAGGTCAGCTGCTCGCGGACGTTACGCTCGAAACGCCGATTCCGTGGCCGCACAAGTTACTCGCGTTGCCGAACAATTATCGCGCGCATACCGCGGAGATGGGCAACAACTCGATCGATGCGGGAAGCGCGGGCTTTTTTATGAAGTCGAGCGCTGCCCTGAGCGGACCCGCGGAGGCGATCGTGCTTCCCGAACGGCCCGGCCGCAATTTCCATCATGAATGCGAACTGGCGATCATCGTCGGCAGGACCGGCCGTAAGGTCGCGCTCGAAGATGCGCTCGACTACATTTTCGGCTATGCCTGTCTGATCGACGTGACGATGCGCGGTCAGGAAGAGCGCGTGATGCGCAAATCGTTCGATACGTTTTGTCCGGTCGGTCCGTGGATCACCACGGCCGACGAAGTCGGGGACACCGACGACATCGTGTTACGTCTGTGGGTGAACGGGAAGCTGAAACAGCAGGCGCCGGTAAACGAGATGGTCGTCGGCATTCGCGAAGCGATCGTGCTCTGCTCGTCGGTCACGACACTGCAACCGGGCGACATCATCGCGAGCGGGACGATGGCCGGCGTCGGTCCGATCGTTCCGGGCGATTCGGTGCGCATCGCGATCGAGGGCATCGGCGAGATGACGATCCCGGTCGTCGCGGATGTCCCCGTTACCGCTTAGCTCGTATAGGTTTCTTCGAGCAGATCGAGGCGGCGCAGAATCTCGCGGTCGCTCGTGATGAAGAGTCGCGTCCGCTCGGTCGCATAGTGGGTCATCCACTGACCGCTCGGGAGGGTGAAGACGTCCTTCGGGCCCCAGGCGATCGTCGTCTCGCCGGACCGTGAGCGGCCGCTGCCCTCAACGGCGACGCAGACCGCGTGGCTCGAGGTGCGGAAGGGCGCCGTTTCGCGTCCGGCGTCGATTTCCACGAGCGTGCAGTCGAGCAGTGACATCGTCGAGCCGCCCGTCGCCGGGTTGATGTAGCGGACGCGGCGCGCGCCGTCCGGCCCGCGCGGTGCCGCCGCCACGGCAGCGGCGGCCGTCGTCCAGGGGTAGCGGAACACGGGGCTGTGCAGTGTCGGGTCGGCCGCCTCCGGCAGCAGGTTGGCGAAGCCGTACGCGGCATCGGGCGTGCGTGCGGGAACGTTGCGCACCGGCCCCGGCTCGAAGGCATCCGTGCCGAGGTAGCGATGGAGAGCGGCGTCGAGGACGTCGAGCCACACGATCGGGCCGTCGCCCGGGTGCACGTGCTCGTGCCAGGTCCAGCCGGGCGTGAGGATCAGGTCCCCCTCGAACATCGGGCAGGCCTTCCCGTCGACCACGGTGCTCGCGCCGTTGCCGTCGAGCACGAACCGCAGCGCGTTCATCGAGTGGCGGTGCGGCCGGGCCGACTCGCCCGGCAGCAGGATCTGGTAGCCCGCATTGAGGTTGGTTATCGTGAACGGATAGCCCGGCGCGCTGGGGTCGGGGTGCATCAGCGAGAGGACGCGCCGCTCGATGACTTCGACCGAGTTCATTGCCGCCGCATCCTCGATCAGCGGCTTCATCACGTGCCACGGCCAGAGCAGCGGGCGCTCGGCCGCTCCGGCCCCCGCGTGCGCGAGGCGATTCTCCCACAGCGGGGACACGCCGGCGGCGTCCCAAGCGGCGCGGCGGTCGGCGACGGTAGTATCGGCGGACGTCTCGATCATGCGCGTTACGTTCGGCGCCGCACGGGCGAATCCGGGCGCTCGAAGAAGGGAGCCGCGATGGAATTCGGCGTGCAATTCTTTCCCGACGTCCGCCCGGAGGATAAGGCACCGGCGGATTATTACCGTGACTGCCTTGAGATCGCGGAGCGGGCCGAGCCGCTGGGCTACACGCACATCCGCATCGTCGAGCACTACTTCCACTACTATGGCGGCTACAGCCCCAATCCGCTGCTGTTCCTCGCCGCCGCCGCTCAGCGCACCAAGACGGCGCGTCTGGTGACCGGCGCGTGTATCCCCGCGTTCAACAACCCGCTCAAACTCGCGGCCGAGATCGCTGAGCTCGACGGGATCAGCAACGGCCGGCTCGACGTCGGCTTCGCGCGCGCGTTCTTGCCGCACGAGTTCCGCACGTTTGGGGTTTCCCCCGACGAATCGGTCGCGCGGTATCGTGAAGGCATCGAGCAGATCGACCTCTTGCTGCGCGAAGAGAACGTCACGCACCGCGGGCAGTTCCATGCATTCGAAAACGTGACGTCGTTGCCGCGGCCAACGCAGCGGCCGCGCCCGAAGTTCTACGTCGCGGCGACGTTCACGCGTGAGTCATTCGAATACGCAGGGCGCATGGGCTATTCCATCATGGCGATTCCGATGGCGGCGGAGAAGCTGCGGGAAACGCTGGTTGCGTATCGCGACGCCTATCGCGCGGCCGGCCATTCGGGCGAAGGCGAGGTGATGCTGGCGCTCCACATGTTCGTCGACGAAGACGGCGATCGCGCGCGACGCATCGCCCGGCCGCAGATCGACGCCTATTTTCGCTCGCTGCTCGAAGCGGCCAATGACTGGACGACCGGCACGTCGTCGAGCGACTATAAGGACTACGACAAGAAGTACGAACGGCTGAGCCAGCAGACGATGGAGTCGCTCATTGCCAGCGGCAGCGCCTTGATCGGGACGCCGGCGGAGGCGCGCGAATCGCTGATTGCACTCAACGAGCGTACCGGCGGCTTCGAGCACGCCTCACTGCAAGTGAACTTTCACCTTTTGCCGCAAAACGAAGCGTTGCGCTCGCTCGAACTTTTCGGCCGCGAAGTGATTCCGAAACTGGGCTCTCTTAGTGCGGCCGTACTCGCCGGAACGCCCACATCATCGCGATGATGATCAGGAGCGCCGCGGTGAACGCCGACCAAAAGTAAATCGCCGCGTACGGCGAGTTGTACCAATTGGTGTATTCATCGAGGCTGAAACGGAGCGCGAGCACGATGCTCGTAAGCGGGTCGAGGAATGTCATCGACGGCTCCTTCGCAGTGCGGCATTCAGCGCCACCGATCCGGACGGGAGAGAAATCGGCGACGTCGTGATAGTTTTCATACCACGACGTCCCTCAATGCCGGTCTAGCGGATGGCGCCGTAGCGGCGCGCAAACGCCGCCCGGTCTTTTTCGAACATGTCCCGCACCCGGCTCGACTCGGCTTCGGCGTCGCGCTCGGCCTGAGCGCGCGCTTTGGCCTTGACCAAGGCTTCGGCAATGCGGGCCGGCGAGGCAGCGCCGGTGGCTTTTTTCGTCATCCCTAGAGAATTGGTCCCCCAGCAGAATCCGCCTCTTGACCGTGACCCGAAAGTACGGTCAAAGGCGGTTTTTTGCTACGGAACGGGCGTCGGCAGGGTGGGGTCGCTGAGCGCTACAGCCATGGCGTTGTAGACATTGAGCCGCCCGCAGCCTTGGAAGGCGGTGGAGCTTCCGCCGAGGTCGTCGGCCGTCTGGCAGAGCAGCGTTTTCATAGCGGTAGCTGACTGGTAGGTGCTGTTAACCGAAAGAATCAGCGCGGCCGCACCGGCCACGTGCGGTGTTGCCATCGACGTTCCGGCGATCAACGTGCGGCAATCGAGGGGTGGCGTCGTGCCGGCGCTGTTGGGATAATCGTCGTTGCATTGGCCGAAGAAGCTGTAGTCTGAACTCGACGATTGATAGGGTGTCGACGTCCAGATGTTCTCGATCCAATGCAAGTCATCGGTGTCGGCGTCGCTGCTTGGATCGCCGCCCGGCGCGACGATACCCCAAGCGCCCGTATTCTGGGCGCCGTTGACGGTTCCGTACTGCGAGTAGTTCGCCACGTATTCAACCGGCGCGACGGCCGTGCCCGAGTTGTTGCCGGTTGCGTTCGGGGATCCGTCTGAGAGCGACGTCGCACCGACGGCGATGACGCCCGCGTCGCAGGCCGGCGTCCCGACACCCTGCCCGCCGGAATTGCCGGAGGCCGCGATCACGATGACGTTGTGTGCGATCGCGTTCGCGACCGCGGCGCCCTCGACCGGGTCGGAGTCTACGCCGGGCGAACTGCACGCTGGGCCGCCCAGGCTCATTGAGATAATGTTGACGCCTTGAGCGACGGCGTCATTGATCGCTGCGGCGATGTCCGCCGTGGACGAACTGCACTGCGCGTCAGTCGAATTGTCGTTCGTGCAGTTGTCATCGGGCGTCGGGAACACGCGATAGGCGTAGATCCTGGCGTTTCCGCCGGTGCCGGTGAAGCCGAAGTTGTTACCCGTGTACGCAGCGGCAATTCCCGAGACATCGGTGCCGTGTCCCAACGGATCCGTTTCAAAGTTGCTGGTCGACTGCGCGGTTCCGGCCGCGTTCGTAATGAAGCATTTTTGATAAGCGATTTTCGAGGCGAGTTCGGGGTGCGTCGGATCTTCGCCGGTGTCGATGATCGCAATCTTGACGTTCGATGATCCGAGCGCATTTGCCGTCGGCGTAACCGTGCTGCCGTTCACCGGCTGACTATATCCGAAGGCATATTCGAGTTTGATCGCGTGCATGTCCCACTGCCCCGGAACCAGGCTGCTCTCGTCGTACGGAGGTGCATGTGAGGTGCTCGGCGCCGGGTTCCCCGCCATCGTATTTTGCGCCATGGTGAACCCGTTGAAGTACGGATCGTTCGGGAAGTATGGTATCGTGACTGCGGTCGTGTAACGTCGGAAGCCGGTCGGCGCAACGCCCTGGACACCCGATTGCAAACGCAACGTGGCCGAAACTGCCGCCATGTTCGCGACGGGGACCGACAGCACGTGGATCACCGTGCCGGTCTGCGAGAACGTCAGTTGTTGCACGACGCTCGCGCCGGCGGCTTGTTCGCGGGCGGCAACTGCCGTTGCGCGACTGCCGCTTGTTGCAGCAGTGCTATAGGTCACGGCGAGCAACCCGGTAGCCGAACTCGGTGCTGTACGTTGCACGCGCAATCCGGTCGCGCGGCGGACGGCATCGCTGCCGGCGCCTGCGCCCGAGCGCGCGATCACGTTTGCCGACGAGTCGTTCGGTGGACAGGTGAATGCCGTTGCGGAGTTCGGCCCGGTCGTTCCCCCGCCCGGTACCGGCGTTGGCGTCGCGGTGAAGAGCACCGCCGGGACGCCGGGTTGCGACGAGCCCCCGCCCCCGCCGCCGCCGCCGCATGCGGCGAGGAAGAGCGATGCGGTGACGATGAGCGCAGCCCCGGCGGGCGCGACCTTAATGCCAGTGATGGAAATACACCGGTCCGACGCCGATTGAATAACCGTATGGATACACGACGGGGGCGAGACCGTAGGACTGATACGGCGTGTCGATCTCGTTGGCGGCGAACGCATGTCCGCGGTTGTAGCCCATGATCGTTACGGCCATGCCGGGCTGCAGCGACAAACCGGTCGGATTGATGACCGTGCCTTGATGCAACTCGACGTTGTCGATAAATCCGCGGTCGTCGCGCACTTCCAAGCGATACTTCCCATCGAAGAGGCTGATCCGCCCGTGAATCGTCTCCTCGCCGTTCACGGCACTCGGGCGCGCGTACGTCGGCGCACTTTGCGCGTCCGGTTGCGCGGGCATCTGTTGCGCGAACGCCGTCAGCGGTGCCGAGAGGACCGCGATGCTGAGCAGCGCGGTGAAGATGGGGGCAGTTCTCATTGTTGGTGTCTTTCGCTCCTGGTACGCGAGACTAATGCCGGTGTGCGTCACTCTTTTGCAAAGGTATCGGCTCAATAACGTAACGAGTTGAGCAAGTCGTTCCCAACGCGGAACGGCGCCCCCTACAACAAGCGGGGGCACCGATCACGTTACCGATTGTCGCTGCGACGCGACTTGGATGGTTCTGAGGACATCCTGTGAGACGTTTCTTTACCAATTGCTAATAGTTGACTTAGTCGTGTAGGATCACGCGGTTGGCGATGAACGTGCCGTTGCTGTAGTAGCCGGTGATGGCGACGCGCTCGTTGGTGGCCGGGGTTTCGCCGCGCGGGAAGATCCGCGTGCCGGGCTTGAGGTCGATCGTTTGGACGTTGCCGTCGCGGCGCGCAATCTGAAGGCGGAAGGGCTGGAAGGCGGCTACGGTGCCCAAAATCACGTGCCGCTTGTCGAACTGGCCTTGGTCCCAGGCGGGCTGCCATTGGCGGTAATTCGGGCCGTTCAGGGTCTGGGCCGAGGCGGGCAGCGCCGATGCGCCGAGCGCCGCGGCAAACAGACCGAGGGTCAAAAGCGAGCGGAGGTTCATAGAAATTTCGTCCTTGTCATAACGTGAAGACGAGTGATGATTACTCCCTAAGTGTATCCCTCGATCGCGGGCCGTTCACTAGACGTCCATGAGAATTGACGCAAGCTTGGGAAAAGGGAAGCCTTCGCTTTGCCTACCAACACTAGCAAAGAAGTCGTGCGGTCCCTGCACGGCAACCTTCGGGGGATTGGTTTATGATGCCAAAGCGCACTGCAGCGGAGTTTTTAGGCACGTTTTGGCTGGTATTCGGGGGTTGCGGCAGTGCAGTGCTGGCAGCTGCGTTCCCGCAGCTCGGGATCGGGTTTACCGGGGTCGCCCTGGCGTTCGGCTTGACGGTGCTCACGATGGCCTATGCCGTCGGCCACATCTCCGGTGCCCACTTTAACCCAGCCGTATCGATCGGGCTGTTTTTCGGCAAGCGTTTCCCGGCTCGCGACCTGCTCCCGACATCATCGCCCAGGTGATGGGCGGCGCCGTGGCCGGCTTGGTGCTCTACGGGATCGCGTCGGGCAAGGCGGGCTTCAGCACGGCCGGCGGCTTTGCGTCGAACGGGTTCGGCGACCACTCGCCCGGCGGCTATACCGTGGCCGCGGCGTTCCTCATCGAAGTCGTGCTCACGTTCGTGTTCCTCATCGTCATTATGGGGGCGACCGACGGCCGCGCCCCGGCGGGCTTTGCCCCAATCGCGATCGGACTCTGCCTGACGCTGATTCACCTGATCTCGATACCGGTGGACTATACCTGGCACGGCGAGGCGAAGCCCGACATCGTCGGCGACGCGACGGCATCGTAGTCCGGCGATGACGAGCGCAATGGTCCTCGCCGCGGTGGTGACGCTGCTCGCCGCCGGCGGCCCGGGCGGCTGGCTCGACGCGAAAGCGCCGGCCAACTGGAACGTCCCCGGCGCGGCCCTGCCGGCGCGCCCTGGACCGCGGGATGCGGAACTCGCCCCCGGCGGACGCTGTGCCACGGCGGTTCGGCCGCTATCGACCCCCGAAGACCGCGCCGTCGCGGGTCGCGGGTGGTCGCTCGTCGGCGCCTACCATCGCTACGGTCCTACCTCGATCGTTATGGCGACGTCGAGTGCCGACGGCATGTGCCGCGCCGACGGGTATCAGGCCTTCGTGTTCGTTAACGGCACGTTCGCCGGAACGCTCTCACCGGGGCCGATGGACGCGCGCACCGACGGCTCGATCGCGAGCCTGAGCGTCACGCTCGAAGGCGCCAACGACATCGAGGCCGACTTCGCGCGCTATAACACGATCGATCCGATGTGCTGCCCACACGCAACGACGACCGTGTTTTATCACGTGACGACGACGGCGCCGCCGCGGGTCGCGCCCGTGTCGATGATGACACGTGCAAACCCCGCGAACTAGCCGCTTTCCAGGAGCGGCGCCGGCGCAAGTCCGCGTGGGCGCCGAAGGAAAACCAACACGCTGACGGCGATGGTCAGCGCACCGAACGCGGTCCACAGCGCGTGGCCGATCAAGCGCTGATCGGGATGGTCCAGGGTCACGGCGGTGCCGGCGGAGGTCGTCACCTGTGCTACTCTGCCGTCGAAGAATTGAGCCTGGCCCGGCATGAGGGGCTCGGTTTGCGCTGCATGCCACACGGCCATGTTCGCCGATGACTGACCGATCTCAATCGTACGAACGTTGTCCGCCGACGCGTGAACTCCGAGGTAGTAGTGAATGCCCCGGCCGTAGCTTTCGCTTGTGGCGCGGACCGCAACGTCCGTTTGCGTACAGAGCCCGCTGCTCGCGTCCGCCGGCAAAGTCGCGCCTGCAGTGCACGAGGAGTCGCTGTGGTATGCCGAAGCATCGCGCATGTCCGCCGGCAGCATCGAAGCATAATAGCCGGTCGCAACGACAAAAAACGAAGCAACGGCGGAGCCGACCAGCATCCGAACGAGCGGCGATGCTTTGGATGTCGACTGGTCCGCGGCAATTTCGCGCGGGGTTAGCGGCCAGAGAATGAAGCGCAACAACAGGAGTGCGAGCGCAGCTACGGCACCGGCTTGCCAACCCCAAAGTTGAAAGAACACGGAGCTAGAAATAGATCGTCACGCCGCCGGCTACCTCGTCGGCGGATGCATCAACGATCGTTCGGTTTAGAGTGGCGATTTTCGTGGGAATTCACGGTGTAAATGCACCTGCAGGCAATTTGTCCGTCAATCAAGTGGATTGGCCCGAGTGGCGGACGAGTGAAACTGATTTGCGGCCGAACGCAGCACCATTCCGGAAACCATTTTCATGCGGAAAGTGAAACTGCGTGGGACGACGATGGCGTCGTTCGAAAGCCGGCCGCAAAGGCGATCGTGCGAGCCGCCCGCCCCTTAAAGTTGTTCCGCAAAAAATAGCGTCGTTTACGGTACGGTTGCGCACTGAACTGCAAACGCCGTTGCCGATCCGCGTTGTGTCGAGGGGCCGGGGCGGACCCGTGAACTCGAAACTTTGGACGGGAGTTGGCGAAAAATCGCTGCCCCTCTCCGGAGAGGTGGGCTGGATTGAAGCGGAAGGCGTTTCCGGTAAATTCCCCGCCTAGGCCATATCTCAAGACCAAAGCGGAGGCACTTCGACTGCTCCGACGTCGACGAAGCTCCCAAGCATGCCTGAGCCGGGATTCCCCATATGGCTCTCCTTTCGAGCGGGCGCAGCAGTGCCCGGGTGCGCCGGGCCAGGCTCGACGTTCGGAGGGTCAGAAAGGCTCGCTCTGAGGGCCGATGGTCACCGTTCGGCCATGTTCGCCGCGGAGAGATGGCAGAGCGGTTTAATGCAGCGGTCTTGAAAACCGCAGTACCGGAGACGGTACCGTGGGTTCGAATCCCACTCTCTCCTGACGTTTTCACGTTTTACGAAGGCTTTTTTGGCCTCGACCGTCCCGCGGTTGCCGTTCGCTCCGAGCAGATGACGCACCGCGTCGGCTGACGTCCATACCGGCTGGGTTGTCGAAGGGTTCACGCTAACGAGCAGCCTCGGAGTGATGGAGTGCGGCGCGAGCAGCCAATGTTACTTCGGTGCAAACACCATCGCGGAAAATCCGACGTATGGGTTGCTTTCGATTTATCGAGGTTTCCTCGAGATCGTCGGGCCTTACACCGTCTTGGGAAATGGACAGTACCACTGGTACGCGGATTTTGGAGCGACCATCATCGCCGGTCCGGAGTCAGCGGCGACGTGGACAAATGCAAGCAGCTACGAGGCACTTGCGATTGCAAATGGCGACTCGCTCATTTCCGCGAACGCAATCAAATTCAAGAGCACCGTGCTTGGCAAAAAGTACGTCGTAACAAACGGCGCGGGAATCACTGCGGCATCGAAGCTGCCGGGAAGTCTCGCTGGCCTTTTCACGCCGCCCGGATCGGTGCAGTAACCTTGGCTCTATTGCACTCAGCCAAGCACGACGCCCCAGCCCGCACTGGCCCCGGCCCTTGCAAAGTGCCCCGCGTGCGACCATGGGCGACCGGCACGGCGGTAAGGGCTACGGTGCCCGGAGGAGCGGTCGCACTAGCGTCGGATGTCTCTCTCTCGATATCTCTTGAGCTGAGGTGGGGCTGTGTCGCGGATTGAGGAAAATCGGCTTTTGAATGCACGTGAGATTCGCGCGGGCCGGACGATCCTCGCCTCGAAGCCGCTTCAGATCAACTTCGAGCTCATCGGCTATTGTAATATCGTTCCTCCCTGTCTGTACTGTTCGGGAAAGAACTTCGGCTACAACTACGCACCGCTCGACGAGACATATCTGGAGCGCTACGGCGACTTCGTCTTCACGGCGGAACATCTCAACGACGATAGCTTCGGCGAACCGCTCATGCACAAAAAGTTGACCACATTGGCGCGGGAGGCAACGGCTCGCGGTCAGCGCTTTTCGTTCGTTAGCAACGGTCTCTTACTAAGCGGCAAGCGGGCGGAGGACCTCGCCGCGTGCGGCGAACGCCTCGGCTTTCACGTTTCGCTCAACGCGGCAACGGCCGACACGTACTATAGCCTTCACGGGCAGCCGTTCGATAAAGTCGTCGGAAATGTGCGCGATTACGTTCGGCTCTATCACGACGTAAATGGCCACAAGCCGGATCTCACGCTAACCTTCATCGTGATGCAAGCGAACCGCCACGAGATTTTCGCCTTCATCGATCTCGCACATGATCTCGGCGTTAAGGCACTTTTCGCACAACTTCATAATCGTCCGAGTATCCCGGCCGGCGATTTCGGGTACCGTTTCGTGTACGAGCGTGAACTGCTCGCTGCGTCTGAATATTTCGCAGTGGGGGAAGAGATTCGCCGGTACGTCAACGCGGCGGGGTTCGGCCGTGATGACGTCATTCTCGGTTGGGACCCGAGTGCCGACTACGCCGTTTCTGCATTCAAACGGCAGACTCAATCGAAGATCGTGTGAGCCCGGTGAGCCAAGCATGGAACTACGGGGAAGTCGCGATTGATCCCGGCGCACCGATCGCAGCTGAGCTTGTTCAGTCCGAGCGCGACGACCCTCCCGATCGAGATATCCCGTGCCTGATACCCTGGAGCTTCATCCTGATTTCTGAGCACGTAAAGAAGGTAGTCGGCTGCCCATATCACACGCGGCCGTACGGTGACCTAGAGAAAAATACGCTCGACGAGATTTGGAACGGGCCCATCGCGCGCGCCATGCGGAGCTCCTTGCTCGAGGGTAAGGTTCCGCACTTTTGTCTGACCTTCAGCGTCGCTTGTCCGGTCATCACGAAGCGCCGGGCCGAAGGCAGCGCTGAGGTTGTCGTCGGCCGGATCGACGTCGGCCGTAACGACGGCTGGGCGCTAGGCGACGGCTGGTACGGCCTAGAAAACATTCCGGAGCCGATACGCTGGACGTCGGGTCGCGGCGAATTCCGCCTTCAAACGGGCGACCGGAATACGCTCTACATTTACGCCTGGCTAGACAAGCGGGATATTGCCGCCGCACCTGTTTCAGGATCGATTTGGCGGGACGCAGAAAACATCGGGTCGTTCAACCTCGACCGAGCCGGATGGCACGAGCTAATCTTTCACATGGCGAGCCGGGAAGCCGGGCACGTCTCCAACTTCACGATCGCAATCGATCGGTCTTGGAGTCCGGCCGAGCGCCCGGGAAACCGCGACTCGCGCCGGCTCGGCATCGCCGTCGCGAACATTTGGGTTGAAGCATCGGATCACGATGTTCCGCAGCGTATCGTAATCGGTGAGAACGACGCGGCGGCATTCGGGGCCGGCTGGCATGGAGTCGAAAGCGTTCCGGAACTCATCCGCTGGACATCCGGCCGCAGCGAGTTCAAGCTGCGGACGGCCGGGAAGCAATGGGTACGGATACGGGCGATGCTCAACAAGCCTGACCTCGCATCTGCGCCGGTTTCAGGTTCGCTCTGGTGCGAGGACGCACGCATCGGTGCTTTTCGCATCAAGCGCCGCGGTTGGCACGATCTAACCTTCCGGCTTTCTCAGACTAGAACGGACGCCGTCGCAAAAATGGCGATCGTGATCGATCAGCCGTGGTATCCGGCCGCCGCCGGCTTGGGCAACGATCGGCGACCTCTCGGGATTGCCGTTCGTAGCATCACCGCCACCGACTGAGCCGCGCATCGCATGCCGGATCGTCTGTTTATTCGTTCATCAAGATTACGGTTAAGCGAATTTCAAATGACTGACGCGGAGGACGTTTTTCATTGCATCACGCCTGCACTTACGACGTTCATGTTCTGGGAGCCGCCTCGATCCTTGGCGGCATACAAGGCTCGACGCGAAGCGAGGTTACGGTCCGATGACAAAAACGACTACTCGTTCGTCATCAGACGCCTCGATACCATGGAATGCCTGGGAATTGCCAGCCTCGACGATGTTCGTGCCTCCTCTCCCGAACTCGGCATTTGGATCAAGGAAGCCGCACACGGTTATGGCTATGGAAGCGAAGCCGTTAGGGCGGTGGCCGGATGGGCATCTCAAGCCCTGGGCAAGGAGAGCTTCATGTATAGCGTGGCGATCCAAAACGTCCCAAGTAGGCGGCTAGCCGAGGCTCTTGGCGGCGAAGTTATCGGAACTCGCACAAGTTCAAAATATGACTCTGTCGTTTACAAAATCCATTGGAAGCCTTAGTTCGCGCAGCGGGCACGCTCGAACATGAGGGTCGGTGTGTTGTTGAATGTCGTGACGTGTGTTTGAGCGTAGCCGGCCTTTTCGGCGACGTGGATTGAGGCGGCGTTCGCAGCATTGATGATGCAGACGGTTCGGGCGGCCGCTAGATGTTGGTCGGCCCAGATGATGGCGGCGCGGACGCCTTCCGTTGCATAGCCTTTTCCGTGGTGGGCGGAGGTAAGGACCCAGCCCATCTCGGGGAGACCGCGAATCGACGGCGTGATGTCGCGCTTAAAATCAGCGAAGCCGATTTCGCCGACGAAAACGCCGGTCGATCGCTCCTCGACGGCCCAGTAGCCGAAGTCCGCGAGCGCCCAATGGCCCGCGTAAGTGAGGATTCGCGACCAGGTTTGCGCTTCGGTGGACGGTGCGGGCAAAATGAGGCCGTACACGAGCGGGTCGGACCACATCGCCCACGCTGCGGCGAGGTCGTCCGCGACGTGCGGGCGCAGGCGCAAGCGATCGGTTTCGATCATCGCCGTCGCTTCCACTGGCGATCGTGGCTGTTCCTCGTCGCGTTGATAGCCGGCTACGCGCTATCGTGCTTCATCTGCACCCGCGCGGCGGCGTAGCTCTCGTGCATCTGTTGCGCGGCGACGAGTTCGTCCACGTGATCTTGCAGCCAGCCGATCAGGCTCTCGACGCGCTGCGCGACTTCCATTCCGCCCGGCGTGAGCGTGTAATCGACGCGCGGCGGAACGGTCGGATATTGGCGGCGCAACACCAACCCGTCACGTTCGAGATCGCGTAGCGTTTGTGCCAACATTTTCTCCGAGATGCCCTCGATGCGCGCGCGCAGTTCCGAGTAGCGCCGCGTCCCGCGCGTGAGCGCGCCCAGCACGAGGCCACCCCAGCGGCCGGTGACGTGCCCTAGGACTTCGCGGGCGGGGCAGGCGGCGCTGTAGCAATCGCCATGCGGAAGTTCCATAACTAACCTTTTCGTGCGTACTATCTTTTCGCTAGCTTCGATGGTAAAGTGATGCCTCCCCCCACCACGACCC
>Ga0182015_10000810_pt1 | contig 43491 bp, 42 predicted proteins | sample 712P3MmetaG_FD_120478 | JGI IMG/M metagenome (GOLD analysis project Ga0182015, IMG submission 120478) | Permafrost microbial communities from Stordalen Mire, Sweden - 712P3M metaG | ecosystem: Environmental > Terrestrial > Soil > Wetlands > Permafrost | place: Sweden: Stordalen | collected...
AGTGGTTTGAAGCCCGCTCCTGAAAGCCGACTTCGAAGGGTCGGTCCCTTCATCTCCTGCATAGCTTACGCACATCGGGTTAGTTCATATCGATCTTCCCTTCTGTGCTTCTGCGGCACACTGCATCCGATGTAATTTTCGTCGTCGTGGCGCTTATGTGGCTAGTACCGGATCGCAGGTTCGAACCAATCATCGCAGCCATCGATAAGGAGTAGCAACTTGGATAGCACGCAACCCCTAAGCTTCGCTCGCGACATCCGCCCGATGTTTACCGACATGGACGTCGCTCACATGAAATCCGAGATGGACCTCGCGGACCGCGACAGCGTCTTCGCGCACGCGACGGCCATCTACGACGTCGTGTCGAAGCGTGGGTAGATCAGAGCGGTCCCGCGTAATCGCGGAGTCCGACTCCTGGATTTCGCGTCAAAAGTGAGGCCCGCAAGATCGGCTTGACAAGATTCGGTCGAAGGCGCATTGTGGTTACCTCGCCCGCTTCCTTCGCTTCTTCGCGGCTTGGGCAGAGTTGTATAAGGGAGCATTGAACGCCGTGGCAGCCAAATCTGGCAACATGCATGGTCAAACGGCTGCGCAAAATGACAACCCGTACTTTGCTTAACGGACCTCGAGGAGATCACGATGACGACATTGCGCCTGCTTGCGACAGCCTTCGCTATCCTCGCGCTCGCGGCATGTTCCGGCCGCAACGCCGGCAATGCGTCATCCGATTCGGCGGCCTTGCTCGCGGCATCTTCCGACGACGCAAACTGGATCATCCCGGGAAAAACTTACGGCGGTAATCGGGTTACCGGCCTGAGCGAGATCACGCCGGCCAATGTTGCGCAGCTCAAGAAAGCGTGGATCACCGCGGTGAAAGACGATGGCGAGGAAGAAGCCTCTCCGATCGTTTGGAACGGAACCGTCTACGTCTCGACCTCTCACGACAACATCCTGGCACTCGACGGAACGTCGGGAGCACTACGGTGGGCCTTTCCCTACAGCCCGAGCTACGAGCTGCAGTATGCGGTGAACCGCGGCGTCGGCTTGGAGAACGGGCGCCTCTATCTCGTGACGCAAGATTGCCGTCTCGTCGCGGTCGACGCCATCACCGGGAAGCAGCTTTTCAACGTGCCGGCGTGCCACGATACGACCAACACCTGGTATTCGACGGCCGCGTACGTCTACAAAGATAAGGTGATCGTCGGTACTTCGGGCGGCGACCTCGGCGGAAGCGGGCTCGTCAGCGCCTTTAGCGCGCAGGACGGCTCGCGGCTCTGGGATTGGCACACCGTCGCGCAGCCAGGCCAACCGGGGCACGAGACGTGGCCCGGGAATTCGTACGTGCACGGCGGCGCGGCGGTGTGGGCCGGTCTTTCGATCGATCAAACGACCGATACGCTCTACGCAGCTCCCGGTAACCCTGGACCGAATCTCACCGAGTACGGTCGCAAGGGGGAGAATTTATACGCCGATACGGTCGTGGCGCTTGACATTTCGGGTGCGGCTCCGCGCCTCAAGTGGTACTACAAAGTGTCGCCGAACGACGTGCACGACAACGATCCGTCGATGCCGCCGGTGCTCTTTACCGGCCAGGTTGGCGGTGCGCCGCGGCAACTTCTCGCCGTCGGTGACAAGGCCGGCGACTTCGCCATTCTCGACCGCACAAATGGAACGCCGGTCGCGCGGCTGGCCGTCAGCAATCAGCAGGGTATTTTCACGACCGCTCCGTCGCTGACCGGAACGTTTGCCTGCCCCAACCACGGCGGCGGCGTCGAGTGGAATGGCGGCTCGTACGACCCGGCCACCAATCTCTTCTTCATCCCGAGCACTGACGAGTGTGCGACGTGGAAGATCATCTATCCGGCAGCGGTGCCGTACATCCCCGGGCAGCCGTATGCCGCCGGACCATTGCCGAGGCGCCAGCCCGCAACCGGCCTTCTAACTGCGGTCGACGTTGCGGCCGGCAAACCGGCGTGGACAAACCACTTCCCTTATGCCGCTCAAGGCGGCGTGCTCGTCACCCGCAACGGCCTCATCTTTACCACCGACACCGGCGGCAACATCTATGCGCTCGATCCCAAGACGGGTCGCGAGCTTTGGCATGACGACGTCGGATCGGCGATCGTCGCGCCGCTTTCGGCGTACCTCGCGAGCGACGGGCACGAGTATTTGGTGGTCGAAGCGGGCGAAGCCGGCAATCAGAAGACGCCAAACCTTCCGCCGTCGCACGGCGGGCGGGTCGTCGCGTATAGTCTCAGCCCGGCACAAACCACGATCAACGATGCGTCCGGACAACCAGTCGTAACGGTTGCGACCGCTGGGAAAACGGCGAGCGCGAGCGGTGCCACGGCAGCAGCGGTACCGTACACCGCCGCACAAGTCGCGGCCGGATCTGCCGTCTACGCGAAGTATTGCCTTTCGTGCCACGGGGCTCATCTGCAGGGCGTTGCCGGTCCGGCGCTAACCGGCCCAGGATTCGCGCATGCGAACCTCAACGTGGCGCAGATCTACGGCATCGTCGCACAGCAGATGCCGCTGACGGCGCCGGGATCACTTTCAAAGGCGAACTATGCGGCAGTAATGGCGTACGTTCTCGCGTACGATTGCTTCAAACCGAGCGGTGCGAACGTGCCGTTCCCAACCAGTGTGACGCCGGAGCTTTCTTCGATAAAGCCGGGTGCACAGAGCTGCCCGACGCATTAAGCCAACGTGAGCCTTCCACGACCGATGGAATAATCGGCCATGCCGTAGTAGATGTCGAACGTGCGCTCGTCGCGGCGGTCGATCCCGGTCGGGAAGACGACGTCTCCGACCGTCCCGTGGATCTCGCTCGGCAGTTCCGGAACGAACAAGGGATCGCGCGACCGGTACACGATGCGGTCGAGATGCCGGGCATCGTGGACGATGATGCCGGCGCAATAGCGAAGCCGGGTCGCGCCGTCAGGATGCGAAATCGGATCAACGCCGTGAATTACCGAGAGCCAGCCTTCCGCAACCCGCACCGGCGGCGTTCCGGCGCCGACCTTGATGGTGCCCCAGGTTGCCGGCGGGAGCGAAAGCAGATGCCGTTCGCGCACGACGCATAGCGCCGAGATGTCGGCGCGTACGGCAGCCAGCGGCACGTAGCCGATGCCGATACCCTCGTGCCGCCTTTCAGGTAAGGCTTCGAGTACGTCAACCGCGCCTTCGCCGCGTGCCACCGATATCTTGAGCGTCGGGCGGTGGTAGAAAGCCAACGACGCTACGCCGTCAGGCGACACCACCGATTCGGGGAAGAGCGCAGCATCTTTATCGGCAAATGGCTCGGTGCTGTCCTCGAAACGGATTAGCCCCAGCCTGCGCCAATGAAACCCATCGTCGGAAACGGCGGCGGCAATCCACGGCCCCTGCGGTCCGAAGGCCACATACAGCATCACGTATTTCTTCAGCGCCGCCACGAAGGTCACGCGCGGATCTTCGCAGCCATATCCGCCGGATTTGGTACGGAACTCGTACGCGGCTGTCGGCTCGAGGGCGAAGCCGTGCGGCTCAACTTCCAGGACACCGTCGGAACGCTCGTGCGCGCCGAAGGATCCGATTCGCGAAACGTTACCGGGTGCGACCATGCGGGGATAGAGTTCCAACGTCCCATCCTGCAGCCGAGCACACGCCGGGTTCAGAACGCCCATGCGTTCATCAACGCGGGCGTTCGGCTTCAACACCATGCCTAGTCGCATAAACGTAGGGGAGTCCATATTCTGTTACGTAGACATAGCACGCCGGAAAGGGCGTTGTCGAGCAAGCACGGTATCAAGGGACAACATTCCTCGAGAATATCCACACGGTTTTGCCCAAGCGGTGCTCGACGTCGGAAGCTCTCTCGGTAAAGGGAAAACATGAAGTTCAAACAGATCGACGACGCACCGAAGACGTTCATCCTCGTATTCCAAACAGGCGACGAGCTGGCACGGGGCCTGTTGGAGTTCGCGCAGGAACAAGGGCTGACGGCCGCGAGCTTCCAGGCCATCGGCGCCCTGAATTCCGTGCGTCAGGTCGAGCTTCTATCCTCTCATCGGGGATGTTGCGTCATTCGTTGTGTGTGCCTACGCCGAGTTCTCCGCAGTAGGTCTGCAGCGACGAGTGGATTAGGGGCGTGCGACGCATCCCAATCCCTCATTGGGATGCATCCATCATAATGCCGGCGGCTTGCATCGCGACGCCGTACGATAGGCGCACACGCGCGGGAGGACATCTCTTGCTGCGGGCTCAGTTTATGGCTCTCGTTGATAATCAAGGCGCTACGCTGAATACGATTCCGTAGCTCTGTTTTAGACCCCCAAGCCAGTCCGCACCATACAGCGTACCGGCCGCATCGGCGACCAGGCTTGAACGTGGCTCGGTGCCGTCCTTCTGCGTTGTGAAGCTATAAAGAATGGCTTCGGTGTAGCTGGAGCCCGAAGGGGTCAAACTAAACACGGTCCCGCAGGCGCATTTCGCCCCACCGCCAAGTTCCGTCGTGCCGTAAAGCGCGCCGTTGCTATCGGCATGGAGGCCATTCTCGTCGAACGGAAGTTGTCCGTCGCCGGCACTAACGCCGAAATAATGGATCACACTTTCTTTGCCGGATGTTCTAATCTCGAAGACTGTTCCGCAGCCGGCGATGCCGTTTAGCGTGCAGCTAGAGGCCGCCGCGCCGCCGTTCACGGTCACGCCGTAGAGCATGTTGTTCTTGCTGGCAAGCAACGCCGACCGTGGCCGGCTGCCATCTTTTGTTCCGCCCTTAAAGCTGTAGAGGATCTTTTCGGTGTAGTTGGATTCGGAAGGCGTTAACTTAAACACGGTCCCGCAGCCGGCAGGTGAGGAAGGCGACGAGCAGGCGGTACTCCCACCGCCGTACTGTGTCGTGCCGTAGAGGGCACCCTTAACGTCGATCAGAGCGTCGCTCGGGAGTGCGCCGTCGTTCCCGCCTTGAAACGCATAAAGAACGGTTTCGGTAAAGCCCGAGCCCGCAGGCGTCAACTTAAAGACGGTCCCGCAGCCGGCAGGCGCGGAGGACGTTCCCGGACATGCGCTCGCCCCGCCGCCATGATCCGTGGTGCCGTAGAGCGTGCCGCTCTTGTCGATGAGAAGATTTCCTATGGGGTTTGCGCCATCGGTGCCACCCTGAAACGCATACACGACGCGCTCGCTGTAACCCGAGCCCGAGGGCATCAACTCGAATACGGCGCCGCAACCGCCGGAGCATAGACTCGCGCCTCCGCCGTAAAGGGTGTCACCATATAGGACCCCTCCCTTGCCTGCGGTCAGGCCTGCCTCCGGTTCTGCGCCATCGGTGCCGCATTGGAATTCGTACAGGGTGCTTTTGGTGCCGGACGCCGACACCTTAAACACCGTGCCGCAGCCATAGCCCGAGTTGCCCGTGCCCCCGCCGAACGTCGTGCCGTAGAACTCGCTATTCTTGAAGAGCAAACTGCCGTATGGCCCGACGCCGTCGGCACCGCCTTTGAATGTGTAAACGACATGATCTTTAGCCAGCGTCATTGCGTTTGCGGATCCATGCGAGCTCGGGTTAACGCCGGACGACGGATTGAGCAGTGTCGGCCCGCTTCCGCATGCCGCAAGCAAAGGAATAGTCGCGAGGCCTAATCCAATGCGTGCTACGGTTGTTGCGGAGGTACTCATTGAAGGCTCCTCTTCCTGATTTCTGGCGAAAACAAATGCACATGCGCGGGACGCAGTCAAAATTGAGAACCGCCTGGGTCCAAATCGTTCCTCTCAACTGGCCACCGGAACACAGAAAAGGTGAAAACCAAGCCCGACATGGCCCACTCCCTCTCTCTCAGATTGCGCCTTCCTGCTATTCTTGTCAATATAGAGCATCTTCATAGAGCATCTCTTCGCCGAGCTGAAAATTCGGCCAGCGGCGGGCCGCCTAAGGCCTGATCAACTCCGCGCTGAAGGCTTCTACGGGGATTGCACACGCCACATCGGCGGCACTGGCTTGAGCTAGGTGTCCTTTCCTCTAACGAGTGCGAGGAATAACTGCCAATGCCGCGAGCGACAATCCCGTCGCCTCGGCGATCTCCTTGAGCGAGAACGCATCAATCCTCGGCGTGATTTCGCGCTTGAACCGCGCCCAGCTGCGATTGCGGCGATGTCCTGCACTGATCGCCTCGCCCCGCGCGCGGTTTACTGCGGTACTGCGCCGCGGATCATTGCCCGCGGCAGTCTGTTCTGCGAGCACTTTGCGAGCCGCTGCGATCGCTCGCAGTCCAAGGCCGTTCGGAAGCTCGCCAAAGTCGCGGCTTCGCGATCGCGAGGCCGTTTCCGCACGTAGCTTTGTTGGCATTGCGGCTGCGCAATAACAGAGCAGCGACGATTGTATAGCAGCGCAGCGGCATTGCGTGAGCCGTGGGCAAGGCCGCCGAGCGCTCTGCGCAGAAATGACTCAGCCGCCGAAACGTTGCAGCTTCAGGAGGCAGAGCAGATGAGGATTTCACATTTCAGCTGCTATACGCTTGGCGTTTGCGCGGCTGCAATGCTCGCAGGCTGCGGAGGCGGAAGCGGCACGCCGCTGAGCCCATCGCCTGCCGGACTCTCGGCGGAGCGAACGCACATGGATCCCGCGTACAGCGTAATCTACAGCTTCAAAGGTCGGCGCGACGGCGCTGTACCGGAAGCGGGCCTCCTCAACGTCAAGGGCACGCTCTACGGCACGACCTACGGCGGGGGTGCGAGCGACAACGGGACGGTGTTCGACCTGAGCACCTCCGGCGAGGAGAGGGTCCTGTATCGCTTCTCGCCGTTCGGCAGCAGCGGAACTGACGGCGCAAACCCGCAGGCGGCCCTCATCAACGTCAATGGCACACTCTACGGCACGACCTACGGCGGCGGCGCGAACGGCGGCAAAGATGCTAATCGAGGAAGTGTCCGCGGAAACGGAACAGTTTTCGATGTGAGCACAGCAGGCTCGGAAAGAGTCGTTTACAGATTCAAAAGGCATCCTGACGGCTCAGGCCCGACTGCAGGTCTCATCAACGTCAAGGGGACGCTCTACGGCACAACGCAATATGGGGGAACGGGCGGCCAAGGAACAGTCTTTGCGATCACGACATCCGGCGTGGAGACCGTGCTGCATAGCTTCGCGGGTGGCTCGCGAGATGGCGCAGACCCTTGGGCTGGCCTCATTAACGTCAACGGCACGCTCTACGGTACTACTCAATTGGGAGGCGCTTGTACGTCCAGTGATTTCGGATGCGGAACGGTTTTCAAGACCACAACATCAGGCACGGAAACCGTACTCTACAGTTTCAAAGGCGGCTCGTCAGACGGCAAGTACCCGATAGCGGGTCTAATCAACGTCAACGGCACACTCTACGGCACGACCGGTGGCGGGGGCGCCAACGGCTATGGAACGGTCTTTAAGATCACAACGTCCGGCAAGGAAACTGCGCTCCATAGCTTCGCGGGCGGCTCGGGAGACGGTGCAGGCCCGGAGGCGGGCCTCATCAACGTCAAGGGCACGCTCTACGGCACGACCGAATACGGGGGCGGGTCGGGGTGCGCCAGTGTTGATGGTTGCGGGATCGTCTTTAAGATGCGTCCGTCCGGGAAAGAAACTGTGCTTTATAGGTTCAAAGGCGGTACGGACGGCGCTGTACCGTACGCGGGCCTCCTCAACGTCCAGGGCACGCTCTATGGCACGACATCTGGCGGGGGCGCGAACTGCGGCTCAGGAAGTGGCGGCTGCGGAACGGTCTTCTCGTTATCGCCGTGAAACGGCCGCGCTGAAAGCATCGAACAACGGGCCTGCTCCGGCGGGCTCGTTGCATTCTCGCGGCTTCCGCGATCGCGAGGCCGTTGCGCGTTGCGGTTTAGCGGCTTGAATCGGCGCGCGTAACTCGCAGTGCAGCTGCACATGCCTCGCAGCCGGGAAGCCTAGCTCGCAGCAGCCTCGCAGTTCAGCAGCTTAGCTCGCGGCGCTTAACGCGTTGCAGCTTGGATCGCGGCGGCGTCGATAGCTTAGCAGCGCGCACCTAACCGGCAGGGGGGCCTCATTTTAGGCTCGCCAACTCTCTATCCCGCGCCGCAGCGTCGTGGGCGGTGAGGTAGAGCCCCGAAACCGTACACTCTCGGATCCGGGCGCCGATCCGCCGGCGTCGCGAAAAAGCTTGTAAAATAAGCGTTTTTCGAATCTCGCAAAAACGCGTCGCAAGCCGTGCGTTTTGCAGCACCCGTTTGCAAAACTCACTACACGTCGAAGACGCTATATGACATACCGCTTTTTACCGCGATGCCGCCATGCATGCTCCATGGGTTGTGCATTCTGGAAAATGATGCATCGCCTGTGCATCCGATGTGAAGTCTGGGGCTGTGCGTATTTACAGCGGCGGTGGAATACAGCCGCTACCCACGATCCGGCACGTAGCGATTCCATCGGGGCTGTCGCCCGCCGTAAATGGCGATCCGCTTACAGGCGTCAAGACACCGCTGCTCGCATTGATGGCGTAGGCGGAATGCCGGTATCACAGCTCGAGCCGCAGTTACTGTTGGTAACATAAGCGAACTTGCCAGCGGGATCGACCGCCGCCGCGTCCGCAGTGCCCGGTGCCGGCGCGCCCTGCACCCGCGTCAGGACACCACTACGCGCGTTGATAGAGTAGGCGAGAAGCTCGAAGGCTACGGCACGTAGGCGAACTTACCGCTCGGGTCGATCGCCACTCCGCGCGCATCAGTCCCGGCTCCAAACGGCGACCCCTCCATCTGTGTCAAACCGCCAGTGGTCGCGTTGATGGCGTAGGCGGAAACATCGCTGGAATAATAGTTGACCACATAGGCGAACTTACCGTGACGATCGATCATCAGCGAGTCTGGTCCGGAACCCGCTCTAGACCGCGAACCCTTTACCTGCGTCAAGGCACCGCTACGCAGGTTGATAGCGTAAACGAGAATACGGCTAATAGAGTAGGGATCGTCCTCATAATCGGTCACGTAGGCGAACTCGCCAGCTGGATCAACCGCCGCTGCGCTTGGGCCGCGGCCTGCGTGAAGCGGCGAACCCTTCACCTGCGTCAAGGCACCAGTGCGTGCATTAATCGCGTAGGCGGAGACGTTGCCCGAATGTTTCCCGGAGATGGAACCGCCGTTGACGACGTAAGCGAACTTGCCCGTCGGATCGATCACCACCGGGCGCGGGCGGTATCCGGCTGCAAACGGCGAGCCCGTCACCTGCGTCAAGGCACCGGTGCTCGCGTTGATCGCATAGGCGGAAAAATTGTTGGGAACCTGGTTGGCAACGTAGGCGAACTCAACTGCAGCGCGCGGGGGGCCCGCGTCGTGTGCTCGGCTTGTCTGCGTATAGGCCGTCGAGCATTGCTGCGACCGCCGCAAGCGTTTAGCGCATAGCGGGTCAAAACTGAGACTCGCACCTCACCTCGCCTCCTGAAGCCGGGACGCTCCGACGGCCAGGAACGTTCGGCGCGGCGCACTCCGCTGCCTTGACTGTAACTACACGGTATCTACACGCCACCTTCACCGTGAAATGGCGACAAACGAAAGACCCTTACATGGTAAGGGTCTTCAAATGGCTCCGGATGTTGGACTCGAACCAACGACCCGCTGATTAACAGTCAGCTGCTCTACCAACTGAGCTAATCCGGAACGGCGCTTTTTCTGCGGCGGACGGAGTTCAACGAGGAGCACGCCACTCCCCTGCGGGTATAACGCATCGTGGCCCAGCGTCCCACGCGCGGCTCTACGGCCCTGGAGATACCCCGCGACGTCGACGACGTAACCGTCGAGATCGACGGTCGCCGCGTGCCCCTCACGAACCTCCGGAAGATATACTTCCCGAAGCTGCAGCTGACGAAGGGCGACTTGCTGCGGTACTACCTGAGCGTCGCCGGCGTTCTGATCCCGCATGTTGCCGGGCGCGCCATGGTGATGAAGCGCTATCCGCACGGCGTCACCGGCGACTTCTTCTATATGAAGCGCGCGCCGACGCCGCGCCCGGAGTGGATACGCACGTGCGCGATCGAGCACAGCTCGGGAAACGTCATCGACTTTCCCATCATCGACGATCGGCCGTCACTGCTCTGGCTGATTAACCTGGGCTGCATCGACCTCAACCCCTGGTACTCGCTCTGCAGCGACCCGGACCGCCCGCTCTACATCCACTTCGATATGGATCCCGTCGAGGGTACGCCGTTTTCGGTCGTGCGGGAGGGCGCGCTGGTCGTCGGTGACGTTCTGCGCGGTCTCGGCATGACGCCCTTCGTCAAGACGACCGGCAGTTCGGGCGTACACATCTACGTCGCGATCCGCATCGGTCCGACGCAGCACGAGGTGTGGGAGATCGCCAAAGCGATCGGCCAGCAGATCGCCAAAGCGCATCCCGACATCCTCACCACAGAGTATCGAATCGCGAAGCGCCCGCAAGGGCGAGTTCTCGTCGACTACAATCAGAACGCTTTTGGCAAGACCCTCGCATCCATCTACTCCGTACGCCCCAACGAAGAGGCGGCCGTGTCCACGCCCGTCACCTGGAAAGAACTGGAAGCAGGCTGCGAAATGGCAGATTTTACTATGCTCAACATTCCCGAGCGAATAAGAGAGATCGGCGACCTTTGGAAGCCGCTGCTCTCCAGTCGCGCACGATTCGATCTCAATGGAAAAATTTAGCGGCCTGGAGCTGCGTCCGCCGATCGAACCGATGGAGGCGCGGCAGGTTGCGACCGTACCCGAAGGTGACACGTGGGTCTACGAACCGAAGTGGGATGGCTTCCGCTGCGTCGCCTTTCGCGATGGCGACGACGTCGAGCTGCAGTCGAAATCCGGACAAACGCTCACGCGCTACTTCCCCGAGATCGTCGCCGCGTTGCGCGCTGCGAAGGATGTGCGCTTTATAACCGATGGCGAGTTGATGATCACCGACGGCGCGACCGCGGATTTCGACGCGCTGCTGCAGCGCATCCATCCCGCGGAAAGCCGCGTCCGCCGGCTGGCGCAGGAGACGCCCGCAACCTATGTGCTCTTCGATCTGCTCATCGACGACGACTTGCAGCTCTGGCCGAAACCGCTGCGCGACCGGCTCGCCAGGCTCGAACGGTTCGTCAGGAAGAACTTTGCGAAGAACGTCACGATTGCGCTATCTCCCGCAACCGACGAGGTGGCGCTAGCGCGCCGCTGGCTCTCGGGCAGCCTCGCGCGGCTCGACGGCATCATCGCGAAGCGGGACGTTCCCTACGCCTTCGCCAGCCGCGACGCGGTCGTCAAAGTGAAACGCAACTACACGGCCGACTGCGTCGTCGGCGGCTTTCGTAAATCGGCCGATGGCGCGGTGGCTTCGCTGCTTCTAGGACTCTACGACGACCGCGGGTTACTCGACCACGTCGGCTTCGTCGGATCGATGAGCGCGCAGGAACGCAAGCGAGCCGCGGAGCGGCTCGAGGCGATCGTCGAACCGCCGGGATTCACCGGTGCCGCGCCGGGTGGTCCCAGCCGTTGGCGACGCGGCGAAGAATCACAATGGTTTCCTGTTCGGCCGGAGGTCGTCGTGGAGGTTTCGTTCGACCACGTCACCGCTCACCGATTTCGGCACGCGACGCGTTTGCTGCGCTGGCGCCCCGACAAGGCGCCGCGCGAGTGCACGATGGAGCAGCTGTTGGAGCCTAAGGAATCGCGAGATCGTTCGCGAGCTCGACGATAACCGGCGTGCCGGCGCGAACCACGATCGAGCGCTTCGGCCCCGAACCATAGACGTAGCCGCCGACGGCGACTTCCGGTTTATCGCCGATGGCGATTTGACCGCCACCGCCGATGCGCATCTGCCAGGCGATCGGTCCGGGCGTTATCGTGCCGTACGGAACGCTCGGCGGCAGTTGCTGGCGTACCGCTCGCTGCGCCGCGGGATTGTATCGGACCACGCCGCGGTTGACGACGTAGGCGCGAATATCTTTCGTTTCGCCGTTGCGCAGGTGAATCGTGCGCAGAAGGAAGCCGATACGCGCCGGATTCAGCAACGACGGCTGCGTCACGTCGGTCACGATTCCGTGAATCTCCGCGCCTTCGAGCACCGGATGGTTCGAATCGACGACGCGAAGCTTGAACGCGGCGCCGCTCTGCAAACTCGCCGAGTCGACCCCTTCGTCGAGCACGCACGCGATTTTCGTTCCGGCGCGTAGGGTTTGCGAGGGCTGAAACGACGTCGCGCCGGCGGGCAGCAGCGTCGAGGAGAGAACGACCGAGAGCGCGGCCGCGCGGACCGCGTTAGTGCGTAAAGTTTGGAACACGTAGATGCTCCCCCGCAAAAGCCGTGACGGAACGCAGCGCATCGGCGCGGTCGACCCGCTCCCACGGAAGGTCGAGGTCTGGACGGCCGAAGTGGCCGTACGCCGCGGTTTGCCGGTAGATCGGCCGGCGCAGATTGAGGTGGTGGATGATGGCGGCCGGCCGCAGATCGAAGACCTCGAGCACCGCTTGCGCGATCTTCTCCTCAGGGAGCCGTCCGGTTCCGAAGGTCTCGACCAGCACGCTTACCGGATGCGCGACGCCGATCGCATAGGCGACCTGCACTTCGCAGCGATCGGCTAGACCGGCTGCCACGACGTTCTTCGCAACCCAGCGCGCCGCGTATGCCGCGGAGCGATCGACCTTGGTGGGATCCTTCCCGGAGAACGCGCCCCCGCCGTGGCGCGCCATGCCGCCGTAGGTATCGGCGATGATTTTTCGTCCGGTTAGCCCGGCATCGCCCTTGGGGCCGCCGATGACGAAGCGTCCGGTCGGATTGACGTAGATGCGGGTATTTTCGTCGCGCATCGATTGCGGAATCACGTGCTCGATCACCCGCTCGGTGATTTCGCGGCGAATCGTTTCGAGCGAAACCTCGGGATCGTGCTGCGTGGAGAGCACGATCGCCTCGACGCGCACCGGACGACCCTCCTCGTACTCCACGGTGACCTGGGATTTTCCGTCCGGGCGCAGGTACGGAATCGCATCGTTCTTGCGCACGGCGGCGAGATGACGCGTGAGGTTGTGCGCTAGTACGATCGGCAGCGGCATCAGCTCGTCGGTCTCGCGACAGGCGTAACCGAACATCATCCCTTGATCGCCGGCGCCGATACGCTCGAACGCATCGTCGTCACCGGCCCGGGCTTCAAGCGACGTGTCGACGCCGAGGGCGATGTCGGGAGACTGCTCGTCGATCGAGATGTTGACTCCGCACGTTTCGGCGTCGAAGCCGATCGCCGACCGCGTATACCCGACGTCGCGCACCACCTCCCGTGCGAGCTTTGGGATATCGACGTAGGTTTTCGTCGTTACCTCGCCCGCGATGTGAATCTGGCCCGTGATCGCAAACGTCTCGACCGCTACGCGCGAATACGGATCGTCTTTGAGCAGCGCGTCGAGCACGGCATCGGAGATTTGATCGGCAAGCTTATCGGGATGACCCTCGGTCACCGATTCGCTGGTGAAAAGCCGGCGATAGGCCATCAGGTTCCCTCGCTCCACGACGCGGCGTACTTCTCTTGTTCCGGCGTGAGCGTATCGATATCCACGCCCATGGAAGCGAGCTTGAGCAGCGCCACTTCTTCGTCGATCTCCAGCGGCACGTCGTAGACGCGCTTCTCGAGGTCGGCGTGATTCTTGGCGAGATACGACGTCGCCAAGGCCTGATTGGCGAACGACATATCCATGACCGCGGCGGGGTGACCCTCGGCCGCGGCGAGGTTCACGAGGCGTCCATCGGCCAGAATGCAGATTTTGCGCCCATCGTGCAGTTCGTACTGCTCGACGAACTCGCGCGGCTGCGTGCTCCCGCGCGCGATGCGGCGGATCGATTCGAGGTCGAGCTCGTCGTTGAAATGGCCGGAGTTGCAGACGATCGCGCCGTCGCGCATGAGCTTGAAGTGCTCCTCGGCGATCACGTGGTAGTTGCCGGTGACCGTCACAAAGATGTCGCCGATCTTCGCCGCCTCGGTCATCGGCATCACGCGGTAACCATCCATGACCGCCTCGATCGCCTTGCGCGGGTCGACTTCCGTGACGACGACGTGCGCGCCCATGCCTGAGGCCCGCGAAGCGATGCCGCGTCCGCACCAGCCGTAGCCGGCGACCACGAGGGTGCGTCCGGCGAGCAAAACGTTGGTCGCGCGCACGATGCCGTCGAGCGTCGATTGCCCGGTACCGTAACGATTGTCGAACATGTGCTTGGTGAGCGCGTTGTTCACGGCGATCACCGGATAGGGGAGCAGGCTGTCGCGCTCCATCGCGTGCAGCCGGATCACGCCGGTCGTCGTCTCCTCGCAGCCGCCGATCATATCGGCGAACATCTCGCGGTGCTTCGTAAAGATCGTCGTAACGAGATCGCAGCCGTCGTCCATCGAGATCTGCGGCTTGGTGGCGATCACCGATTCGATGTGCGAGTAGTACGTCGGGTGGTCTTCGCCTTTGATGGCGAAGGTCGCGATGCCATACTCGTTGAGCGCGGCAGCGACGTCGTCTTGGGTCGAGAGCGGGTTGCTCGCGCACAGCGCGATCTCCGCGCCGCCGGCCTGCAGCGCCAGCATGAGGTTCGCGGTCTCCGTCGTCACGTGCAGACAGGCACCGATACGAACGCCTGCAAGCGGCTTATCGCTTTCAAACCGCTCGCGAATCTGCGCGAGTACCGGCATGTACGCCGCCGCCCACGCGATGCGGGACCGCCCCGCCTCCGCGCGGGAGCGATCCTTGACATCACCGAGGGCCGAATCCAATAGACGCACGCTACAAACTCCTAGAGGGGGAAAGGACGGACTTCGTTTCGTCGCATCTCACGCTACCCCCGCCGACGAAGGTCGCACGAAGCCGCCGGCCAACCCAGCCGGCGTGGAGACCCTCGCATCGTATCTCGATCGCCTCGCGTCCGACGCGCCGGTTCCCGGGGGCGGCAGCGCGGCGGCGGTCAGCGGATCGATGGGCGCCGCACTGGTTGCGATGGTCGCGCGTATCGCGCGGCGCAATCCACGCAACGCCGCCAATGCCGAGGATTTCGACGTCATCGCGGCGAGCGGCGACGATCTGCGCGCACAGCTCGAAGAGGCGCGCGTGCGTGACGAAGAGGCGTTCTCTGCGGTCGTGCACGCGCAAGCGATGCCGAAAGAGCGCGATGACGAGAAGCTCGAGCGCCGCCAAGCGCTCGACGACGCCCTCGCGCGCGCGGCCGAGGAACCGCTGCGTTCTGCCGAGCTCAGCGTCGAGCTCCTCAGACTGGCCGGGCGTCTCTTGGAACTGCCGGTCGATGCGCTGATCAGCGATGTCGGTTGCGCCGCCGAGCTGGCGCATGCGGCGCTGGCGAGCTGCGCCTACAACGTTCGGGTGAATCACCGCTACATGCGCGACGCCGAAGTTATCGCGCTTCAGCGCGCGGCGCTCGAGGAGCATGAGGCGAACGGCCGCGCGCTGCTCGATGGCGTTCGCGCAGCGGTGGCCGGACGTCTAAACGGCTAAGCGACTAGGCCGGGGCGCCCACGAGGTCGAGAAACGCCGCGAGATCCGCGGCGTCGACTTCCATGCCGACGCCCTGCGTGTGGTAGCTAATGTCGTGAAAGTCCATCCCGGCGGTCATCACCAAGCCGTACTTCGTCGCCTTCTCGCGAAACTCGCGGGTGTCGTCCGCACTGTGCAGCGGATAGAAGACTTCTAAGCCCTTCAAGCCGCGGTTGGCCAGCTCGTCGATGAGGATGCGATCCTTCAGCCGTCCCGGATGGGCGAGCACGGGAATACCGCCCGCCTCGGTAATCTTCTCGATCGCGTGCTCGGGGGTCGTGTAGAGCTGCGGCACGTATCCCGACCGCCCTCGGCTCAACGCTTGGCGAAAGGCCGCATCCACGCTGTCGACGATCCCGAGGCGCACGAGCGCCTTCGCCACGTGCGGGCGTCCCAGGGCAAACGCTCCGCCCGATTCTTTCAAGACGTCCTCGAGCGTGATCGCATACCCCGCATTCTGCAAGCGCTTGACCATCGTCTCGGCACGCGTTCGGCGTTGCACTTGATTGTACTCGAGCAGATCGTTGATCGGCGACGGTCCGAGCGGTACGTTGTAACCCAGCACGTGTACTTCGTTCTCACGCCAGGTCGTATTGATCTCGATGCCGGTGATCACGCGCGCGCCGGGCGGCGGCGTGAACTGACCGTACGCGGCCAGCGTATCGTGGTCGGAGATCGAGAAGAGCTCGACCTTGCGCTCGCCCATGAAATCGGAAAGATCTTGCGGGCTCAGCGTCCCGTCGCTCATGAGCGTGTGCGAATGCAGATCAACTTTCAATTTCAGGGACCTTCTCCTCGAGTCTGCGGCGCTCCACTTGGAGTGAGATCGCGGTGCGCTCGCTCTCGTCGATGGCCACCAGCACGAAGGACGGCGCGCAGACGATGTCGAGCTTCGCGCTCTTGAGATAACTGCGGGCAATGGCGACCGCTTTGATGGCTTGATTGATCGCGCCGGCGCCAACGGCTTGGACTTCGGCGGTTTCGTGCTCGCGCAGCACGGCCGCGAGCGCGCCGGCGACCGCATTCGGATTGCTCTTGGCGGAGACTTTCAGGGTAATGCCGCCGGTCATGCAATCCCCCGCAGGAAGATTCGTTTGATCTCAACGGCCTTCCCCGAGGTAGGATTGATACCGACGACCGCGGCGCAGAACTGCTTCATGCCGGTCTTCTGAACGCTGAAGCGCTCGGAGATTCCGGTGCGGAAGCGCTCCAATACCGCGCCCTCGTCCATCCCGATCACGCCCTCCATCGGACCGGTCATTCCCAGATCGCTCAGATAGGCGGTTCCCTTCGGCAAGATCCGCTCGTCGGCGGTTTGCACGTGGGTGTGGGTCCCGACGACGCAGGAGACGCGGCCGTCGAGATAGCGGCCCATGGCCACCTTTTCCGACGTGGCTTCGGCATGGAGGTCCACCACTACCACCGGCGTGCGCACGCGTAGATCGTCGACCAATACATCGGCGCAGCGAAACGGGTCGTCGACGGGCGGCATGAACGTGCGGCCCATGAGATTGAGCACGCCGATGGTAACGCCGTCGACGGTAAAGGTTCCCGCGCCACGCCCGGGGAGGCCGGGAGGATAGTTTGCCGGCCGAATCACGCGGTCGCTGCTTTCGAGGTAGTCACCGAAGTCGCGCTTATCAAATGTGTGGTTTCCTCCGGTAATAAAGTCGACCCCACTGGCGAACATTTCGTCGGCAGTCTGCGCGGTCAAGCCGAAACCGCCCGCGGCGTTTTCGCCGTTTGCGATGCAGGCATCAATTTGGTGTTGCTCCCGAAGCAACGAGAGGCAACGCTTGAGGGCCTCTCGACCCGGGGAGCCGACGACGTCCCCGACGATCATGAGGTTCAAGGTTGGGCTATCTATCGGCGAGCCGAGGCCTTCGCTTTCTTCTGAGTTTTCAAAAAATAGACTAGGACGCGCTTCTCTTCTCGAAATCCGACCAAACTCTTCGATTGCGCCGGATCTCGTAGCGCCTCGACAGCATAGAGCGCGGCTTCGTCGTCCGCGGCGGGATCGCCCTCGAGGTGATCGTCGGGCGGCGGATTGCGGACGAGCGCGTCGCCGCACCGATCACAGAAGAAGCTCACGTGGAGTTCGAGCTCTTCCTTGGTAAAGGTCTCGAGATCGCGCGTGACGTGAACGAACGTCAGACCTCGGTCGCCTTCGCACTCGATCCGCAGCGCCGATGGCTCCTCGCGTGCGAGGGCGAGAAAACTGCGAACGTGATCGTCGATCGCTTCCGCAAGCGCCGCTTGGGCTGCGCGGTCGTACCGCTGCCGAACGGCGAAGGTGAGTCGCACGGTTCGGTCGGCCGGGCCGCAGCGAATCGAAGCAAGCTCGGGAAAGCGCACCAGTAGTGCGCACACCAAGCTGACCGTGTCGGCGTTTTCGACGTGTGCTCGCGTGCTCATGACTCGTGAGATCTTCTTTCGTGTTCCATTCCCGGCGCAGACCGAAGGCCAAGGGGCAGCCTCTGTACGACGCGGTTCCCAGGTCTCCCCTTAGCCGAGACTAGAAAAGACCCGGGTGACCCTGCGGAAGGTTCCGGGCGCGCTCGCTCTAGGCTTACTCGCTTCCTTGATCGCCCACGGGGCGCTCTACGGGCGCGATCACTCCATGGGCGGGAACTACCATGCCTTCCTCATAGAAACCGCCGTGGCAGGCCTGGTTGTCCTGCTCTACGCCTCGGCGCTGCTCGCCTGGAGCGGCGCGCGTACGGCGCTTACCGGGAGCGTCCTCGCGGCCCGAGTGGCGGGCCGGCTTCCCGGATTCGCCGCGCTCTTCGCTTCAACGCTGCTCTGGTACGCCGCCGCCGAAAGTGTCGAACCACACCACGCCGACGCTTCGCTGCTCGTCGCGGGACTCTGCCTGGCCGCCGCCGCGTGGATCGTCACGTTGCTCGGCCGCTGCGTCTGCGCGTTGCTCGCGGAGGCGATCCTCGCTATTTTCGGAGCGGCGTTCGCGCCGAGAATCCCGGCGTGGTACCCGTCACGCTATCCCCTGCGTCCGCTGCGCCGCATGGCGCGCTCGCGGCGCCGCTTCGCTCGTCCTCCTCCGATCGGAGTCGTCTGCCGCGCGTAAGCGCGATTCGATTCTCTTTCTCTAGCTCAGCTCGATCGAAGGAGACCCCATGCGTAGGTTTGCTACGGCGTTCGCCGCCGTCTTGTTGACATTGATCCTCGCCGCGCCCGTGCTCGCGGCAACCACTGGACTCGTGCGCGGAACGATTACCGTCGACGGCAAGCCGGCCGCCGGCGCCACGGTCGTTCTCGAAGGTGAAGGTTCGCGTTTCCAGACCAAAGCCGACGCCCGCGGCGGCTACGTCTTTCCACAAGTTCCGTTCGGTTCGTACCGCCTGGTCGCGTCCGCCAAGAACGTGCACGAACTGCAAGTGCTCGTCGAAGTGGCCAGCGGCCAAGTCAGGACCGTAGACGTGGCGCTCTCCACCCAACTTCGGGAGATCGCACAGACCGTCGTCACCGCGCACGCGGGCGCCGAGACGAATCCGCCGTCGGTGAACGTCGTCTCGAAGACCCAGATCGAAACCTCGCCGGTCAACAACAGCTTGAACCGGCTGATCGAAACGCTGCCCGGCGTCGTGCAGTTCTCGTACAACGAGCCGGTGATCAACGGCTTCCACGGCGTCATGTATAACATCGACGGCGCACCACTGCCGCTGGCGACCACCTCGAACTTCGCCGAAATCATCGATCCCAAGCTTATCGACTCCATCGAAGTGTTGACCGGCGCGATCCCCGCCGAGTACGGCGGCGACCGCATGGGGGGCGTGGTGAACATCATCAGCAGCCGTCCGACGGACATTCCCGAAGGCACGTTCGGCACCATCACCGGCGGCGTCGGCAACCAGGGCCAGGGCCTCGGAACGATCGACCTGGAGTCGCGCTCGGGTCAGACCGAGTTCTTCTTGAGCGGCAACAGCTACACCACCGACCGCGGGCTCGACGCACCGACCTACACCCCGATCAACGATGCGGCCTCGAACTCCGATCAGTTCTTCCGCGCCATTACGCAGCTCGGTTCGCGCGACAGCATCGCGTTCGATTATTCGAATCAGTTCTCGCAGTTCGAGATTCCGATCAATACGAATCCGGATAACCCGCTCGATCCCATCGTCAGCGTTCCTGGGACACTCGACACGCAGCTCGAGTACGACCGGTTCGCAAACCTCAACTGGACGCAGACGTCAAAGGACGGAAACGGTATCGTTCAGGTGATTCCTTGGTGGCGCTCGACGCGCATCGATTACTTGGGCGATCTTCCGCTCGACGTGCTCGCGACCGAGCCGAACTTCAGCGATTGTCCGCCCTCGTGCTCGCAGAGCGTGCACCTCATCGGCTTGAACCAGGGGTCGTATGCCAGCTACGTGGGCCTGCGCGCCTCGGACTTCCGGGCAACCGCGAACCACGCGTGGAAGATCGGCTTCGACGTCAACCGCGAGAGCGCGACGGCCTCGCAAGAGTTCGCCTGCTACTACGTCGATTGCAAATCGAGTGGCACCGTAGCTTCCCCGTACTACCCGGCCTTTACGACGCCGCAAGGACAGGCAGGCTCGCAGCTCGGCCTCTACGGCGAAGACCGCTGGCAGATGAATCCCTACGTACTTTGGGACTACGGCCTGCGCTACGACAAATCGACCGGCTACGTCGGCGGATCGCAATGGAGCCCGCGCATCGGCGTGAACATCTGGGACGGCGGAAAGAACGTCGCGCACGTCTACTACGGGAAGTTCTACGCGGCGCCGCTGCTCGAAGACGTGCGCCAAGCCTGCGTGCTGCTTTCCGCGCAGCAAGCCTGCTCGACGACCAATCCCGTCTACGACCTCAAGCCGGAGAGCGATACCTACTACGAAACAGGCGTCGTCCACACGTTCAACCCGCACTTTACCGGCTCGCTCAACATCTTCGCGAAGAGCGTCGTCAACGTGCTCGATACCACCCAGCTCTTCAATACGCCGATCTTCGCGGTCTATAACAACGCCATCGGCATAGATCACGGGGCAGAGGTGCATCTACAGTATACCGAGCCGAGCACCGATTTCTGGCTCCTCAACGGTACCGTCTCCGGCTCGTACGCGGCCTGCATCTCCGGCTCGGAGTTTCTCTTTCCGCCGAACGCTCAGCCCGGCGTACCCTGCGTCGCCCAACTCTCGTTGGAGGATCACAGCCAGACGGTCGATGCGACCGCGGCCTACACGCACCGTTTCGGCGGCGAGCACAAGCTCTGGTTCGCGACGCTCCAGGCCGATTACGGCAGCGGGTTTCCGGTGCAGTTCGAAGACGCCAATATTTCCCTTAGCGGCACCCTCCCGGCGCACACGACGCTCGATCTCGCTCTGGGACGCCAGCTGACGGCCGGACAAAGCGGCCAGGACCAGGGGCTGGGGCTCTCTCTCCAGATCACCAACCTGCTGAACCACCAGTATCCCATCAAAGTCGCCAACGGCTTCAACACGACCCAGATCGCCAATGGATTGCAGTATCTGTTCCGGGTCTCGGCACCGTTCTAGCGGCAGCTGGGAGTACGCTGTGGAGGACTGGACCGTAGCCCTGAGGGATAATGGGCCCCGAAACGATGCGCGATATCAACCAAGGAAGAATCGTCGTTACGGGCGGGACCGGCCTCATCGGGAGCGCCCTCATTTGGGCGCTCAACCGGCGCGGCATTGAGGACATCCTGGTCGTCGACCGCCTCGATTCCTCGGAGAAGTGGCGGCATCTCGTGCCCCTGCGCTTCGCCGACTACGTGGAGGCCGACGAGTTTACGGCCTCCCTGCTCGCCGGCCAATCCGCGGACGGCATTGGAACGATCGTGCACCTCGGCGCCTGCTCCTCGACCACCGAACGCGACACCGCCTACCTCATGCGCAACAACTACGAGTACACGAAGCAGCTGGCGCAGTGGGCGGTCGAGCGGCACGTTCGTTTCATCTATGCGTCGTCGGCGGCAACCTATGGAGCGCTGGAAGCTCTGCTTTCCGACGAAATGCCCTTGGACGATCTTCGTCCGCTCAATGCCTATGGGTACTCAAAGCATCTGTTCGATCTCTACGCGGAAAACACGCGCTTGGCGCAACACATCTGCGGCATCAAGTACTTCAACGTCTTCGGGCCCAACGAGGACCATAAAGGAGAGATGCGCAGCATCGTCCATAAAGCGTACGAGCAGATCCGCGAGAGCGGTTCGGTGCGGCTTTTCAAGAGCTATCGGCCGGAGTTTCGCGATGGCGAGCAGCGCCGCGATTTCATTTACGTCAAGGACGCCGTCGACATGACGCTGCATCTCGCGCAATCGGGAGCCTGCGGCTTGTTCAACGTCGGCTCCGGCACGGCGCACACCTGGCTCGACCTCGTGCGCCCGATCTTCCACGCACTCGAGCTTCCCGAACGGGTCGAGTTCGTTGACATGCCGGCGCAACTGCGCGGCAAGTATCAATACCATACCTGTGCCGACGTCGGGCGCTTGCGCTCGACCGGATACGATCTTCCGATCGCAACGCTCCCGGATGCCGTTACCGATTACGTGACGAACTACTTGATACCGCAACGGCCGCTCGATCCATCGGATCCGCCGATCGCGGCCCCGCTCAAAGCTCCGTCGTAGAAGGGACGCCATGCCACCATCGAATCGCCCCGAACGCCGCCGTCAAGGACGCGGCGCCAGCGCGCCGCCGCCGCGCCGCGACCCCATGGCCGTCATCTATGCCGGCGTCGGCGTGGCGATCGTCGCACTCGTCCTAATTTTTCTTGCGTTCAATTGGTGGCAGAAACGCACCCTCGAACAAGCCTATGCGACGCCGACGCCGGGACCGAACGCCTCGCAGAAGGCGGTCCAGATCGCCGACGGCGAGGCGCTCGGTACGAAGCGGTTCGCCGGTAAGTTCCCGGACACGCCGCAGGGCGGCCACGGTCAAACGGTGGACGGCGTCGGTTGCGGCGCGCAAGAGTACTCGGCGCTGCACGTGCATACGCACCTCGCATTGTTCGATAACGGCAAGCAGATTCAAGTCCCCACCTTTATCGGTTTCGCGCCGAGCCCCGGCTCGGGAGGCTGTCTCTACTGGATCCATACGCACGATTCCAGCGGCATCATCCATCTCGAAGCGCCGGATCTCTCGCCGCCGCAGGGCGGCCCGTACACCCTCGGCATGCTCTTCGACATCTGGGGCCAGCCGCTGCAGGCCGACGACGTTGCCGGTATGACGGGCGAGGTTACGGCCTACGTCAACGGCGAGAAGTACACCGGCGACTTGCACTCGATTCCCCTGGGGGCGCACCAGCAGATCGTGCTCGAAGTGGGAACTCCGGTCGTACCGCCGCCGAACTACGCGTTTCCGCCGAACGACTGACGGCCGCTACCGCAGCGCTTTGCGCAGCGCCGCGTCGAGCTCGCCGTAGCTGATCTCGCCGTCATCGAGGTATCGAATCTTCTTATCGGTTCCGATGACGGCCAGCGTTGGAAAGCCGCCTTGGAGATACAGGTCCGCGACGTTGAGAATCGGATCGTACGCCACCGGATAGCGAACGTTGAACCGGCGAATCCAGTCGAGCACGTCGAGTTCAGATGAGGTCGACGATCCATCCATGGCGGTATTGCTGCCGGAAACGGCAACGAACGCGACCCGCGACTTATACTTTTCGTAGAGGCGATCGATGACTGCCGCTTCGCGTTGGCAGTGGGGGCACCAGGTCGCAAAGATCTCGAGGAAGACCGGCTTGCGCACGGCGTTGAGATCGAAGAGCCCTGCCGTCGTAGCGACGACGAACTCGGGCGCGCGCTTCCCTTGTTGCGCCTTGCCGACGACGGGCGATTGCGACGCCGTCTGAAGGGCGCCGTGTGCGGAGCCAAAACGGTAGGCGAGCGCTGCCGCGACGACGATGACGATGACCGCCGCGACCGTAGCGATCAGCGCGATGCGGCGGTTCATGCAGCACGCAGCTTTCCGTCGACCGCAAAGGCGCCCGGCGCGCGCGTGGCGGCAAACGCCGCCAGTGCCGCCAGGAGGCAATCAAACGCGACGTGAGGCCAATCCGCAACCGCCACGTCTCCGGGACCAAAGCATCCGCAGTTTGCGGGAATGTGCCGGACCACCGCGGAGGCGATGGCCGCAGCGTAGAGGAGGAACTGCGCGGAAGCCAGCGCCGCGGCGACGCGCGTGAAGAGTCCCACGACCAAATAGGCGCCTAGCAGCAGCTCGAGATATGGAAGCGCGAGCGCGAGAGGCCCGACAATCGTCGCAGGCAGGAGTCGAAAGGCTGCGATGCTTGCCGCAAGATTCGAAGCGTGCCCAACTTTCAGCGCGCCTGCAGCCACTAACAACCCGCCAACGACGACGCGCACGGCCAATACCGCAAGACCCACGCATACGTTCGTTGCCCCCAATCGTCGCGAACCCCTGGTACAATGAACCCATGTTCTCGAGGTCCTCGTTGCTCGCGCTGCTGGCGCTCGGAACGACCCTGGCAAACTGCAGCACGCTTCCACAGGCGCCGGACTTCGCATTGCAAGACGACGGCGGGGCGCGCTGGCAACTCTCGCAGCAGCATGGGAAAAGCGTCCTGCTCACATTCGGCTACACGCACTGCGCCGATACCTGCCCCGCGCTCGTCGCCAGGCTCGAACGTATCACGGCCTCGCTCCACGCTCGATCGCAGCTCGTGGAAATCGCCGTCATCACCGTGGATCCGGCACGCGATTCGCCGGCCGTCATGCATCGGTTTCTCCAACGCTTCAGCCTACGCGACGGCGCGAAGCTCGTCGGATTGACCGGCACGCCTGCCGAAATCGCGCGCGTCGAAGCCGGCTATCACGTGTGGTCGAAACGGCTGCCGGCGCACGCAGACGCGTACGACGTCGCGCACTCGGCCGTCGTCTATGTCATCGATCCGCGCGGCGAGATCAGCGCTATCCGCGACGACGATGACTCGCAACGCACGCTGCTCTCATCGCTTGGAGCATCGCTTCGATGACGCTGCTCTTCGCGGCGCTGATGACGCTGCTTCCGGTGCATGGCGTCGCGATGGCAACGTTCCCCGACGGTACCGCGATCGTCCGCACGGACGCGGTGACCAGGATGCTGCCGCCGCTTATCCGCCGTTACAAGGTTATGCCGGCAACGAATCTGCGCGCCGGTACGAGCTTCGATGCATTGCTCGACCTCTCGACGCATCCGCCCACGCTGCGCGATGCGGTGCCGGCACGAGCATTCGCGCCGGGCTTGCCCGATGCGGCGCGGGCAATTCCCGTCGACCTCGGCAGCGCGCTTCCGCCGGCGCGACTCGTCGATCAAGACGGCAGACTCGTAGAGCTCGACCGGGTCTTTGCGGGAAGGACGCTGTTGCTCTCGTTCATGTTCACCCGCTGTCCGGACCGCACGCTCTGCCCGGCCATCAGCGGGAAGTTCGCCTACTTGCAGGGCCGTCTGGACCCGCGACGCTTCGCGCTCGCCGAGATCACCCTCGACCCGCCCTACGATTCTCCGGCGGTGCTGCGCGCCTACGGCGCGACCTATGGCGCTCGCTCCGGCAATTGGGAACTGCTGACGGGCACAGGTTCGGCGATTCAACGGTTAATCGACGCATTTCGCATCAGTTCCATGCGCGTGAGCGCCGACAACTTTCTTCACGATGACAAGCTCTTTATCGTCACGCCGGCGGGACGCATCGCAACGATCGTACAGACTGCCGCCTGGGACCCCACTGCGGTCATCGCCCAAGCCGACGCCGTGGCGGGGATCGCCTCAAATCCCTTTGAGCGCCTGAAGCTGGCGCTCGTGGCCGAAGCAGTTGCCATCTGTGGCGGCAGCGAGTTTGCCGGAATCGCACTGCTCGAGCTCACCCTCTTCGTCTTTCTGACGGTACTGGCGTTCATAGGGATGTGGGTCGTGGCTCGGGTCCTCTGGGCATCGCGCGGCTAGGCGGAGTTTTAGCCCGGGCTGATGGATCGCTTTGTCTTGGCGCGGAGCATCGCGCCGTAGGTTAGATCTTGAGGTTCGCTTCGAAGTAGGCTTGGAACGGTGCCTTCACCGAGTTGTTGAGACCCGAGACCAGATACGGGCCCAAGTACGGCTCGTACGGATACAGCAGGAACTGCTGGATGTTCGTCGCCGCGTTCTTGATCGTTTTTGTGCCATCACGCGAAGTGCTTCCCAGCGGGTTGTAGGCGTTGCCGACCGGCGGAATGAGACCGTTGCCCACCGTCTGGTACGAGCAGATGTTGCTGTCGCTGTAGCTCCAGGCTTCGTGCGTTCCGCCCCAACAGGTATTGACGATGTTGGCCAGCACGGCCGTGAGCGTCAGACGCGATGAGACGTCATACGAGGCTTGGAAGTTCACCATGAGCTCGTTGGGCTGCACGAACGAGCCGAGATCGTCGAAGACACCCGTGAAGGGATCGGGGATTACGAGGGTTGCCGGACAGTTGAAGGCATCGTAACGATGCGATCCGATAAGCGGAACGCACGCCGGGTTCGCAGGATCGATGCCGGGCGTCGTCTCCGGCGCGCCGTACTTCGCGCCGCCCTGGAACTGCACCGAGGGCGTCACCGCGAGCTTATCGCGCCGGTAGTTGAGCAACATGCTGCCGACGTACGGTGAGTTGAAGGCGTTGGCCTACGATCCAATACCCGCCGGGAAGATGTCGTAGGGTGCGAAATTCTGTCCGGGATTGAGGAAGTTCTGGCCCGGCTGGTTCCAGTACGGATTGACCACGGAGCCCCGCGTTCCGCACGCGACCGGCGCACCGGCCTTGTAACAGGGCGCAGCCGTACCGCCCGTGTTGGTGCCGCAGAGCGGGATGCCGTACTCGCTGCGGCCGTAGAACGAGCCACCCTTCGCGCACGCGCTCGTGTACGCGTTGTAGTTCGAGATCGTCGCGTTGATCGGCGAGATGATCGTCGTGCCGTTGGAGAGCGTTCCGTAGTGCGTGTAGGAGTTGGTATAGGCAAACGATAGCAACCCGGAGAGGCCATTGCGCGAGAAGTCGCCCTTTTGCAGCTGGAACTCGACGCCTTCACTGCGCTGGCTGCCGACGTTGAGGCCGGAGATGAAGCCGGTCGCCTGATTGAGGTAGAAGTTCTGCACTTGGTTCTGCGTCTGCCGCAGGAACGGCGTCAGCTTGAACGACCAGTCCGTTCCTTTGACGTGCTGCTCGAGCGAGACGTCGTAGTTGAGCGACGTCGGCGGCAGCACCGGAAGTCCCGGGCTGGTGCGCCCGTACGGATAGAGGTTGGGGCCGAGCAATGCAAACGGAATGTCGTCTTCCAGCGTGTTGTAGATTTCGTAGGCGGTGTTCGGTGCTTCCGTGTAGCGTCCGAATGAAGCGCGAAGCACGGTGTCGGGACTAACCGTATACGTGCCACTGAAGCGCGGCTGCCACTCGTCGAAGGTGAAGCTCTGGTACGCTTGGTTTACCAGGCCGGCGGCGTGATAGCCCGATGGGCACGGCTGGTTTGGGGAGAGCGAGTGCTGCAGGTTGAACTTATCGATCGGCACGCCGGTCGTATTGTTCACGCACGTGTCGATGTTGTAGGCGTTGTACCAAAACTGGCGCGCGATGCCGCCATTATCGTTCACGCCCCCGTTCTGTCCGATGAACGTGAAGCTATCGAGGCGGCCTCCGATATTGATGAGTATCTTGTCGCTGGGTCGAAACTGGTCGGTCAACGACGCAGAGCCGAACTTCGGCTGAACGTTGTTATAGGTCGCGAACAGACTGTTCTCGGCGAGGAGATACGTGCAGGTCGTCTTGCCCGGGACGTTGGGATCGACGCACTTCGTCGGAAGCGCAGGCGGGCCGCCGGAGACACCGGGCTCGTAGAGCTGATCCCAGGTGGCGAACGTCGCCTTGCCGACACTCGGATTGCAGCTCACGGGTGCGCCGTTCTTACCGTCGCCGTAACAGAAGCCGCCGTAGGGGTCGGCTGCGTTTACCGCGACGGCCGCGTCGGTCCGAAGCGGGCCGCCGAACGCCGCGAAGTTGTTGTACATCTGCGTGTTGTTATCGCGGATGGTGCTCGCGGTGGTGTAGTTGCCCTGCAAGGTTACGAGGTTCTGCGGGTCGATCTGATCCTCGAACTGGGCGCTGAGGCCGCGGGTATGCGAGCTCAGCTCGTAGTCGGGTGCCGTCGGGCAGGCGTAGAGAAACGCGGCGCATTGCGGCCCGACGAGGTCCCACGTGCTGTAGTACGTGTAACCGTAGATGCGAGCGTACGCCGTCGAACCGAAGTTCTTCGTGTACTGCAGCTTGATGATTTCTTGCTGGTTCTGTGAGGAGTCGCGCTCCGTATTCGGCACGAATCCGTACGAGCTGCCGGTCGCGAAATCCGACCACGGGCGGTTCTGCGAACTAAACGGATAGAAATAGCGCGAGCTGCAGCCCGGTCCGAGCGCGAGCAGTTGAGACTGGCTAAACGTCTTCCCAACATCGCTCTGGCAGTTCCACTGAAGGCCGTCGATGTACGGCGTCGTCGAGCCTGTGGGCAAGTTGGGCGCAAGGTTAAAGGGAGGATTGGCAAACGGATTGATCGTGCCCCAGCACTGCGCGCCGCTGAGATCCGGCGAGCACGAAGGCGAGGCGATGTCGTTGTTCGAGCTGTAGAACGAGTTGTCGAGGTACGAGCTGTCCCAGAGGAGCTGGATATCGTCGCGACCGGCGTCGTTGCGATGCGGAATCGCCAAGTGCACGTTGGCGACGGCATCGCGGGAAGCGATCTGCGCGAAGTTCATCCAGTTGAGGGGCCCGAGGTCGTAACCCTCCTCCGCATCGTGGACGTTGCCCATCGGGGCGAGCGGCTCGCCGAGCCAGTTGTCGTAGTTGGCGCCGTTGTCGTTGTTGACGTAGCGGAACCCTTGGTCGTAGCCGGCCACGCCGAAGTAATACGAGAGAAGCCGGTCCGGTGTCGCGCCTCCGGCTTCGACCATTGCCCGATGCTAGTACACAGGCGTTCCGATGCTGAGCTGTCCATCGGCAAAGCCGGGGAAAGTACCGGTGCGGATGACTTGGTTGATATATCCCGCGAGGCCTTGGCCTTCCGAATTCGCCGGATTAGCGCCGGTGTAGACCTCGACTTCCGCGTTGCCGAGCGACGATGCCGCGCCCGATGGATAGTTGTCGAACGACCGATTTACCGGAACGCCGTCGAACTCGTAGCCGACTTGGTCGAAGTCGCCGCCGCGAATGTGGACGGTATCGTAGTAACCGCTTTGATTGGGAACTACGTAGGCGCCGGGAACCGTCGAAATCGCCGAGTAGGCCGAGTTGAGGTTTCCGCCACCGCCCAGCGCCGACGCCGCCGTCTGGGTACTGCTGTTGATCGAATAGATATCCGCGGTCGTGCCGGACTTGACCAGCGCGCCGGCGGCGGCCGACGTTACCCGTGCGATCGTTCGGAGCGCCTTCGGTAATCGTAGCGCGACCGTCTGCACCGTATCGGCGAAGACGACCTGTCCCGGTACGCTCTGGGTGGCGTGCTCGGCCTTTTCGGCGGTAATGGTGTACGTATCGGGCGCCAGCGTCAGGAATGCGAAGTGGCCTGAGGCGTCGGTCGTCGACGTCGCTTGCTGCGACGGACTCGACGCGGTGACCGTCGCTCCGGCGATCGGCGCGCCGCTCGCGGAATCGACGACGGTGCCCGTGATGCCGCCGGTGACGCTCGCCAGCGCTACGGCTTGTTGTGCGAAAAAGGTCGAGAGAAGGATCAGTACGGTTGCGAGCTGACGCATGGATCGCATCGAAGTACCTCCGAGTCGCCTAAGTAGTCAACGGGGCCTCCTTCGCAATAGATTATGCGCCTCCTTGAACCGCCACCTCGAGCAATCGGCGCACGCTTGCAGGAATCGCGCCGCTATCGGCGTGGGGAGCGGCCGCACCGGCATCATCGGTCGTCCGAGCTATCGCCGCAATCGATTGCGTAAGCGCCGCGATATCGTAGCCGCCTTCCAGCACGTAGGCGACCGATCCGCGGCAATATTCGTCCGCAACGTCGCGAATTGCCGCCGCCAGCGGACCCGCCGCTTCGACGCCGACGCCGAGGTCCCCGACGCAGTCACCGGCGACGTAATCGAAGCCCGCGCTCACGAGAACGCAGTCCGGACGCACCGCGCGCGCGATCGGCGCGAGCAGCTCCTGCCAAACCGCGACGAAGGCTTCGGTGGAGACGCCGGAGGCGGGCAGCGGGACGTTGGCGACGATATCGTCGCCGCGCCGGTAGCTGCGGGTTCCTGTTCCCGGATAGGCTGGATGCGCGTGCGTCGAGACGTACGAGAGGCCGCCGCCGGCAATCGCCTCCGTGCCATTGCCGTGGTGGTAGTCAAAATCCACGACGAGCACGCGGGTCCCCGCGCCGCAGCGGGCCTGGACTGCACGCGCGGCAATGCCGACGTTATTGAACAGACAGAATCCCATGCCGCGCGCCGGCTCCGCGTGATGTCCCGGAGGGCGAACCAACGCGAAGACGCCGGCGCGTTGCGCGAGACTCGCTTCGGCGGCAACGATTGCCCCGCCGGCCGCGCGCACCGCGGCGGCGTACGACGATTCGTCGACGAGCGTATCGCCGGTGCTCAGGTACCGAGCATTCGTGAGGCCGGCCGTTTCTCGCCGCACCAGCTCGAGGTATCGCGGGGCATGCACCCGGACGATCTCGTCATCGCTTGCGTCGCGCGCCGGCAGCGTCTCCCCGATGACGCCGGCGGCGCGCAGCTGCGCTTCTACGGTCTCCACGCGCTCCGGCCGCTCGGGATGCGGAGTGCGCCGCAAGTGATCCCCAAAACGGGGATCGGTAACGAACCTCAGCCGGCGTGCTTGGTGGCAGGAGCCCGGCACGAATCGGCGGCCGCCTTCTCCACGTCGTTATACTGCTTCGAGCCCTTCTTCAAACCGGGCATCGCCAGCAGGCGTTTATAGGTTGCGGCGGCCTTCGCGCACTGCTTGGTATCGGCATACGCCTTTGCCGCCATGTACAGGAACTGCGGGTTCGAATCGACATAGTTGCGCGCCGCACGATCGAGCGCGTCGAATATCTGGGCCGCTTCTTTGTAGTTTTTCAACTCGAAGTCGGCTCCGGCCACGCAGCCGAGCGTTTCCGGCGAGCGCTGTATCTCGAAGCTCTTGCTGCAGGCGTCGCGCGCTCCCGAGTAGTCGCGCACCCGCGTATAGGCCAGCCCGAGCAGCGCGAAACCTTGAGCGTCGGGCGAGACTTCGGTGTAATGACGCAAGTACGAGATGCTGTCGTTGAGCTTGCCGCCTTGCATCGATACTTCGCCGAGGCCCAGCAGCGCAGCGGACTCGTTTGGATTCAGCGCGAGCGCGGCCTGCCATTGTTGGACCGCCTTATCGAACTGGTGAACCGACGCGTAGTAATCGCCGAAGGCCGCGAAGCCGGACGAGATTTTCGGGAACTGCTGGACGATCTGCGAGAAGATGGCCACGCCTTGTGCGTCCTTCTTCTCCTGCACGAAGTAGGCGGCTTTGCGGATGAGGATGGCGACCTTCTCGTCGTCGGTTGCCGCCGCAACGACGGCGTCGTCGTAGGCTTCGCTGGCGTGCGCGTCGTCGTGCTGGTGCGCGTAGAGATCGGCCCTAAAGACCAACGCCTGAATGTTCCGCGGATCGATGGCCAGCGCACGGGCAATCGTCTGAACCGCCATCGGAACGTTGTCTTGCTGCGCGTACGTCGTCGCAATCTGGAATATCGGCGAGGTATCCTTGGGATTGAGCAGCAGGGCCGCCTCGAACTGCGCCCGCGCGTCGTCGAAATGCTGTTCGGCGGCGTAGACGCTGCCCAACGCCATCAGCGCGCCGGGCTCCTTCGGGTTGAAGGTCACCGCGCGCTTCGCGACGCGCTCCGCATCGTTCGCGCGGCCGGCCCGAAGGTAGATATCTGCCAACGCGGAGAGCACGCCGAGGTTGGTCGGGTCGAGGTTGGAGGCTTGCTCGAGATCGTAGGTTGCCGCCTGGCCGTGGCCGAGTTGCTGTTGCGCCAGGCCGTCGTAGTAGTAGACTTGCGTGGACTTGTCGCCCAGCTGCAACAAGTGTTGCGTGTACTGAATGGAGATGTCGGGTCGATTGACCTGCAAGTACTCGGCAGCGAGCTGCGCCATCGACAGCTGGTCCGTTGGATTCGCTTTAAGCTTCGCGATCAAGCGGGGAATGGCAACGGACGGCGGTTCGGGGCTCGCCGTGGGAAGCGCGGAGGGCACAGGCGACGGACTTGGCGTCGATTTACTGCCGAAAAGCCCGGCTTGCGCGGACGGCGTCGTGGTTGCCACACCGATGGCGAAGGCAGCGGCGGCGAGGGCGATCAGAGCATAACGTTTCAAGCGAGAGTTCCTTTAGCGGTTTCGATAAGTTTGGTGAGCTCGGGGACGATGCGGAAAGCGTCGCCGACGACGAGGAGATCGGAAAATTCGGCGATGGGCGACGCCGCATCTTTATTGATGGCGACGATCGTCCCGGCGGCCCGCATGCCGACTTTGTGCTGAATGGCGCCGGATATGCCGACGGCGATGTAGAGATTCGGCGTCACGGTCTTCCCGGTCTGCCCGATTTGCAGAGAATACGGCACCCAGCCGGCATCCGCGGCAGCTCGAGAGGCCCCGACGGCGCCGCCCAAGGCGTGCGCCAACGGACGCAGGAGCGTTTCGAACGGTTCGGGGCCGCCCAAGCCGCGCCCACCGGCAACGACGACCGGCGCCTCCTCCAGGGCCAACTCGCCCGCGCCTTCCTCCACATCCCGCTCGATCTCTGCGGCGTACTGCTTGCCGGCAGGCTTTTCGAGCGGCTCGACGCGCGCGTCGCCGCCGGCGGTAACCGTGAAAGCATTCGGGCGCACGGTCGCAATGCCGTAATCGCCGACGCGGAGCGCGCAGTGCGTGATCAGGGCGCCCCCAAGCTTCGGTGAAACGCAGACGACCGCGCCCTCTTCGACGCGCACGTCGACGACGTCGGCGACCATACCGGCGCCGAGGCGAACCATGAGGCGTCCGGCAACGTCGCGCCCGGAGAGCGTATTTGGGATGAGCACCAGCGAGGGCCCAACGATGTGCGCGGCGGCAGCGAGATAGTCGACGATGGGGTCCAGCAAGAAGCGCTCGACATCGGGGTCATCGTTGACGAGGATGCGTTCCAGCGGGTAGCCGCGGAGCTGCTCCGCGAGGCTGCTGGATTCCGGGCCGATCACCACCGCGCTCGCCGTTCCTCCAAGTGCTTCGGCGATGCGCGCAGCTTCGCTGGCCATCTCGAAGGTTACTTTGCGCGTGGCACCCCGCCGGTGCTCGGCGTAGACGAGGACGTTGTTCATCGTTACACGAGCCTCTTCTCGCGCAAGAAATCGAAGATGACCTGGGCGCCTGCCGGCCCGTCTGCGGCCTCGACGATGCGGCCTTTGCCGCGCACCGGCGGCGGCGCGAAACTGCGCAGCTCGGTCTTGGAACCTGCGGCTCCGACCGGAATGTCCAACGCGAGATCGGCCAGCGAGCGGCCGGCTATGGTCTTTTTCTTCGCGCCCATGATGCCTTTGAGCGACGCATAGCGCGGCTCGCCAAAGGTGAGCGCGGTCGTCAGCAGCGCCGGCAGCGGTCCGCGCACCGTTTGATAGCCGGCGTCGGTCTCGCGCTCGACCTCAATGCGATCGCCGGAGATCTCGACTTTGCGCGCGTTGGTGATGCACGGGAGCCCGAGATGCTCCGCGAGCGCTCCCGGTACGGCCCCGGTGCTCCCGTCGTCGGTCAAGCCGCCCACGACGAGCAGATCGAACGGCAGCGTGCGCAGCGCCGACGCCATCGCGGCGGCGGTCGCCCACACGTCGCTGCCTGCCAGCGCTTCATCGCTCAGGACGACCGCATCGTCGGCACCCATAGCAAGCGCGCGACGCAGTCCCTCCTTCAACGAATCCGGCGCCATCGTAAAGATTGTGACGGTAGTATCGCCGCCGGCTCGCTCCTTGAGCTGCAATGCCGCTTCGAGCGCGTACTCGTCGTAAGGGTTCAGCACCGTCTCAACGCCGGCGCGGACGAGCCGCTTCGTGTGCGGATCGATGCGTTTTTCGGCGTTGGGGTTGGGGACGAGTTTAATCGTCACCACGATCTTCACGTGGCCGAGCGACCTCCATTGGAAAAGGAAGGAAGAGAGAGCGTTAGGCTCTTGGTGGTTTTGAGTGCTCGGACCTGCCGCGGCAACGTTAGTAAGGAAGGGCCGTTACCGAGGGATGCGAACCGCTGGGCATGCTGATTGTTTGCATTGCCATCGCGCTGCTCGCGGGAGGGCCCTCCGATGCCACCGAGCAGCAGCCGGTGACGTTGGTTCTCGACGCCACGCGAGCCGGCGACGGCTTCATCACGGTGCGCGAACGCATCCCGGCGCCTGCCGGCAGCTTTACGATCGTCTATCCGAAGTGGATTCCCGGCGAGCATGGTCCCACGGGCCCGCTCAACGACCTTGCCGCGTTGCGTATCTCGGCCGACGGCGTGCCGCTCGACTGGCGCGCGATTCGGTCGATCTCTATGCTTTTCACGTAATGGTGCCGGCTTCCGCGCACGCGATCGACGTCGCCTTCGACGTCCTGATGAACGCGCCGGGAGACGTCATGGCTACACATGCGACGGCCATTCTCAACTGGAACCGCGCGCTGCTCTATCAGAACGGCATCGATTCGCATCGCTACTTCGTGCAGCCGTCGATCCTCTTGCCGCCGGGCTGGGATTACGCGACGGCGCTGCGTGGCGCGGCGCGCACCGGCGACCGCGTCGATTTTGCCGTGACGCCGCTCAACATGCTCGTCGATTCACCCTTGGACATGGGACGCTACCCGCGGAAATGGACGCTTTGGCAGGACGGCTCGGCCTTCGTACAACTCGACGCCTTCGCCGATCACCCCCAGGATCTCGACATGCCGGGGTGGCTCTTGCACGCGTACGAGCGGGTGCCCGGCGAGGCGTTTGCTATGTACGGATCGCGCCATTTTGCCGATTACCACGCGCTGCTCTCTCTCAGCGACGCTATCGGTTTCGAGGGCATCGAGCACCACCAATCGAGCGACGACCGAGCGCCCGAGAACTTCCTTACGGATCCGGACGACTCGCTTGCCGGCGGAGATCTCATCACGCACGAGTTTTCGCACTCGTGGAACGGGAAGTATCGCCGCCCGGCGGATCTGACCACGCCGAACTTCCAAGTTCCGCAGCTCACGGACCTGCTCTGGGTCTACGAAGGCATGAACCAGTATCTGGGCGACATTCTCTCGTTCCGTGCCGGCATTCGTGAACCGAAGCAGTATCCCGAATATCTGGCAACGCTCTACGCCGACATGAATGACGAGACGGGACGCGCCACGACGCCCCTCATCGATCTCACGACCGGTGCGCCGTACTTCTTCCTCGCCCGCGGTTCGTACGGCGCAATACGCCGCAATGCTGGGGACTTCTACACCGAAGGCGAGCTGATCTGGCTCGACGTGGACACGATCATCCGCGAGCGATCGCACGGAGCGCGTTCGCTCGATACGTTCCTCCATCTCTACTCGGCGCCGGCGTTGACTGGCCCGATCGTGAAGACGTACACGCGCGCGCAGATCGAGGCCTTGCTGCAGCAGGTCGAGCCGTACGACTGGCACGGCTTCTTCGATCGCTACGTCTATCACGTGAGCGCGCATCCGCCCGCCGACGAACTCGCACGCGCGGGTTGGCGCTTCGCGTACACGGACAAGCCGAATCTCTTCATCACCGCCAATCAAGCCGACGATCACGGCATCACGGGCTGGTACGCGTACGGTGCGAACCTCACCGCCGAAGGGGTCGTTCGGGACGTGCGCGAGGGTTCGCCGGCATGGCGCGCCGGGCTCGCACCGGAAATGCACGTACTGGCGGTCGACAACCAGGAGTTTTCGCCCGACGTCTTCGAGTACGCGCTGCGCCGCGCGCAGCACTCGGCGGCGCCGATCTCTCTCATCACCTCGCAGACCGGCTGGTTCCAAACGCTATCACTCGATTACCACGAGGGCATTCGGTATCCGCATCTCGAGCGGGTCGAAGGCACGCCCGACATGCTCGCGGCCATTGCAGCTCCGCATGCGAAGTAAGCTATTCGTCTGGGCCGCCGCGCTGGCTTTGACGGCGTGCAACGCCGCACACGTCGCGCTGCCGCCTTCCGCTGCGACGGCAATGCGCGGTGAGGGGCTTCACGATCACGCGATCATCGGCTTTAGCGTCGACACGCCCGCCCGTGCGGCGAAGGCGGCAAGCGAGGGCATCGACACCACGATCCTCTACGGTGGTTCGCCGGCGCCGAAAAGCGCGCTCGAACAGGCCTTGTCGGCGAAGGGCATCTCGGTCGTCGATGCCGGAATTTCCGGGCTGCTCTTCTACTGGGAGTGCCATCGCACGCACACCGTCAAGCCGCCTCCGAGCAGCTATCCCTACAACGACTACTGCCGCACCGATGAAGATCCGAAGATCAGCGACGCGGCGATCGTTCTACGCGACGCGGGCGAACTGCTCGCTCGCGACGCCGGCCGATCGTACGTCGAGGGCTATTGGGTACTCGACGATTGGCCCGGGTGGGACCCGGGCAGCGCGCGCGGACTGCTGCAGAAAATTCACGCCCTGATCGTCGAGAAAACGCCGGGGCGCCCGGCGATCTGCGGATTCGGTGCCGGCATTGCCAAACCGGGCAAAGTGAACTGGGATCGCGGCACGGCCGCCAACTATTCAAATGGCGGATGCGACGTCGTCGGCTGGTACAACTACTCGCCCTTCGGCCGAACGCACCCGAGTTTGGGAAAGAAGCTCGATTGGGGCATGAAGGCGCTGCTGCCGGCGATGCAGCGTTCACTCGCCAAACTCGGCTGGAACATCTCCGCGACGCCGCTCTACGGCATCGCTCAAGCCTGGGGCGGGTCGTACGACAAGCGTTACTATCAGCCGGGCTTAACGCGGACGGAGTTGCTGGAACAAGCGCGAGCCTTCTGCAGGTTCGGCGCGACGTACGTCGGCTGGTATGCATGGGATGACAGCGGCTTCGACGCTCGCACCGAAACGGCCAACGACTCCGCAACGGTCGCGAGAGGCATCCACGCGGGCATCAATGCCTGTGAAGCTATCTGGAAGAAGCGGTACTAACCACGACGCCGATCGGTCGATGCGAGTCGGCGATCGTCTTCGTCGGACCCTTACCGGACGGATAGTTGAAGAAGTCGACGCGGTCCGGGCCGGCGAGGATAACCCTCTGACGATCGATGAATGACGCGCTGCCGGCCCCAGAGAGGTGCGTGTGGCCAACGGTGCGCGCGAGAAAATCCGATATCTTCAGTCGGAAAATTGACGACGAACTGCTTTCGTCCAGTTCGTTCGTAAGATACTTACCGTCCCACTGAAGCTGGCCGAGACCGTACAGCCCCAAGCGGACCGTCTTGAAAGTCATGCTGCCCTTCGGAAGTTCCACAAGGAGCTCATCGCTATTCGACTCACCGTCGGCGAAAAGATTCCCACCGTCATCGTAACTGCACGACATAAAGTAGGTCAGGCTCTTATATTGGCGCGGCTTACCCCTGGCATGACGGTAGATCGCGATGCTGCCGACGCCCCTGCTGCTCATCAGATTCGAAACCGCAAGATTTCCGGTGACGGGGTCGACCGAGCATCCGATGGGGAAGTACTGCGAATCGTGCAATGTCGCAATCGGCTCGGTGCCGCCATGCGCGTACTCGAGGATATCGTGGTCGTTGGTGTTGGCGATGAAAACGTCACCGGCCGCATCGGCGCACTCACCCTGCGGCTTGGAGAATCCCGTCAAGGTAGCAACCCGCGAACCGCCAGGATACGTGTACACGTCAACGGTACTGTTTTGGTAGTTGGAAACGTATAAGAGGTCCGCGCTCCTGGCCTGAGGTCGCGCTAGCATGGGAGGCGACCCCACATCCGTAAGCCGGGCACCGCAGCCTGCGAGCAGCCCCGCAGTCGCGCAGACGACGAGGGCATAACGGCTAAGGCGTACAGTAATCATGTCTCTCCCGGCTCCTCAGGGACGAGCGCTATCGCGTTCGAATCCTTTCTTGGGGGGCCGGGGAAAGGCCCTCTTGGGGGCTAGTGTTTGGCTGCGGCCGATGCCTCGATCTCTACGATGCGCGCATCCTCTTCAGCCCGGCGACGTGACGCGCTTTCCGTAAGAATCGACACATTGCGGATATTGCTTACGACCGTGATCGGCACTCCGTTGTTGAAACTCATTGCTCTTCTCCTTTCCTTGTTTTTGATGTTAGCTTCTGCTTCTTCTAACACCATTGTACGGTCCAGAGTTGTGCCAAGTTTCACAATAACATGGTTGCGACTTTTCCCAGAAGGGACCGCAGAAGCGCTTGGGTTGGCCATCGGACATTGTAGCATCGGGCGCGCTGGGAAGCCCTGGGCGCCGTCGAACGTCCTAGCCTGGAGGAGACACGATGAAGGCTTCATTTGGACGCCGAGTCATCGGCGCTTCGGTCGCCGTGGGGATGCTCGCCGGATGCGGCGGATCGCAAAACCTCACGTACGGCGCGCCGCCGGGCGACAGTCCCACCGTGGCTTCAGGCCACAAGACATTCAAATATTCCGGCTCGATACAACTGTTCACGGTGCCTTCTGGCGTGACGCAGGTACGCGTTATCGCGCTTGGCGGCAACGGCGGCAGCGGTCGCGGCGGCGGGGATCGCGGCGGCTATGGTGGTCGGGTTAGTGCGATACTACCGGTCACGCCGCGCGAGCGGCTCGTCGTGGTTGTCGGCGGTGACGCATCCGCAGGGAAAGGTGGCTACAACGGAGGCGGTGATGGCGGCGACAACTTTTACGAAGCGTACGGCGGCGGTGGGGAATCTGACGTGCGTGGACAGGATGGCAACCTGTCGAGCCGCATTTTCGTTGCCGGCGGAGGAGGCGGCGCGGGAGCCGAGAGCGCCTATGGCCATGCCACTGTTGACGGCGGCGCGGGCGGCGGACTCACCGGTGGTATCGGCAGCAAGGGCGGCTACGCTGTCGATGGCAGCGGTGGTGGCGGCGGAACGCAAAACGCTGGCGGAGCTGGCGGTAGCGGGGGTAAGGGCGGAGGCGAACCAGGTCGCCCCGGGGCGTTCGGCAAGGGTGGGCGCGGCGGCGAGGGCTGCAATGCCGCCTGCTCTTACCGAGGCGGCGGAGGAGGCGGCGGTGGTGGCTACTACGGTGGTGGCGGCGGGGGCGCCGGTGGTGGCAGCGCGAGCCACGGAGGTTCTGGCGGTGGCGGTGGCGGCGGTTCGTCCTATGTCGAACCGAGCGCGACAAACATACATATGTGGAGCGGCTGGAAGGGAACTAAAAACGGCCTTGTCGTCTTCGACTGGTAGTCACGGTCAGCAAGACTTTTCGTGAGGCCGCATGTGGCCGAAAGCGTGCGCTGAGAGCTCACCCGGCCTCCTGAAAGTCATCGCGGCCAGCCCGATTCGGGCTTGATCAGGTCCCCCTGGGGGCTTCGACTCGGGCATTAACCTACACCGCCTCCTTGTCTAATTGAAGTTTATTCGTTAAACTTCAATTATGGGGGTTCGAGAGGAACGGATCTGGGAGGGTAAGGGCCCCGAGTCTGGCCTGTTGCGACGTGATCATCAGGGCTGCCGTTACGAGGTCTACATCCCCGACCATCTACACGGGCAGGAGTTCACTTTTGACTCTAGCACCGCGGCTGACATATCGGACGCCGAGCGCGCTACCAGAGACCTCGACGCTAAGACATCGACTTTGGCCGACACGGCGGCGCTTGCTCGCTTGCTCCTCAGGACGGAATCAGTTGCGTCATCGAAAATCGAGGGCCTTGTGGTGGGCGCGCGGCGCTTATTGCGCGCAGATGCCGCGCGCGCCAGCGGCGACGATGGGGACGACGTCACGGCTGCGGAGGTCCTCGGCAACGTCGAAGCGATGACGTACGCACTTCAAACGGTGCACACAGGTTCACCAATCACAGTGCCGGTGCTTCTTGAGACGCACCGCCGACTGCTCGAGGGCACCGCGCTAGGCGACGATCACGGCGGCCGCATCCGTGATCGACAAAACTGGATTGGCGGGAGTTCGTACAACCCGTGCGCTGCCGTATTTGTACCGGCGCCACCAGAGGTTGTTGAAGATCTACTCGTGGATCTCTGCGCGTTTTGCAGTGAGGATTCGCTTCCTCCGGTCGCTCAAGCGGCAATTGCGCACGCGCAATTTGAGAACATTCATCCGTTTGCGGATGGTAACGGCCGCGTTGGACGTGCGCTAATTCACATGGTTTTTCGATCACGTGGTTTGACTCAGCACGCTAGCCCACCCGTTTCCCTGGTGCTTGCGACACATGTGCAAGACTACTTGGCAGGCTTGCGCGGGACCGCATACGACGGGCCCCCGGATTCTAAAAAGGCAATAGCTGCCATCAACCGCTGGCTAGGGATTTTCGCCGGCGCCTGCGCGCGCGCGGCTGTCGATGCAATGAGATTTGAGGAGCGAATTCGCGCTATCCAAGGCGAATGGCGTACACGCCTAGGCCCCGTTCGTTCTGATGCTGCCGCACTCAGGTTGATCGATGTATTGCCGGGTGCACCCGTTATCACCTTGGCATCGGCGCAATCAATGATTGACCGCAGCTTACGTGCCACAATAGATGCGATGAAACGCCTTAGTGATGCAGGAGTAGTTATGCCGGCTCATCTTGGTCGACAGCGGAAACAGATCTACGAGGCTCGGGAGATTATCGACGTCTTTACGGCGCTAGAACGCCAACTAGCTTCACCAGCAGGCGACACGAAGATCGAGCCGCCAGCGCGCCCGGTTCCGGCGCGACAATGAAACTTGGCGAATGTGGGAGCTACTGAAAAACGAGGCAAAGAGCCCTATGGAAGAGTCTTGGACATCTCGACCGATGTATAATCGCTGTCGCCGGCACGAGTCAAGTTACTTCCTACTTACTGGTGCCTCCCTAACCTGTTTGTGACAAAATTGAAAACCGTATGACGGAAATCCCACGCTCGGGGATTCCAGCCGATCCCGTCCGTTACCTAAAAGTGTTATCCCGTAAAGGTTTCCGCCGTACTGGTTTCCCGCACCATCCCTGACGATCCCGACCGTTTCCGAACCCTCCGTGACAAAATGTGACACGGAGGTGGTACTCGCCGGCGCCAATGGAGTCGAATCGGCGGAAAGACTGCCGGCACACTGTGGGTGATTACATGCCGAGGCGAATCTTGTCAAAGGTCGCCTCGACCATCTGAGGCGCGATCTTGTATAGGTCGGTCATGAATTGAACCGTCGTCGCTGCCGGCCCTTCGAAGGCGAAAGAGCACTCGTCGAAGGTGCAGCCACTTAGCTGATATGGACCCGTGGCGCTGAACACGATTGCGCAATTGTCGAAAGTGCAGTCCTCAAAGCGCTGACTATCGATAGTAACGCGCGTTCTGGAAAAGTGAGAATTCTTGTTTTGTATCATAAAGATCTCCTGGACCCTAAATCGCTCCACGGCACCCAGCCACTGTCTGCCGAGACTAATCCATTGGTGGCTTGAACTCGCTGCGATTGAAGAGAAGCCCGGACGCAAACGCCACGAGCTTGCGTTGCAGCTGCTGCGCCCCTTCGTAAGCCAATTGCGTGATCCTCTGCCCTTCGATTATGTCGTGATGCAAGATCACGGTCATGTAAAGAAGCGCGACGCTTTCCGGGAATTCCTCAGTGTAGTCGGGTAGGTACATATAGTTGATGAGACCGTCGTATTTTCGCAGCAAGCCTAAGCGGGCCGTTGTAAGGATCCCGTCCCGCAGCAATTCGTCAACGGGCCGTATGACTGCTAGCACGCGAACCGGGTGAGCATATCTCGCGTCGGCGATCTGCTGCGCACGCATGGAGCACGTTGGTGTCAGTAGGATTGCATTCCCAACCTCGAATGGGCCCGACAGGAACTGTCGCGCGCCGGAGGCTGCGTTTGGATCTTCTACGATTTCGCCGGGCGGAAATGGATAAGCCAGAGGGACGTCGCGGAAGATGTCGCCTTGGCTTAGGAGATCGAGCCGCCTTTCGTAGTAACAATCGTCGCTTGGGCGCTCTTGTCTGGGCAACGGCGATTACTCGTCAAGATCGCCATGCACGATATCTCTCTTGGCGGAAGAGCTCGGCTCGATGACGTAACCCTCATCAGCGGGCGCCAGGTGCGAACGCATTTCCTGCGCCATCCTTTCGATCTCGCTCAACTCGAAGCGGCGATAATGCGACACTGGAAGATGGATTGCACGCAGGATTCCCCTGGCTTCCCAATTCCGAACCGTGTTCTCGTGGACGCCCAAGCGGGCGGCGGCTTGGCGGACATTTATGAGTGTTGCTGGCATCCTGATTCTCCCGAGTGCATCCTAACCTGGGCAGTAGGCTTTGTCAACTTTGTTCACTTTAGAGACTAAGGCTACGGGATTAATGCCTCGCCAGGCGTGCCTTTAATTTCTCCGGCGCCCCGGGAGCGCGGTCGCGGCGCTGACCAAGAGGTTCTCCTAGAGCCCTACCCCCAAGGTTCGGTACTCGTTTATGCCGGGCGCGCCGATGGTTCAGTCGCGCGAGAGTTCGCGCACCTCGATGACAAGCTCGCCGCCTGTCCCACGGCGCTGGATAATGCCGACATCGGTCCCCAGTCGTGCGAGGATGTTCAATAGTCGGTCTGTGGAGTAGCCTGCACCGCGGCCGTGCTGGATCCTCGAGACATCCGCTTGATCCAAGCCAGTAGCCTCCGCCGCGTCCCTCTGCGCGAGGCCTCTGCATTTCATAACTGAGTTGATAACATTCATGAGTCGCGCCTTGCGGAGACGTTCTTCGGGATTCGGCAGGCCGAGCTGCTCGAAGACGCTTCCCATTCCGACTTCAATTTCAATGGGTGCTTTGACGTTTTTCTTCCTCACAGGATGAAACCCCGGCGCTCAAGCGCAGGACAGATCGCTGTGCCGCTAACTCTTGGCGTTTTGGCCGACGCTAGACCGCGAACTGAACGAGTCACCCACGCTTTCTCGTTCGGATCGCACTCTACGAAAACCTGAAACTACCGGACCACGCTTCAATGATACACCTCGGCCGCCACGAGCGCCTCTCGCCGTCGGCGCACGTTCTCTCTCAAAAGTCTAGACCCTCGCGCGCGTCCGTGACAAAATACGACACTATGAAGCGCAAAACGCCTCTAAAATAAGGCCGGTTCTCATGGGATGGTCGGGCGCCGAACCACAGTACGGGGATTCCAGCCGATCCAGCCCGTTACCGAATAGTATTATCCTGTCAGCTTTTTCGCCGCACTGGTTCCCCGATCGTCGCGCCTGATCCCGACCGCTTCCGACCCGTCCGTGACAAAATGTGACATATTGGGGAGAGGCGTTGCTCCGCTATCCGCAACCTCCCGGCAGCATCGGTTCACTATCAATGCGAATTTGAAAGTGGTGAAGATAACGAGCTCGACCAATCTATTTGCCGCCATTCGGCTCAGGGTTTCGGTCCGGGCACCAAGGAGTCGAACGCGATGGTCTGCGCCGGCCCGCGCGAAACTCTGCTTCAAAACATGAAACAATGGGCTCCGCATGAAAACTCCACGGTGGCAAAGAACGTCCTGTTGACGCCATAGTAGACACATGCTTACTAGGGAGTACCGAAGTGAACCGCCTTATCGTTCTTATTACCATCCTTGCGATTATGCTAATCGGTCCGGCTCACGCTAGTGGATTTCGCCCGTTCATCACACCCGCGACAGCGCCCATTACTGTCGCCGGCTTCATCGGCGAGGATGGCAGGATCATTCACGGTCATGGGTTTACCGTAAAGCACGACTCGACGGGTCATTACCTCATTGAGTTTGATCCCGGAGTCTTTCCCGGGTGCGCCGCAATGACAGTCGAGGGGTTTGAGCGCCCCGTCCTGAGCGCCGTCTACGTGTACCCGATCGGTGATTGCCGCTTTCCAGAGTGGCACGTCGGGCTCTCCGACCCC
>Ga0182015_10000811_pt1 | contig 43471 bp, 38 predicted proteins | sample 712P3MmetaG_FD_120478 | JGI IMG/M metagenome (GOLD analysis project Ga0182015, IMG submission 120478) | Permafrost microbial communities from Stordalen Mire, Sweden - 712P3M metaG | ecosystem: Environmental > Terrestrial > Soil > Wetlands > Permafrost | place: Sweden: Stordalen | collected...
AGTAGCGCGCCGGGATGGGCAGGAGTTCGATTGTGCAACCTGGTTGCACAAGGCTCAGATATTGCCCAAAGAAGACTTTAAGCGGGAAGTGGAAAGGGAACTAACTGGTAAGGAAGAGGAGCCTTGGGAGATTGTCTATTTCAAGCTTTATAAGACCCAAATTCCGGTTATTGAACAGGCCATTGAGACTGCCGGCTTAATGCTCGGAACTGATAAGTCCCGCGGATACTGCCTAGAGATGATCTGTGCAGATTTTCTAGCCGGTGCGAATCTCGGCAGCGGATGCCCCGATGTTCTGCTCGAGGCCGTGTCACGCATGTTCAAATTCCTGCCCGGCCAACAAAAAGCGTTATTTATTCAACAACTTGATGAACAAATCACGGCGTGATGAGAACATTTTTTAAGGACTATCGAATCCAACTGAGTCCCGAACCCTATGACCGCTTGAGAATGATTGTGCTAAGGCGCGATGGCTGGCACTGCCAGCACTGCGGTTCATCGACAAATCTCGAAGTCCATCACTTACAGTTTCGCAGCCACTCTGGGCAGGATGTCGGAGAAAATCTCATTACACTTTGTCATCATTGCCACGGGTTAAGTCACAGATGAATCCGATCGACGTATCTTAGCCGAGAGACCCACCCATTCATTCAGTGGTTCAATTACGGTATCTGAGCAATCTCGTACGATCATCTTCCCCCACCAAATGTCCGTTCCGTTGATTCTAACTTAGCCGTTTTGTCTAGCGAACGTCTTCGGTCTGAAGATAAAAGTGCGGCCTGGGTCCCGGACGCACAGCCAATAGCAAATTTCGTGCCGAGATATTTGCCAACTTCATTCTCGAACGCCGCCACCTCCGCGCCAAGGATGAAATGCTGGCTCTCAAGAACACGCGTGACAGCACCCATCACCTCTTCCGAATGGAAGCAAACTGCGCCTTCAGATCAAGAAGGAGAACGTTGCTTTCCTCTTCAGTTTTGCACATTGTACAATCATTGCTATTCAAGAAAGTTGATGTGGTGGACGCTAATGTTCGTTAACGTGGCAGGAGCGAATATAGGATCACACCTATGCTTCGGCTCCCCAACGTTGCGCGGGAGTGGGCGCTCTTACCGGCCTCATTAAAGTGCCCAGCACGACCACTAACGTTATTCCAGCATCCAGCGTAAATACGGATACGGCGCAGGCTAATTGGCAATGCCTCGGACAATGATTTCTGTGGGTTCAATCTGACACACTCATAATATGCACAAATCTCTCCATAGGGTCGCAGTCATCGGTCTGTGGCATCTCGGAGAAGTATATTCGGCCGGCCTAGCTCACCTTGGACACAGGGTCTTCGGTATAAGTGAGGATTCGAGCGTGGTAGCGAATCTTTCAGTAGGAAAACCGCCTCTTGCCGAGCCAAAGTTAGAAGAGCTGATAAAAACTGGCATCCACGCGAAGCGACTAACTTATTCGGGTGATCTCAAGACGGCAGGAACCTGCGACGTCGTATGGTTAACTTTCGATACGCCAGTCAATGATCTTGACGAATCGGAACTGAAACCCATTCTCAATTGCATTCGCGAAGTATCGCCGCATCTGCAATCTGACGTGCTGGTCGTCGTTTCCAGCCAGATTCCTGCCGGTACTTCCGCGAGAATAGAGGCGCTGATGAGGAAACGGCGGCCTGAACTAAAATTTCACTATGCTTACGCTCCCGAAAATCTAAGGCTGGGGGAAGCGGTGGACTGCTTCCTGAGTCCGGGCAGAATCGTGGTTGGAGCTAACGACGATGAGGGATTCAATCGGCTGAAGAGTATTTTTGCGGGATTGAATGCGGAGATGGTACAAATGTCTCCTGCTTCAGCCGAAATGGCCAAGCATGCCCTGAATTCCTTTCTGGCGACTTCCGTTAGTTTCATCAATGATATCGCTGATACCTGCGAAAAGGTCGGGGCCGACATCGCGGACGTAACCCAAGCACTACGTTCGGATGTGAGAATTGGCCCACGGGCGTTCCTAAATCCGGGAGTAGGATTTTCAGGTGGCACGTTAGGCAGAGATCTGGTGGCACTCACCAAGATCGCCTGTAGCAATGGTTGCGAGCTGCCGGTCATAAACGGCGTACTCAAAAAAAACCAGCAGAGACCCAAGGCGATCATCCAGCGTTTGGAGTTGTTATTGCGCGGTATTGCTCGCAAACGCGTTACCCTTTTTGGCCTCACCTACAAGGCTGGGACAACGACGCTGCGGCGCTCCCGTTCGCTCGAAATCGCCTCGCTCTTGATTAAAAAAGGCGCGCACGTGCAGCTATGTGATCCACACATCAGCGGCAAGGAGCTTCCCAGGATGAAAAACTCGAAATTTGAGTCAGACCCGTACTCATCGGTTGACCAATCTGACGCCCTCGTGTTCTTGACGCCTTGGAAGGATTTTGCGAATCTCGATTTTGCAAGATTGGCGCAGCGCGCTAACTCCCGGGCCATTGTTTTTGACACCTCGAATGCGGTGGCCAGTAAAGAGCAATCCATTGCGGAGCAAGGGCTTCGATACTACAAAGTCGGACGGTAAATGAAATGAGACTTCAGGGCAAAACCGCGCTGATCACGGGCGGAGGACGGGGCATCGGCAAATCGGTGGCGCAGTTGTTTTCGAAAGAGGGCGCCGCTGTAATGTTATGCGCTCGCTCCACGAAGGAACTGGCACAGACGAAAGATGAGATGACTCGCGAGCGACACGGTGCCAGCGTGGAATTATTCGCTGCCGACGTTTCCCGAACCGCGGATGTTCAAAGCTTAATCGCCAGAACGCTCGATGCTTTTGGAGGTATCGATATCGTAGTTAATGCAGCCGGCATATACGGCGCGATTGGTCCCGCCGTTAGTGTTGATTTTGAACAGTGGAAAGCAACTTTCGCGGTCAATCTTTTTGGAACATTCTCCGTAATTCAGGCGGCGCTTCCCGCAATGATGAAAAGAAAGGCCGGAAGAATCATCAATTTCTCTGGGGGGGGAGAGGGAGCATTGCCCAACTTCAGCGCGTACAGCACATCCAAAATAGCCGTTGTCAGGTTGACGGAGAACTTGGCGGAAGAATTGAAGACCTTTGGGATCGCGGTGAACGCGGTCGCCCCTGGGGCCGTGAACACCAGGATACTGGACGACGCACTCGATGCCGGGGAAGAACTTGTGGGCAGTGAACTTTACGGCAGGTTTCTGAAACAGAAAGAGGGCGGCGGAGTTTCGCCGCTCAAGGCAGCGGAACTCTGCGTATTTCTTGCTTCAGACGAATCGGAGGGTCTCACTGGGAAATTCGTGAGCGCGATTTGGGACGATTGGAATCAGTGGGACGAAGGCAAGATAAAAGAAATGGCAGAAACAGACCGGCTCACTTTGCGAAGGAAGAAATGAGGAATACCTACGATCTTAGAGTGGGAATCGTCGGCGCGGGGCTGATTGGAGCCAAGCGTGCGGAAGCAATTATAACGACATGTCAGGGCAAGCTTGTTGCGATTGCGGACGTCGACCGGAAGCGGGCTAAGACTCTCGCCATGAAGTACCAAGCCGATCCAATGGCCACATGGAAAGATCTTATTTCGCGTGGGGATATTGACGCGGTCATTGTTGCGGTTCCCAACGCTCACGCTGCACCCATTGTTTTAAGCACACTGAAATCAGGGAAACATGTGTTTTGCGAAAAGCCACTGGGAATAAATTCCAAAGAAGCTTTGAAGATCGTCAACGCTGCCAAGCGCGCAGGGAAAACAGTTAAGGTCGGCTTTAACCACCGGTTCCATGCCGCAATTTTGAAGGCGCACGAAATTTGTGAAGCTGGCGGTATCGGCCAGGTTCTTTTGATCCGAGCGCGCTACGGACATGGTGGGCGAAAGGGAATGGAAAAAGAATGGAGATTCGACAGGAAAATATCGGGGGGTGGGGAACTTCTGGACCAGGGTGTACATCTCATCGATCTTGCCAGATGGTTCGCCGGTGAGTTCGACCGAGTGTATGGGATGACGCCGACGAAGTTCTGGCATACGAAGGTCGAGGACAATGCCTTCGCGCTAATGATGAACCGCCAGGTAACGGTTTCCTTCCATGCCAGCACGACCAACTGGAAAAATATTTTCTCTTTCGAAGTATTCGGGGAGACGGGATTCCTGCAGGTAGACGGGAAAGGAGGGAGCTACGGAGAGGAAGCGCTTACTTACGGAAGGAGAAAGCCGGAATTCGGCGTACCTGATCTGGAGGTATTTAGGTTTCCCGGTGAAGATTTGAGCTGGGAACGGGAATGGGAAAACTTCGTCCACGGAGTTGCCGGCAGCGGGAAGATTATTGGCGGAGCAATGGACGGATTTCTAGCCAATACCATCGTTGACGCGATTTATCGGTCATCCCGTTCGCGCCGAGAGGTGAAGTTAAAGTAGTCTCTTATCGGAAGTCTCCTACCGTTGCACCACGGCATTCGTCTTTTCCGTCTCGGCATCCATTGATTCCCATTTCATTTCCGCATTTCGCAGAGATGGATGCGAGACAAGCAAGTGCCATACAAGGGCCTGGAAAGATTCGGTTTGCGGCGTGATGGTTTCATTGTTGACCACGGGTACCACTACACAGGCATCGGCCACCTTTGCGGTAAATCCCCCATCGCGGCCAACCACACCACATATCCTGCTTCCAATCTGTTTGGCATATTGCAAGGCCTGCACCAGATTGACGCTGATGTTGCGTTCCGCGTCGCCGCCACCAACGGAGAAAACGAACACCATATCTTGTTTTCTGAGATGACTGCCTTTCAGCCAATTTTTGTAGCAGGTATCCCAGCCTTCGTCGTTGATCCGCGCCGTGAGTTCCGAAACATTATCGGTGGGCGCGTAAGACTCGATGCCCGCAATTTTTCGAAAGTCATTCACGGCGTGGGAGGCGTGTCCCGCTCCGCCACCTACCCCTAAGAAAAAGATGCGCCCGCTTTCTTGCCTTACTTTGAGTAACAGCTCAACCGCGCGTTCAACCGTCTCCTGATCAAGGAGACGTAAAATCTGAATGGATTCTTCAAAATACTGGGACGTGTAATTCAACCTTCACCTCATAGTTCACAAAATAATATTTAGTGGAATTTCGCGCCTTCCAGGGATTCCAGAGTCGCCAGACATTCCCGCAGCCCCTGCTCCGATTCGCAATCCTTTAACGCGTAGGCCAGGCTGGCCTTCAGCAGACCGACTTTGCTACCCGCGTCATAATGTGTGCCGGCAAACTCGTAGGCGTACACAGGAGCTTGAGAACAGCAGAGCATAAGGGCGTCGGTAAGTTGCAATTCTCCGCCAAAGCCGGGGGTTATGCGTTCGATACAGGAAAAGATTTCCGGCTCCAAAATATAGCGACCGAAAATCCCATGGCGCGACGTCACAGTTGCCGGCGAGGGCCGCTCGACTAACGCATTCACCCGCCAGACTCGCCCGCGACAGCAAGAGTCAATCATCGGGACGAGATCGAGAATCCCGAAACGGCTCACTTCTGAGGAATCGACTATGCCAGTCGCGATAATACAGCCGGCATGCTGTTCGTAACAGTTAATCAGCTGGCGGATGCAAGGCGTTGCCGAATCGATCAGGGCGTCGGGGAGAATTACCGCGAAGGGTTCGTCGCAAATCAGGGGACGTGCACTTCTTATCGCATCGGCCAACCCGAGTGGAGACTGTTGCCAGACGGTGCGAATATCAGCTATCGCCGACAACCTGCGAATCTGCTCGGCGAGCTCAGTCTTGCCTTGGCGTAAAAGGCTATCCTCTAAAGAGGTATTCCGGCGAAAATGTTCGGCAAGCAGATTCTTGCCTTCCCCGATTACCAGGATTACATTTTCCAATCCGCTCGCCGCCGCTTCCTCTACCGCAAATTGAATGAGGGGCTTGTCATGGACAGGCAGCATTTCCTTGGGCACCACTTTAGTCGCAGGCAGGAATCGAGTACCCAGTCCCGCGGCCGGGATTACAGCTGTGCGAACCTTGGATTGACGCAAAGACATTAAGATAAGCGACTATGAAGACAGGGTGTCCCGAAAAGAGACTCGTTCGCCGAGGTTATTCATCAGCCATTAATTTTTGTTTGGCCGCATCGGTCGCAGATCGCGTTGTATTAATTGCGACGCCTCCCACAAATCCTTAGCCACAAACGTCGGGCGAAGATTCGCAGGCTTGATGAATTGATAATTCTCGGATTTCCACCGACCCACGAAAACGGTGCGGCAGCCCGCCCTGCTTCCTGCCTCGATATCGGTGAGACCATCCCCGATCATGTAGCTTTCCTTTAGGGAAATTCCCAGGTCTCGGGCCGCCTGGGTGAACATGCCGATATCGGGCTTTCTGCAACTGCATCGTTTTCGCAATTTACTGACCACCGCAGATCGATGATGCAGGCAGTAATACGTGGCGTCAATTCGAGCTCCAGCGGGTTTAAGCGCAGATCGCAGTTTTCGTTCGAACTTTCCCAGCAAGTCAGGGCTGAAATGCCCTTTGGCAATCCCCGGTTGATTGGAGACCACTATGACAGCTAATCCCAGATTGTTGAACCTGCGAATCGCCTGCGGCACTCGCGGCAACACCCGAAATTGCGCCAGCGTTCCCGGAGAATCGACAATACCCATGTCCTTGTGATAGATGAGCGAATTAATGACGCCATCACGGTCCAGGAAAACTGCTCTCATTGCAATAAGCCGTGGCACTACCGCATCATGCTGCCCACACCAGCGGACGCGGCACGATGGCCATTGTTTCGAGCCTGGCGGTGGATGTGGGCAAGACGTCCATCGCGCGATACCATATCAAAGACCACCTTGCTGCCTTCAAATTCAAACCGGAAGTTGAGTTCGCGCAAACCTGCATGCCGCAAAGCTTCCCGCAACCGGGGTTTGTTTTCCTCACAATAAAGCATCAAGAAACCGCCGCCGCCCGCGCCCGAGATTTTGCCCCCGATTGCGCCGTTCCGCTTCGCCAGTTCATACCAGTCATCAATCTGACGGTTAGTGATGCCATCGGAGAGTCGTTTCTTGGTTTGCCAATGCAGGTCGAGCAATTCGCCGAAATGCCGCAGGTTGCCGGCCACTATGGTGTCCCGGATCTCAATTCCTATGTCCTTTATTTCGTGCAGGCTTCCCAAAACTTTTCTATCTTTATTCTTAGTCGCTCCATCTTGTTTTTGCAAAATGGCGGCGGCATCTCGGGCTGCGCCGGTGTAGAACAGCAAAATATTGCTTTCCAGTTCTTCAACCAGTTCCATACCCAGTGCCGGCCTTACCACCTCTACTTGTCCGTTTTTTGCAATCTCAAGCGCGATCAAGCCTCCAAATGCGGCCATGTACTGGTCTTGCTTGCCAATCGGCTTTTGCAGCAGTTCGAGTTCGATGTGACAGGCTTCCTCCGCAACATCCTGGTTAGTTAACGGCGTGCGCGTTAGGGTATGGAGGGCGTTCAGCAGACCGACCAGATAACAACTGGAAGAACCTAAGCCGGTGCCGGCCGGTATGTCAGCCATGGATACAATTTCGATTCCATTTTCAATGTGAAAGAGATTCAAGGCTTCGCGCACCAGTGTGTGCTGAACCTCGTGGGCGTGATTAACTATCTCAGTTTTGCTGTACTGCACCCGAATGATGTCGTCAAGGATAGGAGTATTGACATTGAGATACATGTACTTGTCAATGGCAACCGCCAGAACGAACCCACCGTGTTCCTGATAAAACGAAGGTAAATCTGTGCCGCCACCACCGAGAGTTACACGGAATGGAGTGCGCGTAATTATCATGTCATCCTTCTCTCTTTCCCACGAGGAAACTCAATTTCCAACGCAAAGAGAACCGCTAACATGCTCATCTCAAATCGAGGGCAGTGATGAGCACTGAATACTCTTAAAGATATCATTAGAGAAAATGCAAAAAGCAAACACGCCCGCTTACGTAAAATTTCGCCTGCTTTGAGATTGGCATCAACTCGGCGCGGACCTAACTAAAGACGATACCCGGCTGCTCGCGCATCTTCGTAAAACATTGCAACCGTCTCTCGCGAATATTCATGAAGATCCTTGCCTATCAGCGAGAGCTTCTTAAGAAGGTCACTTGTAATGGTAATTATGTGACAGCCAATTGCTTCCGCCTGGAATATATTCAGCAGTTCCCTGGGGCTGGCCCAGATCAATTCTAAATTGGGATAAGGGCGCAACAACTCAACTGCCGCCGCCATCATCGGTACTGGGTCACGTCCGGTATCGGCGATTCTGCCAGCAAAGACGGATATTTTGGAAGGAGGACCGTCGGATAGGCTTTGACTGACTCGCCGCACTTGGTCCAGAGTCAACAGGGCAGTAACGTTGACCTGCACGCCAGCGCCCGCAAGACGCCGCAACAACACATCCGCGTGATCTCCACGGGTATTTGTAACTGGAATTTTCACCTGAACATTTTCGCCCCAGGACGCTATTTCAAGGGCTTGCTGTTCCATCTCTTCAAAATCATCGGCAAACACCTCGAACGAAATTGGCCGGTCGCCTACCGCTTCCAGTATGTCCTTCGCGAAAGCGCGATAATCGGCGACTCCAGATTTGCGCATCAGCGTCGGGTTCGTAGTGAACCCTTTAACCAGCGGGTTTTTATACAATTCGAGAAGGGTTTTCTTGTCAGCGCCGTCGGCGTAGATTTTAACGTTCAAATCACGAAGGCTTGCTTCGGCTCTTGCTGGAGCGTATCCAGAGCCAGTTCCCGGTCTCTCAGCTAAGGTAATCTCCGATAAAACGCTCATGGACAACTCCTTGAAATTAATCTTGGTTACAGAATCAACAGTTCAAACGGATAATGCGGAATCCGCCATTTTGCCCTCGCCGCTGGCAATAATTGGACGGAAGAATTCCGCTGTCTTAGCTAATCCCTCGTGCAGGGAAACTTTGGGTTTCCAACCGAGCAACTCAGATGCTTTGGATGAATTCAAGTAGGTTTGCCGTATTTCTCCGAGCTTCGGCGGTCCGTGTACTGCCCGAACATCGCAGCCGAGAATGGAAACCAAATTCTTGAATATCTCGTTGACGGACGTACCTTTGCTCCATCCCACATTGAAAGCCTGGTTGTCTCCTTTGCTCAAGACAAGCAAGTTCGCTGAAACCACATCGGATATATAAACGTAGTCGCGCAGTTGCTCGCCGTCGCCGTTAATAACAGGTTGCAGCCCCCGCAGCAATTGACCCAGGAAGATAGAGACGACCCCGGCCTCTCCGAAGGGATCCTGCCTTGGTCCGTAGACATTCGGATAGCGCAGAATCGTATATCGAAGGCCGTAATTCATCTCGTACACGGGGAGATAAAGCTCATAGCTGGCCTTGCTTGCACCATAAGGATCGCGCGGCTGGAGCGGATGCTTTTCGTCTGCCGGCAGGTAACGGGGCTCCCCATAGACACATCCGCCGGTCGAGGCATATATGATTTTGCGAACCTCATATTTGCGGCAGTACTCCAAGACATTAATTCCGCCGCGAATATTCACGTCGGCATAGATCATGGGATCTTCCATGGAGGCGCGAACATTTCCCCGGGCGGCTTGGTGGTTCACGAAATCAAATCTATGTTGCTTGAATAGCTCCTCCAGCCGGGGATCACGGATGTCAAGTTCGTGAAATTCGCATGCGGGGTTCACATTCTTGCGATGCCCAGTAAAGAGATCGTCGACTACCACCACCTGATGACCGGCAGCGAGATAAGAATCGGCGATATGAGAGCCGATAAAGCCAGCTCCCCCGGTGACCAGAACCTTTGCCATGATGCTCCCTTAGACTTTCTGAATCAGAAAGGAATTAGTATTACCCCGGGAAAAAACTACTGCGCACCGACCATTCGGACGGCAATTATGAGGGTATAAAAAAAACATTTGGCGTCGAGCCACAAGGACCAGTTCTCCACATACCGCAACTCCAGCTCCAGGCGGCGTTCGAAGGAAATTGTCTGTCTTCCCGATGCCACCCATAGTCCGGCCATACCTGGCTTGACGCTTAGAATTTTGTCCCGATGTTCCCCAAATTTTTCGAGTTCAAGTTGGGACAGAAAACGAGGACCTACTAAACTCATTTCGCCGCGCAACACGTTAATGAGTTGAGGCAGCTCATCCAGCGACGTGCGCCGAAGCAACCGGCCGACGCGCGTGATTCTGGGATCATCCTGAATCTTCAAATTCTCTTTATACTCTTGCAGTAATCCAGGATTTTGAAGAAGTCTTTCATAAGCGTCGGCATACATCGAGCGGAACTTATAAGCCAGGAATTCCCGTTTGCGGAATCCAATGACCCGTGGGCGAAAAAATATGGGTCCTGGCGAATCCCATCGAATCGCGACCGCGATCAGCGGCAACAGCGGCGCTGCCAGAATCAACATCAGCAGAGATCCGACGAAGTCGATGATACGCTTTACCGCTCGCGAAAGCATGCGGTCGTTCTGGCGCCGGACGAGTCTTTCCTCGGAAAATTCCCGACCCTGGTTTTCCACCGCTCCGACTTCGTAGCTGGTTGCCATTTTCCCTCGATTACGTTCTCAGTCTAAACAACTTCGGCGTTTGAATGGTAGTGCTTTAAGAAGCTCCTACCGCCTGCACGACTCCCAATTCCCGCATCACTCGTTCGGCTTCTAATAGATATTCCTCATCCACCGCCTGCGTCTGCAACCATTCTACGTATTCGAGTACGTTTTGCTCGACTTGAATCTTGGGCCGCCACCCCAGGCGACGCATGCGCGAAACGTCGGAGACGGTGTGACGGGTGTCTCCCAGACGAAACTCGCCAGAAACCGTGGCCTCGAGTTTGCTTCCCAAGACGTTCAGCATCAAACGAGCAAATTCCAGGACCGTGATGGCGCGCTCACCTCCGACATTCAGTACGTCAAAATCGGTGTCGTCGCTTTCTAGAGCCATCACATTGGCCAAGGCGACGTCGCGCACATTCACATAGTCGCGAAGCTGGCCGCCATCTTCATACACTATGGGCGGCAAGCCATGCATGATTCTCATGGCAAAGCGCCGTGCGATGCCAGAATACGCATTGTAGAACGAGTTTCTCGGCCCTTGAACATACGTATAACGCATGCAGGTGGTCGGAATCCCATAACGGCGGCCTATGCGATCGGCCAGCATTTCAATCGCATACTTTGAAATAGCGTACGCGGTGTGGGGGTAAACAGTGTCCTCGTCAATCAACAGAGGCTCCATTGCGGAATGACATTGAGGGCACCTCACTTCCCAATCGCCTCTCCTCAACTGTTCTATCGGCCGCGGACCAGGAACAATCACCCCGTGCCCAGAGGAGTCAGAGCCGGCCGTGTCATTTCTATCCGGCGCGTGCCGCTTTGCAAAACCCGTCGGCCTCGCCGACTTGATCTCAGGGGGCAAGCCGGCAATATGATTCGTGCCGAAGCATAGATAACGTCCTTCCCCGCACACGGATTGCGATGACGCAAAAACGATCTTCTTTACCGAAAAACGCCGAGGATCGGAAACAATCAGTTCAAACAGCCGGGCGCTGCTTTCCGTATTGGTGTGAATAAAGTTGCTGAAGTCATTTAAATAGTCCTGATACGCCGCGAGATGAAAAACGCCGTCAGTTCCGGCTAAGGCACGCGCCAGGTCCAAAGGATTGGTCACATCGCCCTTGATAAATTCCGCGTCCGACGGCACCCAACTCGGCTTGCCTTTGGGGTGAACTCGCGCCTGAAGGCTGTCGAGGATACGAACCTGATATCCACGTTCCAACAGTAAATCCACAGTGTGGGAGCCAACAAACCCAGCCCCGCCCGTAACCAGGATTTTGTCGCCTCGCAAGAAGCGAGATTTGCCTAATTGTGCGCCCATGATTTTTGCTTGTACGCTTGAAATCGCCGGATTGTGATTCATGAACCCACTGCAGCAGGTTCAGTCTGCTCGAGCGGCGACAAGGGTCGGCAGAGGCTATCGAACAATGACGCCATTCGTGGACCCCAAACTTGCAGGGAGTAGGACCGTTCGATAGTATGCCGGGCTTCTGCGGAGAGCCTGTCACGGAGGCTCGGACTATTGATCAGCAGGTTGAGAGCTTGAAACCACTCCTCAGTTGAGGAGGCTAGCAAGCCATTTACATTGTGAGTAATCAGATCACCGGTTATGCCGACTGGGGAAGCTACGGTGGGAATCCCCATTCCCATATATTGGATGGCCTTGAAAGCGCACTTGCCACGAGTCCACTCCGTATCGGGAAGCGGCATGATTCCAACGTCGAGGGAACGCAGGAAATTGATCTCGGCATCCAGATGAAACGGCTGCGAGCTGAAATTCGGCAAGTTAGGCTGGTATTCCGGATGTCCTAGAAAAGAGAAACGAACCTTTCCGGGATTCTCGCTAGCCAGACGCCGCAGTGCAGGTTCTATCGCCGGCAGATAGCAGGCGGTCGTTCGACTCCCTATCCAGCCCACGGTGACCGGCGTAGCCGCGTTCTTGGTAGGCGCTTTAGCCGAATACCGCGAGCAATCCACCACGGTGGGAATGACAGTTACAGCTGAGTTGAATCGCCTGGCATAGTCGGCCAGTATGCGGTTACCAGCAATGATATGGACAGCTCGTTTCAGGATTTCATTCACGCCGCGTCCGTACTTGAAACGGTAAAGCAGCGGATGATTCAAGTTGGAAACGTCGTGGTGGCCGGCATGAATCGCATCGTCAAAACTGAAGACAACTTTCGGATGGTGGCGAAGAACCCATCGTTCCATGATCGGGGTGAAAAATGGAAAAACCTCTCGGTGAATTACCACCAGATCGAACCGCGATAAGTAAGCGATCTCATTGATACGGCGAGCGGTACAGTACAAAGTATGGAGTACCTTTGTCCCCCATCGGCCGCGGCGCGGAAGGACTCGGAAAAGTGTGGCAGTGGAAAAGGGAGAAATCGTACTTTTGTAGCCTGCGCCCTCGAGATACGGGAGAAACTGCTGAACCCGATAACGGTATCCCGCTTCGTAGACTGGATGCGGAACTAAAAACAAAACTGTTTTCATGAAATGTTTTCGCTTATCCAATTCTTAGCGAGCCTTAGAGCAATGGCTGAACCTGATAAACAGTCTAAACTTCAACTAACTTTTGGTACGCTGCCAGGCACTGCTGGACAGCGATTCCACTCCAGCGGAACTTCTCACGAACGCGCTTTCCGGCATTTTGCCCTAAGCTCACTCGAACACTGGGACTTCGCAGCAATCCCTCCAGTTTATCCGCAAAAGCGCGTTCGTCGTCCGGAGGAGCTAATATCCCGCTCTCGCCATCGACGATGTACTCCATATTCTGCCCCACCGCTGAACTAATCACCGGTTTTTCCATAGCCATATAGTCGATAATTCGCACCGAGCACTTGGCACGATGAACTGAATCGTTCGGGAAGGGGAAAGCCGTCAGATCGGAAGCCCAGATTACGCGCAGAAACTGTTCGTATGGAAGCTGCGGGAAAAAACGAACTTTCACACCCGGACGACTAGAAAAAAAATCTTTTACGCTAGAAAGTTCCGGTCCCTCGCCGACAAAAGCGACTACCGCATCGTTGCGTTCCGCGACCTCCGCAACGGCTCGACAGAAAAATGAAGTATTGTCGCCAGGCTCGAAATGACCACTATAAAGAATAACCAGATTCTCCGGAAGACCCAATCTTCTCTTGGCATCGGCCTGCGACTGACCTTTGACGCTTTGCTGTATCTTTAAGTTGCTAGCTGATGCGCCGCAATTCGGCAGGTAGAAGACGCCGGTCGCATGTCCGCGTGCCTCACAGACCCGGTCTAGTAAAACGCGGCTTGCAACTGTAACAACCCGGGTCGAGCGCATCATCCATCGTTCCTGCCGATCTATGTATTCCTTCAATAGCCAAGGATATGTCTTGCTCTCATTAAAACCTCCCCATCCCTCCCAGTCATCACAGTCTAGGGCAACCCGCATTCCTGCCATGCTGAGGCACATACCGGCCGCTCCTGCAAATCCCTTCGGCTTGAAAATATGGACCAAATCCGGATAATATTTTTGGACGGCTCGCACAAGGCGAAACAAAAGCGCAGGATAACCCATTGGCGTGCTGCCGGTCCTTATTCCCCGAATCCGGACCCCTTCTTGCTCCCACTCTCGTCCAGACTCCTCGAGATTATCGTATGGGGCAACAAAGATGGTTACCTCGTGCCCCTGGCTTACCAGTTCAGCGGCTAAAGGATAGGCGCGGCTTTGGATGGTTCCTTTGGGCTTGAAACCAAATCCGCCCACAAATGCTATCCTCACTTAATTCTCCGAAAAATTATTGTTTGACATCGCACTTGGACAGGTCTGTTTTTTCCCTGGCAATCCACACCAAGCGGATCTTAAAGAGGGATTAGTGCATCGTTACCCGAGGTACTGCTGCCTTTATCGGATTTAATTTGACCAAGCGGATCGACATTACTAGTCATCTGCGGAAATCTTTGGCACAACTTTTGGAATTGCGCTTTGTGCACCTTTGGGTTTAGAGCTAGGACATCCGTCCAAAATTGTGGGCTTCGAGTAGGGTTGATGTCGGCGGAACGCGTAATTGAGACGATGTTGGGGTATTGCAGCATCCAAAATCGATAACCAAATGTCGTGAGAAAATTCAAAACATCATCGATGGTTCTTCCAAAAGAAGCGGCGTTGGCGTCACTTGCCTCGAAAATCACCATAGGAGGAAGTGAGCAAGCCAACATCCTCTGAGCCCCTGCCAACACATCGAGTTCCGCACCCTCCACATCAATCTTAATCAGCGTGGGCGATGACGCCCCTGGCTGTTCTGCCCAAAAAGCGTCCAGCGTCCGCACCCGGCACGGATGGGCTACGGCTCCGCTCGCCAGCGACTTGTTGGAAAGCGTCGCCTCAGTGGCGCTATTCGGTACGTAAAGCGTGGCCATTCCTTCTTGGGCGGAGACCGCGCAATTCTCTATGTGAATATGGCTCAAGCCGTAGGCCCGGGTTATGCACCGCAATCTAGCGAAGGCCGCGGGGTTTGGCTCGAAAGAGTAGATTTGGCCACTGTCTCCGACGGCGTGGGCTGCCACTAATGAGATCAGACCATCGTATGCTCCTACGTCAGCAAATATATCGCCACGCCTCAGCAACAGCGAGGCAAAAGTCGCCGCCGACATATACACATTTTGCTGGCTGCGAAGCAAACACTTTGCAGTGGCGGCACCGAGAGCCGCCCCGACCGCCCTGCCCCAATGCAACATTGCGGGTTGAAATGCAAGCCCCGGATACCCATGCTCGTCGAGCCAGCACGGCAAAAATGGAAAATGCCGAAATGACCGTAGAAATCCTCGATGGTTTAGCAATGGTGTTTAGCTCCTAGGTGTCCGAACAGCATTCCCTCGATCGCGGGCCGCGAACTATCGAAATGCTGAGAAGTCGCGAGGGCGTCGTCAATAAGACCGAATTTACGCATAGCTAAAGGGAAATCCTTCGGATGATCGTATTTTCCCAAATGGAATTGATCTCTACTAATCCTACTCCGGGCGCGAAATACCATTTCTCATGAGCGCAGGCTACCGAATTAGCCGTTTCCTGCAATGGAGAGGAGCATCCCTCAAACTCTTCATTTACTACCGCGGGCCCGGAATACACCGGAGTGGTCACATTTTCAACATAAAGTTTGGAGGTCCAACGGAATAAGGGCCCTTTTTCGGCGTTCGTCAGACAGGATGAGGTCTGCTCGGATCGATTCAAGTACCACTGTGCGTAGCCAGTCTCGGTTAAACGTTGAGCTGCGCCTAGTTGGGCCGGAACCACGACATACGCCTGTGGGTCCACGGGAACATAATCGATGCTGATGTCCTTCCCGAAATTCCAGGACGGATCGGGGTTGTCCCAATGAATCAGCGAGGCAACCGCTCTCCACTGGCCGCTATCGTCCTGATGCATGATCCAATGGACTTCGGCGTTGATTAGACCGGGATTCCAGTAACTGTCAGCATTTTGTTTTGTAATGTGCAAATCAACTGAATCACCGGTCTGGCAACCAACATTCTGCACCGCCAGCGTTTCGAAAAACGTCATTTCGCCGCGGTCGTTCACCATTGTCCAGGACTGGCCAGCCCGAAATGGAAAGATCTCATTGGCCGAATATATGGCTGAGGACTCATTACCGTAGCAACCGGCAAGGAGCAGCCCAACGCCTGCGCAGAACGCCCAGCGGCTTATGGCGGTCAATCGGCGCGCCGACACAATGTCGGAATCTGGGATCATACGGCGAAATCACAATGCATCTTACCAACGGGACTAGAGCAAAGGGTTTTCAAAAGTGCACTCACGCTTTTTTGGCAAAGGCCAGTAGCTCGTCGCCCCATAGGACATGCTCAAAAAGGAGGTTGGCTAATGATCTGAGCCGTACAAACACGCTTCCACGCGCCGCCGATTTCACGGCGAGGATGGATTCCTCACTCCCTGTCGGCCGCGATGAGATTATCTGCTTCTGACCATTGAGTCGACTGAGAAACATAGCCACGTTTTCCGGATATATCTCTCGAGTACTCAATTCGGTCTTCGCAAAGCCCCCTAAGGCCAATGCCCGGCGGAGTGTCGAACCTTTGAAATAGACTAAATGTTCATCGGGCCAAATTGCGAACGCATCCTTGCCCATTAACCGCCTTCCAAGCCCATTGAAGTTCGGCGTTGTCAAGATCAGCACGCCCCCCGGCTTGAGCGAGCGTTCGCAGACCTGTAACGCGTCAACTGGCCTTTCGAGGTGCTCAATCACGTCGAACATCGTAATAATGTCAAAGGATTTGCTGGGCAGAGATGCTTCCATGACGCCGCCAACATACACTCTAATTCCAAGGCGACGCCCGGTATCTTCAGCTGCTCCGGGGAAAGGTTCTAAGCCCTCCGCTCGCCACCCTTCTTTTTGCGCAAGTTCCAAAAATCTTCCAGTCCCGCAGCCGACATCCAGAACAACGCCAGGCCGCCCATTTAGACTTCCACATACGGAAATGGCGTGTTGAAAGCATGACAACATTCTCTTTCGCGCTGCTTCCGTATTGACGTAGCCAGACTTTGTGAGGTCGGTATACTTCTGTTCAAAATAGGCTTCATCATACTGACAAGCGGTGCCAGTCGGCCGGCCATGGACAAAAACAATCGAACAGCGCAAGCATCTTTTTATATCGTGGATTCCATCACCAAACTGCCATTCCATTTGGGGGTTTGGGCAGCCCAACGGGCAGGATGAAGCAGTGTGGCTCCTCATGCGGTTTCGAAATCTTGCCGCAACTGGCGGCAAAGAAAAAATGCCGTTCCGAACAACAATCCAGAAAAGCTACTGAAGAGGGCTACGTTGATAAGCGTTGCATTGATATAGTCGTGCCAGCGAATCCCTGTCAGTACAACAATCAAAGCTCCGAGCGTTGGCATCGCCAGTAGTTTCAGCTCCCTGCTTATCTTGATCAGCGGAAATAGAAAAGAAAAATGGAGAATGCAGATCGAGGTCTCGGTTATTAAAGAGCCATACACAGCACCCATCACTCCGTACCTCGGAATAAGCGTCAGATTCGCCGCGAAGCTAATGATGACGCCCAGAACGGCATTCAGCGTGACCAGTTTCTGTTTGTGCGCGGCTATAAGAAAGTAGGCGAACGTGAAATGAAGGAATGTCGGAGTCGCGGCCCAGATGAGTAAGCTTAACAGTCGTCCACTGCCAACGTAATCTGTACCAAATAACAAGGACATCACGCTGGGACCTATGGTCGACGCCGTCGCACCAATAAAGAGCGAGAAGAAGACCAGAACAATCACAATATTGTTGAACAGCCGGGAGAATTGGTCGTTATTTCCAACCGCTTTGCTGATCAACGGAAACATGGCCCCCGTGATCGCCATGGGTACGAGCTGTAATGCCTCCACTACCTGCAAGGAAGACGTATAAAGTCCAGTGGGCTTTGGTCCGAGAAAGTGATAAAGCTGCAGAGTTCCAATCCGGAAATAAAGTACCCCCAACAGATTCGTCATTGCCAATGGCGCCGCTTCCCGGGTCAAGTACTTCGCCAGACGCATATTGAATCCTCGCCTGACGGCTTCCAGAACGTCCGCCCGGAATACTACGACGCAGACCACGAGCGAGCACAATACTCCGATCAGCTGCAGCGTCAGGACCGCGTGCAACTTGTGCCAAACGACTATCCCGAGTATGGTGGCAACAAAATACGATCCCCACTGGATAAAATTAATAAAAGCGAAGCCGGAATTACTGCCAAAACCCATTACATAGGCGCCAAGTTGATCTAGTACGGCTAATGGCGGAATGGTCCATGCGAGAATCAGGACCATACTGCGCAGCTCGGGCTTGCCCATAGAGCTAAAAAACATCACTCCTAATAGCACCGCGACAGAGATAATCGATGCGATAAGGCGAATGGCCAACGCACAGCCCAACACTTCTGGAGCAATAGCCTGATCGCGAGCTACTTCTCTCGTGCTTACCGGCGAAAATCCGAGGCTTGAAAATAGCGCGAAAACATAGACCCAAGTGAATACATAGCTAAAAGTCCCAAATTTGTTTGGACCAAACTCGCGTGCGATCAGCAAAAATGAAAGCGCAAGGAAACCCTTTCTCGCCAATAAACCCAAGCCTTGTATAGCAACCTGATGCGACTTTTTCATCGATTAAGAGAGACTAACATTTTGGGCTTTGAGAGGACAGGTCTCGATCTTGGCTAGCTAAATTTCTGAGCGCCTCGCTTAGGCCAATAAAAAACCAGACCAAATAGGCGGCGTGCGGGCCAAAGAGAGGACCATCGTCCGTTAAAGAGGCGAAGAGGACCGTAGTGAGGGCGAAAGCCAAGGCTAGTGCGATCAATCCGAATTGCGGGTTTCGCTTCAGGCTGAGATTGCTCCTGACGCTACCAACCAGGATCGCCAACATGCTCAAAAACCCGACGACTCCTGACAGTGCCAGAAGATACACGTACGCATTTTGTGGAGTACTGCCGGTTTGGACCCATTCGCTTGGAAGATATTCGTGTTCATATTCCAGTTTTTCGAAATTTCCGACGCCGACACCGAATATCGGATGAGACCACCACACCTGCATTGCAAACAGCCAGCTATCGAATCGCGCAACGATGTCAAAACCCGCGCTCCCGAGTCCTGTTCCCAAAAGCTTGTCCTGCACAAACGGGCGTAGTGGTCCTGCTACGAGAAGAAAGGCCAGCAATGAAATAATCAAGGTTCCCACCAAGATCGGTTTCCACACGCGTTTCTCAAGAATTAAAGCAAAGCACGCAAGCGTTGCCAGCAATGCCAGCCACGCCCCGAAAGTAAAAGTCAGTATCAGGCCGAGCAATAGGGAGCCCGCCATCCACAACCATTTGGATCGGACTCGCTTGCCACCTTCCGTCCACCAAAGGGCGACAGCCACGGGTAGACACAGGTTGAAGTAGTGCGCTAGCTCGAGTTCCGAGGTTAGGACCGAGATTATGCGGCCCCGCCACTCCCAGAAGGCGACGCGATTTGGAGCAAGGCTTGTGTCGAGACGTGGATTCACAATCCAAAACAGTCCGCCATAATCTTGGATAGCAAATTGATAGAAACCATAGCAGGCGACGAGGAAAGCGGAGACGGTCAGCACGCGTAGTACTTGAGATACCTTTTCACGACTGTCCACCAGGTTCAGCACCAAATAACACAGCCCCAGGTTCGAGCCAATCCGGACCGCGTCTTTGATGGTATAGGGCAGACTTGTTGACCGAATAACAGATAAAACCAGAATCCCGGCCCACACCGCGAGCCATTTATTGTATTTGCTGGTCGTGAATCGCTGTCCCGTATTGTGCAAATGAATTAGCAAAGGAATCCATGCAAGAACCTTTAGAAGCTCCATTGCGACCGGGACTGGCCCGATCGTAAACACAAAATTGAATGGAATCAGGAACACCATGACCAGCAACAGCTGATAAGGATGCGAGATGAAGTAAAAACAGCATGGAATGGCCAGCAGCGAAACAATGGGAATGGTGGAGTAGAGAACGGAGCCAGCCAAAGCTGCGGCAAGTGCGGCCAGCAATAGCGCAGCAGCATTATCCGGAACGCCTTTGCGAGCTATGGTTCGGAGTACCAATTAATTTCGCGTGACGGGATGCACTAATTCAAGAGGGTGTTGCTACTTTGCAGCCATGGCGACGAGTTTGTCGCCGAGACGTATATGCATGAGTATGCGATTCCCGATCCGGCGTACTTTACCTAAGGAGGAACTCACTGCAAATGCCCGCCTTATTTCATTAGAATCTTCCTTAGGCTTGCGCATAAGTTGCCTTAAGTTGTCAGGATAAAAATCCTTGCTGCCCACAACAATCCTAGAGTAACCGAGCTGCCGTAAAAGATGGGTCATAGCAGCTGGACCAAAATAAACGATGTGCTGATCCGGCCAAACACCAAACGCTTTTGGTCCCAGCAGCCGGACGAAAAGGCTGCCAAAGTTAGGCGTTATGATGAACACTACGCCCCCTGGCCTCAGTATTCGGTAGATTTCACCCAACAGATCTAGGGGATATGCCACGTGCTCAATCACATCAGTAAGAGTCACTACGTCGAAAGACTCAGAACTGAGGCCTGCCTTTTGCAACGTCCCAGCGTAAACTCGACAACCAGTATGTTCCTCGGCATAGCGGGCGGCAAACTCTGAGGTTTCGACGCCAACCGACTCCCATCCAGAAGCTTTGGCCTCCTGAAGCATAAACCCCAGCGCACAACCTACATCCAAATGCCGGGGCCGGGCTGGCAATCTAAAATACTTTTTGATAGCCGCTATGTGGTCTCGGCGCTCGGCGAGGCTACCTTCCCGGTTTGCTATATGCGAAGGAAGATAGTCATTCAGAAAGTACTCTGGCGTTTCATTTTCTCCCCGATACTCCCCAAGCGGATTAACCAAACACAGCCCACATTTTTTACATCTCTTGATGGTGCCGAAGACAAAACCAAACTCCGCCGAGCCGCAGACGGGGCATGGCCGGAGGCGATTGGGGGTAGCCCCACTAGGCAACTCAGAGGTCGCGATCTGCGAATGACCCAATATCAGTCCCGTTTAGAACGTAGGTTCGAGATACTTTGTCCACGCTTCGGGCAATTTGCAAGCGTCATTTCGCGTAAGGCATTTCATATTTCAGACTAGGAATCACGGCGGAAGACTAAGCGAAAACGCCCCTGGAGTTCATTCCATGTTTCAACCATGAACCGTTTTTCGGGCAACTGCGGGTCGACCCCTTCCCATACGTGCAATCCGATAACGAAGGCCGCTCCCAACGAGAATGCCAACAGGGAGCCGAACATGATAATGACCCTTCGGGGCGGGAACGATCTCTTTTCCGGGACGTCTGCCGGATCGAGGACTTTTACTGTCGGAATCTCTTTGGCTTCCTGTATCTTGGCGAGCTCGTACTGCTGAGTCAGCATCTGGTAGACGGTTTCCTGGATCTTGGTTTCGCGATACAGCTCGCTCCATCGAACGCCCAACAGCGGCAATTCTCGAATGGACGGAAAATCCGATTGCGACTCGGAATCGTCAGGAAGAGTGCCGGAAGAGTTGCCGCCAATCTTTTGCAATTGACGCTGTAACTCGTCAACTCGGGCGCGTAATGAACGAACTCTTACGTTGTTGCCGGTATAAATCTGGCCCAGACCCTCGAGTTCCGACTGGGCAGCGATCAGTTCACCCTGCAACCGAGCCGCGCCCTCTACCGTCGCTTTCTCCTGAGCAGTGATATCAATGGCTTCGTTCTTGCTCGCGTACTGGCTGAATGCTTGCGCCGCAGCATTCACATTCTGCCTTACGGTGTTCAATCTTTGTTCGATGAACATGCGCTCCCGGCGTGCCGCGGAAGTGGAGACTTGCGCCACCAACCGATCCAATTCTTCTACGTACGCTTGCGCAAGCAGTTGGGCACGATGCGGATCCCGGTCGGTAACCGCGATGGTGATGACTCCACTTTTGCGGTCCTCGGTGATGCTGGTATTTTCTTCGAGTTTTTTGCGGGTGTCTTCCCAGTAACGGCGCCAGTAGACTTTGCGCAGGTCAAAGCGCTGGATCAGGCGATCCTCCACGGTACGGCTCTGTAGCATAGCGCTGAAGAGCGCACCCGAAGTCTTCAAGCCAAGAAGGTCTCCTGCGATCCCGGATAACTTTTCTCCTACACCCCCGGTTGAAGCCAAATTGCTTTGCGCCGCCATTGCCATCATGGCAGTCGATGCAATGCTGGATTGTGAATCAGGAGGCATCAGCTGAGTGGAAGATGTGTAACGCGGAGGAAGGACAAAGGCGATGACGCTGGAGATAATGAGACCGTAAACCACGACCCGCGCTACGAACCGGCGCTCTCGCCAAAGCAGTCGGAGCCAGGCGATGTGCGTGGGCTCGAAACGCTCGCTCGCCATTAAATCGCTGTAGTGGCTGGGGACGGACTCGACTTCGCCGGGGGGCTCAACTGTCCGCGGATTCACCGGTAATTCCTCACTCTAGGATCGTTCCCATTCCACCATAATACGATGCGAAGGCGGGTGCACATAGTCATCATTTTTGCACCTGCCAGGGTTTATGGAATGTGAACTGAAGTGATGTGGTCACGTCGGAGTGCCTGCCTGGCACTAGGTCAGGGAACTGCCATTGCTCATACTGCACCGTTCCTAAGACGCCGACCCTGGGACCTATATTGAACGCGGTTCGAGCGGAATAATCAACCAGGCGCCCGCCTCCGATAAACTTCGGCGAGACTTCCTGTAAGCGGTATCCCAGCTGTAAGGTGTCGTGCGCTGAAAAGTTGTAGGTGAGCCATCCTTGACCGCCGCGGCCGGCTCTGCCGATCCAGCTTCCCAGCAGAAAACCATCGTTAGTGTAGCCATCGCGAAAGCGTCGCACGTCGGTATAAACGAAGCCCGGGGTAAACTCGTTGGTGGTGCTTTCGTTTATTCCTTCTGCGCGGAGTTCAAGCTTGGTTATCCCCGGGAATTGAGGCATGTAGATGCCAGGATTCACGTTGGCTCGGGTTGAACCGAGAGGGGAAATTTCGTCCACCACCATCGAATCCATATAAAAGCTGAGCCAATTTCGCAGGTGGGGTATGCGGTAAGTAAAATCCGCCGACGAAGTACGCTTCCCTGGATTATTAGCGGCCGTCGTGGAATGTATATAGTACGTCCTGAAAAAGTTTCCTAGAGTCACAGGTAGACCGGGACCACCGAACATGGCCGTAAATCCCATGCCGAACTCGAAGTTGGGGGTTGGCTTGAAGCTGATCTTTTCACCGTGAATGAATGGTTGTGGAGATATTGAAGGTCCCACGACGCCCGGAAACGCCGGATTCGCCGTCGGACATGTCGCCACAATACAGAATTCCCAGTGTTGTCCGGAAAGCTGCCCAATAAAAAATTCACTCCGGGCCGGACCCAAGAAATACGACAACAGCGGAATTCTTTGCGGTGTCGTGGTGTCAATCTTAAAGGTGAGAAAAGGGGCGGCGTTGTCACTCATTAGGAACGCTCCCGATTCGCTTGGACCCATCCATTCACTCTGCTTTCCGAAGGAAAACTTTACATCCCCGAACGTCACTGAGGCTTCGCTTTGCAACAACTGAAATGTGTTCGTTTGACCCATGCCATTGGCCAACGGAGGAACAAAATCAGCGGCGGAAATTGCGGCCAATGTCGGCGCGGAATCGGAAGGAATTGCAGGCGCATGCTGATATTCGCCCTGGACGGAAATTGCTAACGGGCCCGCCACGGCCTCTGAGGTGAACCCCGTTATATTGTTAAACCCTTGGCTATATGGGCGGCCGTAATCGTTAGTAATTGTTTGTCCAAAGTGGTATCCGTCGGTCACAGGCCTACCGGAAATTTCCGTTCCTCGCGTATAAACAGAATCAACTCCCGCTGCTAAATTTTCAGCCCCATCAAGGCGTCCGCTCTCGGGAGCAAACTCTGATTGCAAGGCGACATAAATTTTACCGGCCTGATTATTGTCTGGAAGCCCCTCATTTCCGATTTGATCTGCCGCTTCTTCGAGAACCCGGGCACATTCCAAACGGGTCCAAGGACGCATTCCGAGGTATGCGGTGTGGATGTACCCGAGCGCTTGCAATCTCTCGAGCGAAGCGTAAATCCAACTGTCGAGCGGCACGTAAGGCGAACCCATATTTTTCGGATTGCGGACTTTCTCGGCATGGTCGGACTGTTTCGGAAACAGGTCGCCCCATGCTGCTCCTCCCAGACTTTCATCATGGTGGGAACGGTATACTTGGCGTCCGAAATACCAGCCGAGGGCGCTACCTATAAAAACATCGGAAGAGAAATGCTGCTGTGAAGTTACGCGAGTTGCCGTAACGGCCGACGCTAAACCGTAGGCCAGAATCTGGCTCAACGTTCCTGGATACTCGTGCGCCCAAACGCTGGCGATCGACCATGCGATTGCGGAGTGTTCGGAGGGAAAAGACTGTCCACCCGTAAAAAATTGCCCGTCGCCATTACCTGCGTTTGGCCGTTCCCGCTGGGTTACTTCTTTCAGTAAGTAGGCGACACCAGTACTGTCGATGGCCGCCTCCCCCGCAAGCAGACCTGTTTCGCTGAGATGATCGTTATGCGTAATCTCACCTAGCAGGTACGAACCGCCGCCAATCCCGATCATCGAATAAACCGAATAGTCAGAAATATGCAGGCTGCGAGTCAATTGACTGGGCTTGTTGGGAATTTGATGGGAGATCCAGCTATCACTGGCGATCAAACTGGCAGTGATGCCTGCTACCGGCGCGATCCATTTGATGTCTTGGAATTGGAGGTGCGCGGGATAGGTCCAAAACTGCTCTTGGTCCGAGACGATGTGTTTCAGGAACGGCTTTACCAAATGGTTATCCGGATCTTCGCCCGGCAGCAGACCATAGGTGGCATCTGCCGGCGAGTTAGCAACATCTTGAGGGATCGGCGGGGACGTCGGCACGGCCGACTGACTGGCCGCGGTCGCTGTGGCTGGATGCTGACCCCGTGCGGCGCGGGTGAGCAAGATTCCAAGAAGCAGTAAGACAGCACACCTACGCACTACGTACGTCATCCGGCCCTAAAAAGTTCTCGCAACACTCACGGCGATACCCACCGCGGAAACAAGTTGCGCTACCTCAAGCGTGTTTCTCCAATTAATCGGTCCACCGAAGGCTCGATCAGGAACCACCACCGTGTCTCCGGGTTGAAGAGAGGCTTGCAATGGGCTGCCGCTGAATAGCCCTCCAGAGGTTCCGGCGACTGAGCCGTCCGCACGAATTATGAATATAGCCTTCTTATTTGCTATCGCCGTCGGGCCGCCTGCTTGTTTCAGATACCACTCCGCGTTTCTGCCCGGCTTGAAAGTCATCGCCGTAGGGTTGTAGACCGCGCCATCCACCATAACCAAGTTGGGCTTTTTGGGAATATAAATTACATCACCCGCACGCACCTGTATATCAGCGGGGGTGTTTATCCAATTCCTAGCGTTACGGGGAACGTGAACGACCATGCGGCCAGGAGGCGGAACAGTTTCCAATTTGTCGAGGGTATTTTTCCATTGCAGCATTGCGGCTTCGCGGGTTGTAGGATCGAGATCGCCCGCGTCCTTCAGCCCAGCGCCTTCTTCCTGGACTTGCCGAACTAATTGAACCCGATTTATTTCCTCTAGCTGGCGCACTTGCACTCGCTGAAAAATGGCACCATAAGGATACGCATCCTCGCGAAATCCTCCCGCGCGGGCCAGAATTGAGCTGAGTCGCTCGCCTTCCTGAATACCGTACGTCCCGGGATGTATTACTTCGCCCTGAACCGCAATAGTCGCGCCCAGATCGTTCCATCCGGTTAATTGCCTTATAGTTAAAACATCTCCGTCGTGCAGGCGAACATCTGTGTCCGGTTCTCCCGCAAGAGCTTTGGCGATTGGAATCGCCTCGTGTTCACCGACAACTTTTTCGCCGTGGTCGACGCTATAGCGCGTGAGGTCCGCTTCTTCGGTATAGGCACTGCGCTTCAAACCGCCCGAGAGACGAACCAGATCAGAGGCATTCATGCCTTCGCCAAGCGGATATTTTCCCGGGCGTGCAACCTCACCTTCGATGGTGACAGCGGCGGGATCCACCTTCGACAAATTCTTGTGGACGAATACGCGATCTTTAGGCTGGAGCAGAATATTTTCGGTGGCATCTCCTGCGAGCGCTTTGCTCAAGTTCACGCTGAGAACTCTTAACTGACCGTCTGTGGTCGTGCGGAAGACTTGAACATCATCGAGCCGGGCTTGTGGTGTAGCGTTCCCCGCCAGAAAAATTGCGTCGCGCAGGTACGTGGCACCGTTGGTGACATGGTCGCCCGGATCTCGCACTTCGCCGGAGACCGTAATCACCGGCGAGTCTTCAAAATCGAAACGGCCAAATACGCGCACGGTATCGAATGGCTCTAAGAGCAAATCTTGATCTTTGCCCTCCATGGCATTTTCGAGGTTAAAGGCAATTACCTCCGGCTTGTAATCCGGAGCTTTCAGACGAATAACCTCTGCATGTTGCTTATAGGGCTCGGGCAACATGTCTTTGTAGGATTTAATGAGATCGCTGACGCGCATACCGTCCCGATACGCATATTTCCCTGGACGAAAAACGTGACCATCGAGATAGACCGTTTTGTCGGCGAAGGCAATGATCGGGGAAATCTTGATCTTGTCGCCGTCTTGAATCTTAAAATCCTCAAGAGCTTTGGTGACCGCCTGTTCGTTGTTGGTTTCGGGCACATCGAGCGCCAGCATGGTTCGGCTCTGGTGGGATTCGACGCGCTCCACATCCACATGGCGCAGCGTCCCCGAAGGTAAGACGCCACCGGCCAATTCCAAAACCTGCGCCAGGTTTTTTTCTCCGGCGAGCTCATAAATCGCGGGTCGCCTAACCATACCCTCGACTGCCACCTCCGGGCCGATGGGAGGAACCAGAAGCGTATCTCCTGCTTCGAGCCTTTGCAGGTTCGAATGAACGCCATGTAGCAGCAAATCGTAAATATCGACTTGCTCCACAAGTTGATTTCCGCGCATGTGCTTGAGGGTTCGCAAGGAACCGCGAGAAGTTGGGCCTCCCGCTTCGTAAAGAGCATTTAACGGGGTCGACATAGAACTCACGTCATATGCGCCGGGATACTGAACGTCTCCCACGACGTAAACTCTTACGGTACGCAGCCGGGCCAGCGAAACGTCCGCTTGCACGTCGCGGAACTGGGTCCTCAGTACATTCTGGACTGTGCGCTGTACGTCCCCCAAAGTGCGTCCCGCGACTTGCACGTCCCCGACCTCAGGCAAAGCAATTTTGCCTTCGCGGTCAACCACGCGGCGCAGCCGCTGGGAAACTCCGCCCCAAAGATCAATGCTCAGGCCATCACCAGGCCCAATCACATAATCTGGTCCGGCTGGAAGATCCATCGGAAGCTGATCAATATTGCCGGAGCCATTCTGAAAAATATCTGCTCCAAACCGTTGCAGGACGGGCGAGCGGCGCGAGTATTGAGAATAGAGATCATACAGTGAGGGCACGTCAGCATAGGGGTTGGCACGATGCCGAAGTTCCGGTTGATCGGGCTTGAACGGGGACGAAAGATTTGGACGCCTTTGCTCGAACCAATTCGGTTCCGACGTTTGCTGAGGGCCAAAATTATTGGATTGGTTCAGAGATGACGGCAAAGATAACGATGTCGGCAAAGTAACGCCATTACCTGACATACCCAGCGCGCTTCCGCCCTGCGATCCCGTTAAATCCGTCGAATCCGACCCCGCCGACGTTCCCATGCCCGAAAGGCCGCCTGCTCGAGCGGCCGCAAGCATGGACGCCTGATCAGATCCAGATCCAGATCCAGCTCCTCCCTGCATTCCCAGAACATTCAGAGGCAGTCCGGTTGGATTCCCGCCACCGAGCATGCCGCCGCCAAAACTATCAATTCCCGTGTACTGCGTGGAATCCCCGTTGTAGTACTGCGATTGGGCGCGCTCGATCGCTCTTCTGGAATCATAGGGTTCGGTCGTGTTAGGCGTCGGCTGTTGAGGTGATGTTTCTGTTTTGGGTGCCGATTCGGTTTCGGTATCGTGGCGCGTCCAGAATTCTTCTTCGGTTTCGGCTGCCTGCGGATTCGCCTTATTTTGTCCCTCGAGCCGTAGTTCTTCTTTTGTAGGTTTTACACGAATATATTCGCGATCCTCAATTTCGCGGGTAATTAGCACGCGGACGTTTTCATCGCGCGCTACTACGCGGTAAAAAGCTTCGTCAGTCAGATCCTGAGGATCTAAAATGCGGCCCTGCTCATAAGCTTTGCGGACCAGCAATTTCTTGACTTCAAGTAAGAGGCCAGGCTCCTTCTGCAAGATCGCTATAATATCTGCGGCCGACAGCGAGACCATCTGCTCGGCTTCTTCCTCAGCGCGAGAATGGTCCACGCTGACCGCTCTTTCGCGATTTTGCGGCATTTGGTCTTGTGCGAAAGAGGAAGGAGATAAAAACCCCGTCAGTAGGAAAACCAAAGCGGTACCGCAACTTGTAAGCCGAGTCGAAAATGAGTGGTTCTGCGTATTCATAAAACCTCAATTAGCACATGCAACATTGGGTCAAAGCAAAAACAAGCCCGGTGGGTTTCAAATTACAAAGGTTCGACGTCGCCTTCATCAACCTCTACGGCGACCGATCGCTGAATCAAATGGATCGAGAGCACAACGCGAAATCTATCTTTGCGCCTGACCAGCACACCTTCCATGCCAAAAAATGGACCATTACGCACCCGCACTTTCCTGCCAACCGTCAGATAGGGATGCGGTTCAATGCCAGCACTTCTTGCCAGGCCATTCCTTAACGCTTGTATTTCGGCATCGGGAAGCCGGGCCGGTCTGCCCTGAAAGCTTACAAACTGCACCACGCCTGGTATCCGTAGCGCGTCCATCCGGGCCTTCAGGGGTATGTGGACAAAAATATAACCCGGGAACAGCGGCAGTTCCAACTCTTTGCGCCTATCTTTCCAGCGCCGGATCGACTTATAAAGAGGGAGGAAACACTCTATATGGTAGCCGTCCATCAATTGCTGGACGCTTTTTTCGTGCCGCGGATTGGTGTGTGCTGCGTACCATCTCGCCTCCAGATAATCGGCGGGCAAAACTGCATCGGAAAGTGTTGGCTGCGACAGCTGGTCAACGGCGTCCATAGATTTCAATCTTAATTCTGTGGCTTCGCCCCCTCACTTACAAGGCGCGCGTGAGATAACCTGAAGATATGAAATTATTTGTTGCGATTACAGCGGGGCCCGGTTCTTCTTGTAGCGATGACGCAAACTCACCCTCCGAGGCGCAAACAAATTAAAAAACCTCGCGAGTTTGGAACATTGTAGCTTCGGAAAATGGCTCGGCTTGACTTGATGTACTGTGTGCACAGAAGGTAGCGCTGACCTCAGCACTCTATGTTATTTCTGTTGGGGCGCTGAAAAAAGTATATCTCAAATCCCCCATTATTTGGCCCGTTGCGAAAAAACACGTCACCAATTAGACAATGACCCGCGCCAAAATTCAGGCCACTAGCCCTTAACCCTGACAAACCCACATTTCTTTGGAAGGTTGCGAATAAAAAAGAGAATCTTACTAAGCGTTTCCCCTTACAGTCCGGAATTGACGCCGGACTGTAGGTTCGGAATACGCGCTAAGCGGCTTCTTTTGCAAACTTTATTAACACTTTTGTATGGCCACCGGTGCACTTGTCGAATTTGTCATACGCGTCGGAGGCATCGTCGATTTTGATGTGATGGCTGACTATATTGCCGGGTTTGGCACGACCCGTGACAATCAGATCGCGAAGGTACTCGTTATATTTTTTTACCGGGGCTTGGCCGCTGCCCATCGTGATTCCTTTATCGAAGAAATCAGCCACCGGAAACGGGGATATCCCCTTCTTCGATTGCTCATCCTTGGCCCCCGGGTCGGGCGCCATGTATACGCCAATCACTCCGATACTGCCCGTGGGATTGACCACGCGGACGCAGTTCTCCAGGACTTGGGTTGGCTTTTCATGCTTGGGATTATATTGTCATCCCTTGCCTGATACCCACCTGCGTCGATTGCGCAATCGACGCCTTTCCATCTTCTCGAGCGGTGTTCGTCCGTCATGCATGTGCAAGTCGCTCCCGCATATTCCGGTCGTGGTTACTTGGAGCACTGCATCGGTTGGAGTTTTTATTTTGGTTTTGGATGGCTGATGACAGAAACTTTATGATTCCCCGCGTAGCTAACGGCTTTCATTTACATCCCCCGAAGAATAAATAGTGTTTATAGATGGGTTACTTGCAATTGAGGATGCCCCTGATTCTCCAGTTAAATCAAACAGGCCGCCATGTGAAACTAAGGGATTCCTCTCATTGTCGGCATTCAGTTGCACCACATGCGGGCTCTTGTGCAGGAACAGTTGTGAATACGTCAACGAATTCTTCGCCAATTTCCGCTGCCGTTTTTGGAAATATTGCGCGCCAATATTCCACGCCAAGCAACCACAAGACTCTCGAAGCACTCGCAACGAGCGCGCCGAAGAAAATGATTTCGAGCCGCGGCGGGAAAGACCTGCTTTCGGGCACGCTTGCGGCATCGAGGATCTCAGCTACGGGAACGTCTCTTATTTCTTGACTCCTTGCGCGTTCCACCATCTGGCTCATGATCTCGTAGGCACTCTGTTGAATGGCGATGCGCGCAGAGAGATCAGAGTATGTGACACCCAGTAATGGCAATTCACGAACCGTAGGATATATGCGGTAGACTCTCGGAGCCGCTACGTCGAAGTCCTCGCCGGGCTCCCGGTTCGCCCCGATAAATTCTTCCTCAAGCGCCTTACGCCGGCCCAACACCAAGCGCACTTGCGGGTTGCGATCCGCGTACATCTGTTCCAGTCCAGCCAGTTCCGAACTTGCGTTAATCAACTGCCCATGCAAGGAAATCTTGGCACCCATTAAGACCCCGCCCTGCTCTTCCAAATCGATGAGTGCGGTCTTCCTCGAAAAATCGCCCAATTGCTTTGCCGTAGAATCTAGCTCTGATTTTGCGGTCTTAAGCTCTTCCTCCAGGAACAGGCGCTCATCGCTGGCTGAAGATCGAGACATGCCTGAGGTGATGAGGTTTAATTCTTCTGAATATGCGTCACATATTGCAGCGGCTCGCTGAGCGTCATTGTCAGTCACAGTGACGTTAATGGTTCCCGTAGAAAGATTCTCTCGAAATATAGTATTTTGTGCGAGTGTAGCCCGCGCCTTTTCGGCAAGGCGGGCACGGTACACCATTTTCAGATTGAATCGTTGAACAATTCGATCCCGCACAGTACGGCTCTGCATAAGGCCAATCAATAGAGGCGGACTTGAGAAATTTCGATCGCCGATCGGAATCAATCGCGCGGTAGATTTAAAACGTACAGGCAACGAAAGGGCAAGAATCGCCCCTGCAACTGCACCCAACAACGCCCCTCGTAGTACCTTTCTTCGATTAATTAAGATAATTCCGAAGAGGGTTAATGTGGATTCGTGTCCACTAGCCCGTTTCAGCACTAAAACTTGTGCTCGGCGAGGTGGTTTGTTTATCTGCCATTGCTCTGGCTGAGCGACCCTCGCTGTGTCCATTAATCTCGGCATGCTACATCCGCCCAATCTGGGCTGAGACCGAAAATAGCTCTGCCCCGTGAGTTACAGGGATCAGTCCCATCATCGGCGATGAAAAGACGATCCCCCACTTTGACAAAATTGACAGGATAACTCGGCTGGTCTTTGGTCTAGATGAATTGGAGTAGCTATCTGTTCATCCTGACCCAACGCACGATCACACTATCTGTGCCATGAAGTCAGAGAAGCTGACCCCACGTAACCGTGCCACAGATACGAATCGTTTTCGGGTATTGTATCTTCAGCGTTTCAGATTTTCGTGGATAAAACTGTCTTGTTACGAAAAGCGAAAACCGGCAAGGCGTTGTGCCTAATTAAAAGAATCGAGTGACACAAAAATTGCAGCGTCCGGACTATAGGCCGCTAAGTGGATGAGGGCCCGTCCCTCACCCACTCGCAGTGTTCACCCAGCTAGGAGGCATCAGGTGAATGTAAAACACGGAAGGTATTGCCGCCGCGTGACCAGACCAGCAACAAAGCGTCTTGTCCCTGAGGGACTTTAGAGAGCGCCTCCTGCACATCCGCCGCACTTTTCACTTCATGACGGTCAACGCCCTGTACGACGTCTCCAGGCTGCAATCCCGCATTGTCGGCAGGACTGCCGGGCACAACGCGCTCAATGACCGCGCCCTGCACGTTATTTGGAGCCTGCAACTGTTCACGCATGTCGGGAGTCACGTCAGTCAGGCCCAGTCCCCAACGAGCTTTGCCGTGCTGAGAGCCACTTCCGTTTTCTGCGACGTCACGTTTTCCCATCTCTTCCAGAGTGACTGGAACGGTGACATTTTTGCCATCGCGCAACACAACCAATTTAAGAGTCGTGCCCGGACGTTTTTCTCCAACTTCAACCTGCAATTCCCCGGCGTCGCTGACTTTCTGACCATCGATTTCGGAAATCACGTCTCCGACTTTCAGGCCGGCCTTCGCGCCCGGTGAATCCGGCTCAACCTGGGTCACAACCGCCCCAGTATTGTCTTTCACCTCGAAAAACTTGGAATTGTCGGGAGTCACATCCGTGATTCCAATTCCAATGTAGCCGTGCGTAACCTTACCATCGCGAATCAATTCTTCGACCGTCGGCCGAACAATCTGCGAGGGAATTGCGAAGCCCATTCCTGAAAATGACCCCGATGGTGAAATCAGGAATGTGTTGATTCCAACAACCTCGCCTCGCGCATCTACCAGCGGACCACCCGAGTTGCCTGGATTGATCGCCGCGTCAGTCTGAATGAACTCGCCTGGCTTACGGGCATCGTCAGAATACGGATTCGGACGATTCAGCGCGCTCACGATTCCGCGCGTAACCGTAAACCGAAATCCAAAAGGATTTCCGAAAGCCAGCACGGTTTCGCCAGGACGCAACTGCGTCGAATTTCCCCACGGCACGCTCGGCAAATTTGTGGCATTAACTTTGATAACTGCAAGGTCGGTCAAAGGATCAGTGCCAATTAATTTCGCCGGCAAAATTCGGCGGTCACCTAACGTGACGCGAATGTCCGTCGAACTATCGACGACATGGTTGTTGGTGACAATGTAGCCATCCGGCGAAATAATTACACCGCTGCCAATCCCGTGCTCAACGTGTTGTTGAGGTTGCATCGGCTGCATGCGCTGGCCGAAGAATGGACCGAAAAATTGCTGCATGTTATCGGGCGATTGATTTTCATCCATCGCCGTCTCTTTCGATTTGGAAGTTACCGCGACGTTTACGATTGCGGGTGTGACACGAGCCGCCAAAGTTTCCATCGCGTGATCGAGGGCGAGTAATGGTCCTACGCTGCTGTCATCCAATGCAGCCGCAGCCGGAGCCGGCGCCGCCGCTCTTGCTATGGTCGGTTTCAGGCTGACAAAGCCAGCTAAGGATACGATAGCGGCAAGCGCCAGCGCTGGAACCAGCAAGCGCTGCTGAATCCCTTTTTTTTGGTGTCCATCATTACTTATTTGGTAATTCGAATTGCTCATTTCTGTTTCTCCTGTTTTAGTAACTAATTGTTTAGTTTTTAACACTAAATATCGGACCTCGTAATTCTTATTCCCGTCTTAAACTTTCTTTGCTGGAAGCGTGCTATCGGTTGGAGCAGTTTGCTTAAAAATAGTTAATTGCCAGACGTGAACCGTCCAAAACTCTGGATGATCCCCGTCCCGCCCGAATTGAGCGACAACAAATACAGTCTGCGTAACTACAGCTTGACGACTGCTGGTGGCATTCGCTTGCAAAGCGCGCGCATGTTGGGAATTACCTGAAGGCCAAGGAAGAGTTACAGCTCTGTAGGACGTATTCGTGGCTTGAACTGGTAACGGAGCGCGACCGAGTCTTGCGTGGTAAGACACGGGCCGTATCGCCGCCTCGGGCATATGGGCAACGACAGATTGCGGACTCAACTGAGGCTGCACCAATGCGGAAACCGAATGCTCGGGGGCCGTCAGCGCAGGCGGTTTGCTATCGCTAAAGGCGACCAGTTCTCCTAAACGCGGCAACACCGCCAGACCGAAGGCTGAAAAGGCAGCCAGCGCCAACACAGCGGGACGCCAGGCGCTCACCCCGGCCGTCGGCTTTGAATCCAGAATCTGAGCGATGCGCGCGGAAGTCTGCCGCATGCGGCCGACGGCAGCTTGCGCGAGCGAAAATCCGCGACGAACAAAACTCTTCTCCGCCACCGCAATCAGGCACTCGGCATAATCGCGTGGATTTTCTGTGCGCTCCAGGACCATGTCATCGCACGCTATTTCCCGCTCCAGGGATATTTGCCTGTCGATCCACCACACCGCGGGATGAAAGCATAAAACCGCCAGCAAAGTTTTCTGCAAAAGATTGGTGAAATCATCCCAGCGTTTTATGTGCGCCAATTCATGTAACAGTACCGCCCTGAGTTGCGACGCGGGAATTTCCTTCAACAACCAGGAGGGCAAAATAACACGTGGAGCGAAAAAGCCAATCGCCGTCGGCACCCGTAAATCGTCCGAGACGCAAACCTGCGTGCTTCTTGACGGCCGCAACTCTCGAAGAGTTTCTTGCAGCAGCGGGTCGAGCTCTGCGACGTTAATATTCCTGCAACTCAGGCGCAGGCTGCGAACTTTCAAAACCCCGAGAACAACCCTTAGCAATCCAACCGCGGCACAAGCGGCCCACAGTGCGAAGCCCGCGATTGCCCATGAACTCGAAATAGTAATCAGCGAATGCGTGGTCACGCCATTCGAAAACTTCGCACTCGCGAGATGCAAGCCCACCGGGAACAGGAAAATCATCAGCAACGTCGCGTACCACATCGCAAACCGCCCGCGAGAACTATGGCGGACGGATAGTTCGGACCAAGCCCAACCAAACAGCGCCAGCGGAATGCTTGCCGCAATCGAAATCAGTATTGCGCGGGCAAAAGCGGTTGACACTGCCTGCAAATGAAGAGGAAGGATGGTCATTTATTTCCCTCCTGCAAAAGTTCCCGGAGCCGTTTCAGTTCGTCCGCATCAATGCTTTGATCTTCCAAAATATTTAAAACCAGCAGTTCGTGGGAATCTTTAAAGAAACGGCTGATCAAATGCCGCACCTCGGTACGAGTCGCGTCCTCTCGCTCGACAATGGGCGCATAAACGTGGGCGCGACCGTCCTTAATGTGTCCAACGTATCCTTTCTTCTCCAGGATACGAATCGTGGTCAGCACCGAGTTGTAGGCCAACGGCTGCTTTTCCGGCAGCGAATCTAGAACCTCTTGGACCGTAGCTTTGCCCTTTTGCCACAGCACGTCCATGAGCCGCAATTCAGCCTCGGTTAAAGTTGCCGATTTTCTTGGAGGCACCAGATTCTCCTGCGTTCAGTCAGTTAGACGCGGCAAATTTAAAAAAGTAACTAATTAATTAGTAAAAAACGATTTGTCGCCGTAACTATAATAATATGAGCGGTTAGTGGGGTCGCAGGCGATTCTGTCCTAGCCCCGGTTGGAGCAAGACCGGCAGGCCATCTTGGCCCACAAGGGGAGAGGTGCGATCGAGCTTTACATCCCCTGATTTTCGCAACCGTGACGGAAGCACCAATAGCGACCCTGTACAGGGAGAATCCCAGCAGAGCTACCTACAGCGTGACCGCGATAATGCTACTCTCTTGATCAAGGGGGCTCCGGCCTCCAGAGACGTGAATTTCGAGAGGCCTCGAAAGACGGTGCGCACGCCGCACCCACAGTCTGGGTCAGGCTCAAACTCCTACGCGTCTGCGATTCTTGAGCCCGCTTCGTCGCGCTCCCAAGCCTGTTCAGGCTCATTTTCGGAAGCCGGACGGATATCCGGATTTTGCATGATTACGCGCGCACAGGTGTTCCATCGCAGAATGGCATCATCATTTCCAGGCACTGCAAAACTCATGGCTTTTTCGTAATGATCCATAGCCGCCTGCAGCGCGTGATATGCGGATGCGCCGGCTCCTACCCCGCCGGCACGAATGCGCGCATTGCCCAGACGCTCCCATACGATGCCCTCGTAGTAGGACCGCTCGTAATCGCCTTCAATTTGGGCAAGGACCTCCCGCGCGGCTTTCGCATTTACCCGCGAATGGAAAAGGTCGGTTCGCGCGAGCAGAAGTGAAATCAGCGCCGGTTGATGATCGGGTACGACAGCCAGGATATCCAGGCAAATGCTTTCCGCGAGGCTCGGTTCATTCAATAGTCTGTAGCGCTCGACCTTGGCGAGCGCTTCGGGAATACTCTCCTTGGAAATAGATTTCAGTTCGAAGTGCATGACAACTCCTATGTCTTCGCATTGTTGAACATGCGAAACAGCTTAGCTACGGGATCAAAAAAGCGATCGACCACGCGCTCCTTGAGCGGGATGATCGCGTTGTCGGTGATTGTAATGTTTTCAGGGCAAACCTCGGTGCAGCATTTGGTGATGTTGCAGAGACCTATGCCGAATTGCTTTCGCAAATCCCCAACGCGATCGGCGGTATCCAATGGATGCATTTCAAGTGCGGCGGCGTACACCAAAAATCGCGGTCCGATGAATTGCTCGTGCATATGGTGGTCGCGCAAGACGTGGCAGACATCCTGACAGAGATAACACTCAATGCACTTTCGGAACTCCTGCACCCGTTCGACATCTTCCTGAGCTATGCGCCAGGTGCCATCGGGTGCGTCGGGCTGCCGTGGCTGGAACTTAGGGATGCGTTTCTTTACCTCGTAATTCCACGATACGTCCGCGACCAGGTCCTTGATGTGCGGAAAGGCCTTCATCGGTTCGACTTTCACAGGTCTATCAAGCGGGAGCGTGTTCAGCCGTGTCATGCACATCAATTTCGGCATGCCATTGATTTCCGCCGAGCACGAGCCGCACTTCCCTGCCTTGCAGTTCCAGCGAACTGCTAGGTCGCCCGCCTGCTCGGCCTGAATCTGGTGCACGGCGTCGAGAACGACCATGCCCGCTGAGACTTGCGTCGTATAGTCCTGGAATTTCCCCTGGCCTTTTTCCCCGCGCCAGATCCGAAACGAGGCGGTTGCCATTACTTCATCTCCTCGACAATTTGCTGTAGATCCTTCGGCATGGGCGGAATGGGCTCGCGTATGAGTTGCATCTCTCCACCACTGCTTTTCCGCACCACGATGTTGAAGCTGCCGTATTGCTCGTCCTTGGCAGGAAAATCATCACGGAAGTGCGCTCCGCGGCTTTCTTTTCGCTCTAGCGCCGCACGCCCAACAATTTCGGATACAGTCAGCAGGCTGTGCAGGTCCAGGGCAGTGTGCCAGCCGCTATTGTATTCCCGGTTTCCAGGCACGCTCACTCGCTCGCTAGCAGCTTTCAACTCCCGAATGCGCTCGAGCGCTTGCCGCATCTCCTGTTCCTGACGCACGATTCCTACGAGGTCCTGCATCACGTCCTGCAATGAATGTTGTACGGCGTATGGGTTGTCGGATGTTTTGCTCGCGAACGGGGCCAGCGCCCATTTTTCTGCCGCCCCGAGTTCCTCCGTATTTACCGCGCCCAGCGGCTTTTGTTTTGCATAGGCTGCGGCGTACTCTCCCGCCCGCTTGCCGAACACTAATAAATCGGAGAGAGAATTTCCTCCGAGCCGATTGGCGCCGTGCAAACCTGCCGCGCATTCTCCTGCCGCAAACAGGCCGGGTATGTCTGACATCTGAGAATCGGCGTCCACTTTCACGCCTCCCATCATGTAGTGCGTCGTAGGACCCACTTCCATTGGCTCCTGTGTTATGTCAATGTCTGCTAGCTGCTTGAACTGGTGATACATGCTGGGTAACTTTTTCTTTATATATTCCGCCCCGTTTGGAATTCTTTCTTTGATCCACGCAATGTCCAGGAACACGCCGCCATGCGGACTCCCGCGCCCTTCTCGCACCTCCTGCCTGATACAGCGGGCCACATGGTCGCGGGTCAGCAGCTCAGGCGGGCGCCTTGCGTTTTTATCTCCCTGCGTGTACCGCCAGCCTTCTTCTTCGGTATCGGCGGTCTGGTTGACGTATAGCGGAGGAATATCCTTGAACATGAATCGCTCATTATTCCGATTGCGCAGCACTCCGCCCTCGCCCCGCACTCCTTCCGTGACCAGGATGCCACGCACGCTTGGTGGCCAAATCATTCCCGTGGGGTGGAACTGCACAAATTCCATGTCCATCAGCGCTGCACCGGAATGATAGGCGAGGGAATGGCCATCCCCCGTATATTCCCAACTGTTGCTGGTAATTTTGTACGCGCGCCCGATTCCTCCCGTTGCTAGCACTACCGCATTGGCGCGGAAAAGGTGAAATCGGCCACGCTCGCGATCATATCCAAACGCGCCCGCGATGCGATCGCCATCTTTCAGCAGCGTGATGACTGTGTGTTCCATGAATACATCAATGCCGAGATGGATTCCGTGGTCCTGCAGCGTGCGGATCATTTCTAATCCGGTGCGGTCTCCGACATGCGCGAGCCGGGGATACCGATGGCCCCCGAAATTGCGCTGCAGGATTCGGCCGTCGCTAGTGCGATCAAAAAGCGCGCCCCAGGCCTCAAGTTCTCGCACGCGCGCCGGAGCTTCCTTGGCATGCAGCTCCGCCATCCGCCAGTTATTCAGGTATTGACCGCCTCGCATCGTGTCGGCGAAGTGAACTCGCCAACTGTCCCGGTCGTCCACATTTCCCATCGCCGCGGCTACGCCGCCCTCGGCCATCACGGTGTGTGCTTTGCCGAGAAGAGATTTCGAAATGACCGCTACCTTTACACTCGCGGCAGAAGCCTCGATAGCAGCCCGCAGTCCGGCTCCGCCGGCGCCGATGATCAGGACATCGTGCTCATGCGTGATGTACTCCCCCACTAGGTGATCCTCCAATCGTGCCAGATCCCCATTGAGCACATCCGCACATACAAATCAGAAAATCCTACCGAGACGAGACTGCACCAGGCGAACAGCATGTGGCGCCGGTTCAGGCAACTCACGCAATCGTAAACTTGCTTGCGGGGCGGCACCCCCGCCAACCGATCGCGAAAACCGCCGACCAGGTGGCGCAAAGAGTGACATCCTAGAGTGTAGGAGCTTAACAGCACGAGATTCGTCAACAAAACCAGCGTGCCGACGCCAATTCCGAACCGGCCGTCAAACCAGAACGCCCCCCATACGTCTTTCGCCAAAATAATAAGGAAGACCAGTGCGAGGTAGAGAAAATACCGGTGAATGTTCTGCACGATCAGGGGGAATGATCGCTCGCCGAGATAAGTCTTCCGCGGCTCACCTACCGTGCACGAAGGCGGATCGGCCCAAAAAGCCTTGTAATACGCTCCGCGATAGTAGTAGCACGTGAATCGAAAACCGCCCGGTGCCCACAGAATGAGCATCGCTCCTGTCACCCAAAGAGGCATCCAGCTTGGATTTGGACCAAACCAGCCCTCATGGGCCGGGCCGAATAACATGGGCGAATAAAAGGGGGAAAGGTATGGTCCGAACCTGAAATGCTGGCCCTGCAGCGCAGCCCATGTGGAGTAAACGATAAATACAGACAAACCAAGAAACACAACCAGCGGCTGGATCCACCAATTGTCAGCGCGCTGCGTCTGTCCGAAACCTGCGCGCGACAATGGCACGTCGATCCGAGACATCGATCCTCCTCTCGCGTTCGTGCTGACCGTTACGTCCGCTGCCACGCGCTAGATTCGTTTGCGATTGAAATACGGGCGGTAGCCATGATACAGGGAAATTCATTGTGACTGTTTTCGCAAATGATTCCTTAAGTAAAGCTGGGACAGCATGAGCGGGACTCGGGACTTAACGAGAACGCACTAATTATGTCAGCACGTTCTGCAGGACATCAGCGGTGCCGTCGCGGGCATAGCCATTCCAAAGGGGACAACCTCCTTTCTTTGCGTTTCCAGCCAAACTTTCTTGAGTTCTGAACTCAATTTTTTGTTTAAACTTTAGTTGCTGGGTCCTGCTTGTCATCTCAGACCTTCCCACTTCGGTACGGACGGCCCTTCGCAATATCTCTCTGGGCGTAATTCTCACTCGCTCTTGTATCGGCGGCCACTATAGTCTTTAGAGAAAGGCCGAGGAAAACATGACGGTCGCAGAACAAATGCTTGAATGGATTGAAGAGCGTGAACTAGGCGCTACAGACCATGACCTTGCTCGGCTCAAGACACTTATTTCGTTAATTAATTGGAAATTCGGACAGCTCAGCAAAGTTGCGCCAGAATGCAAATCCAGATCGATAAATTGATGGATCGAGTACCAAGAATTAATTCACATGCTCCATGGATCGCGCACTTGGCCAAAAACATCTAGTTCCCATCCGCGTAAAGAAAAATATTAATCGAGAAAAAATGAAGACTGGGGCAAACAAGTGTCCCCAAAGTACTTCAGCCTTTCTTATGTTTGAAGGGGAAAATGAGGTTTAAGAGAAGAGTGCCGCCTAAGTTATGCGCAACACAAGGCATTGCAGCGTGCGGTTAGGCCTGTCTCGTCCCAACGTAGTTAGCGAACCCATAACCTTCGTAACTGGACTTCGCACCGTGTCAGAGTTACTAGTTGCGAATGCAGGTCATTATCATTTCGGCCGAGAATCACCGTCGGATTCTTGAACGTTCGATCATGCCTGTTCGGAATACTGGGAAATTACTAGACGACGGCAGGTTTGCTGTCAGTGTCACTGACGCCGTGTTCGATAGACTGATGGCAATCTCTGATAATGCTGACGAGGCAATCGATACGCTTTTGCGAGTAGGGTATCCCTGATTTCTATTAGTTTCGGGTGTCTCACCCAAACAATCAGTCATCCAGCAACAATCAAAGTATTACGTCATTTCTCAGGACACCGTCGCAATCCTACCTACATAAAAAGACTTTCGGACAGTCTGCTACGCTGTCTCGCACTTCACGCGCCTTTTGACACAGGCTGGAACCAGTCGATTCGCGCCTCTGCCGTGTCCCATGAGTTCTGGGTCCAAATTCGGCGTCCATTAAGTCGTCAATTTCGGCGATGAGTTTCACGAGCTCGTCGCCGTTTGGTTCCTTTGCTGCTTCTGCGCATAGTTCTCTCCAGTTACGCTCGCCCTTGTGTTTCGATTCCATGTCGCCTCCGACCTAATCTGCGTACCAAGATGAAGTAATTATCGAGCGAACTTCTTTTCACCCCAGACTAATTTGTGAATCTCGTGGGACGACATAGTGGAACTCGTAACATTTAATGAGGCAACGGTTGCAATGGACTAAAGGGGTGTGATGCCGGAGCGTTTTTTTAACTCGCTGAGCATTGCCTGGGCGGCATTTTCGTAGCTCTTGCTGGGATCGGACGGATCGGACCACGCGGCTTTATAGATTACTTCGGCGGCGTCTTTCACGTCCATCTCGAGCACGGCCTTCAAAATATCCAGGCGTTCTTCTATACGGTCATAGCAAGCCTGGCACACGGTTGCCACTTCCATCGTGCTCGGATGATGTTGTTGGCGTTTGCAGCAGGAGATTACCCTAGAACTTAATTCCGTAGAATCAGGGAGGGCCTGTGATTTGAATTCGCGGAGGCGACGTTCGCGTTGTTCTTCCACAGCGACGGGAACGGCAACGAATTCAGCGGACGAGACATACTCTTTTGCGACTATAGCGATTCTATCTGGACAATTGCAGATTGGACACGTAGTCAGATTCGCTGCGTAATAAGTGCTGCAGTGAGCACAAGGCATTCCGTAACCGGCTTTTTTCGGAGCGATTCCGGAGTCCGCCCACTGGAGCCTGAGCGCGGTCCGTTGCGACGAACTCACTATGGTTGTCTCCGTCGGTCAAACATAAGGCCTTCGAACGAATCAATGCGAATTTAGTTGCGTCGGACTTATCAGCAAGTCGCGGATCAGGCGATCTATTACTGTCACTCCCGGCTAGCTCCAGCTCGGTCTTCTTTTAAGCGCCGTGCCTTAGTCATAGCACCTTTAGGTAAGGCGTTGAGATGGTTCTGCAAAATTCCTGAGAAATAATTGTTCAGAACGGAACCCTTCTCGAAATGGAACTTGCGCTGACGTAATTCTCAAGTTAATTCCGAATTTCCATTTCGCAAGACCCCGAGATACCGTTAACTGCTTCTGGTGCTGTCCATCACTCCGCCACTCTCGGCTCGGTCGTTGGAGGCACCGCGGTCAAATAGGCTAAGAATACAAGGAGCTATGACGACACGCACATATCAAATGCTTGAGTGGATTGAAGACTGTGAACAGGCAGCTAAAGACTGCGACCTTCCTCGCCTCGGGAAACTGCTCAGTGGAATTAACGGGGCATTGGACGATGAAGGTGCACGTAGGCACAAATCAGAGATCATTGAATCCAGCCCCCCAAAGTCGAGACGCCATGACCTACACGGAATGCGATAAATTCGGGGTTGCTCGTAATAGCGGTTACGAGTGGAGGCCCTGTTTACGACAGCGATCCGTCGATTAGCCTCGGCGCGGTCGTCGCGAAGTGTCGGTTCGTTTCAGTGCGGCAGAGGATCACGTTCAGCCAAGCGTAACAGGACTTGACCCCCGGCATTCTCATCGAACAGCGTGTGTATGAAGTGGTAGGTTCGATCGACCACATCGATCATGAGGCGCTTCATTTCGTCGTCGTTCAGACGCGACACTTTCGGCCACGGAACGACACCGTAAGGACTGCTGACGGTGACATCCGCGCAGTCCCCGGACGCCGAAGACGGAGATGTGCCGGCGTGGAGATCCTCCAGCATCGAATTCCGAAAGCATTGGAGAACCATGTATTTTGCAAGTCGCCGCTGAAGAGCAGGGTCTGTAATGAATGCGCGGACTTCGTCGTGGTCGTTCATACGGGCCTCGTGCCTCATAGCCTTTCGATTGAAAGCCGCCATCCGCAGTCGGGCCTATCAAACCGCGCGGATGGCGGTTTCACCCCCTCAAACGCAAGGGCGTTCAGGATAGTTTGTGCTTCGCCAGCTTTACTTATGCACATTCAAGCGCCCTGAAGCTGGCGTGGGGATAGTTGATGTAACCAAGCCATTCCCACCAATTGAGAGTTGTTGGTATCAAAGTAAACCGTGTCGCACTTGTGTCGGAAACCACTTGCCGCGAGTAGCGGGACGACCCTGCGTTCGGCGTGTGATTTTGCTGACCGGGATCTACGTCTGCGAGTCGATGGGCTGGACCAAAACCCAAGTAAGCTTTTCGCGGGCATTGTAAAGCAAAGTGACGGTCACATCACGGGGATTCCGCTTGAACGCGAAGTGGTAGCGGAAAGTGCAGTGCAGCTCGCCGGCTGCGACCCCCTCACGGAAACGTCCGTAGAATTCCTGCATGTCAGTACAGGGCGCGATCTGCTTA
>Ga0182015_10000812_pt1 | contig 43395 bp, 36 predicted proteins | sample 712P3MmetaG_FD_120478 | JGI IMG/M metagenome (GOLD analysis project Ga0182015, IMG submission 120478) | Permafrost microbial communities from Stordalen Mire, Sweden - 712P3M metaG | ecosystem: Environmental > Terrestrial > Soil > Wetlands > Permafrost | place: Sweden: Stordalen | collected...
CAAATGGGGAGCGGACGCGATCTTCAATCTGAAGGACGACAAGCTTTCGCTGGCCAGCTACTACAAGATGCCGGCCGCCCAGACAGAGACGGAAAACTGCGTGGCGCATAACGGATCGCTTGTCCCGGTCCCTGGACGTGACATCGAAGTGCAGGCCTGGTATCAAGGCGGCATATCGGTGATGGACTTCACCGACGCGGCGCATCCGTTCGAGATTGGCTACTTCGACCGCGGCCCGATCGACCCCAAAACCCTGGTATTGGGCGGAGACTGGTCTGCCTATTGGTACAACGGCTATGTCTATGGGTCGGAGATCGCCCGCGGGCTCGACGTGTTCAAGTTGACGCCGAGCAAATTCCTGACGCAAAACGAGATCGATGCGGCGAACCTCGTACACTTCAGCGAACTCAACGTACAAAACCAGTCCCAGGTTACCTGGCCCTCTCAACTGATCGTTGCCCGAGCCTACCTGGATCAGCTGGGGCGCTCGCAGGCTCTGCCTGCAAAGCGGATCGCTGCTCTAAACAAGGCGGTGGCCCGTGCGCAAACCTCCCACCTCGGCCAGAAAGACGTAGCAAAACTTCATGAGATGGCGGCATCGGTGGAGACAGAAGCGTCCGCTGCCACGAGCACTACGGACGCCAAACGGCTGCACGCGCTGGCTGCGATCCTGCAGAGTCCAACGGCCTGATGCTGCATCCAATAAGCAGATATTTCAGTAAGTAGAGGTCATCGTGCCAGTCATCCGAACCTGTTCTCATTGCAACCAAAAAAACCGTGTACCCGCCGACCATCTAGCCAGCACGGGGCGGTGCGGCGCGTGCAAGAGCACGCTTGCGCCGATCGCAGAACCGCTGGCAGCCGACCCGGCTCTGTTCGACGAGATCATGGCCAAGGCTACGGTACCTGTCCTGGTGGACTTCTGGGCGTCCTGGTGCGGACCTTGCCGCTCGGCTGCGCCGGAGGTCGCGCGCACCGCAATGGATATGGCCGGGAAAGCGCTGGTGCTTAAGGTTGACACAGAAGCGCATCCCGCACTCGCGGCGCGATTCGATGTGCGCGGGATCCCGAACTTCGTCGTTCTTTCAGGAGGACGGCAGGTGTTTCAACAAGCGGGCCTGGTAGGTCATGAACAGATGGAGCAATGGCTCCGATCCGCGGCCGCGTAGACCGGGTCTCAAGAAGAGTGGAAACTCCGCACCGCGGGGCACAGCTCACGATGGTTCAGATTACCCTTAAGGGATGAGCAACCTTTCTCCCTCTGATTACGCTGATCTGCAGGCGGCAGTCGCAAAGCTCGAGACCCAGAGTTTCGCCATGAAGCTCGCATCGAAGGCCGACGTGCCGATCGAAGCGTTGCTTCATAGACTTCCGGCCCCCGCACAGTCGGTCATCCATGCGGCCGCGGATAAAGCGCTTGAGCAGTGTTTGCGTGTCGCGCTCAAGGCGCACAGGGGGCAGCCGTCCGCGGCGATTTACAAGCGGTCGCATACGGCGGCGGCTGCGATCACCGGTGCCGTGGGCGGCTTTTTTGGACTGCCAGGTCTGCTCGTCGAGCTTCCGGTCACGACTACGGTGATGCTGCACTCCATTGTTGAAATTGCGCGCAGTCAGGGTGAGGACCTTTCCAGCCCGGAGGCTTCGTTGGCTTGCCTTGAGGTTTTTGCGCTTGGCCCGCAAAACAGTCATCGACGCACCAAGGAGAGCGCATACTACGCGACACGGACGGCGTTGGCGCAGGTCACGCGGGAAGCGGTGTCCTACGTCACTCAAAAAGGAATGGCGAAGGAAAGCGCGCCCGCCCTGATTTCATTCATAGGCAAGATTGCTGCGAGATTTGGGATTGAAGTCAGCGAGAAGGTGGCCGCACAGTTGGTACCGATCGCGGGCGCAGTCGGGGGCGTCACTTTGAACGTGCTGTTTAGTCGGTACTTTCAAACCCTCGCAGAAGGGCACTTCACCGTTCGCCGCCTGGAGCGCAAATATGGCAGCGACGCGGTTCGCCAGGACTACGAACTTGCACGTTCTCTCCCTGGCAAGGTAACTGCCTGAAGCCTGGCTGCCTTCCCGCCCAAGGGGCGGTTGACGTTGGCACGCGGTGGAAAACCAAAGACAGGTTAACCACCGCTCCCACAGGCATTGGAAAACCGGTTTAGCGGTGATTCCGATTGGCGTCGGTCGCTGCCATACGAAGCTGCTCGTTCACCTGATCCAACAACTCCTTGGCTTTCGCCGCGTGTCCATCCATATCGAATTCGTTTGCCACCTGGGCTGCGGTAACTTTCTCAAAAGCCTGCTGCGACAGTCGCTGTGCGGCAGCCAGATTCGGATGTTTGTGAGCTGAGATGTTATCGACGGGAAGTTGGGCGATCGCAAAACCACCAGCAAACGTTACTGCGCTGAGCACGCCGCCTAGGATGAAATTCTTTCTGGTCATGACAAGCTCCTGGGAGAGTAAGTGTAGGCTGTGACTGGTCTGCCTGGATGGGCTGCAGCCAGAGGACAGCACTGAGAACCATAGCTGCAACCACCGGACAGGCATAATTACCAGAAAGTGGGAGTACCCGATGAATACCAAGGTCCGCGGCGGTGTAATTTGCTTGAGTAGGGGCACACGCGGAGCGGCGGGGTTCGCCGGAGCGAAAAAAAGGCCGGGGCATTCGCCCCGGCCTTTTTTTAAGCTATTGGTCAGGCGCTGAAGAGCAGGATACCGGTGGACTTGTCTTCACCCACTTCGCTTACCGGCCGGTAGAAGAGCTGGTTGTTTTCCAGGTAGACCTCGAGGAAGGCGGGCCGTTGCGAAATGCCACCGGCGATCAATGCCTCCGACAGCGGATCTTCGACATAGCGCTGCAGCGCGCGACGCAGTGGACGCGCCCCGTACGTGCGGTCGACGAGTGTCTTATCGAGAATCCACTTCTTGGCATCTTCGGTCACCGACAGCGTGATCGCCTTCTGAATCAGATTGGCGTTCAACTGCTGTACCAGCAACTCTAGAATCTGGATCAGATCCGCATCCGAAAGCGACAGGAAGATGATGACTTCATCCAGCCGGTTCAGGAACTCCGGATTGAAGGTCCGCTTTACCTCGTTCTTAACCAGTTCCTCCATCTTTTCCATCAGCAGGTCTTCTCTGTCTGACTGGAAGCCAAGCCCCTGCTTACGCTGCAGGTGCCGTGCGCCGATGTTCGAGGTCATGATGATGATCGAGTTCTTGAAGTCGACCGTGTTGCCCAGACCGTCCGTGAGCTGACCATCTTCGAAGACCTGCAACAGGATGTTGAACACATCCGGATGCGCCTTCTCGATTTCGTCCAGCAGCACAACCGAGTAAGGCGAGCGCTTGACCCGTTCGGTAAGCTGACCGCCTTCCTCGTAGCCCACATAGCCCGGAGGCGAGCCGATGAGCTTCGAGACCGAGTGCTTCTCCATGAACTCCGACATATCAAAGCGGATCAGAGCCTTCTCACTGCCAAAGAGGAATTGGGCCAGGGTGCGCGCCATCTCCGTCTTGCCCACGCCGGTCGGTCCGAGGAACAGGAACGAGCCGATGGGGCGATTGGGCGATTTGAGACCGGCACGAGAGCGGCGAATCGCGCGGGAGAGGGCGGAGATCGCCTTATCCTGCGAGATCACGCGCTTGTGCAGCTCTTCTTCCACGCGGAGCAGCTTCTGCGTCTCTTCTTCCTTGATGGAAGTGATCGGTACCCCGGTCCAGCGGCTGACCACATCCTCAATATCCTCACGGCCTACGATGCCGGCAGTCGAGTCGTCGAGGTGATATTTGTCGCGCAGGGCGCGCAGGTTTTCGCGCTCTTTGCGCTCTTCATCCGAGTAGAAGCGCGCTTTCTCAAATTCATGATTGGCAATCGCGTTTTCCATGCGATGGACGATGAACTTTATGCGCTTCTGCACCTCGGTGATCTCTTCCGGCAAGGAGGTTTGGCGCAGCTTCACGCGGGCGCCTGCCTCATCGATGAGATCGATTGCCTTGTCAGGCAGAAACCGATCGGGGATGTAGCGGTTGGAATGCGAGACCGCAAAATGAATGGAATCGTCGGTGTAGCTGACCGCGTGGAACTTCTCGTACCGATCCTTGATGCCCATGATGATCTTGATGGCATCTTCTTCGTTGGGAGGGGGCACCTTGACCGCCTGGAAACGCCGTTCCAGGGACCTGTCTTTCTCAATCGATTTGCGATATTCAGACGGTGTGGTGGCGCCAATGCACTGGATTTCGCCGCGAGAAAGAGCTGGCTTGAGGATGTTGGCAGCGTCCAGCGAACCCTCCGCAGACCCTGCGCCGACCAGGGTGTGCAGCTCGTCGATAAAGATGATCGAGTTCTGGTTCTCCATCAATTCCTTCATGATGGTTTTGAGCCGCTCCTCAAACTGGCCGCGGTACTTGGTACCCGCGACGATGAGCGAAAGATCCAAAGCCAGCACCCGCTTATCGGCCAGGAAGCTGGGCACTTCGCCGTCGGATATGCGCTGCGCAAGCCCTTCGACAATGGCCGTCTTGCCCACGCCAGGCTCGCCGATCAACACCGGGTTGTTCTTGGTGCGGCGGCACAGAATCTGCACCACACGCTCCAGTTCCTGGTCTCGCCCCACCAGCGGGTCGAGCTGGTTATCCATCGCCGCCTGGGTCAGATCGCGGGAAAACTCCACCAGCAAGCTGGATTCACGATTGCGTTGTGAAGGGGGTGCCTTCTCTTGTGTGGCCCGAGCCAGTTCTTCGCGGATCGCGAGCAGGCGAAGCCCCCGCTCGTGCAGTATCTCCGCAGCAAAGCATTTCTCTTCCCGCAAGAGCCCCAGCAGAAGATGTTCGGTGCCGATATGTTTGTGCGATAACCGCTCTGCCTCTTCCGCCGCATAGGCCAACACACGCTTGCATTCGTTCGACAGGGGCAAGTCGACGGAAGTAGAAACCTTTTCCCGAATCGTAGTATGGCCTTCAATTTGTTTGCGGATGGATTCAACCGAAGCATGGGAGCGGAGAAAGCGATTGGTTAGCGCTTTGTCCTCTCGCAGAAGACCAAGCAACAAGTGCTCGGTCTCAATATAAGGGGAGCCAAACTGGCTGGCCTCATAGCGTGCGAAGAAGATTACGCGCCGCGCCTTTTCTGTATACCGTTCGAACATGTTCCCCCTTGAAAAGCTTGCCCCCGTGCGCCCTTTCGACCCTTTCCAGGTAGTCAGGCGCCAACGGCAGGCTTTCGTCCTGTTCCATCTTCCCGGAGCCATTGGCGCCGGGAAAACCACTCGGCTGGGCGCGGATATAAGCTCTTTGTCAATCTTATATCGGTTCAGCCATTCCAACGAGTCACCCGTTTGGGGTAATCCGTTGTCATATCGCATCTTGCGTGGTTACAAAGTTGGTGGTCACGCCTCCACTCAAACCTCCAGTGGAGACAACTCGTCGAGCCTTCCATGGGCTAGCCGCAACACCCGTTCACAACGCCTCGCGAGAAGCAGATTGTGAGTAACCAGGATTGAGGTAAGACCAAAGCTTGCATGCAGGCGCTCGAGCAGGGCGAACAGGGCATCCGCAGTCTGGTTGTCCAGATCTCCTGTAGGCTCATCCGCCAGCAAAAGTTTGGGCCGGGTGATCAGCGCCCGGGCAATCGAGACCCGCTGCTGCTCCCCGCCGGAAAGCTCGCCCGCGCGATGCGTCGACCGGTCCTCCAGTCCAACCTCGCCCAGCCAATGAACGGCTTCCAGCATTGCCTCTTTTTTTGACTTACCACGCGCCAGAAGGGGGAGCGCGACGTTTTCAGCGGCTGTAAATTCCGGCAGCAGATAGTGGAACTGCCAGACGTAGCCGACCTCGCGATTGCGAAAATCCGCTGCCTCGTTGGGGGACAAGGATCGCAGGAGTGTTTGGCCAAAGTATACGTCGCCGCCGGAGGACGTATCAAGCGCCCCAAGGATGTGCAGGAGCGTACTCTTGCCGGCACCCGACTGGCCCACAATGGCCAGCATCTGCTGCTGCCGCACCTGAAAATTGATGCTCTCAAAAAGAATCAGCCGGCCGCGCCCGGTGGCATATTCCTTGCGCAAATCCCGGACGCCCACCAGCACAGGCCGGTCGCTCCCCTCGTGGCGCTGCGCGGCCGCGCGCTGCCCTGGGCGGCCTGCAGTGGTTTCGTCTGCGGCGGCGCCCAGTTCCATCATCTGCCCCCAGGGTTCGTGTTCATTTTGACCTACTGTTCATGTATCACTAATTGGCCCCTTGACGGAAGAGCCTTTGTGGATGGGTTACTTCAAACTACATCAGACCCTCAGTCTGTTTTGGTCAGAACGGCACACTCTTTTGATGCGGCGCGCGATGTCCTCGATTCCGCCGGCCTCGGCTGCCCTGAGGACGGGACGCTGAGTTTAGGTTCTGTATCAGGGCACGGCTTTACAGGCCGCGGCAAAACTCGCTTTCTGAAGGGTACGGCCTTTAGCCCGTACATCTAGCTAGACAATCAAACGGCCTTTAGAGCGTGTGTGAGAACTAAATTTTGGGAATTCTCCCTTCCACGAACTCGGGTGCCCCATATCTCGCGTTCTTTGCTAGATGTGGGAAATTCACAGACCTTGAACGTTTGTGAATTAGGGATCCATGGAAATTTCCAAGAGCTAGCGGCAAACAGCCGTGGAATTTCCCACATCTCGCAAAGAACGCGAGATATGGGGCACCCGAGTTCGTGGAAGGGAGAATTCCCAAGATCTAGTTCTCACACACGGTCTTTAGGCCCCTCCCGCCGGGTGGCCCATTCAAGCCGTATTTTGGCTTGAGTGGGAAACACCTCGGCCTTTGGGCCTAAGGCCTTTGCGCGGATCCCAGGCTGGTATCCCCTTCAAGCCCAACAAGGCTTGCATGGGCCACCGATCGATTGCCGGTAGGGCTACTCGGCATCCCGAGGACCAGCGTCATTCGTAGCGGAGGGCCTCGGCAGGCAGGATCCTGGCGGCGGATCGGGAGGGATAAAGAGTGGCCAGTAACGAGACCAGCAGCGAGACGCCGGCGACAATCAGCCCATCTGTCCATCGCGCTGCGAAGGGGAGGTAGTCGATCGAATACACCTGGGCAGAGAGCGGAAAACGGTAATGGCCGCCAAGCCAGGATAGCCCGTAGCCGGCGATCAGGCCCAACAGGGTGCCGGTCAATCCGATGAGTAGGCCCTGGAGCAGAAAGATCATCCGTACCTGGCCCGGTCTTACTCCAAATGACATCATGACCGCGATGTCTCGCGTCTTCTCCATGACCATCATGGTCAGGGCCGTGAGGATGTTGAGCGCGGCGATACAGACGATCAGCCCGATCACGATGAAGGTAACGATTTGTTCCAATTTGAGCGCGTGAAAGAGCTCGCGGTTCTGCTCCATCCAATTCGTAGTCAGGAACCCGGGGCCGGCCGCCTGCTCGATGGATCGTCCGATCTGGTCGGCATGGTCAAGGTCATCCACTTTGAACGAGATAATGGACACCACGTCCGGCTCTCCAAAGAGGCGCTGTGCATCGGCCAGGCTGGTAAAAGCCATGCTTAAGTCGTACTGGTAGAAGCCGGAATGGAAGATGCCGACCACTTGAAAGTATTGATACTTGGGAATCAGCCCGAGTGGAGTTAGCTCGCCCTGTGGACTGGTGACCAGGACGGAACTACCCACCTTGGCATCGATTTCGTCCGCAAGATCGTGCCCGATCACAATCGGCGGGAGGGCATGATCCTGACCACTCGGGGCATTCTGTGCTTCCAGTGGGGCAGCGCTGCCCAAGGTTACGCTGGAAAGCAGGTCGCTGACCCGCCGTTCCTGGGCCGGGATGACGCCCTCGATCAGCAGGCCGTCGGAGCGGGCGCCGTTGGAGATAAGTACCTTTTCGTAAAGTCCCGGTGAAGCTGCCTTCACGTGGGGGAGCTTTTCCAGCCTTGCCGTGAGCGGGCGCCAGCCGCGGATACCGTCGTTGGCCACACGCATCAACTGCACATGCGCGGTCGAACCCAGCAGCCTTTGCTGCAGATCGCGCTGCATGCCGTTGGTGATGGCCAGGGCAATGATCAACGACGCAACACCCGCCGCCACACCGGCAATCGAGATGATGGTGATGACGCCTACTACAGCCTGGCGGCGCTTGGCCCGGAGATACCGCACGGCGACAAAAAACTCTAGGCGCATCGGGTTAGCGAACTACAGTCTTCACTGCACTCACGTTTTCATAACGGTCATACACACGCACGGTAAGAACATGCTCCTGCGGGTCGGTAGGAGGCACCTGGACGCCCGAAGGTTCTTCTGATAGAGGGCGCGCGATCGCAGCGATCGGGACGGTGAAATCGTAGTGCTCAGTCAATGAATCAGAGAGCTTGCCTACCGGCTCCAGATACTGCCACACACCGGCGTCGAGGGAGTACTCCGCATGGGCAATGGGCGAGGTGGCATCGGTGGCCACCAAGGCCGCATGCAATACACCACCCTGGAGACTCCCCTGGAGCCCGGTGAGTACGGGAGGTGTGGTGTCGATGATGAAATGGTCGCTCTCCCGCTCAGCCGACAAGGCGTCGCCCAACGGATGCGCCGGAGCATCGCTGGCAACCACCCGCATGCGGTAACCGCCGTCGGGAATTCTGATCGCATCGAAAGAATAGAAGCGATCGGTTAACCGGGACTTGAGCAGGCGCCAGTTCTTTTCTCCATCGCCCCGGACATACACATCGAAGATAAGTTCATCGCCATTGTCGTCATGCGCGGACCAGCGCACAGTCACCGCGCTGCGGTCTTTCACGGCAGAGAGAGGTGCGGTGGATGGATCCTGGGTATAACTCAATCCTGACTGCGCTGAGGGAAGGTTGATCGTGATCTGTTGCGGTTGGCCGGCCTGCGGCGCCGACTGGGTCGCCCGGGCACCGGGCTCGACTGCAATCTCATCCACCACCGGAGCGATGTTTACCGGCAGGTAATTGATGCCCACCGAACCGACCCGCGCGCCCGGCTCGAGTACCGCCTTCCATTGAATAAAACGGGCGGCGGGTACGTCGGCGTCGCCGGTGTTCGGGGTCACTTTTTTCCAGTCGCTCCAGTTCCGCTCCGGATTCTCGACGTTGCCGGAGCGGGCGAAGATCTCGAAAGCGCCAGCCGAGCCCTCGTCTCTGGCGTTGACTTCTACGCGGCCAAATCGCGAAAAGACGCCTGAATCAAATACATCGCTGAGGTAGGTTCCGTGGGCGGCCGGCTGATTGGCGAGCTTGTAGAGCCGTCCCGTGTTGCTGCTGGCGACGTAAACTCCGTCCGGCGCGGGTGCAAAGGCGGTCGCCTGTCCGGTGGTCGCGTGGGCTACATCGACCCAGGACCCATCTTCGTGGATGCGATAGATCCTGCCCCGGTTCCCGGTGGCTGCCAGAAGGCCCTGCGGCGTTGCGCGCAGTGCGTACACGACGTCGTCGCGGGTCGTCCAGAGTTTGCGCGGAGCCCCCTGGGTGCTGAGCTCATCTACTTCGGAGCCATCGGGAATGAGCCCGTTGTTGCTGGAGGCTTGTACAGAACCCGGAGTGACGATGGTGATCGTAGCGGTGGTTACAGCCACTCCCTGCACCGGGAGCGGAGGCAGACTGCTCTTCGTTTTCTCACCCACGGCGGCCACGTATAACTTGCCATCCGTGGACTCGGCAAGGGCGGTTACTTCGCGCTTGGGGGAGTCGTAGATCACCAGGCCCTTGCGATCTTTGCCGATGCGATAGACCAGGCCCCCACCATCACTGCCGGCAATCAGATTGCCGTTGGGCTCGAAAAGCAGACAGCGAATATGCTGCTCGTCGCTCGCGAAAAAGATTTCTGCATGCGGTTTGTCGCTGGAGACATCGACCTTGTAAATCGCGGCCGGACCACCGGTCGCGATGTACAGCGCGCCCTGTGCATCGAAGGCCAGGTCCCAGATGTATCGGGCCTGATCGGCCGGTTTGCCCGCATTGCGCTCGGTCGAAGCGTCGAAGACCACGGCAGCGGTGCTCTCGTCGAGGCCAGTCTGGCCTGGCTTGATGCGGTAAACCTTGCCTCCCGGTACGGTCGCGGCGTAAACCGAGCCGTCAGGGCCAACGCATACCGTTTGTACGGTGAGCTCTTTGGTCGAAAAGAGCTTGGTGGAAGCGCCTGCGGGAGTGACTTTGAGAACAGTCGCCGGCGCGCCGGTGGCGACGTAAGCGTTTCCCTGGCTATCCGATGCCACGGCCCAGATATAGGTGGATGGCGTGAGCAGCAGGGAACGCAACGCCGGGCCAGCTTCCAGGTAGCCGCGGTTGGCGATGGAGGTGTCTTCCGGCTGACCTTTCTCGAACTCTTCGTAGCGCGATTGAACCCAGAGGCGAGTTCCCTGGGCCAGGAGAAGGTGTGGATAAACCACGAGAGCCAATAGACTTGCTGTTACGACACGAGGCATCATGCTGAACCGAGTCTACTATTCAGCTGAGACTCTGTGCTGACCGTGGCTGGGACAGGCCGGCATTGCCAGGGGCTAAAAGGCCCGCGTGGGAACAAGAGTTTAGGAATTTTCCCTTCCACGAACTCGGGTTACTGAGAAGAAACCAACCGTGACCGTGGTGCCGCAAAAGCCGCAAACGACGAGGGCTTTTAGAGTGTGCGTGAGAACAGGAAAACCGTGCGATTCGTGGCGCTGGCATTGCCAGGGCTAAAAGGCCTGCGTGGAAACAAGCGTTCAGGAACTCTTCTTCTCACGCTCGAGCAACAACCGCCGGGTGGCCCATTCAAGCCGTATTTTGGCTTGAGTGGGAAAACACGAAGTTCGACTGATGGGCACCGCATCGCTTTTCTCTGCCGTCACAACGAAAATCCCTCATAGCGGTTAGTTGGCCAGCACAGCGCGATAGCGTACGCGGTTCTTCTTCACCTTGGTCACTGCGTCGTTGGCTTTGGACATCGCGAAGCGCTCGGTGATGGCCTGTACTTTGTGGCGCTCAGCCACGCGCAGCATTTCACGAATCATACGTGGGCTTCCGTTCGGGCTGCCGGTCACCACCTTGTGGCCGGCGACCAACGGAAAGACCGGTAACCCCAGCACGCCAGGCGGTACACCCACGAAACAAAGCGTGCCATGCGGACGCAGCGCCGCGATGTATGCGTTCCAGTCCTGGTCCGCTTCGATGGTGGACAAGATGAAGTCGAAATGGCCGGCGAGTTTCTTGAGCGTCTTGGTTTCCCGGGTATTGACGAAGTTGTCAGCGCCCAGCGACCGGGCGTCGGGCTCCTTGGCCGGTGAGGTGGAGAAGGCTGTCACCTCGGCCCCGAAGGCATGAGCAAACTGGACCGCCATGTGCCCCAGGCCACCGACGCCGACAATGCCGACCCGGGAGGCCGGGTTGATGCCAGAGCTGCGGATCGGGTTATAAACGGTGATTCCGCCGCAAAGCAATGGAGCAGCCCGCTCGCTCTCGAGCCCATCGGGAATGGGAAACACGAAACGAGCGTTGACCCGAACCCGATCGGCGTACCCACCGTTGCGGTTGACGCAGGTACCCTGGCTATCAGGGCACAAATTCTCCGCGCCCTGCAGGCACCACTCGCAGTGTCCGCAAGAGTTAGCCTGCCAGCCGACACCCACGCGGTCGCCACTATTCAGACCCAGCACTGCGGTCCCGGTCCCCACGACTTTGCCGACAATCTCATGCCCGGGAATCAGAGGATATTGGCTGATGCCCCAGTCGTTGTCGATCATGTGGATATCGCTGCGGCAGATGCCGCAGTGAGAGATGGCGATTTCCACCTCGTTTTGCTTCAGGTCCCCAGGATCGTACTTGTACGGCAAAAGTTCGGCGCCCGCGGCGTGCGTGGCGAATCCTTGAAAGAGCGGCATTGAGCATTGCCCTTGGCAGTGGAATTAAGAACACGATTTTCCAGGGGATCGATGTACACGGGCCCGCGTAAGAGTGGTTTCACAGTAGATTTACTTTGAAGCGAAAGCCGTCGTCGTGGTTCTGCCAAAGAAAATCACTCCTCGTGGTCTTCCTGACGCCACATTCACTGTGAAACCGCTCCAGTCTACCTCATTCGATTTCGAGCGATACTACCTGCATTCCACTGAGCATCGCGTCGACGGGAATCGAAGTTACCGGAACCACCGATTCGCCGTTGAGCGCGATGCCGCGATTGGTTCGCAGCGGTTCCAGCACGTTGGCCATGGAGATGGGAATAGAGGCCAGGGTTCGCCCGTCAACCACCGCCTGCGCGTTCGGCAGTAGGAGCGAAACGTAGAGCTGATCATCTTCGTGGGCAGAGTTCATCTCGTGAATCACGCTACTCAACTCCAGCGGCGCCTGGCTTGCGGCCGATGCACTGGTCAGCCGATCGAGTGTGGCGCCATCGCTTAGCAGGATGCGCAACGGGCCGGGATTCAAGGTCAGCGGAATCGGGATGGCGATGCGGAGGTTTTTAGGGTCTCCGCGGAACGGCCGCAATGTCGCTTCCACCATCACGGTATCGCCCGGATGAGCGGCCGGCTGCGTCGCCTGCGCCCGCTCCAACTGGATGCTGCGCCGCCCGGGCAGCGAATCGACGTCAATGTCGATGCGCTCAATGTTGCGCACGCGCGCGGAATTTCCGTAGACCGCCTCAAAACGCTGCCCCAGGGTAAGCGCTGCCCGCAATGCGGACGGCAACTGCTCTGTTGGCGCGATGAGCGATTTGAGATGAAGCACAGGATATCCATCGATCGCGACCGTACCCCGCAACTCATATGTGAGTTCCACGCTGTAGCTGTTGGTCTCGAGCAGAGACTCATACAGCGAAACCATCAGTGCTCCCGGAGTGACGTCGGGGTTGTCGATCACTTCCACATGAAGCGTGTGATCCCGCGGGCCGTCGTGGGTATGAATTGTGACCGGGATCATGTGGGCTGACTCGCCCAATACACCGCGAATGGCCGCTGAGCGATCCTCGGTAAAGGCGCCGATGGTCTGCGTGGTGTTAACAATTTTGAAGGCGTTAAGCGGGGAGGCGAGGGTAGCCACGACGTCGGCCTTGGTCATAGGCATGGAAACGCTGCCGTAGCGGGTAATCGGGTGTCCGCATGCCAGCACTTGCTGTGGATCGACGTAGGTCACGGTACAGGTGGCCGCGATCTCCAGGTCCCCTCGTACCATCAAGGCGCTTACGGCTGATCCAGGAACCAGCGAAGGGGCAGCCAGGGCGGAGGTCAGCTCAGGATGGGCGCTGTCGGAAGAGCTGCCGCCGAGCCCGGCAACCGGCATCAGGCCGGTGGCCGACACGTGTTCCTGAAAGAACCGGACGGCCTCAGGACTGAAGCCGGAAAGAACGAGCGGGGTCTCGATGGGATGAATGTCAGTAGCATCCGATGTGGCGGAGACCAGGTTCCGCTCCGGCAACTGATTCCAGCTAATTTCACTCTTTGTCGCCGACGCCGCAGTATTCTGGCGGAGGTCCTCCTTGCCGTTGACTGCCAGCATCTCGGCAATGGGGGTAATACCGGCGATAGGTTCTTTGCTGAATTGCCCAATTCGGTACGACAACGCGCCCAGCAATTTGCCGTCAATGTAGACGGGGCTGCCGCTCATGCCTGCGACCACACCGGTGTACTCTGGTTTGGAGCCCTTGAGCCGGGCCAGGATCATGTCCTGACCAGGACCAAGTACATTGTTGAGGACGCCGAGAATTTCCACGTCCATAGCTTCCGGTTGGGTGCCTTCAAAGACCGTGTAGGCCACACCATGGAGGCCGCGATGCACCTCGGACAAGGGAAAGACTCCGGCCGTGGCGGAAGGTGGCGGCGTAGCCGGGCTAACCTGGGCAACCAGGCCACCCGCAACCACAAAAACTGCGGTAAGGACGGAAAAACGGGTTGATGTAGTTGTGCCTGGCACGTCTACAGATTAGACGTTCCAACCGTCCGAGCATAGGCCCTGTGCGACGGAGTTTTTGGAATTCGTAGTCAACGAGGTATTCGATGAAGTTCGATTGTTCCCGTATTCTCCCCGGTCTCCGCCGCCGACCGAGTCTATCGATTGCATCCCTGACAGTATTGCTGGTGGCTGGAACCTGGGTTTGGACCCGGCCTGCAGGCGGCCAACAGCCGTCTACAACGACGCCGGCGCAAACTACCCAGCAGCCGCAGCAACCGGACCAGTCGACGCCTGATTCGGGTGGCCCTGGCGGCGACAATGGTGCGATCGCTATCCCCAAGAAGGCAGAAAAGCCGGACGTGCCCCCACCGCCCCCTGAGCCGAAGGTGAAAAACCCCGCCGGCCTGACCAACTTCTCGCTGCGCGTGGATGTGCCCGAAGTGACCCTCGATGTGGGTGTCATCCTGCAGAAAACACACGAGTTCGTGCCTAATCTCCAGGAAGCGAATTTTCGCGTCTATGAAGACGGCATACCGCAGAAACTGGTCAACTTTCGACGCACCAAGGCGCCCATCACCGCGGTTCTGCTGTGCGAGTTTGCGTCGACCAACTACTACTTTGTGCACGACATGCGGGAAGCCGCGTATGCCTTCGCCCAGCAATTGCAGCCCGACGACTACATCGCGGTCGTGACCTACGACCTGAAAACCCAGATCCTCACCGACTTTACCCAGGACAAGCGCCAAGTCTACGAATCGTTGAATGCGTTGACGATCCCCGGCTTCCGGGAGACAGACATGTTCGACGCGATCTATTCGACCCTCGACCGGCTTAGCCGGATCGAAGGCCGCAAATATGTGGTGCTGATTGCTTCAGGAATCGACACTTTCAGCAAGACCAACCTGGATAAGGTGTTGGCGAAGATCAAAGCGACACCCAACGTCACCATCTTCAGCGTCGGAACAGGTCAGGCCGCCAGAATCACCGGCAACGCCCGTGGGGGTGGTATGTTCGGCCCCAAGGAGATTGATTACCTTCAGGCCGACAACCAGATGTCTACGTTCGCGCGCATGACTGGCGGGATGTCGTTCTTTCCGCGCTTCCAGGGTGAGATGCCGGATATCTTCCATTCCATTAACGATTCGATCCGTAATCAGTACGTCCTGACATACACCCCGACGAATGCCAAGCAGGACGGTTCTTACCGGAAGATTCGGGTGGAATTGGTGGATAACGAAGGCCAGCCGTTAAAGATGCAGGATGAGAAGCACCATCCCATGAAGTATGACGTGATTTCGCGCGATGGCTATAAGGCCAAGCAGCAGGTGGATTAGGGGAACGGTACCTCCCAAGACGCGGCATACCAAACCTTCGTACAATCAGGGAAAATACTTTCTAGATCCCAGCTTTTCCCGGATATCCGTTGGTCACAGCGACACTAGCTCCGCAGCCAAAACCCGTTGCTAAACGGTTACACCTCTCTTCGGTGGAAGGTTGGCACCCCAAGCACAATCCGTGGTTGATCGCGCTTACGGTGACGCTCGCGACCTTCATGGAAGTGCTGGATACATCGATCGCCAACGTCGCCCTGCCGCATATGGCGGGGACCCTGGGGGCCAGCCAGGACGAAGCTACGTGGGTGCTGACCAGCTACCTGGTTTCAAGCGCCATCGTTCTCCCCATATCCGGGTGGCTTTCCACCCGTTACGGTCGCAAGCGTTTTTATATGACTTGCGTGGTGCTTTTCACGGCCTGTTCTCTGCTGTGTGGCCTGGCGCCCACCTTGCCTTTTCTGATCCTGGCCCGCATTCTGCAGGGCATCGGGGGCGGGGGGCTGGCGCCCAGTGAGCAAGCCATCCTGGCGGATACCTTTCCGGTGGAAAAGAGAGGACAGGCCTTTGCCCTTTACGGTATGGCAGTCGTGGCCGCGCCTGCCATCGGACCCACCCTGGGGGGCTGGATCACCGACAACTTCAACTGGCACTGGATCTTCTTCATCAACCTTCCCATCGGCCTGATCTCCCTGTTTCTCAGCAACCGGATGGTGGAAGACCCACCTTACCTGGTGCAGCACCGGGCCAATGCCAACCCCATCGACAAAGTCGGCCTCGGCCTGGTGGCGATCGGCGTCGGCTGCCTGGAATTTGTTCTCGATAAAGGGCAGGAGAAAGACTGGTTCGGCGACCGTACGATCACTTTTACGTTCCTGCTGTCCATGGCCGCGCTGGCATTCTTTGTGTGGTGGGAGTGGCGGCACCCCGACCCGATTGTCGACCTGAAGCTTTTGAAGAATCGCAATTTCGGCACTGCTGTAGGCTTCCAATACATCCTGGGCATGGTGCTCTTCAGCACCACGGTGCTGATCCCGCAATTTCTTCAGGGACTGATGGGCTACACCGCGGAACGTGCCGGCATGGCTCTTTCCGCGGGAGCGCTGGTGCTGATGGTGATGATGCCCGTGGCCGGGCGCCTGGTGTCCATCATGGATGCGCGCCTGATGGTATCGATCGGCTTTCTGGCGACCTCGTTGGCTCTTTACAACATGACCCGGCTCGATTTGAACGTAAGCTTTGGCAGCATCGTGCTTTGGCGCGTGTTCCAGGTGTTGGGCTTGTCGTTCATCTTTATCCCCATCAGCACCCTGAATTATGTGGGTGTTCCCGCAGGCAAGAACAACCAGATTTCCAGCTTCTCAAACTTCGCCCGGAACTTCGGCGGCAGTATGGGCACGGCGTTACTGACCACCTTCCTTACCCGTACGCAGCAGACACACCAGTCGTCGCTGGTGGCAAACTTAATCCCCGGCAGCCCTGCTTACGAGAATTTTCTGGCACAGACCAGGAACGTCTTAATTGCTGCCGGGCAGTCGACTGCGCAGGCCAAGGCCGCGGCCACCGGGTACGCCTACCAGCAACTCCTGCGACAGTCGTCGATGCTGAGCTATCAGAATGCCTTTTGGGTTCTCAGTATCATGGCGGCGGTACTCGTTCCCTTGCCATTCGTCATGCGCCGCCCGCCCAAACGCAAAAAGGCGCCGAGCGAAGGGATGGGTCACTAAAGCATTTTCACTTCTGGTGTATACAGGGCAACCGCTCCCGAGGCGGCTTTTCCCCAAGAACCGGGGTCCCCGGCAAGCGAGCTTGCTGGGGTGGAAGAAAAGCCGCTCTTCGCTGATCTCCCCTGTACAGAGTAGAAGTGAAAATCCTCTAAGAAATCCTGCGCGTCAATCGTCCCCGGCCGCAATGTAAGGACCCTGGCGATGGAAGCGCGGATCGGTGAGCTGCAGGAGCATAAAGTCGGCCACATCGGCACGGTTGATGCTCAGCGCGCCAGGAGGAAGCGCGTCGGGTAGCACGCGATACTTGCCGGTGAACGGACCATCCATAAGCCGGGGCGTGCGCACAATGGTGTAATCGACGTCGCTGGCGGTGAGCAACCGTTCCTGCGCCGTCTGGTCCACAAAGGGATGTCGGAGCATGGTTTTCTTGGCTACCCAGAAAGCCATGGTGGTCAGAGCATTCTGATACTTGCCGTAGTCCTTGTGGACCCCCGCCGCGCCCAGCACCACCAGACGGGTTACGTACTCCTGGCGCATGCCTTCCAGGATGTTGGGGATAGCCTGCGCCAGCACGTCCGCTTTCTTGCGTGTTCTTGCGCCTAGCGCCGAGAGCACAGCCCGGTGCCCACGAACGGCGTCCACCACCGCCGCAAAGTCAAGCACATCTCCTTTGATGACACGGAGATGCGGATCCTGCGGAAGGCCCTCGGGGTTGCGTACAAAGACGGTGACCGAGTGCCCCTTCGCCAGCGCCTGGGAAACAATCAGCTTACCTGTACCCCCCGTGGCGCCGAAGACGATAATCTTCATTTTGAGCCCTGTTTTCCTTCCCAACCAGTTTGCAACCACCACACTATACAGGGTCACCGCTCGGTTGCTACTCCGGGTTCCGCCTGCCGCACAACCCTTCTCTGGCCGGTACATCTGACAGGAAAGAGGGTAAGTAAATGTCAGAAACTTTACAGAAGACGGAAAAAAACTTGCGTGACCTTATTGAAACCTTACGCGATGGGCACCAGGGATTTATTGAGCTCGAAAAGAATTTGAAAGACCCGGAAGCTCGCAAGCTATTTCGCGAAGAGACACTGGCACGTGCGGGCTTCGCCGCCGAGTTGGAGAATGAGCTGCACCATTTTGGCGTGAAGGATGTAAAGGTATCCAGTTCCGCGGCAGCCAAGGTCCATCGCGCGTGGGGCGAACTGAAGAATCGGCTGGGCGGTGGAGACCACGCACTGCTGGCGACTGCCGAGAAGGGTGAGGATGAAGCCAAGCACGCTTATGAAGAGGCTCTCGCCAGCGAGGACTTCCCGCTGCCGCTGCGGGAGATATTGCTGCGGCAACAGAGGCATATCCTCACGGCGCATGACCGCGTGAAGGCATTGCGGGACAGGTTGGCAGCCTAGCGTCGACTTGCACCCGCGTTGGCTCCCAAATCTCCCCGTGGCCGCGGGGAGATTTGGGACAGGCTGCGGAAAACTCAGTCTTCCTGAAGGGTACGGCCTTTAGGCCGTAAATAGAGGCTTTGAAATGAATCCGTCTCATACAAGCCGCTGAGGACTGCTTTCCTGGCCCAACAACGAGTTTTCCGCAGCCTGTTCTAGCCTTGAACGATTGAATGCAACCCAGCAGTTCGTCAAGGCCCGGAGGGCCGTCCGCCAAACGTGAGCCCAGCCCGGTAGGGCTGGGAATCAATGCCGACGATGATCCCGAGCGCCGTAGGCGCGGCGCTGTTTTGCCCCCGCTATCTACCACCTCAACGCCGTACCGTCCAACAGCACCGAGCTTTTCCGTAGCCTGTTGGGAGCCGGATTGGCTTAGCGAAGAAGTCCGTCGGCGATGAACTTGCAAATCAGAAAACCGGCAACGCCGGCAAAAAAAACCAGCGCCATGCGGATACCCGGTTCGCGATTCACCTCTGGAACCAAGTCGGTGGCCGAAACATAGATGGCCACGCCCGCGGCGACGGGCAAACCTACACGCACCCAACCGGGAAAGACGTTGATCACCAGGATTCCGGCCAAGGTAGCCGCGGCTACAACCGAAGCCGAGCTCATGGCGGCGCGACCGCTGTGGCCGCTGGCCAGCATGACCGAGGCGACCGTAAAGCCCTCGGGTAATTTATGCAGCAGGATGGCGACGAAAATGATCCAGCCAAGCCAGGTGGAAAGTACGAAACCGGATGCGATCGCCACGCCGTCGAAGAGAGAGTGCGCAGCCAGCCCCACTACTACCGAATTGCTGGTATGCGTGGAGATAAAGTCGTGGTGGTGGGTCTCTCCGCCAAATTGAAAGTGGGGCGTTACCGTGTGCTCGAGCAAGTGAATCAGGCAGTAGCCGCCCAAAACCAGCAATGGCGTCCAGCGGAACGAAAGCCGGAAGCTTTCAGGAACCATTTCCAGCAAAACAGCCGAGAGCATAAAGCCCGCGCCCAGGGCCACGAAGTAGCGCAGGTAGCGCTTCTCCCAGTGAGTGCGCACCAGGATCAGAGCCCCAAGAACATCGGCTAACGCAGCCACTAGACCCAAGACCAGCGAGAGTGCAAAGTTCGACATGGAGCGGCTCTATCCGCTGTGCCGGATGTGCATCACATCCCCGTCCTCGACCCGGTATTCTTTGCCTTCTAGCCGCAGAGTACCCTGCGATCGAGCTGCGGCTTCAGAACCTGCGCTGAGTAGCGTATCCCAATGGATGGTTTCGGCCCGGATGAAGTGCTTTTCCAGGTCGGAATGGATAGCTCCGGCCGCCTCTTGTGCGCGGGAGTTGAAAGGGATGGTCCAGGCGCGGCATTCATCCTCGCCGACGGTGAAGAAGGCCACCAGACCGAGGAGTTCGTAGCTCTTCCGGATGAGCCGGCGCAGACCGCTTTCCACCAGCCCATAGGAGGAGAGAAATTCGGCTGCTTCTTCATCGCTCATCTCGGCGAGTTCAGCCTCCACCTTGCCACAAATAGCAGTCGCACCCGCATTGGGCCGGGAGGCAACCTCTTCGAGTTTGTAGCGCGACACCGCCGATTCGAGGTCCGCGCCGAGGGTAGTGCTCTCCGCGATATTCAACACAAAAAGCATGGGTTTTTGGGAGAGGAACATGAAGCCGCGAATCAGCTTCTTCTCTTCCGCCGACATTTCCATCTCGCGCAGTGGCTTCTCCTGCTCCAGTTGCTCCTTGCAGCGCAGCAGCAGCGCGTTCTCTTTTTCCAGGTCCGGCGTGCGCATCTTCTTCAAATCCTTTTGCAGGCGTTCCAGACGTTTTTCTACCTGGGTGAGGTCAGAGAAGATGAGGTCGAAGTCGACATTCTTGATGTCGCGCAGGGGGTCGATACCCCCGACGCGCGGGATGGATTCGTCTTCAAACGCGCACAGCACGTGGATCAGCGCATCGTTGTCGCGCAGGTGGGTGAGAAAGGCGGTCTCTTTGAGAGCTTCCTGCCCGACGGCAGCGACGTCGGCATACTCCACCGTGGCATAGACGGTTTTCTTCGGGTTGTACAGGGCGGCCAGCTTGTCGAGCCGCTCATCGGGAACCTTGGCCACCCCGAGATGCGCTTCGCGCGGATTCGAGTAGGCCGGCGTTTCGACCTTCGACCGGGTAAGGATTTTGAAGAGGGACGTCTTACCGACTTGCGGCAGACCAATAATGCCAGTTTTCATGGGGAACTCGCCGTCCAGGCAAACGGCGCTTGCGCGCCAGAAATTTTTATTACATGCCGGCCTTGCGGCGCACTGTTGCCAGTATATCGCCGGAGCGCAGAAATGGGCACGCGCACTCCCAGCAAGGAGAGCCAGGGATGAGCGGATTGTGACCAGCGGCCTTGTTCGCTCAGCAGGGCTGAATCCATCCCTGCTTCGCCTCTGGATTGCCGTCGGCATCCAGCCGGGCCTGGGTTGCAGCATCCACCTATCGGGGAATTGTTCCCCGCTCGAATCTGCAGGAAAGTGTGGGGAGCGCTTGTTTGCTAATCGACCGGGGTCGACCATATAGTGCAAAACGTAGCGATCCTGTGAGAGCGCGGATTTTGAGCGGGGTTGATCACTGGCTGTAAGTGAATCTTGTCTTGAACTGGGAAAAGTTTTGGGGACCTTCCAACATGAAAGCTCTCGTTAAATACGCAAGTGGCGAAGGAAATGTCGACATACGGGAAGTGGAAGAGCCACGATGCGGAGACGATCAGGTCAAGCTTGAAATTGCCTTCTGCGGAATCTGCGGAACGGATCTCCATGTGCTTCACGATACGTTTCGTAACTATCCGCCGGTGATTCTCGGGCATGAGTTTGCCGGGACCGTGGTCGAAGTGGGAAGAAATGTCAGCAACGCCAAGGTAGGAGAACGCGTCACTGGGTTGGGCGCTACTGCCGTTACCTGCGGCCAATGTGCGTACTGCCGCTCTGGATACTTTATCTTTTGCTCCAACCGCAGAGGGATGGGCCACGGCGTAAATGGGGCGTTTACTCGCTACGTGACGATGCGGCCGGACCAACTGTATCGAATCCCGGAACACTTCAGCCTGGCGGAAGCCGCGATGAGCGAGCCGTTTGCAGCCGTGGTACAAGCTGTCACCGAAATTTCGCACGTGCGCATCGGCGACACGGCCCTGGTTTCCGGCCCGGGACCGATTGGTCTTCTTTGCCTTAAACTGCTGGTTGCAGAAGGAGTAAAGGTCATCGTCGCCGGCACGCCGGGGGATAAGGATCGCATGGCGGCCGCAACGCGCATCGGCGCCGCCGCGGTGGTGAATATTGGCGAGCAGGATCTCGGCGAAGCCGTACTGGAGCAAACCGGTGGAATGGGAGTGGATGTCGCCTTCGAGTGCGCCGGGCATCCGGGTTCCGTGCGCGGATGCCTCGAGTCACTGCGCCCGATGGGGCGTTACACACAAGTAGCCATCTGCGGCCGGGAAATTCCATTCCCCATCGATCTGATTTTTTATAAGCAGCTGACCATGTCCGGTTCCGTTTGCTACACCACGCAAACCTGGGAACGCATGATGAAGATTTACGCGGAGGGCCGAGTCAGATTGGATGACCTGATATCCACCAGGCTTCCCCTCTCCGACTGGCGCACTGCCTTCGGATTATGTGAAGACAAAAGGGCTATCAAAGTTCTAATGTATCCAGAGATCTAATCGCTTAGCGGCGGCCTTCCGGAGAACGAGCCTGAGCGAAGGGGAGCAGTGATGAGCAAGACACTCGAGAGGCCGGCGGCCTACAAGAGCCCTTTGTACGAAATGACCCAAACCACGTCCACTTGCCTGTGGAACGATTCGGCGACCCTGAGCGAATTAAGCTACTCGATCGAACACGGTGCGGTGGGCGCGACCTGCAATCCGGTGATCGTTCTGGAAGCGCTCAAGAAAGAAGCACATCTCTGGAACGATCGCATTCGCAGCCTTGCGGCGGCATTCCCGACCGCAACCGAAGATGAAATTGGGTGGAAACTAGTGGAGGAGATTTCCGCCACCCGGGCCCAGCTCCTGCGACCCGCCTTCGAGAAACACAAAGGCAGGAATGGCAGGCTCTCGATCCAGACTGACCCGCATTTCTATCGCAATGCAGCGGCGCTGGTTGAGCAGGCACAGCGCTTCGATGCCCTGGCGCCCAACATGATTGTGAAAATTCCAGCGACGCGCGCGGGGATCGCCGCGATCGAGGAGGCGACATACCGCGGCATCAGCATCAATGCCACCGTTTCCTTCTGCTTGCCGCAGTCGCTCGCTGTGGCTGAAGCGGTAGAGAGAGGCCTGCGGCGCCGGGAGAAGGACGGCGAGGATATATCCACCATGGGGCCGGTTTGTACGATCATGGCCGGCAGACTGGACGACTGGCTGAAAGTCGTTGCGGAGAAGCAGGAGATTACTCTCGACCCCGGGTACCTGGAATGGGCTGGCGTTGCGGTATTCAAAAAGGCGTACAAGATTTACCGGGAGCGCGGCTACCGTGTCCGCTTACTCTCGGCAGCATTTCGCAACCACATGCAGTGGAGCGAATTTGTTGGCGGCGATGTCGTGATTTCCCCCCCTTATAAATGGCAGGTCCGTTTCAACGCGAGCGACGTCCCCGTGGCTCCGCGCATCGATACGCCGGTTGATCCTGAGATAGTCGACACATTGCTGCGGAAATTCCCCGAATTTCGCCGCGCCTATGCCGAAGATGGGCTCTCGGTCGAGGAGTTTGATACGTTCGGCCCTACGGTCCGTACGCTGCGCCAGTTCCTCGAAGCTACTGGCGAACTGGCGCTGCGGGTCAGGGATTTAATCCTGCCTGCGCCGGATGGTTCGGCTACTTAGCTAGATTTCGCGTCGTGACCAATGCGCAGTAGCCACCAACGCGCCCAGCCCGCAAAGCAGGATCAGGCCCTCGACGTGTACCGATCTCTGATGCAGTTGATCGAAGATTTGGCGGCCGGGGTTGTTCGCTGCAACCGCATCCACATTGCCACCGACCGAGTCGCGGGCCGTGTCCATGCGAGGGATGATGGAGAACTGCGAATAGGCTGTGAGCACCAGCATCACCAGCACCAGAACCGCCTGGGGAAGGATGGTGCGGTAGTGCAATCTGGCGATGACCATGATCACCAGGAAGATCAATCCGCAAAGCAGGCCTATCCAATGCAGCCTTACCAGGGAGCTACCGACGACGAGACCAGCGGCGTGAATGCCGGCAGCCGGGGTGGCAAAGAGCGGCGGCAATTGGCTAAAGGCGATGGGGGCGAGAACGGCGCCAAAGAATACCAGGGCGCCTATCCAGACGCTAAGCGCGAAGTACACCAGAGAGTGAAAGAGGGTGCGCATGTGAATCGTCGTCCGATGGCATTGCTACACCGGGGGACGGCCGGTGAGCCTCTCAATACGGCGGGCCATCGGCGGATGCGTGGAAAAGAGATTAGCCATGCTTGCGCCTCCGAGGAACGGCGCAACAATAAAGAGGTGCGCTGTGGACGGGGACGCCTGCATCGGCAGGCGTTTGGAGTAGACGTCCAGCTTCTGCAAAGCGCTGGCCAGCGCGTACGGATTGCCGGTCACGTGTGCGCCGGTGGCGTCGGCCTCGTACTCTCGAGAGCGGGAAACGGCAAGCTGGATCAGGGTCGCCGCAAGCGGAGCCAGAATGATCATGAAGAGACCGCCGCCATCCATGCCGCGACGGCCATCCCGGTTGCCCCCGCCAAAAATGCCGGCGAAACGAGCGGTCTGCGCCAGGAGCGTAATCGCGCCGGCGAGTGTCGCCGCAATGGAACTGGTCAGGATGTCACGATTCCTCACGTGCCCGAGTTCGTGAGCCAGCACTCCCTCCAGCTCTTCGTCGTTGAGAAGAGTGAGAATGCCCTGGGTGACGGCAACGGCGGCGTGCTTCGGATTGCGTCCGGTAGCAAACGCGTTGGGCGAATCGTCGGGAATGACATAGATCTTCGGCATGGGCAGCGCCATGCGCGGCAGGATGCGCTCAACGATCTGGTACACCCGGGGCAGCTGCTCACGCGTGACTGGCTGGGCGCGATACATCGACAATGCCAGCTTGTCAGAATAGAAATAGGTGAAGAAATTCATCCCGGCGGCAACAAAGAACGCCAGAATCATTCCATTCCGGCCGCCAAAACGGCCGCCGAGAAAGATGAGAAATAGGGTAAGAGCCGTCAGCAGAAATGCAGTCTTTAAGGTATTCATAGCGCGGCACCTCCCGCACTTCATTCTTCCGTATCTATATTGTGTCACGTTGCGACCGCTGCGTCAGCGCCGGACACACCAGGATTGGGGAACCATCCACCGCGACACACTTCGCGATCTTGCTCAGGCCACAGCAATCGCGAAGCTCTCGCGATTGACAAACCCCAGGCAAGCATTTTCAATTCTCGCCTATGAGAACCCTTGCGTTTCTGCTGATTCCGTTCCTGACTGCTTGCTGTGCACTGGCGCAGGCGAGCTCCACGGCTCCACATTGGGAGATCTCAAACGGCCTGGTCAAGGTAAAACTCTACCTGCCGGATGCCGTGAACGGGTTCTACCGTGGCACCCGCTTCGATTGGTCGGGCGTGGTCGCCGATCTGGAATACAAAGGACATAGCTACTACGGCCCGTGGTTTACAGGAACAGATCCCAACGTCTCCGACTTTATCTATAAAGGCTCGGAGATCATCGCCGGCCCGTGCAGCGCAATCACTGGTCCAGTCGAAGAGTTTAACCCCGCACTCGGGTACGACGACGCAAAAGCCGGCGGCACGTTCCTCAAAATCGGCGTGGGGATCCTGAGAAAAACGGACGACCAACCTTACAGCCCTTATCACTTATTTCCAATCGTCAACGGAGGTAAGTGGAGTGTTAGCAAGGGCGCCGATTTCGTGGAGTTCACTCAGGAACTGAAAGATCCTGCTTCGGGGTATGGATACATTTACCGGAAAAAGTTGAGCCTGGTAAAAGGCAAACCGGAAATGACGATCGAGCACAGCCTGAAGAATGTTGGCACGCAGCCGATCCATACCAACGTGTACGATCACAATTTCCTGGTACTGGACAAACAGCAAACCAACGCAGCCTTCTCCATCCGTTTCCCCTTTGATGTCACGGCGACTCCACCACCAGATAAGGAAATGGCGGAGATTCGCAAGAACCAGATCCTGTATCGCAAGACATTGGAGGGAGAGGAGCGCGTGTATTTCTCCATCGACGGCTTCGGCAAGAGCGCTTCGGACTACAAGGTGCGCGTCGAGAATACAAAGGCGAACGCAGGGATGACGATCACCGGGGACCATCCGCTTTTCAAGGCGTCCCTCTGGTCGATTCGTTCCGTCATCGCGGTCGAACCTTTCATCGACCTATCGATTGAGCCAGGTGCCGAGTCGCAGTGGAAATACGACTACGAGTACTACACGCTTCCGCGCACCGGCAAATGAGGCCGGGGCACAGGACAACGGCAGATGGTTGTTGCGGGATTTATTTCTGCGCCCGTCCCTAAGCACCTTGCGAGGCTACGCCCGGCATGCCGATTTTCCAATCAACCATGGGCGCGGATCGATCCGCGGTGCTCCGCCGGCGAAATTCTGCCTCCTGATGCTGCGCCTTATGCAAGGCATGATCGGCGCTCAGTAGCAGAATTTCGGGCATCCTCATTGTGCCGCCCGATCGGGCAATCACAGTCGAATACCCGATGCTCACAGTGCCCCAGCCCTGACCTGTTGCGTTGCCGGGAGAACGAAGGGGCTCGAGCGCAGACCGCACCTTTTGAACCGCCTTGGCAGCACCACTCGGGCCGGTAAACGGGAGAATGATAGCAATGTCTTCTGCGCCGTAGCGTGCAGCCAGATCCGTAACCCGCAGAACACTCATCACCGCGGCCGCCGCCCTGGCAAGACAATCATCCCCTTTCACATGCCTCTCCCCACCGTGGAATTGCCAGAAGTCATTGAAGTCAAGACGCAAGAGAGAGATGGCTGAGCCTTGTCGCAGGGCGCGGTTCCACTCGCTTTCCAGGGCTTTTAGAAAGGCGTGCTGCGTAGAGAGGCCGGTCAGCAAGTCGGTAAGGGCTATTGCAGAAAGTCTCTCTTCCAATGGCTTACGATCCCCGACGTCGCGCAGCACGATGACAGTTTCTCTGGGATTGCCGATCGCGGAATCGCACAGCACTTGGTGTCTGATTTCCATCCACACCAATGTCCCGTCTTTCTTTGTCATGCGAACCGTCACAGCGGGACTGCCAAAGCCTAGAGGAGGAGTGACGGCAAAGGCCGCCGCAAGCGCCGAAGCATCTTCCTTAATGACAAAGGCACTGAGCGTGGCGCCCATCATTTCCTCGGGCCGCCAGCCCAGGACCCGAAAGCTCGAGGGTGAGGAGTAGTGCAAGGCCAGGTTTGCCCCTGCCCGGCAAACCACATCTGTGTTGTTCTCGGCCAGAAACTGAAAGCCGATCTCGTATTCTCCGGACATGCGCTCCTTCGCTACTGCCAATATTCAGGTATGCCTTGGAGGGTTGGGGTTTGAACTAAGCCGGGTGCTTCTACGATGGCTTATCGGCTGATATTGCCAAAAGGTTCAACGGAAGGAAATTTGCCCCGACGATCTGAGAGCATTTTTTGCTCTTAGCCACTTGACTTTTCCGCTGCACGCCGAGCGACGCGAGGGAGCGATTTGCTTTGCCGACGGTCTGCGCGCCAGGTGGTTGTTATTGCAGAGAAATTCAAATGTCTATGGACAGAGTTCCGTGAGCGACGGACGGGATGCGTCGTGAACGGATGGATCGGGCGTGCAAAGGGTGGAGGCGCGGGCTGGACTTGAACCAACAAACAAAGGTTTTGCAGACCTTTCCCTGACCGTTTGGGTTCCGCGCCATTTCAAGAGCAACCGATGGATGACAACAAATAGCGTAATAACCTATTCGCTTCATTCCCCAACCGTCGTGTGGCGGGTTGACGCACACGGGACGGTTGGGGAACATTCACTTGAGCTGCGCAAGAAAGCAGCCTACCGCATCGTTGTAGACCAGAATAAATACTTAACCTTGTATCCCTTTTTCATGACCGGAGGGTTCGCATTCCCCCAAGCTTCGTGGTTCCAGCTAACTGCCTGTAATTGGTTGTGGCCGGTCTGGAAAACCATCGGGGTTTCCGCAGGCGCACCTTCTTCTGCATTAAAGGTGACCTTGATCTGCTGCCCGTCGTTCTGCCAGGACCCGAACGACGTAATGGACCCGTTGCCCAGATCGCCGGTAACTGTGGCGGTGCCGTCCTTGCCCAGACTTACCGTCATGGACGGAGCCGTCTTGGCTACGCGGGCAACATAGACGCCGGCCAGGCCGGGAGTAACGGTTGTGTTGCCGGCAAGTGCGGCGAGTGGCGCGAACAGGACCATTGCGCCCGCTATCAGGACGCGCAATGCAGACTTAGCCGGCTTTTCGAGTACTACGATGTTGTCACAAGGCATAATGAACTCTCCATAACTGCAGGTTGTTACAAGCAATGTAGCCTGCCTACATCTTTGGTGGAATAGACTCCTCGGAAAGTTGTAGTCGGGGGTAACTCGGTCTGGATGACCATTGGTTTCCGCGGCGGAAGGTGTTGCCAGGCCAAAAGCGCTCGCCATCCCCTAAACCCAAGATTCGCACCCACTTGAGGGTGCAAAGGCTATTCGGCCGGTTTCTTCCTGGTGCATCGCGAACGCCGTGCTACATTTTGCGCATGAGCGAGAACCAACGCGACAGGGGGCTGGTGCGCGCTATCGGAACAAAGGGCCTGGCGGCGGGCATCATCAACACCATCGTCGGCGCGGGTATTTTCGCAGTACCAGGAGCGCTTGCGGCCTGCTTGGGCGCCTATGCACCGCTGGCCTTTCTTCTGTGTGCAGTTGCGATTGGATCGGTGGGTATTTGTTTCGCCGAGGGCGGCAGCCGCATACCAACCAGTGGAGGCGCATACGGTTATATCGAAGCAGCGTTTGGGCCTCTCGCCGGCTATGTTGCCGGTACCCTGCTGTGGCTGAGCAACGTTTTGGCGTGCGGCGGTATTGCAGCGGCTCTGGGCGACGTAGCTGTGAACCTGGTCCCGCAAGCGTACAAGGCGCCGGCACACGCGGCGATGATTATTGGCGTCATTGGAAGTGTCGTCATCATTAACCTCGGTGGGGTGACGCGGGGCGCGCGACTGGTCGATTGGGCGACGACGGTAAAAATGATTCCGCTGATCATCTTTCTTATCGTGGGTGTGGGAGCAATCCATCGCGTCAATTTTGTACAGACAGTGGCGCCCAGCACCCAGGGCCTGGGTCGCGCCCTGATCCTGGTTCTCTTCGTGCTTACAGGCATGGAGGTTTCGCTCAGCGCCAGCGGCGAAGTGGAGCGCCCTTCGCGCACCATTCCGCGCGCTCTGGCGATCGCCCTGGTATCGGTGACGCTGTTGTACATCGGCATCCAGATCACGGCTCAGGGAATCCTGGGTGATTCGCTTTCCCAGGCAGCGGTACCGCTGGCGGATGCGATGGCCCGCGTCAACCCGGCCTTACGAGTGCTGATGCTTGCCGGCGCCGCGCTCTCGATGACCGGCTGGGTCTCGAGTGACCTTCTTGCGAGCCCGCGGATCCTATTCGCATTCGGGCGCGATGGACTGCTCCCTGGCGTGCTGGGACGCGTGCATCCACGTACCTGTGCACCCGATTGTGCAATTCTGTGCTACGCAACGATGGCCCTGGTGCTGGCATTGACCGGCAGTTTTGCGGAACTTGCCGTGCTCGCCACCCTGGGCGCTGCTGTTCTTTACGGAGTCGGCAGCGCCGCTGCGTGGCAACTGGCGCGACGCGGTATCGCACAGGCCGGAACGCCGCTGAACTTTCGCTGGCTGGGAATTGCAATGGCCGTCGCCGCAACCACGATGCTGGTTTTCATTGCGCTGGCATCACGCGCAGAAATCCTTGGCTTGCTGGCCGTCATCGGTGTCAGTGGAACCATCTACCTGGTGCAGTCTCGCATAGCGCTCTCGCGTGCCAAGGCCTAAACGCTTCACGTTTCTCGGCAACGATGTTGAAAGCGGTAAAGGTGACAATACCAGTGCAAAGCAAATTCACACTTCTCTAATCACGAACGAATGTCCTACAATTAGATCCACACCAAGGCCATCAACACTTTCGTTTTTTCTGATTCTGCGAACTACTTAAGAATCACAGCGTTGTGATATTAGAGCAGTTTCGCAATGACTGTGGCCTGATAAAGACCGCGAGGTGTGGTTTTCTTTGAGAGAAAACCACGAAAAGGCCTGTCGCTTCGGTCTACACCAATTGCGAAACTGCTTTAGGCCGAATCCACTCTACCAAGAAGTCTCCCTTTTTTGGGCCCCATCAATAACCTATCGCTTCATGGAAAGCTGCGTCGACTTGCTTTACTTTCAGGAGGTAGTTTCTTATGTATCCGTCAGTTTCCTTTCGTATCAATTACGGCAGCATTCTCAGCGCTTTTGCCGTGGCCTTACTCTGCCTTTCCGGAGTTCGAGGAAGCCTCGCTCAATCCATCCAGGGAACGATTATCGGTACCGTGCAGGACAAAGCAGGGGCGGTTGTTCCAGGCGCGACGCTTACACTGGAAAATCTCGATGAAGGATCCATTCGTACGACCACATCCAATGGAGGCGGCGACTACCAGTTTCTCGATACCAAGGCGGGGCATTATTCCCTGGTCACGACGGCCACCGGATTCGAAAAATGGTCGACCACAGGCGTCCCCTTGGCCGCACGCCAGCAGTTACGCATCGACGTGGCCCTGGTGGTGGGCAGTGTTCAACAGGAGGTAGTTGTCTCGGCGGACACGATCAGCGCGATTAACACCGACAGTCCCGCCATCAGCGCCGTGTACTCGGCCGCCGAGGCGGCAAACCTGCCGGTGAACACCCGGGCCAGTGCAAGCGGCACCAGCGCACTGGGCATCGTTGCCACGCTCCCTGGTGTCCAGGCAGACCACACCTCGTTTTCGCTGCAGGGAGGTTTGCCTTCGCAGACGGAGGTTTCGGTCGATGGCATTACCGTGCAGAGCGCGACCGGGAATTCGCCCATTGCCGATGCTTTTCGATCCACCGAGTCGATCGCAGAACTGCGTGCCGACGGCGCACAGAATAATGCCGAGTTTGGACAGCCCGGCGAGATTACGGTGATCAGCAAAGGAGGAACGAACACGATTCACGGATCTGGCTTCTGGTACCACCAGAACGCGGCCTTCGATGCCATTCCTTATACCTTTCCCATCACCACGACCAAGCCGAAACTTATCGGCAATACGTATGGCGGCAGTTTCGGCGGAACGGTCGTTCTCCCTCACTTGTATAACGGCCATGGCAGGACATTCATCTTCGGCGCATACGAGGGGTGGCGGCATCCCGCCCAGACGACTGAGCTCTATAAGGTTCCCAGCACGCTGATGAAGAAGGGCGATTTTTCAAAGTACGTCTCCGCGGGATTCACGGGGCTAACCAATCCCTTTACCGGTGGCAGCTACGGGACAGCGTTGCCATCCCTCAACGCCTCCGCGGTGAAGTTGCTGCAGTTCTTTCCCGACCCAAACGTTGGCGATCCCACGGCCTACAGCGACGATGGAACGCCTAATTACGTGGTCAACAAAGACACCAGCGGTCACTCGGATCAATTCGATATTCGCGGCGACCAATATCTTGGCGCCAACCAGAAATTTTTGTTGTGGGGCCGTTTCAGCTGGAAGAATTTTCCGACCAATACTTTTGAGCCGTTAGCAGTGCCTTCGGCGCAGAACACAAACCAAACCCGGGTGTTGAAGATCAGCGCGAATTACACGCTCACGCCTCATCTCATCGACGAATTCGGATTTGGCTTCACGCTCAGCACCGTCGGGGTCACGAACAGCTTCAATGGAAAAACCTTTACCGAAGGACTGGGCCTCACCGGGCTGCAAAATCTTTTTTACAATGGCATACCCGAACTCGACTTCAACAACTTGAGCGCTCTGAATGCCGACCGGCTGAGTTCGCTCACCAAGTCCCATACCTACGTGTACACCAACGCCCTGAGCTGGTCCAAAGGCCCGCATGAATTCAAGTTCGGCCTCGATATTCGTGAACTGGAAGCCATTACACCGCTGAGCTTCAATGGCTCTGACAATTACGGCACGTTTCAGTACAACACGCAAAACAGTAGCGGACTCTTTACCGGGGTCGATTTTGCGGACTTTTTGACCGGACTGCCCTACCAGACGTTCTACGACGTGGTGCAGGAAGATAACGACGGAAAATCCACGCACTACCACTTCTTTGCCCAGGATCAGTGGAAGCTGAGCCCAAATCTATCGATCACTTATGGCGTTCGCTATGAGCTTCACCCTGGCTACTTTGACACCCACGGCGATATCGGCAATTTTGTTCCGATCCCGGGAACAGGCGAATCCATTTACCCCGATGGAGCCGCAGGTTTGCTGGCTACGAATTTTCTCGCCAGCGCCAATGCCTGCACTCCGTATGGATCAACGACCGGCGGAAGCACGATCAACGGCGTAGGCTGCATGCCGGTGCTCACCAACAGCCAGGCAGGCTACCCAAAGGGCTTGAAGAAGTACCCGCATTATCGGTTGATGCCACGGTTCGGCTTTGCCTATAGGCCATTCAACGATGACAAGACGGCGATCCGCGGCGGGTTTGGCATGTACAACATCACCGTGCTGGGGTCGATCTTTTATTCATTGACCGGCACCTTGCAGGCACAGACGACGCAGTACACCAACACGCTGAACACCACAACCCACGCCATTGGCTACCAGTGGCCTCAGATTTATGCGGGCGCGGGCAGCTCTGGCTCCTCCACCAACTACGGACAGGATTATTTCGGCACGGCGAATAGCGCGAACTGGAAGGATCCGTATACCGAGCAGTGGTCATTAAGTGTGGATCACTCGATCGGATCGGGATACTCAACCCGCCTCTCGTACATCGGTTCAGAGACGCATCAACTGGTGTGGGCTCCCGACGAAAACAGCCTTCCTTTTTCGAGCACAGTTTCGGCGACAAACCAGCCGCTGAGTGCACGCTTGTTTCCCAACTGGGGCCGTATCAATACGCGCGCTACCGGCGCGAATGCAAGCTACCATTCGGCGCAGGCGGAGTTCGGGCATCGCTTCCAGAAGGGTCTGCAATTTGACTCTTCCTATACCTATGCCAGAGCATTGGCCGACAACCAGGGCCCTGCCAACAACAGCGGGTTCGCCGGGGAAAACGGTGGATCGCGCGCTTCCTCAATTCTGGCGCGCTCGGTGGACTTCGGCAACGTTTACGGCACACGCCGCCATCGCTGGAATTCGACCATGGTCTATGACCTGCCTGTCGGACGAGGAAGGCAGTTTGGTTCCTCGATGTCGCGCATCGCAGATCTGGCGGTGGGCGACTGGCGCCTCTCCAACATCTTCCTATGGCAAACGGGCCCGTTTGAGTCAACGTATTTCCCCGACGGCCAAGGGGATCCCTCCGGTACTGGCTCGGGGCTGGACGGCACCAATTCCGGCTTTGACGGCGGCCATCGCAATCAATACCCCGACAAGGTCGCCGGAGTCGGCCAAAAGCCTCAGGCACGCACCCGCTATAACTGGGTCAACCCGGCAGCGTTTACCTGCCCGGCATATCCCGGATGGACACCAGGAACGGCGTGCACGACGGGCAGCGGCTCTGGCCCGGTGCCTCTCCCGATCGGGCGCTTTGGCAATGCGGGCGCCGGATCGATCGTCGGTGCGGGAACGGTGAATTTATCCACCGGCCTGAGCAAGGTCTTCCCGATTACCGAGCGCCTGTCATTTCGACTGGAGGGTACGTTTACCAACGTGCTGAATCACACCAACCTGGGTGATCCTAACGTCAACATTGCCTCTCCAAACTTCGGCCTGATCAATAACACGATCGGGTCGGACTTCGGCGGAGCCCGGTCGGGCCAGGTTTCAGCTCGACTGGATTTTTGATTCAAGTCGAACCACTTGGGAAGCGCGGGCTTTGGCCCGCGCTTTTCTTTTGCAAGCGCTCAATGCCAGGACCAAGACAGCGGGAACCGGCAGAAACAAGAGACCCGCGGCCCTGCGGAGAAAATTTTCATTTAAGTCTCTTTTCTAACCAGTCCGCGTGTAACGGAAAAGCAGCCAGATGCACTAGCCAGTCGTGAGGTCACAAGCAAGACGGCTCTGACCCCGAGAGACCACACCGCAAAAGGTAAATCGCGTTGCAAAGTACGCACCGTTTGCTCGTGTCAAAAGTTTTGAGGGTTTTGAGGGTTCTGAGAGGTCTTGCCGCAGGCCCCGTACTCAACATAAGCCCAGGGAGGGCAACTGGCATGAAGTATGCGTCGGTTTTAACGATTGTGATTCTCTTGTTTGCTTCGCTTGCTGCCATGGCACAGGAACTACGGGACCGGTCTTGCGACGCCTGTCCTCGATCCAACCGCTGCAGCGATGTTTCGAACTCCGCGCTCCAATGGTCATCGCCTTTGGATAAGCAGCCGCTGACCCGTGTTGAAAGAGGGGTGCAGCCATGACGCTTACCCCCTCAGACATGTTCGAGATTCAATGCGCGATTGATCGGTATGAGAAGGCCTTCCCGCATAAGCCCTCTCCTTCACCAACAGATGCCCTGGCGTGGCAGGCGGGCAAGCGCGCCAAGGAACTGGATGATACCCAGCCTTCATCCTGCGAATGTGGAGTCTTTTCCTGGGCCTGGGAATCGTGCCTGCTTTGGTGGCAAGTCGTGGCGGTTCCACGAATCGGAACAACCTCTTTCCTGCAAGAGCGGCAATGGTGAAATGCTCACGCTGCTCGTGCGCCAGGAAACAAAACGAAGGACGCCGGCTGCCCTACTGCTCGGGTGCAGTGTTTGCGGCTGGGGTCGCACGCACCTGATTTTTTCTTGCCAGCCTTAGCTGCTTTTCGCGCTCCCGCTGCTGCAGTTCGCTCAAGGAGATACCCAGCTTGTCGGCCTGAGCACGAAGTCCAGCCCAATCCGTCGTGGGTGTTTCCGTTGCTGTCTTCTCGGGCGCGGGTTCGTTTTCATCTTGCATACTGCTACAGTTTACGCCGAAGCTTCTTGCCAGTGGTCGCTTTGGGCGCGCGATCGCGTTTCGGGCGCAATCCGAGGGGATTACTTTAGGAGATTTCGCGTCTAATGCGGGATAGCAGGAACGCGATTTTCTAATTCGTGGCAGCGCCCAGCACGCAGCTTTCTCTCCGGAAAGCCACATGCTGGTTCGCTGAGATCAATGAGGTTGGGGAGACCCGAGGGAAATCGCTGAAGGTAATTACGCAACTGCTCTAACTGAAGAGCTTGCCCGCCAGGCCGGCCAGACCACCCGACTGCGCGGTTTGCGTATTGCCCGACATGTGCGAAACGACCAGAGGAAGGACGACGGAAATAATGCCGGTAGCGACGGCCGGAGAAATGCCCGCGCGCTGCGCGATATTTTGTACCATCTCCTGCCCGAAGCCCTGCTGAACCTGATCTGGAGTGATGCTCTTATTCTCTCCCGGGCTGACCCAGGATTGAACCTGTTCGGCCAAGCCATTTTGCTTGAGTTGACCAAGAATGCCGTCCATGCCGCCTGGATGCTGCTGCATCACCTGGCTGAGGGCGTCGGCTACGCCTGTGTGTTCGGATGAGGCTCCGCCGGCAATAGAAGTCAAGGCATCGAGTAAGCCCATAGTTGCTCCTTTATATGGTTTCAAGGTCGAGGTGTGCCGTGCGACGGTTCGACTCAGCCGTCGCCATCAGTTTGCGGTTAGAGTACGCCGTTTGGCAGGTCACTTCAATGTTCGTCGTAACTGGCGCCCAAACATGCATTTGCAGGAAAGAAAAAGCAGGACGATTGGGTGGCCACGTCCACGGGGAGTGCGTCGACATCCCGCGCGGGCCGGAGGAGCAGGGCGCGTGCGTCCGCGGCGTTCTGTGTGCCTTGGAACGTGCCTTTATCTTTCTATTTCAACAGCTTGCATGCGGCGATGCCAGGTTCAGAACCTGGCTTTGCCATGGCACGCCGACTGAGACTGTAAGCGCCGCGCTCGGGCACACTGGGGCATCCGGCCGAAAACAGCGCGACGGTGGAACGTTTGCTGAGGGCCCAGAAGGCGTTCTCGCGATCTCGCGAGCCAGGCGTCACTTCGCGTACAGCTTGAAGGACTCCAGATAGCCTTTCTCTCGCCACTTGGCGCAGGAGTACACCCTGCCCTCGTCAATCAGTACGTCGATGGAATGAAACCAGGCGATATCGCTCCGGATTTTGTCGCGATGTGAGCGCATCATTTCATTGAGTTCGCTGACGGTGATGCCATCAGGATGAAGGCGGATCAGAGTCAAAACCGCTTCAATGGCGCGGTCCTGCTCTGGAAATTTACGGCTATACGGCACAATTTCACCTCTTGGCTTCCAGCTTTCGTCAAGCTGGAAGGGGGAATCCTTGGGGTGTCGAGCTATTTCCCGGACACGATTTTCGGGTTTCGCCGTGAAACGGCCACCCCGTGCCCAGGTTGAATGTGCTCTCAGGTAGGAACAATAGCAAAACCACAGGCAGAAGCAAAGAGTGCATCCATTACAGTTCCTCCGGAGCAGCATAGCACCAGCCTTCTTCCCACTCGCCAGCAAAATAAGCAGTTTGAGGATTTGCAAGCAAGGAGCGAGCCGGCATCCCCTATTGGAACCGACTCCAGAACACGCTTTTTTGCTTGAAGAACAACTACCGGAGCGTTTACGGGTCGATTGCGTTGGGGTCAGAAAACGTGGAGTTGCCGGCAAAGAGCCCACAAAAGGATCGAGCAAACCGATGCGGGCCGCTCGACGCAGGAATTTGCAATCACAATGGCGGCGGCCTCCAGCCACTTACGGTTTCTTGCAGCGCTAACGGAACAATAACGATTACCTATAAACATTCGCCGAAACCATGGGCCTGACTTTGCCCGCGCGGGATGAAACACGGCATCAAGGCCAACTACGGCGGCTCGTGAGAGACGCCTTGCGCTCAGGTCGGACAGGTTGCGACAGAGCCGCAAGCTAATTAATCGCGCGGTGCCATCAAGGGATTCTGTGAGCAATCGGCGATCATGCTTCCTCGCCACGGCACCCATTGTCTCGCATCCAAAAGGCAGCAAACCAATCCTGCAGACCAATCCTGCAAGCCGGCGGCCTGTTGTCATTGCGATCCCGCAGAACGCTCGAGCTCAAACCTGACAGAGGCGTAATGTGCCCCACAGTTGGGGTACTCTGACGCTGTGGAAGGACGGCACGGAGAAAAGCTACGATCCACGGCGCCAGCCCCGGTCTCCCGGCCTAGCCGCGATGAGGCTGCGTCAAGGCTGGGGCACCCGCAGATCTCTGGCCGATTGAAGGGTGAGCTGCGCGCGGGTTAGAGGGAAGGGGTTTCTGCGAGGCGATCTGGCAGTGGCTTGAGGGTGCAGGTCTTCCAAAAGAAGTCATCCCAGGCGTGTTGATCGCCGGGATAATTCTGAACCTCGACTACTTTTCCATTCTCTATCTTCCATACCAAGATCGATGTCCCGTCTAACTTTGCTTCTCCCACGGTGTTATAAACACGATGAAAGTCGACAACATAATCGTGGTTCGCTTCGACAAATTTAGGATCCGCCTTGAAGCCGGATTTCGCCAACTGTTCGAAGTACGATAACACTTCCGGTATTCCTACCTTTACGCCGGAAAGCGGATGGCGCCCAGGGATGATCCATCGGATATCCGCGGCGAGAACCGAACCGATGCCAACGATATCCCCCTTCGCGAAAAAAGAAAAGAACCGCTCAATCAGCTTTATGTTGGGATGCTTATCCATTTCTCATTCTCCATTTGGCAATGTGTTGAAGCGCACACGATCGATCCTGCCTGTCCAAGCGCTCCGAGGACTCAGACGAGCGCACCCTTGCTGGGACTCCCTAGCTAGCTCATCCTGGCCATAGCCTGCCAGTACCTAATAGGCGTCTTTGAAACATTTGGACGGAAAGTCCGGTTAAGGATTCTGCTCGCGCGGTTGGATTTTTAGGTCGTGGACTCTGTTCTGATTTCAGCGAGCAGGTCCGGGTGCCGCTCCAGCACTTTGAGCAGCTTCACCAGTGCCAGGGGTGGTTTGGTTTTCCCGTTCTCGTAACGAGAAAAGGCATTGACGCCACCGCCGAAGATTTCACCGGCTTCGCGCTGATCGAGGGCAAGTTTCTTGCGCACACTGGTGATGAATGCGGGGTCGACAATCGATGCGTTGACCTGCTTATTGAACTCCAGCATCAGAGCACTGGTACGGGCCGACTCCACCGCGTCGAGAATAGCCTCGCCGCAGGCCGGGCAGAAATCGCCCGTCACTGCGGGAAGGGCCGTGCTCTCGCCCTTGTAGGTGTAAGGAATGTCGCGTGTGTCGTGGAGCAATTCCGCCTGGGCACAAATTGGACATTTCATCTTCATAACTCCTTGAACGACACAATTAGCACGTCGTCGTCAGTGAGGGGTTTGTTTTTCGCTCCCCGATAATAACCTAGTTGGTTAATTTGTGCCGAAATCACATGCGCGAAGCTTCCCGTTGATACTGTGCCGACCCCGCTTTGGCCATTCTGCAAGGGCGACGCGAAAGCGCATCGAAGCGGCCGGCCCGGCGTTTTTAAGGGGGGACACTGGCGGGGGGCTGTGGTTCTTCGACGGCGGCTATCAACTCAGCCCAGCTTGGCAACGGTCACGGTCCTGCCGGCATGGTGTCCCCTTATCTCCCCACTGGTGCGATCAAACAAAGACAGAACAGAGGTCCACGGTCCCAGCAGTGGGTTGACCTTAACCATTCGAAGAGTGGTAAACAAGGCGCATTTCCTACGACTAGCCGGAAGCTCTTTTGCCGAAGCAGCAAATTCTTCTGTCTCGCTTTCCATCCCTGATCCCATGAACGAAATCGACAATTCCCCTGGGATGCCTTTGTCGCGAGTTCTAACGCGCGCTCGTGGTTGCGCCCGATTGTCCAAAACGCCGGGGCCCAGATAGCAGCCTTTTGTGCGCGCTAAGGCACGGCAAAAGACTGCATTCGACGGCAAGTCGAGGGAACGGCATCCATTCCGCCCTTTACAGCTTGCGGGGGACCTCGATGTCTTCCATTTTGTCGGTGCGGCTTAAATTAACCGCAAACAGGAGACCTTCATGAAAAGTAAAATTTTGACTTCGGCGGTGCTTTTGTTGGTTGCAGGCAGCTGTGCCTTGGCCTCGGAACGCAGGGCAGCGCACTTCAGCGGTCTGATCAACGATTATTCGCCCTCGAGTACCACTGTTAAAGGCAGCCCATGGGAGATGCATGGTCAATGGTCAATGGACGTTTTCCCCGAATGGGAGAGTGCTGACTTCTCCGCGGATATGACGATGTCCGGCTACGGGACAACCGCGGCAGGGGCCGTAGATCCGACCAAGCCCCTGGTGAACCCTCACACCCACCATATCCGATTGACCAACGTCCAGATTATTTGGAACATTACAGGCTGCCCCGCATACGCTCCCCCTGCCGTCACCACCGGCTTTCAGTTGAAGGGCACGGTTAGCCTGATGACAGGGAATGGAAGCATTGCTCCTTTCGAGACAGATCCACCTTCATCCACACTGCAGGTGTGCGTCACCGGAGCGAGTGCGGGTCAGTACACGATCGAGAACTCTAACATTACGTTGGTGTTTGGCGGGCCGGCGACGACACATTTCGGGCCGCAGGCCATCCATGGCGTCGTGCGTAAACCTTTGGGCGAGCAATAGGACGGCTCGTGAACAGCAAGTTGGAGAAGGCTGCCATTCCGGGTGCAGCCTTTCCGACTGAACAGGCGCAACCGCCCCGCTTCAAGACGGGGATTCGCATGGCCAAGGAAGTAAGCATTTGAGAAAAGACATAGATGTGCCAGGAAAATTGACGGGCCCGGTATTGTTGAGTGCCGCGATTGTGTCTGCGGCCATCTTTTGCGCGAACACAGGAAATGTCTGGGCGACACCTGCTGTCGGGTTCACGACCACAACAATTATGAGCGGACCGTTGGGTGAAATCGACATTCTTAGCAAACCCATCATCCCGGATTCCAGTGAGAACGATCGCACGGCGAAGGCGTGGCTGTCTTTGCAGAAGACGACGGGACCGTCAGACCTGTACGTCCAGAGCAATGTATGGCAGCCGGGAGGAAGCACCGGCTGGCATACTCACCCTGGGCATAGCCTGATCATCGTGGCAGCGGGAACGGTGACGGAGTATGTGGGCCCCGATCTTGACTGTAAGCCCCACGTCTATACCCACGGCGAGACATTTCTCGACCCCCATGGTGGCCATGCACATATCATCCGGAACGAAGGGGACGCCGTGGCACGAACTATCGCTGTTCAGCTCATTCCGGCAGGTGCGGCCCGTCGGGTTGACTCTGCCGACCCGGGGAACTGCCACTTCTGACGAAGAAAGCACGGTTCGACGCGGCTGGGGTTGAGACCCAGAGCGCGGGAAAACATCTCGCTTCGCGTTCTATCGTGACGGACATTTGGATCAGAAGAGAGTTACAACGCGATGTTATTGATTTACTTGGTAGCGTCATCGGGGATCGAACCCGAACTCTCCGCCTTGAGAGGGCGGCGTGTTAACCAATTACACCATGACGCCACATTGGATTGAGGCAGGGATGAGACGACTTCGCTCAACGGACTTTAGTATACCAAAGCAAGCACGCATAGGCTCCGCGCGCCGAGCGTGGAGCCACCGAACTACAGGCCCAGCTTCCTGACCTCATCGTTGTAATACTTGCGGTACAGAATGTCCCATTCCTGGCTGCCTTCGACAATGATCTTGCGCTGCGAGGCGATCTTCAGCCGCGCGGCTTGGTCAATCTTCATCTCGTCCGTCAATACCTTTTCCAGCGCCTTGCGGGCCTCCTGGCGGATGGTATTGCGGTCATCCAGGAACTCACATTCGTCGGTCTCAGCAAGCGTATCGGCCACCACGTGCGCCAGTTTATTCAGCTTGTCGCGAGAGAGTCTCACAAGACCGCCTTGTACTTCTTGGCCAGCTCTTGCTTAACTTTTTTGAACATTTCGGCATAGCTGGCGCCGCTGCGGCGCATGTCTTCCTGGTAGGCGTCGAGAATCACGCGCACTTCTTCGTTGATGCGGTCCTCTAGCGATAGCTCTTCCAGAATCGCCGCATTCACCCGCTCCGCCACAACCGCAACTTTCCCTGCCCGGATCATCTTGGCCTCGATCAATTGGTTGACCGTTTGGCGTGCCAGATAATTCACGTACTCCCGTGAAAAAATCATTTGATATGACTCGGACTATAGCATATTTGCCCTCGACCGCCGGGTCCCGAAGGGAGCGGCCGATGCACTGAGTCTGGTGCCATCGTGAGCAATTCTCAAGGCGCTTATCCCGTTCCAGCAGCAGAGCCTACGGGAACCCGGAAACATCTGCGACAATAGACGCTTCATATGCAAGTCGACGATCTGATCTCTCTCAAGGACGACATGGTGGCCTTTATCGAAGGCCATGCAATGCGCCGCCTGCCCGGATTCATCACCGAAGATCTGCCCTCCGTTTTGTGGGAAGACGAAAACAATCCGGATAGCTGGAAAGACTTCGTCGAGATGGCCAAGAGCGCCTCCGCTCCCTTCGTCACCATGAGTGACGTGATGCTGGAAAAGGAAGACATCGCCATGCTGCTGGAGCAGATTCGTGACGATAACTTTCCTGACGAAGCGGCAGCGGAAGTGCACGAGGCGCAATACCTGGTGAACTACGTGGGCAAGATCGGCTATATCCAGCTCGGCTTCGCCCATCAGGGCATCATGTTCATCCATGAGAATGCGACCCCATGGTATGAGCGCTACCAGCAATTGCTGGAGTTCGTAGAAGACTTTGGGGACGTCGTTTTTGAAGACGACGAGGACGAAGAAGAAGGGTGAATGCTGCCGGCTCCCCCGCGTTAAGCTCGCCGGCGCCAGGCCCTGAGGATGCAGCACGGGGTGGGCGGCCGACTGGTACCCGCTGGATTCTTCCCCAGGTAAACGCCGCCGCAGCCACCACCCTGGCCAAGAGCGCCGGCCTGCCGCTCATCGTGGCAGAGCTGCTGTCGGAACGTGGTGTCGTCACAGCGGCTGAGGCTGGCTTTTTTCTTCATCCCCGCCTGGAACATCTGCTCGACCCTTACAGCATGCTGGGCATGACCGCGGCGGTTGCCCGGGTACAGGCGGCCATCGCGCGCCAGGAGCCCATCCTCATCTACGGGGACTACGACGTGGATGGCACCACGGCCATCGTGTTGCTCAAAACGGCGCTCGAGATGCTTGGCGGGAAAGTCGATTTCCATGTGCCCCACCGCCTGCGCGAAGGCTACGGCATGCAAGCGGAGGTGATGACCGCAGCCGCAGCGCGCGGTGTCCGCCTCGTGATCAGCGTCGACACCGGGATGCGCGACATCGCAGCAGCAGAGGCTGCCGCCGCGATGGGGCTCGATCTCATCGTGACCGATCACCATCTACCGCAGGAGGGGGCCCACCTTTCCCGCCTGCCAAAAGCGCTCGCCATCCTAAACCCAAACCAGGCCGGCTGCGGCTACATCTGCAAGCACTTGTGCGGCGCCGGAGTCGCTTTCAAACTCGCCCAGGCACTGCTGGAGGCGTGGGATCCAGAGCGAACCCGCAACAAGATTCTCCCCTCGTTCCTGAAGTTGCTGGCGATCGCGACGGTCGCCGATGCGGTTCCCCTACGGGGAGAAAATCGGGTGTTCGCGAGCGTGGGCCTGGAGCAGTTGCGACGCCCGGCCAGTGCCGGCCTGCGCTCCCTGATGCAGGTGGCCCGGCTTGACCCTGCGCTGCGTGCGCCCACCACGACCGACCTGGCGTTCCGCCTTGCGCCGCGCATCAACGCCGCCGGCCGCATGGATGTAGCCTCCGATGTGGTTGAACTCTTTACCACTCGCGACGCCGTCAGAGCCGGCGAATTAGCCGCCAAACTCGATCGTTTGAATGGCGAGCGGCAACAGACCGAAGCCGCCATGCTGGAAGAAATCGAGCGCCGCCTGAAGGAGGAAACCGGCCTGCAGGCGAGCCGCTGCATCGTGGTCGAAGCCGATGGGTGGCATCGCGGCATTATCGGCATACTCGCGTCGCGCATAGTCGATCGCATGCGGCGGCCCGCGATCGTGATTGCGCTCGAGAACGGCGTGGCCTACGGTTCCGGACGCTCGGTTCCCGGCTTTCATCTTCTGCGCGCGATCGAGAGCTGCAAAGAGCTTTTCACTCGCTACGGCGGCCACTCGCACGCGGTTGGTTTTTCTCTGCCGGCGGCGCGCGTGCCAGAGCTAAAAAGCCATCTCGAAAGCTGGGCCGGGCTCAACGTTGAGGAAACGGAGCCAACACTGCGCTGCCATGCGGTGTTGCCTCTGGATCAAATCACAACAGCGCTCTTCAGCTGGTTACGGCGGTTGGAGCCGCTCGGCAACGGCAACGAAGAACCAATTTTCGTGGCTTACAATGTGCGCCTGGCAGCCCCTATACGCGCCATCAAAGAACGCCATATATGCCTCCAACTGGCCCAGGGAGCGCGGGGCGCCAGTTTGTCAACCCTGGGATGGGATTGGGGCGCCCGCGCCCAGGCAATGGGCCTGGAACAAGGATCTGTCGTCCATCTCGCCTACAAACTTCGAGAGAACCTACACCCGGAATATGGCGGCCTGGAACTGGAGATCGCGGATCTTGTTCTTGCTGGGTGAGGGACGCGCTCGAGCCCAGGATTAGAAATGAACGCGCCCCGAAGCAGGCCCGGCCGGGCTAGAGCATTTTCACTTCTACTCTGCACAGTCGGGTTCAGGGAAGTGCGGCTTTTCTTGAGGAAAAGCCGCGTCGAGAGCGGTTGCCTTGTATACACCAGAAGTGAAAATGCTGTAACGCCGATTCAAGTAAACTTCGTGCATGCCACGAGGCTTTTTCGTCACCTTCGAGGGCCTGGATGGTTCCGGTAAAAGCACGCAGCTTCGCCGCCTGAAAGAGTGGCTGGAAGCCAACG
>Ga0182015_10000813_pt1 | contig 43363 bp, 39 predicted proteins | sample 712P3MmetaG_FD_120478 | JGI IMG/M metagenome (GOLD analysis project Ga0182015, IMG submission 120478) | Permafrost microbial communities from Stordalen Mire, Sweden - 712P3M metaG | ecosystem: Environmental > Terrestrial > Soil > Wetlands > Permafrost | place: Sweden: Stordalen | collected...
GCGCGCTCGAGCTGCGCCCGCCAGTGCGGGTGGGAGGCCGCGCGCGCCGCCATTGCGGGGGCCGCGAGTCCGAGCAGCGGACTTGGCGTCGCGCGGCGTCCATCTTCGGTGTCCGCACAGCTGAATGCGCAGCGGGTTGCGCGTTCGAGCCAGCGCCTTTGCAGATCCTCGGCGAATCGGAGCTGCGACTCCATGGACGCGGCGATCACTCCGTACTGCCGCTGCAAGCGCACCGGCAACAGCGGTATGGGGTCCACCGGAGGCGGCCAGTGCGTCTCGTCGCACGAGGCCACCCAAAGCCCGTCGTAGGCGAGCCACGGATCCATCCATTGCCCGCTCACCCAGATGGGCGGAATTCCGGTCTGCACCTGAAACTGCGTGTCCCGCGAGGCGCGCCGAAGGATGCTTTCCGCTGACGTCCGCGTCTGGCTGCCGAAGCTTGGGTCGCCCAGCGCGAGCGTCGCCATCAACTCTCGAAATCGCTCGGCGGATTGATACTCGCCACTCGACCACCGGTGCCGAAAACTCCAAGGCCCGCTCTCGAAGGCGGCGATCCAGACCGACAGCCATCGGCTCATGGGGTGACCGCCCTTGAGCTCGGCGAGAGGTCGCAAAGCCCTCGCGATGCGCGACAGTGCCGCCACCGGCCGAAGCTCTTCGATGCGTCCGACGGTCTCCGCCAGCGTCAGCCATTCGATCAAAAATGCCTCGGCGGGAGCGCGGGAGCGCAAGGCTAAGTCGAGGCATGCGGCTGCGCTTGCCTCGACCGCGGACTCGCTGAGCTCGGGCGCGCGCAGCAGTGCGCTGAATCTGGCGAACGGAATCCGCCCGCTGGCCGCCGACAACAGCTCGAGTGCCGCTCGAACCGGCGCGTAGTCGGCAAGCGGCGTCCCGCCGGCGACGGCATAGGGAGCGGCTGCGCCCCCCTCATACATCCCGAACCGGTGGGGCGCCAAGGCAGCGTCGAAGGCGTCCACGAGCTCGGAGCGTCGTTGCGCAAGACCCGGCACGCAGATCCACGCACGAAAATCGTCCTGCATCGCGAGGTGGCCGCGCGCCCAGTCGGCGATCGACGCGAGCTCCGCATCCGGCGCCTCCGCGCAAAGAATATGAGGCGTGGAATCCTGCATGGCGCGCGCTGCGCGAAGCGGCGCCAGGGGAGCGCCGGCATGGCGCTCGAGCCAGCCTCTGGCAACCGGACGCCACAGAGGACTCTCGATCCAAGCGACTTCCTCGCCGCTCTCGGCGTCGCATCCCGCACTCACGTTGGCGCCCGCGACGGCACCGAGCAACTCGTCCGCGCCGATGCACTTGAGATCACGGCAACGTTCTGCAAATCGAGCGCTCCATTCCAGGAACGCTGCCGTTTCCTCCCCGCCATCGGCGATGACGCTCATGGGAATCCCATACTCGTGGGTCGCTCGGCGCGCCCTCCTCGCGGCGCGTGCCGCGCCCGAGGGTTCGAGAAATCGGTGCCCTGAATCGCTGCCCAGAACCGCATCGCGCCAGAGCTCACGCTCCTCGACGTCGCTTAGGCAGCGCGGCAGCGTCGAGTCGATGAGTTGCCGGCGAACGTGTCGATCCCTCAGCCACCCGCCGAAGTCGCGTATTCGAGGGGTCGGCCAGATCTGGCGGCCTGACGTACGGTGCGAGCGTTCGACCGCGTCTGTCAGCGCAGCGGCAAGCTCGGTGTTCGGCACGAGTACCGTCACCCCAGAGTCCACCGTCTCGACAATGCGGGATATCACGTAGCCGCGCTCTTCGTCGGCCGCCGGCCGATCGGGTCCGGAACGGCTGCCAGCAGTGCGCGCGTATGCGGATGCACGGGCGTGCTGAACAGCGCATCGCAATCTGCGGATTCGATCAGATTGCCCTCGTGGATCACCGCCACTCGGTGACTGAGGTGCCGGACCACCGCCAGGTTATGGCTGATGAACAGCATCGCGGTGCCGAGCTCGCGCTGCAGGTCGACCAACAGATTCACGATCTGTCCTTGGATGGACACGTCCAGCGAGCTCACAGGCTCGTCGCATATCAGAAGCTTCGGATCCAACATCATCGCCCGCGCGATCCCGACACGCTGGCACTGTCCGCCGCTCAGTTCATGGGGGTAACGGTCGAGCATCGATGCCGCGAAACCGACACGCTCGAGCATGCGGGCCGTTCGCGCCCGCCGCTCGACCTCCCTCAAGTTGGGTTCGAAGACCCGCAGCGGCTCCGCCAGCGCCTGAGCCACGGTCATACGCGGATTGAGGCTCGCCACCGGGTCCTGGAATACGATCTGCAAGTCGCGCCGATGGCGCCGCAGCGTTGCCGAGTCGCATCGCAGAAGATCCGAGCCGCGCCAGAGGATCTGGCCGCGCGATGCCGGAATCAGCCGCAACAGCGCCCGTGCCAACGTGGATTTCCCCGATCCCGATTCTCCAACGAGCCCGAGCGTTTCGCCTGCGCGGATCTCGAAGCTCACATCGCCGAGCGCGCGAAAGCCGCGATAGTCGACGCCAAGGCCGCGCACGTCGAGCAGCGGCTCGCTCATCGGAGCGGATAATGACATGCGACCTGGGAGGTGGCGTTTACGTCTTCGAGCGCCGGCCGCTCGTGAGTGCAGCGCTCGGTCGAGCGGGGACAGCGGGGCGCGAAAGCGCAGCCGCGCTCCGGCTCGGCGGCGCCGGGCGCCTGTCCGGCAAGAAACGGCATGCGATCGGTACGCGGCCGGCGAAGATCGCTTACACATTGCATGAGGAGCGCCGAATAAGGGTGCCGCGCGTCCCGCATCAGCTCCGCGGTGGGAGCGCTCTCCACTATTCTGCCCGCATACATCACGGCGACGCGGTCGGCGAGACTGGCGACCACCCCGAGGTCATGGCTGATGAGCACGATGGAAAACCCAGTGCCGGCGCGCACGTCCCGCAGAAGATCGAGGATCTGCGCCTGCACGGTCACATCGAGCGCGCTCGTCGGCTCGTCGGCTATGACGAGCGATGGCTCGCAGAGCAGGCTCATGCCGATCATGACGCGTTGACGCATGCCGCCGGAGAGCTCGTGAGGATATTGTTGCAGCCGCCGCCTGGGATCCGGGATGCGCACCCGATCGAGTGCTTGCAACGCCGTCCGCTCGGCATCCCGCCACGATGCGCCTCGATGATGGACCAGAACTTCGGCGAGCTGCACGCCGATCTTCAGGTGCGGGGTGAGGGACATCATCGGGTCCTGGAACACCATGGTCAGCTTCGATCCGCGAATCCGATTCAGCTCTTGCGGCGCCAGCCCGAGGATCTCTTCACCCTCGAACTGTGCGCTGCCGGTAATCTGCGCACCGCTCGACAACAGGCCCATCACCGCGAGGAACAGTTGAGTCTTTCCCGAGCCGGACTCGCCGACTACTCCGAGACATTCCTGAGCGCTTACGGAGAGCGAGACGCCGCGCACTGCGGCCGCCGTGCCCCCGGGGATCGGATAATCGACCCGAACCTCCTGCGTCTTGAGTGTCGGACGCGCCGCCGGCCGCACCGTCATCGTCCCGCCCCTGCGTCGAACGCATCGCGCAGCCGGTCGCCGAAAATGTTCAGGGACACGAGCAGCAGCGTCAAAAAGGCGCCGGGCGCGAGCAGCATCCAAGGCGCGGCCTCCATCTCTCCCGCGCCCTCTGCGATCAACGTGCCGAGACTCGCGCGCGGTTCCTGGATTCCGAGCCCGAGGAAGCTCAGAAAGCTCTCGAGAAGGATGATCTGGGGCACGGTCAGCGTCGCATACACGATCACCGGTCCGATGACGTTCGGGAGCACGTGTTTGTAGATGATGCGGGCTGTGCCGGCCCCCGAAGCGATCGCGGCCTCGATGTACTCCTGCCGCCGAATGCTCAAGGCTTGGCCGCGCACGATGCGCGCGAGCGTCAACCATCCGACCGCTCCGATCGATGCGAACAGGAGATATTCGTTCCGACCGAAAACCACGGTGAGGAAAATCACGAAGAAGATCAGTGGCAGTCCGCCGAGAATCTCGATGATCCGCATCATCAGATCGTCCGTACGGCCGCCGACATAGCCCGCGATCGCACCATAGATCAGCCCCAGGACGAGGCTCACGGCGCTCGCCACGAGTCCTACGATCATGGACACTCTCGCACCCTCCAGCGTGCGAACGTAGAGATCGCGCCCGAGCCGGTCGGTGCCGAACCAATGTGCGTGAGCGATGCCCGGATATTGGGCGACACTCGACCAATCGAGCGTCTCGAGCCCGTTGGGGTTGATCCACGGTCCGATCACCGCCAGCACCACCAGCGCAACGATGATCCCGAGGGATACCCGCGCCCCCGCACTTGCCGTGAGGTGCTGCCGCGCTGCGTGCCAGAACGTCCCGGTCACCGCTCGAACCCGACGCGAGGATCCAGCCACGCATACAGGAGATCCACCAGAAGCCCCGCGCCGATGAGGACCACGGAGTACAGGACCACCATCCCGAGCACGAGCGTATAGTCCCGATTGAGCGCCCCCTGGACCATATAGCGGCCGATCCCCGGAAGCCCTGCGATGGACTCTACCACCAGGGATCCCGTCATGATCGATGCGACCGCGGGAGCGAGGTAGCCCGCCACGGGAACGAGCGCCGGGCGCAGCGCATGCCGAAAGATCACCGTGCGCAAGGGCAATCCTTTGGAGAAGGCGGTGCGGATGAACGGGCGCTGCAGCACCTCGAGAAGGCTCCCCCGAGTGAGCCTCGCGACGTAGGCCAGCGGCGCCAATGTCAGCGCGACGACCGGCAGGATCAAGTGGCGGATCGAACCCGGCTCCCATCCGGCGACCGGCAACCAGTGCGCATAGACGCCGAACAACAGGCCGAGGAGAGGCAATACCACGAATGACGGTACGGCGATGCCTAAGACGGCGAGCGTCATGACGGTGTAATCGGCCGCCCTGTTCTGACGGAGTGCCGCAAACACGCCGATGACCATCCCAAGCGCGAGGGCGAGAATCAGAGCCGCGATGCCGATCTCGGCGGTGACGGGCAATCCCTGTGCGATGAGCTCCGTGACGGTGAAATCCTTGTACCTGAAAGATGGGCCGAAATCTCCGTGGAGGAGCGAGCGCAGGTAGTGCGCATATTGCAGCCAGAGCGGCTGATCCAGGCCGTAAGCGCTCTTGAGGTTCGCGAGTATCTCCGGCGGCAGCAGCTTTTCCTCATCGAACGGGCCGCCCGGAGCGATCCGGATCAGAAGGAAGGACAGCGTCACGATGATGAACAGCGTCGGAATCGCGCCCCCCAAGCGCTTGAGAAAATAGCGGAACATCGATACGAGTCTATCGGCTGACCGCAAGGTGGACAAGTAAACGACTGTCTCCTAAAATGCGAGCTTCACCCTCTTGAGGTTACATGGAATCGACACGCCCCATCCGTGCGCTCATTCGCGGCCTAGACGCGCTCACGGTGCTCAATTCGCGCGACGGCGCGACCGTGTCCGAAGTCGCGCAAGAGATTCGCCTGCCGCGCACGACGGTGTACCGGATTCTCGAGACTCTGTGCGGCGCGGGATTCGTATTCCGCGACCCGAGCGACGAGCGCTACCGCTTGACCATCCGGGTTCGTGCGCTGTCCGGCGGCTTCGACGACGATGCGTGGGTCACCCAGATCGCGAAGCCCCTGATCGGCGATCTGGGTCGCGAGATCGTGTGGCCGGTGTCGATCTCGACGCTTCTGGGAACCTCGATGGTCGTGCGCGAGACGAATTCGAACGCGCTTCTCGCCGTCGAGCGCGACTCGGCCGGGCATCGAATGCCGATGCTGTCCACGGCCGCGGGACGTGTCTATTTGAGCTTTTGCCCTGCGCCCCAGCGCGAAACCCTCATCGATATTCTTGCGAGGTCGGGCAAGGAAGAGGATCGCCTGGCCCGCGCGCCGCGTGCGGATCTGCAGCGGGTCCTGGCCGAAATCAAGTCCGGAGGATATTGCGCCACGTCGCGCACCCGGCGGTTGGTCGAGGAAATCAGCGTGAGCGTTCCGGTGCTGTTGGAGGATCGCATTCTCGCATGCCTGACCGTTCGCTTCGCCGCCAACGCCGTGCCGCAAAAGGCGGGCATCGAGCGTTTCCTCCCAAAACTGCGGCAGTGCGCCGCCAAGATAAGTCATTCTTTCGTTGAACAACAAGCCGAGGCGCAACGCAGCGGCGCGCCCGAACGGGCGGCTTAAGGAGTCCTCTTAAAATGCAGAAGATCATGGTATGTATCAAGCGCGTCGTGGACTACAACGTGCGCGTGCGCGTAAAGCCCGACGGCAGCGGAGTGATGCTCGACGGGGTCAAGATGAGCGTGAATCCGTTCGATGAGATTGCGCTCGAAGAGGCGCTGCGCATCAAGGAGCGCGTCGGCAACGTCGAGGTGTTGGCCGTGAGCATCGGCGTCACGGATACTCAGCAGCAGCTTCGCACGGCACTTGCCATGGGCGCGGACCGCGCAATCTTGGTTCAATCCGATGTCGCGGTCGAACCCCTGACTGCGGCTCAGACGTTCCTCGCGGTCGCGAAGAAGGAGAATCCGGATCTGATCCTCCTCGGCAAGCAGGCGATCGACGACGATGCGAACCAGACCGGTCAGATGCTGGCTGCGCTCTGGGAGCGGCCGCAGGGAACCTATGCCTCCAAGGTGGAGATCGACGGCACCATGGCGCGAGTGACCCGGGAGGTGGACGCCGGGCTCGAAACCATCGAAGTGGATCTACCGGCGGTGATCACCGTGGACTTGCGGCTCAACGAGCCACGCTACGTGAAGTTGCCGGACATCATGAAGGCGAAGAAGAAGCCGCTGGATGTCACCTCGCTTGATGCACTCGGCGTCAGTGCCGCACAGCTGATCAAGACCGTGAAGACCGAGCCGCCACCCCAGCGGCAAAAAGGCATCATCGTCAAGGATGTGGCGGAGCTGGTCGACGTACTCAAGAAGAAGGGCTTGATCTAATGAACAAAATACTCATCATCGGTGAACACGACGGCAAGGCGCTCAATCCCGCCACGGCCAAATGCGTCACCTGCGCAAAGTCGATTCCGGAGGCCGACATCACCATCGCGGTGCTCGGGGCGGATACTGCGGCGGTCGCGGCGCAGGCAGCAGAGCTTGCGGGCGTGAAATCGGTCCTTCGCATCGACCGCCCGGAGAATGCGCATCCGCTGGCGGCCACGTTCGCGCCGCAGATCGTCGGGCTGGCCGAAGGCTACAGCCACGTTTTTGGCCCCTCCACCAGCTTCGGCAAGGATCTCATGCCGCGCGTCGCCGCTCTGCTCGGCGTGCCGCAGATCAGCGATCTGATGGCGGTGGAAGGCGCACATCGCTTTCGTCGGCCCATCTATGCGGGCAACGCGATCGTGACCGTGGACGCCGACCCGGCCCGCAAGCTGGTCGCCACCGTTCGCGTCGCCTCGTTCCAGGCCGCCGGCACCGGAGGCTCGGCGTCGATCGACTCCAAGAGCCTCAGCGTCTTGCTCCCGACGCACACGCGATATGTCGGCGCGAAATCGGGATCGACCGACCGCCCCGATCTGCAGACGGCGAGGAAGGTCGTGTCGGGCGGCCGTGCGCTGGGCAGCGCCGAGAACTTCAAGCTCCTGTTCAGCTTTGCCGACAAGATCGGCGCCGCGGTCGGCGCATCGCGCGCGGCCGTCGATGCCGGCTACGCGCCCAACGAAATGCAGGTGGGCCAGACCGGCAAGATCATTTCTCCGGAATTGTACATTGCCGTCGGTATTTCGGGCGCCATCCAGCACCTCACCGGCATCAAGGACGCCCGCACCATCGTGGCGATCAACAAGGACGGCGAGGCGCCGATCTTTGAGGTCGCGGACGTGGGCTTGGTGGGAGACCTGTTTCAGATCGTCCCCGAGCTCGAGCGCTTAGTCGGCTGATCCGGAGAGGCTCCGCGCCGCGCCATCGATCGCATCGACCAGCCGGTCCGCGTGCTCGGCGCGAAACGGCATCGGGGGCCGAAGCTTCAGGATATCGGCGTTCGGGCCCTCATAGCCGATCAGCACGCGGGCCTGCGAAGCAAGGGTGTTGATAATTCGCTTTGCGCACTGACGCGCGGTGCGGCCTCCCACCGCGTTCACCTGCAGCCCATACAATAGGCCGGCGCCGCGCAGCTCGCCGAGACAGGGATGCTGGGCGGCGAGCAATTCCAGCCGCCTCCGGAGATGGGCGCCCGTCCTCTCGGCATTCGCCATGAGTTCCTCGCGTTCGAGCACATCGAGTACCGCCAGGCCGGCCGCGGCCGCCACGGCGCTGCCGCCGAAGGTCGAGAAGAACCCGAATTTCGCCTGAAAGGCTTCGATCAGATGGCGGTCGGCGATGACCACGCCCATCGGATAGCCATTGGCCACGGGCTTTCCCAGGGTGACGATGTCCGGAACGAGGCCGCGCCGCTCGAAGCCCCAGAAATTCGAGCCCGGGCGTCCCATGCCGTATTGGACTTCATCCGCCACAATGAGGGCGCCGGCGGCCCGTAATCTCTCCGAGACGGCAGCCCCCCAGGCGGGGGGCGGGTCATAGACCCCCGAGCTGGTCAGCGCGGTGTCTATGTAGAAAGCCGCTGACGCGAAGCCGCGCTCCGCAAGCGTACGGACGGCACTGTCCACATCCGCCTGGGCCGCGGCGAGCTGGGCAGCGCCTGCCGCGTCATGGGTCTGAAGCCCGGGCTGTGGGGGGGCAATCGTGACGACATGCGCCTCGCGCGGCTGTCCGGCCCCCGGCGTGAGCGCAGCTACCGCATCGGTGATGCCGTGATAGGCGTTCTGCATGACCAGGGCGCCCTTTCGGCCGGTTGCGAATTGCGCCATGCGCCATGCGACGTCATTCGCCTCGCTGCCCGAGTTCACGAAGATGCAGGCATTGAGCCGTCCCGGCAGCTTGGCGAGCAACCGCTCCGCGTATTCCAGAATTCCGGAATGCAGATATCGGGTATGGGTCGCGAGGATGGCCGCCTGACTCTGCACCGCGCGTACCACGGCAGGGTGGGCGTGTCCCACATGCGGCACGTTGTTGTAGACGTCGAGGTAGGCGTGTCCCTGCGGATCGAACAGCCAGACTCCCGAGCCCCGGACGAGGTGCAGGGGCTTTTCGTAAAACAGCTCCGATCCCTTGCCCATCAACCGGTGCCGCCGTGCAAGCTCCGCCGAGGCACCGGGGCTGGCCCAAATCTCGCTTCGCGTGCCCGCGGCCCCATGCCACTCCCGGCTCAACGAAGCGCCGCCCGACTCGATCAAGGCTCGCAGCGACCGCGCCGCGCTCAAAGTGGACCCATCGAGCGCGCGCGCACCGGCAGGGTCGTGCCGCCTGCGCCATGCATGGACGAGGATGGTGACGGCGTGGCGTGCCGCGATGAGCGTATAGAGCATCTCGATCTCGTCGGGGTCCAACGGCTGCCGGCGGGCATACCCCTCCAGCACCGAAGAGACCGCCTTGAGCGGCGCGAGATCTTCGGTGAGAAGCTCGGACATCGTCACCGCGGGCTCGAGAATCCGCGGCGCATGGATCATGTCACCGAAATCCAAGATCCCGATGACGTTGTCGGCCGCAGGATCCACCAATAGATTCTGGCCATGGCAATCGCCATGAATCGCCTGGCTGCGCAAGCCCGAGAGCGCCGAGGCGCGTTCCCGAAATCCGGCCACGACGCCCTCAACGTCGCGTCGAACCGCTGCAGATTCGATGTACTCGGCGTGCTCGGCGAGATCGGGAAGCCGGCGGACATCCCACGCCAGGCGCTGTCCCAGCGCGGGGTGAAAGAAGCCCTGCAGGGCGTGGTCGAGACGCGCGAGAATGTCGCCGATGTTTTCCAGCAGGCGCCGCTCCGGCGGCGCCTCGGCAAGCAAACGCCCCGCCAGGAATCCGATGAGACAGGTGGTGTACTGGCTGCCGTCCAGGCCGGTGACCTTGCCCGTCTCCTCGCCGATCGCGGTCGGGAAGGGCGGGGGGACCGGCAGCGATGGATCCTGCTCGATCAAATGCCGCAGCACGCGCAGCTGGCAGTCGACGGTCTCGGGCCCGGCCTCGAGATCGAGGATCTTGAGAACGAACTCGCGGCCGTCCGAGGTGCTCAAATGAAAGTTGCAATCGCGCTCGCCGGGCAGCGCGCGGGCCGAGCCTAACAGGCCGTAGATGTCGCGGGCGAGGCGCTCGGCTTGCGCAGCCGAGAATACCGGCGGCGAGGTCCGAAGAGCTAGCAACGCGGCCGCAAGGCAACCTACAGCTGCTTAAGGACGTAATCCGCCGACGACACCTTGAACTCGCCCGGCGCTTCCACGTCGACATGCGTAGCGACGCCGTTCTTGACGACGATCGCGAACCGTTGCCCGCGCATACCCATCCCAAAACCCGTGGCATTGAGCTCCAGACCGAGCGCCTTGGCGTATTCGCCATTGCCGTCGGCCAGCATCAGGATCTTGTCCCCGACACCGCCGGACTTGCCCCAGGCATTCATGACGAAAACGTCGTTCACCGCGGTGCATGCGATGGTATCGACGCCCTTCGCCTTGATCTGATCGGCCAGTTCCACGAACCCCGGCAAATGCTTGGCATCGCAGGTGGGGGTGAATGCTCCGGGCACCGAGAAGAGCACCACGGTCTTGCCCTTGAACAGCTCGTCCGCCGTGAGCTTCTGCGGACCATCCTTGGTCATGCGCGTGAATTTGCCGTCGGGCATCTTGTCGCCAGCTTTAATGGTCATCGAACTTCTCCTGCCTTGTTGCTATCAGCCGGCGCCCATACCGAGGGTGGCCGCGTAGAGCGTCCACAGCTTCAACACGCGAGGACTGATGTTCGGGACATCTTTGAGCTTGGCGAACGCCTTCTTGGCTTCCGCTGTATTTTTGAGCTGAACCTCGGCGAGGCCGAGATACACGTAAGCCTCGTCCATGTGCTTGATCTGGCCCTTTTGCAGCGCTGCGTTGATGCTGTCGGCGGTCTTCTGGTAATCGCCGAAGCCGTAGTACACCTCGCCGAGCTTCACGAGAAGCTCGCCGGCGGCGCTCTTGTTCGCCTCGGTCTCCTGCTGCGGCAGGCCCTTTCTGTCCGTGTCCGCGCGGGCCTTGAGGGCCGTCAACAGCCGATTGGTGCGCTCCTTGTGCTCATCCTTGATGACCCCGGTCGACATCGCCTTGTCGAGCACCGCGGCCGCCTCGCCCGGCAGCGCGGCATCGCCCAAGAGCTGCGCCATCTCGATGTAATCGGTGTCGGCATTCATCGAGTTCGTGTTGTACATGATGCGATAGATCATCAAGGTGTTGTGATCTTCGCGCTCATCCTGCCGCTCGATGCGCAGCAGCGTGTTCCAGTACGTGGTCTTGTTGTTCAGCTTGATGAGGTCCTGCAGGACGGCGTCCATGGTCCCCGTATCGCCCGCATCCGAGGCGCATTGCAGCTTGAACAGGTAGAGATTCTCCTTCGGTGTCTCGCCGGTCTTGCGGGCGGCCGCGACGGCCTTGTCGGCCCAGATGCCCGAGTCCTTGCAGTCCTTCAGCAGGTAGTAGCTCTGGGCGATGATGGCCAGGGTGTCGTTGGTCGCCGTGCCGTTGTCGACCATGGTCTTGCCGAAGTCGATGGCCTTCTGGTACTGCCCCGTGCTCGCCGCAATGCTGAACAGCGTTTTGGTCCATTGCGTGGTTTCTTCGGGCGTCGCGTCGCCCGTCGCCAGCGCCTTCTCGAAATCACCCTGCGCCGCCTTCAAATTGTTGAGCCTGACTTCCGCGATGGCCCGGAAGCTGTCGATGGACTTCTTGTCGACCGGGGTGAGGCCGGACTTCTGCTCGGCAGCGTCCACGTTCTTGATCACTTCCTGCCATTGTTGCGCTTGCATGGCCTTTTGCGCGGCCGTCATTTCCTTGGCGATGCTGCGGCTGATTTCCTCCTTCTTCTCAGCAGCCGAGGAAAGCCCGGTGCCCGCGAGCAACGCCGCCCCGAGCGTTACCGCTGCAGCGACGCTCAGCGTCCCGCGCAGACCCCGTTTCGAGATCGCACGGCAATTTGTATTGTTGGTCATCGAATGGATCATGATCACACCTTCACAACTTGCGATTTCAGATTTGTATTTCAGGCGGGCCGTCAAACAAACGGCGCGTCAACCCGCTGCAATTCGGGTTGACGCGCCGTAACACCCGCCGGGACCCTATTCAAAAATAGTCGTTGTTGACGAATCCGATCTTCTTCAGACCCCGATGTTGCAAATCCGCCAACGTCTGCGCCACGATCTCGTATTTCGCGAACTTGTCGACGGTGATGTGCACCTCGGGCTGCGGATCCTTCGCCGCCTCGGTCGAGATGTAGCCCTGCATCGTCGCGCGGTCGACGGGAGACTTGTTCCACAGCAGCGTGCCATCGAAGTCGATCGACAAATCGATGACTTCGGGCGGCGGCGGCGGCGGCTGATTCGGCGGCGGCGGCAAGGGATTGTCGATCTTGACCGCATGCGTCTGCGTCGGAATCGTGATGATGAAGATAATGAGGAGCACCAGCATGACGTCGATCAGCGGCGTCATGTTGATATCCGAATAGGAACTGCCCTCGTTACCGCCTACTGCCATCGCCATCGTGATCTCTCCTGGATACCTTGAGTCTAGCTATGGCCCCGGCCCGCTACGTTCCCGGACCGAAGTGATCCGGAGTCGTGATGAACGCCACCTTGCGGATTCCGATCTGCTGAGTGGCGACCAGGACCTGGCCCACGAACTGATACCGGACGTTTGAGTCGCCGCGGATGTGCACCTCGGGCTGCGGCTCTTCGCGGGCCGCAACTCGAAGTTTCTGCTTCAACTCGTCCGTGCTCGCCACCTTCTGCGTGTTCCAGAAGATGTCCCCATCCTTGTCGATGGCGATGGTGATGTTCTCCGGCTTGGTCTGCGTCGGCAGATTCGTCGCCTTCGGCAGCTGCACGGCCACCTGCTGGATGATCACTCGAATGGTGATGATGAAGATGATGAGGAGCACCAACATCACGTCCACCAGGGGCGTGACGTTGATGTCGGACATCACTTCAGCCTCTTCAGTCACACCGGTATTCATCGCCATGGCGGTTTACCTCAGCGCGCCGCGACCGGTGCGGGCTTGACGGTGGGGATGGCAGTCTTGTCCATGCCCAAGCCCATCTTCGCACCGGCGATCAGATACGCATGCAGCTCGTGCGTGAAGTGGCTGACGCGCTCCTGCACCTGCTTGTTGCGGCGAAGTAGAATGTTGTATCCCAGCACGGCCGGCACCGCGACGAACAGACCGATGGCGGTCATGATCAACGCTTCGCCGACGGGTCCTGCCACCTTGTCGATGGACGCCTGTCCCGCGACGCCGATGGCGATCAACGCGTTGTAGATACCGATGACGGTGCCGAGCAGTCCGACGAACGGCGCGGTGGCGCCGACCGAGGCGAGAACCGGCAGACCCGCTTGCATGCGGCTGACGACCATATCGGCGGTGCGCTGCAACGACTCGGTGATCCATTCACTGGTGCCGATGGCGCCCGACAGGCGGGTCTTGTTGGTCTCGTGGTACTCGTACGCCTGCTTGCCCGTTTCGGCGAGCGCGCGGAACGGATTGGACGTTCCCTTCAGCTTGGAAATGGCGTCCGTGAGGCTCGAGGAGGCCCAAAACTCCTTCTCCGCCGAGATCGCTTGCTGGCGAAGCTTCCGTTGGTCGAAGAACTTGGTGATCATGATGAACCATGTCAGCAGCGACATGATCAACAGAACGGCGAGAATCGATCGTGAAACGATATTGCCATTTACGATCAGGGCGCCAAGGCCATATGGGTTTTCAACAGCTGTCTCTTGCATTGACCGATTCCCTCTACATTTTGATTGAGCGTAGTAACAGTTCTAACGGGCGATATTCAAATTGGTTCGACATCTATTTGGTCAGCTTCCATACGATGGGGAGCGAGGCCGTCTTCTCGATCGGCTTGCCGTCTTCCGTGGCGGGCTTCATGTGCTGACCGTGCACACCCTTCAAGCATGCCTCGTCGAGCCGCGGGAAACCGCTGCTCTGCTGGATGGACTCGTTGGTGATGCGCCCGTCCGTGGCCACAGTCACTTGCACGATGCAGCGCCCCTCCTCACCGGCGCGCTTCGACGCATCGGGATAGTAGTCCTCGCCGATGTGCAGCGGGTGCTTCGGATCTTGAGCGATGTTAGTTCCCGGCCTCGGCACGGGAGGCGCCGCAACGGGGGCCGCCTTCGCCACCGTCTGAGTCGTCTGCGTGATCGCGGTCGTCTCCTGCTGCGGCGCCTGGATGTCCACGAACTCGGGTGGCGGGACGAAAGGCTTGATCTCTTCCAACTTCGGCGGCGGGGGCGGCGGCTTGTCGACTTCTTTGGGTTTGTCGATCTGCGCGATTTCTACGGGGGGAATGACTTGCTGCATCAGCTTACCGGCCAACCCCGTGTAGAACGCCCAACCGACGAAAATATGCAGGATGATGACGGCGATGAGGGCGATGCCCCTCGTGCCCGAAAATAACGATGGCTGCTCGTATGTATACATAAGTCTGTTTCGACCCTGCCCCTAGCTGAATTCCGATGCGCCGTTTACGTTTTACGCTGTCGAAGCCGATGTTGCCATGTGCGGCTTAAATGCGCGAACCGTCTGCCGCTTCCCTCAATTAAGCGGCCTCCCATCAATGTCGCGGCAAGTAAAGAGACTGACACATCTGCCGCCCGCACTGCAAGCAGGACTTGCAGCGCTTAAACCGCTCATTCTCGGTCCGTCACCGCGCCGAGCGATGCGCTGCTGACCTGCTTGGCATATTTCGCAAGCGCCCCCCGCCGCGCGTACGGCTTCGGCGGCTTCCACGCCTTGCGGCGGCGCTTCAATTCGGCCGCATTCACGTGCAAGCTGATTTCTCGACGCTCTGCATCAATCGTGATTTCATCGCCGCTCTTCACCAGCGCCATCGGCCCTCCGAGCGCCGCCTCGGGGGAGACGTGCCCAACCACGAATCCATGACTCCCCCCCGAAAAGCGTCCGTCCGTGATCAACGCGACTTCACTGCCCAGGCCTTTGCCGATGATGGCACCGGTCGGACTTAACATCTCGCGCATGCCGGGGCCGCCCTTGGGACCCTCGTATCGGATCACGACCACATCGCCCGATTTGACTTTGCCGCCCAGAATTCCCTGCAGCGAGGCCTCCTCCGAATCGAACACGCGGGCGGGACCGGTGAACTTCAGGCCTTCTTTGCCGGTAATTTTTGCAACGGCGCCCTCCGGGGCGAGGTTGCCATACAGGACCACGAGATGACTGTCCTTCTTGATGGGATCGGCGAGCGGACGCACGATTTGCTGCCCGGCCGCATAGGGGGCGACGTTCGCCAGATTCTCAGCGAGCGTGGCGCCGGTGACCGTCAAGCACTCGCCGTGCAGCAGTCCCGCGTCGAGCAGCGTCTTCATCAGCGGTTGGATTCCGCCGATGGCGACGAGTTCGGACACCGAATACCGCCCGCTCGGCCGAAGATCCGCGAGCACCGGAACCCGCCGCCCGATACGATTGAAATCATCGAGTTGCAATTTGACATTAGCTGACGAGGCGATCGCCAGAAGGTGCAGCACCGCGTTGGTCGAGCCGCCGAGCGCGATGCTCACGGTGATGGCATTCTCGAACGCCTTGCGCGTCATGATATGGCGCGGCCGGATGCCGCGCCTGATGAGGTCCACCACCGCCGCGCCGGCGCGCGTGCAATCCGCTCGTTTTTGATCCGACACGGCATCCTGCGCGGAGCTGTTCGACAGGCTCATCCCCAAGGCCTCGATGGCGGAGGCCATGGTATTCGCCGTATACATTCCGGCGCACGAGCCCGGGCCGGGAATCGCAGTGCGCTCGATATGTTTGAGCTGAGTCTCCGAGACCGTACCTTTCGCATAGCCGCCGATCGCCTCGAACACCGAGACGATGTCGCGCCGCTCGGCGCCGGGCCGTATCGTGCCCCCGTAGACGAAGATCGCGGGCCGGTCGAGCCGCGCCAGCGCCATCAGACATCCCGGCATGTTCTTGTCGCACCCTCCGAACGCCACCACGCCGTCGAAGCCCTGCGCCCCGACCACCGTCTCGATGGAATCGGCGATCACCTCGCGCGATACCAGCGAATAGCGCATCCCCGGAGTCCCCATGGATATGCCGTCGGAGACGGTGATGGTGCTGAAGGTCACCGCCTTTGCCCCTTGGGACTCCACGCCCTCTGCTGCGAGACGCGCCAGGCCGTCGATGTGCATGTTGCAGGGGGTGAGGTTGCTCCAGGTCGATGCGATCCCGACCTGAGGCTTGTCGAAGTCGGCGTCGCTGAATCCGACGGCATGGAGCATAGCGCGGGCAGGCGCCTGTTTGATGCCGTCCACCACGACTCGGGAATAGCGGCGGGGATCGAGGGGCCGACGGGGGGCACCTGTCGTCTTATTTTTCATAATCAAACGTACCGTAGCGTTGCAATAAATACCGATACACGCCGCGGACGGCGTGCGCCTCTGCGCCGACCGCACGGCCGGGGCGGTCCTTGGGATTCCAGGCGTACAGGTCGAGGTGCGCCCACTGGGCCGTCGAGGTCACGAACCGCTTCAGGAACAAGGCACCGAATATCGCGCCTGCGAAGCCGGATGCGGCCACATTGTTGAGGTCCGCGATCTTGCTGCCGAGATCGTCGTCGTAGCCCATCCAAAGCGGCATGGGCCATAAGGGGTCGTGCTCCAGGGCCGCGATCCGGGCAAGATCCGCCACCATCCTCTCGTCCGTGCCGAACAGCGCCGGGAGCTCGGGCCCGAGCGCGACGCGCGCGGCACCGGTCAAGGTAGCGAAGTCGATGATCAGATCCGGTTGATCGGCGTCGGCAAGCGCCAGTGCGTCGCAGAGCACCAGGCGGCCTTCGGCATCCGTATTGCCAACTTCGACGGTGAGTCCCTTGCGTGTCGACAACACGTCGCCCGGACGATACGCGTTGCCGCTGACAGCGTTTTCCACCGCCGGGACGAGGATTCTGAGCTCGGCGCGGATGCCAGCGCCCATCAGCATGTCGCCGAGTGCGAGCGCGACCGCCGCCCCGCCCATATCCTTTTTCATCAGCGCCATGCCGGCGCTCGGCTTGATATCGAGCCCGCCGGAGTCGAAGCAGACCCCTTTTCCGATCAGGACGACTCGGGGCAAGGAGGCAGATTCCTGAGGGCCGCGCGGGGTCCATCGGACCTCCAACAGGCGCGGCGCCTGTGCGCTCGCGCGTCCCACGGCATGAATGGCGGGGAAATTGCCGGCGAGCAGCGCCTCACCCACCCATTCTCGAAACTCTGCGCCGTGCCGGTCGGCGAGCGAGCGAGCGGCAGCCGAAAGCTCAGCGGGCCCCAGATCCGAGGCCGGTGTATTGATCAAGTCGCGTGCCTGGGTCAGCGCCCGGTTTGCCGCGGCGACGAAGCGAATGTCCGCGTTCGGTGGCGGCTCGAGCACGGCCACGCGTTCCGGGCGGCTCGGACGATAGCGCTCGAAACGATAGCTTCCATAAGCGAAGCCCAGAGCGATCTGGGTGGCTTCGGCATCGCTGAACGATTGAGCCAAGCGATACCTTCCGGGCGGCAACCGCTCGGCAAACCCCGCGGAGTGCCACAGCGACAAGGTGCCCTGACGCTTACCCAACCCGCCGAGAACCATGCAGAGGCCGCCGCCTGCATCAGGGACCGAGATGACGCGGTGCTTCTCGCCCTTGAAATGGTGCGCGCCGAGCCAGTTTGCGGTCTGCGCGCTCTGCTCTTTGCGCCATGCGTCCAGCTCTTCCTCGTAGAGAAGCCAGAGCGGAATGGCGGCGGAAGCGGAGGCGGTCATGCGTTAATCCTTCGATCGATCCAACCCCGCGGCCGGGCCCGCGGTTCTTGCATGATAAGAGATTCTGTGGTGCTATTTGCGGCTACTTTCATGGAGCACCTCATGCGTTTGTACTCGCAAAAAGACGTAGACAAAAAGGCCCTGCGCGGAACACGCATCGCCGTTCTCGGTTATGGAAGCCAGGGGCGCGCGCACGCGCTCAATCTGCGCGACAGCGGCTACGATGTAGTCGTCGGGGTCCGCAAGGGCGACAGCTGGAACAAGGCCAAGAAAGACGGCCTCAAGGTGATGGAGCCCGCAGCGGCGGTGAAGGGCGCGCGCCTGATCGCCATGTTGGTGCCCGACATGACGCAAAAGGCCCTGTATCAGGAGCTCAAGACTTCGATCGAGCCCGGCGCGACCCTCCTGTTCGCGCACGGGTTCAACATCCATTTCAAGCAGATCAAACCGCGCAAGGATCTGAACGTGGTGCTGATCGCGCCCAAGGGACCGGGCGATCTGGTGCGCCGTCAATACCAGCAGGGACGCGGCGTGCCATGCCTGATCGCGGTTGCGCAGGACGCCACGAAGAAGGCGAAGGCCATCGCGCTGGCGTATGCCGACGGCATCGGCGGCACGCGCGGCGGCGTCCTTGCGACGACTTTCGCCGAAGAAACCGAGACGGATCTCTTCGGAGAGCAGGCGGTGCTTTGCGGCGGAGCAACGGAGCTCGTGGTCAAGGGCTACGAGACTCTGGTCGAAGCCGGCTATCAGCCCGCGGTGGCTTATTACGAGTGCCTGCATGAGCTCAAGCTGATCGTCGATCTCTTGCACGAGGGCGGCATCACCAAGATGCACCGCTTCATCAGCGAGACTGCCAAGTACGGCGATCTGACCCGGGGGCCGCGCATCGTGAACAAGGCCACCAAAAAGGAAATGAAAAAAATCCTCGGCGAGATTCAACAGGGCAAATTTGCGCGTCAATGGATTGCAGAGACCAAGAGCGGCCGGCGCAAGTACTCGAAGCTGCTGAAAGCGGATATGGGCCATTCGATCGAGAAGGTCGGGGCGCAGCTGCGCGCACGCATGCCGTGGCTCGAATCCGGAAAAGCGTGATCCTTGAGGCGGCCTCGACGAGGCTCGCGAATCTTTGAGGAGTGGGGCCATGGCGGCGAGCACGCTTTTCGATAAGGTCTGGAAATCGCATGAAGTGGTGCCGGAAACGGCGGCCACTCCGGCGGTGCTGTACATCGACCTGCATCTGGTCCACGAGGTCACCTCACCGCAGGCGTTCAGTCTGCTCCGTTCTCTGAAGCTGCCCGTGCGCCAGCCGCAGCGCACGCTCGCCACCATGGATCACTCCACCCCCACGACCACGGACCAGGTTTTCGGCAACGTTCCGATCACGCTCGATGCGGCGGCCAAGCAGGTGCGGCAGCTCGAGCAGAATGCGGCCGAATTCGGGGTCGAGCTGTTCGGCATGCGCGATGCACGGCGCGGTATCGTCCACGTCATCAGTCCCGAACTCGGCGCCAGCCGGCCGGGAATGACCATCGTGTGCGGCGACAGTCACACGAGCACGCACGGGGCCTTCGGCGCCCTCGCCTTCGGCATCGGCAGCACCGAAGTCGGCCACGTATTGGCAACCCAGTGCCTGCTGCAGCGCAAACCGAAGTCTTTTGCCATCAACGTCGAGGGAAAGCTGCCGGCGGGAGTGACCGCCAAGGATCTCATCCTCGCCATCATCGGCAAAATCGGCGTGTCCGGCGGCACCGGCCATGTGCTCGAGTATCGCGGTTCGACGATTCGCGGCCTGTCCATGGAAGAGCGCATGACGATCTGCAACATGTCCATCGAGGCGGGCGCGCGGGCCGGCATGGTGGCGCCGGATGAGGTCACCTTCGCCTATCTCGAGGGGAAGCCGCGCGCGCCCACCGGCCGGCAATGGGATGAGAGTCTCGCGCGCTGGAAGACCCTCGTCAGCGATCCGGGCGCGGCCTTCGACATGTCGATCGACATCGACGCGACAGCGATCGAGCCGATGGTCACGTACGGCACCAATCCCGGCATGGTGGTAGCCATCGGGGGCGTCATTCCCAAGCCGTCGGGCGACGCCATCCATGACAAGGCGCTCGGCTACATGGGATTCCAGGGCGGCGACGCCATGCTCGGCAAGCCGGTGAACACCGTCTTCATCGGCAGCTGCACGAACGGCCGGCTCGAAGATCTCGAGGCCGCGGCCAGCGTGCTCAGAGGCCGGAAGGTCGCGCCGGGCGTTCATCTGCTGATCGTGCCGGGCTCGCAAGAGGTCAAGAGAGCCGCCGAGGCAGCAGGATTTGCCGATGTGTTTCGCGCGGCAGGAGCGGATTGGCGCGAGTCCGGCTGTTCCATGTGCCTCGGGATGAACGGGGACACCGTGGCGGCCGGTCAGTATTCGTTGAGCACCAGCAACCGGAATTTCGAGGGACGGCAGGGCGTGGGTGCACGCACCCTCCTCGCGAGTCCGCTCACGGCGGCGGCCAGTGCCGTTCGCGGCCGCATCACCGATCCGCGGGAGTTCCTGTAATGCAGCCTCTGCGAACCGTGCGCTCGCGGACCGTCGTCATTCCGCTCGCCAACGTGGACACCGATCAGATCATCCCGGCCAGATTTCTGACCACGACCACCAAGGAAGGGCTTGGAAAGCAGCTTTTCGCCGATTGGCGCTACCTTCCTGACGGCACGCCGAATCCCGGCTTCATTCTGAACCAACCCTGCGCCGCGGAGTGCCGGATACTCGTGGCCGGCCGCAATTTCGGCTGCGGCTCATCGCGGGAACATGCGCCCTGGGCTCTCTTGGATTACGGCATTCAAGCCGTGATCAGCACCGAGATCGCGGACATCTTCCGCAGCAACTCGTTGAAGAACGGTCTTCTGCCCGTCGTCGTCGACGAGCCCACCGTCACATGGCTCATCGACCATCCGGGCGCCGAGTTGACCATCGACTTGGACGCCGCGCTGTTGACCCTGCCCACGGGACTCACCGTCGCCTTTCCGATCGAGGCCTTCGCCCGACACTGCCTGCTGAACGGCGTGGACGAGCTCGGCTATCTGCAAAGCAAGCTCGCGGACATCGAGCGCTTCGAGGCCGAGACAGCGACTTGCAAGCGCTGATCGCAGTGTTGGGCGGCGACGGCATCGGCCCCGAAGTAACCGCCGAGGCCGTGCGCGCGCTGTCGAGAATCGCCGAGCGGCACAGCCACTCGTTTCGTTTCGAATCGGCGCTGGTCGGCGGGGCGGCGATCGATGCCACCGGCGAAGCGTTGCCGGCCGCCACCCTCGACTTGTGCCGGCGGGCGGACGCCATTCTCTTGGGCGCGGTAGGCGGCCCGAAGTGGTCCGCGGCGGAGGCCAAGGTCCGCCCCGAACAAGGGCTCCTTCAACTGCGCAAGGAACTCTCCCTGTTCGCAAACCTCCGCCCAGTCGTGCCCCACCCGGCCGTGCTCGGCGCTTCGCCGATCAAGTCGGAGCTCTTGCAGGGCGTGGATATCATGGTAGTGCGCGAGCTCACCGGCGGCATCTATTTCGGAGAAAAGCAGCGAACCGCCACCAGCGCATTCGATGTCTGCAGTTACACCGTCACGGAAATCGAGCGCGTGGTTCGCATCGCCGCGAAGCTTGCCCGTGGGCGCCGCCGCAAACTGACCTCGGTCGACAAGGCGAACGTGCTGGAGACCTCGCGCCTATGGCGCTCGGTGGTCGATAAGATCATGCCCGACGAATTCCCCGATATCGCGTACGAGCACATGCTGGTCGACTCGGCTTCCATGCACCTGATCAAGCGCCCACGCGACTTCGATGTGATGGTCATGGAGAACATGTTCGGCGACATCCTCACCGACGAGGCCTCGATGCTCGCGGGCTCCATGGGGCTTCTGCCTTCCGCCTCGCTCGGCGCCCAAGGTCGAGGCGGCCTGTTCGAGCCCATCCATGGGTCGGCGCCCGATATCGCCGGCCGCGGCATCGCAAATCCCTATGCCGCCGTATTGAGCGCCGCCATGCTGTTGCGATACGCACTCGAGCTGGAGAGCGAGGCGGAACTTCTGGAAGCAGCCGTAAACAAGGCGGTGTCGGCGGGCGTCCTGCCCGCGGATCTCACGGCTCCGGGCGCGCCCTCGGCTACGACGCGTGCCGCCGGAGATGCGGTGCTGGCTGCGTTGTAGCGGCCGCGGCCCGCTCGAGGCCGGCCGAGAGATCCGCGACCAGGTCGCCCGCATCCTCGATTCCCACCGATATCCGCAACAGCCCCTCGCCGATGCCTGCGCGCTGCCTTGCAGCCTCGTCCATGCCGGCATGCGTCATGCTCGAGGGATGAGCAATTAAGCTCTCGACGCCGCCGAGCGATTCGGCCAGCGTGAAACAGCTGAGTCCGTCGAGGAGCGCCGTGACTGCCGCCTCGCCGCCCGCGAGATCGACACTCAGCATCGCGCCGAAGCTCGATTGTTGGCGCCGCGCGATCGCATGGCCCGGGTGATCGGATAATCCCGGATAGTACACGCGCGCTACTGCAGCATGATCGCGCAACAGTTCGACCACGGCCGCGGTGTTTTCCTCGTGGGCGCGCATCCGCGCATGCAAGGTCCGAATACCGCGCAAGCTGAGGAAGCTGTCGAACGGCGCGCCGGTCACCCCGATGACGTTGGCCCACCAAGAGAAGCTCTCCGCCAGCTCCTGGGTGGCGGCGATGACCGCCCCGCCGACCACGTCGCTGTGGCCATTCAAGTATTTGGTGGTCGAATGCATCACGACATCGGCGCCGAGCGACAGTGGCTGCTGCCAGACCGGCGATAGGAACGTATTGTCCGCGACCACCAGGGCGCCATGAGCGTGCGCCGCATCGGACACGGCACGTATGTCGACGATCCGAAGTAGAGGGTTGCTCGGTGTCTCGATCCAGACCAGCTTGGGCTTGGCCGCGAGGGCGGTCTCGAGCGCCGGCGCGTCGGTCTGGTCGACGAAATCGACGGCGAGCTTGCCTTGCGCCTGGAGCGATGCCAACAACCGATAAGTCCCGCCGTAACAGTCGTGCGGCGCGAGCACCCGCGCGCCCTGAGGCAGCGTCGCGAGAATCAGCGTGATCGCGGCAAGTCCGGTGCAGGTCACCACCGCCCCTGCACCTCCCTCCAGATCCGCGAGCGCCTCAGCGAGCTGATCGCGGGTTGGATTGCCGGATCGCGTGTAGTCGTACTTGCGCGGCTTACGATAGCCCTCGAAGGCAAAGTTGGTCGAGAGATAGATCGGCGGCACGACCGAGCCGTGCTGCGCGTCCGATTCGAGGCCAGCCCGCACGGAGCGGGTGGCCGAGGATTTTCGTGGTTTCTTTTCTCTCGTCATAATAGCGGCTCCGAAACGGCTCGTTTGATGATCGGCGTCAGTGCCGCGCCCTCTTTGAGGAACGCGTCATGACCGAAGATGGAATTGATTTCGATGAGCTGGCGCGGCCCATTGAGGCGCGCCGCAAGTCCCTGCATGTCGGCGAAGGGTACGAGCTGATCCTCGCGCACGGCGATCAGCGTTGCGGGCGTGCGCACCAGGGTCGCATCGATGCTGTGCAGATCGATCGATTCGCTCAAGGCCAGGAAGGTCTCGGCGCGGTATTTCTGCACATAGTCGTCGCCGCGTGCGAACAGGTAGTCCTCGATCGGAAAGCGAAAGCGCTCCTGCTCACGGACGGGCGCTCCGCCGAAGCGCAGGTCGAATTCCACGGCGCTGCGGTAGGTCGCCATGGCGAGCGCCCGCGCGAGCTTGAGCCCGGAAGGCCCGTCTCCGCGTGCGATGGCCTCGCGCACGATCTGGCGTTGTACGCTGCGCCATGCTGTGGACAGAACCTGCGACTTGTCCGCGGCGCTCAGTACCACGATCCGTTGCACGAGTGCTGAGTGCCGCTCGGCGAAGCAGAGCGCCACCATGCCCCCGTACGATGCCCCGACGATGGCGTGCAGCCGCTCGATGCCGGCATGCCTGAGGATGCTTTCGATCGCATTCGCTTGATCGAAGGAGCTCAGCGGCGGGAATTTTCTGTGCGGCTCGGGCGCGGAACTGCCTCCGTGTCCGCCGAGATAGTCGATCCCCAGCACCCGAAACTCCCGCGTATCGATGCCGTGACCGGGACCGACCAGATCGGGCCACCAACCTTCCTCGCCCTCGACGATGCGGTGCGCGGAGATGCCACCGAGCACCGCGATGACGGGTGCCCCTTCGGGGCCGGTCAGCCGATACGCAATGCGCGCCTCGGGCAGTTCGTCGCCGTAATGCAGCCGCCACGGCGCGGGCAGGCGCAACACACCGTCGCGAAACGCGGCGCTCGCGTCAGCCCGCTCGGCTGGATTGCTGACTGGATCTTTGGGCACCTTCCTCGCTCTCCTCGCAGGTTGACATAACCCCTGCGGAGCGGCACCGCTCTTGGCAGCTGAGGACGCCCGGATGAGCGCCGTTTCAACTCGCCGCCCATCTATCGAAGCCGGGATTGAATTCCCGAGCTACGCAGGAGTTGGCACCGTTCCAAAGGATCTCTGGCGAGACACCTCGGTGGTTGCCCCGGCTTCTAAGGGCCTTTCCCTCAGCCGGTCTAGATAGGCCACGCGAATGTTATGCATACCGCCCTGTCCCGTCAAGGGTTTTTGCGGTTGCGCGCATCGATACAATGCGCTAATGTATTAATGTGTTAATACATTAGCAGGCCGTATGAAAATCAACCGCCCGGTGACGTTGCGCCAGGAACAGCAGCATGAGCGCGCCCTCTTCACGGCCATCCTCGCGCTGCACAGCGTGGAGGAGTGCCGCAGCTTCTTCCGGGACCTCTGCACGCCGACCGAGCTTCAGGCCATGGCGGACCGCTGGGCCGTGGTCGAGCTTCTGGAACGCGGAATGCCCTACCGCGATATCCACCGCCAGACCGGCGTGAGCGTCACGACCATCGGACGTGTCGCGCGATATCTCATGTCGGGAAACGGCGGCTACCGCGCCGTGACCGACCGCCTCAAGACCAACGCATGAGCACCGGGAACGGGAATCCGCTCGATGCGGATCGGCGCCCGGGGCTCCTGGGTCATGGCGCTCCCGAGGATGCCGGCGTGCGTTTGAAGATCGCGGTCCAGAAGAGCGGCAGGCTCACCGATTCCTCGCTCGACTTGTTGTCGCGCTGCGGGCTCAAGTACAGCCGCGGCAAGGATCAGCTGATGTGCTATGGCGAGAACATGCCGTTGGACGTGCTGTTCGTGCGCGACGACGACATTCCGGATCTCGTGCAGGAGGACGTCTGCGATTTGGGCGTCGTGGGCCTCAACGTGGTCGAGGAGAAGCGCTTGAGCTTCGGCGCGCGCGGCATCGCACCGCTCTTCGAGGCCGTTCGAACGCTGGACTTCGGGCGCTGCAAGCTCTGCATCGCGGTGCCCGACGGATTCGACTACCGCGGCACCGCCTCACTCGAGGGCAAGCGCATCGCCACGACCTATCCGCACATTCTGGGGCGCTTCCTCGCGGATCGCGGCGTGCGGGCGGAAGTCGTGGTGCTCTCGGGATCCGTCGAGATCGCTCCCCGCCTCGGCCGCGCCGACGTGATCTGCGACTTGGTCTCCACGGGGTCCACGCTCGCAGCCAATCATCTGCGTCAAGCCGAGGTCGTGCTCGAGAGTCAGGCGGTACTCATCCGAACGCCGGCGCCGATTCCTGCACAGAAACAGGATTGGGCGCGCCGGCTCCTCATGCGCATCGACGGCGTCGAACAGGTCAAGGGCAGCAAATACATCATGCTGCACGCCTCGCGCTCGGCATTGCCCGCGATCGCGAGGCTCCTCCCGGGAAGCGAGGCGCCGACGGTGATTCCGCTCGAGGGGTTGGGAGATCGGGTGGCGGTTCATGCGGTGTGCCGCGAGAACGTATTCTGGGAGACGCTGGAACAACTCAAGGGCGCCGGCGCGAGTTCCCTCTTGGTGCTGCCCGTGGAGAAGATGCTCGCGTGAGGGCGGGATCGGCCATGCGTATTCTGCGTTGGAACTCATTGTCGAAGGAGGAACGTCGTGAGGTTCTGGAGCGTCCGGCGCAGCGCGACGCGGCGCGCACCACGAGCGAGGCGCGCGCCATTATCGAAGCGGTGCGCCGCGACGGCGATGCGGCGCTTCGTGAGCTGACGCGCCGGTTCGACGGCGCCGAGTTGGAGGGTTTCGCGGTATCTCCCCGCGAATTCGCGGACGCAGAGCGCGCGCTCGACGCTTCCCAACATGCGGCGATCGAGACCGCGATCGGAACGGTGCGCAAATTTCACGCAGCGCAGCTGCCGGCCCCGCTCCGCGTCGAAACCGCGCCCGGCGTCATCTGCGAACGCATTCACGTGCCGATCCGCGCGGTCGGCCTCTACGTACCGGCCGGTTCCGCCCCGCTACCCTCGACCGCCATCATGCTGGGCGTGCCGGCCGCGATAGCCGCCTGTCCGGAGCGCGTGCTGTGCACTGCCCCGAACCGGGAAGGCAGAGCGGATTCCGCCGTCCTCGTCGCCGCGCGCCGGGCGGGCGTCGAACGGATATTCAAGGTCGGAGGCGCACAAGCCATCGCCGCCATGGCCTACGGCACCGAATCGGTTCCGAAATGCGACAAGCTATTCGGCCCCGGAAACGCCTGGGTGGCTGCGGCGAAGTCGCTCGTGGCGGCTGATCCCGCCGGCGCCGCGGCAGACCTGCCCGCCGGAGTCACCGAGGTCATGGTGATCGCAGACGGCAGCGCCCGCCCGGGCTTCGTCGCCGCCGATCTTCTCGCCCAGGCGGAACACGGCCCGGATGCGCAGGCCCTGCTGGTCACGACGTCCGAGGTCCTCGCCGGTGAGGTGCAGAACGAGGTGAGACGGCAGGCGCGCGGACTGTCGCGTCAACGAATCCTCGAGTCGTCGGTGGGCGAGATCCGGCTGCTGATCGTGGACTCTCTGGATGCCGCAGTCGGCATCGCGAACGACTATGCGCCCGAGCATCTCTTGCTCGAAGTTCGCGAGCCGCGTACCTGGCTCGCGAAAGTGCGCTGCGCGGGCGCCGTGTTCCTCGGAAGCTGGTCGCCGGAGTCCATGGGCGATTACTGCAGCGGACCGAACCACACGTTGCCGACCTATGGCTACGCCAGGGCTCACAGCGGCCTGTCGGTGGAGGATTTCCAGAAGCGCATCACCGTGCAGGAGCTCTCACCGTCGGGGCTCGAGGGCCTGGCCGACACCGCTCGGATCCTGGCACGCCTCGAAGGACTGGATGCGCATGCGGCGGCCGTCGATATCCGCATCGCTGCGCTTTCAGGGCACGCTGCATGAATCCGTTGCTTGCCCTCGCACGGCCGGACATCGTCGACATCAAAGCCTATTCGCATGCGGCGTGGCTTCCGTCGATGACCCGTCTGCATGCCAACGAGGCGCCGTGGCGGCCCGCGGGCGATGCCACGGCCGCGGGCCTCAATCGATATCCGGAGCCGCAGCCGGCGGCACTCATTGAGCGCCTGGCTGCCGTGTATGACGTGCCGGCATCGTCGCTGCTCGTGGCCCGTGGGAGCGACGAGGCCATCGACGTGCTGTCCCGGATCTATCTTCGCGCCGGCGCCGACTCGATCCTGCAATGCACACCCTCGTTCGGCATGTACAGGGTGGCGGCCCATATCCAAGGCGCCGGCGTCGTCGAGGTGGCGCTGGACCGACGCCATGACTGGGCGCTCGATCCCAACCGGCTCCTCGAGGCCTGGACGCCGCAAGTCAAGCTCGTATATCTCTGCTCGCCCAACAATCCGACCGGCAATTCCTTCGCGCTCGAGGCGCTGGAAGCCGTATGCGCCGCCCTCGACGGCAAGGCGGTGGTGGTGATCGATGAGGCCTATATCGAGTGGTCGGCGCGCTCGAGCCTGACGGCATGGCTCAAGCGGTTTTCCACGATTGCCATTCTCAGGACGTTATCGAAGGCGCATGCACTGGCCGGCGCGCGTATCGGAGCCCTCATCGCAGGGCCGCAGCTGATCGAATTGGCGAGGCGCATCGTCCCGCCCTATTCGCTCGCTCAGCCGACCATTGAGGCCGCGCTGGCGGCGCTCGAGCCAGCTGAGATCGTTGCCACTCGCGCTCGAGTGCGGGCGCTTCTCGATGAGCGCGCACATCTGCGTGAGCGGCTGCTCCGCATTCCCGCGGTGACGAAAGTCTGGCCGAGCGACGCCAACTTCCTGCTGATCGACAGCGCCCGTCCCGACGCGTTCCTACGCGCAAGCATGGCTGGGGGCACCCTCGTGCGCGACATGCGCTCGAATCCCGCGCTGCCGGCTTCGTTCAGGATCACAGTGGGCACCCGCGCTCAGAACGATGTCTTGATTTCGAGCCTGGAGGGGGCATGAGCGGAGAGAGAATAGTGTTCGTGGATCGAGACGGCACACTGATCGAAGAGCCGCATGACGAAAAAGTCGACCGGCTCGACAAGATCAAGCTGATGCCCGGCGTGATTCCCGCTTTGATCGACCTCAAGCGTGCGGGCATGAAGCTCGTCATGGTCACCAATCAGGATGGGCTCGGCACGCCGAGCCTGCCCACCCGGGAGTTCGACGAGACGCATCGGTTCGTCCTCGATCTCTTCGCGACTCAGGGAATCGCTTTCGATGCCGTATTCATCTGCCCGCACTTCAAGCATGAGGACTGCGGGTGCCGCAAACCCAAGCTTGGCATGGTAGAGGATTACGTTCGAGCCCACCCCATCGACCGCGCTCGCAGCTTCATGGTCGGCGACCGCGACACCGATCTCGAGTTTGCAGAGAAGCTGGGCATCACGGGACTCAAGGTGCTCGTCAACGGTGCCAGCGATGCCGCCTGGCCTGCGGTCGCGGCCCGAATCCTCGGAGCCGCGCGCCGGGCCAAGATCGAGCGGCGCACCAAGGAGACCCAGATCACAGGGTCTCTGGATCTGTCGCGAGAGGGGCCCAGCCGCATCTCCACGGGGCTGGGATTCTTCGACCACATGCTGGAACAGATCGCCAAGCACGGTGGATTCGCCCTCGAACTCGATTGCAAGGGCGACCTCGAGATCGACGAGCATCACACCGTGGAGGATTGCGCTCTTGCGCTCGGTTCGGCGCTGCGAGAAGCGCTGGGCGACAAGCACGGCATAGGACGATACGGCTTCTTGCTGCCCATGGACGAGGCCGAGGCGGAGGTCGCCATCGATCTATCGGGGCGTCCGTATTTCGTCTGGGAGGGCCGCTTCGAGCGTGAGCGCGTCGGCGACATGCCCACCGAGCTCGTGCCGCATTTTTTCCGCTCGTTGGCCGAAACGCTGGGCGCCTCGGTTCATATACGCGTGCGCGGCGAGAACACTCACCACATGGTCGAGTCTTGCTTCAAGGGAGTCGGCCGAAGCCTCCGGCAGGCGATCCGGCGCGAAGGGGCGGAGCTGCCCAGCACCAAGGGTGTGCTGTGAAATGAACGTCGTCATCGTCGCCGGCGGCGGCGCGAACATCGCTTCATTGCAATTCGCCTTGGAGCGCCTCGGCTCACTGTCGGAGGTGTCCGCGGACGCCGCGCGTATCCGGGCCGCGAGCCATGTGATCCTTCCGGGCGTCGGAGCCGCGGCAAACGCCATGCAGCGTCTGCGCGCCAGCGGCCTGGACGTGGTGATACCGTTGCTGACGCAGCCGGTACTCGGAATCTGTCTCGGCATGCAGCTCTTGCACGAGGCGTCTGCGGAGGGCGAGACGCGTTGTCTGGGGATCATCCCCGGCGCGGCGGCGCGATTCATCGAAGCGCCGGGGCGGCCGGTCCCTCACATGGGCTGGAACACGCTCGATGTGGAGGGCGGCTGCCCGCTGCTTGCTGGACTCGGCAACGCCGACTACGCGTATTTCGTGCACAGCTACGCGCTGCCCATCAACGAGGCGACGGTCGCGAGCTGCCGCTATGGCGCCAGCTTCAGCGCCTGCGTGGCCTGGCGTAACTTCTACGGCGCACAATTTCATCCGGAACGCTCGGCGCGCGTCGGGGCTCGACTCCTGAAGAATTTTTTGGACATCGAGCCCGCAGCGGCCGGAGAGAAATCTCCGTGCGCCTGATCCCCGCCATCGACCTTCGCGCCGGGCGCTGCGTGCGGCTGCTCAAGGGCGACTTTGCGGCCGAAACGCGCTATGAATCGGAGCCGGAGGTCCTGCTCGCGCAGTACCGGGGCTACGGCGCCGATTGGCTCCATGTGGTCGACTTGGACGGTGCGCGGGACGGCAGCGGCGGTAACCGCGCAGTCATCGCAAGGCTCGCCGCCGAACCCGGCATCAAGCTGCAAGTGGGCGGCGGATTGCGGCATTTTGCAGCAGTGGAGGAGATGCTGGAGCTCGGCGCCGCGCGGACGGTCGTCGGCAGCGCCGCACTGACCGACCCGGGAGAGGTGAAACAATGGTTTCGGCATTTCGGGAGCGAGCGGATCGCGCTGGCCTTCGATGTGCGGCTCGATGAGCGCAGCCTCCCCTGTGTCGCCACCCACGGGTGGCTGCGGCAGTCGGCCTTGTCGCTGTGGGATGCCGTCGCCGAATTCGTCGACTCGGGCCTCACGCACGTGCTCTGCACCGACGTAAGCCGCGACGGCGCGCTGAGCGGGCCTAACGTGGGCCTTTATGCCGAGGCGGCGCGGCGCTATCCGCGGATCGCCTGGCAGGCATCCGGCGGGATTCGCGATGCTCGAGACCTGCACGCGTTGGCCGACTGCGGGGCGGCCTCGGCGATCAGCGGCAAGGCGATGCTCGAAGCGCGCATTCCGATCGAGGAGCTGGGACCATTCTTGCCAAACGCATAATTCCCTGTCTGGACGTGCGCGACGGACAAGTGGTCAAGGGCGTCCGCTTCCGGGACCACCGGATTGTCGGCGAGATCATGGATCTGGCCGGCCGGTACCGGGACGAGGGCGCCGACGAACTCGTGTTCTACGACATCACGGCGAGCCCCCAAAGGCGATCGGTGGACCGCTCCTGGATCAAACGCGTCGCGCGGATCCTCGACATTCCATTTTGCGTCGCGGGTGGAATTCGCACCGTGTCGGATGCCGAGGAAGTCCTCGCCTGCGGTGCGGAAAAGATCTCCGTAAACTCCCCCGCCCTCGCGGATCCGGAATTGATCAATGCGCTCAGCGAGCGCTTCGGCGCGCAATGCGTGGTGGTAGGAATCGATAGTCAAACGGTCGGCAGCGACTTCCGGGTCCAGCAATTCACGGGCGACGTTAAACTCAGCCGCGACGCCTCTCGAAGCACTCTGGACTGGGTGCTGGAGGCTCAGCGGCGCGGTGCCGGCGAGATCGTGTTGAACTGCATGTCGAGCGACGGGGTACGCGAGGGTTACGACATAGGCCAGCTGCACGCCATCCGGAGCTTCTGCCGCGTACCCCTCGTGGCCTCCGGCGGCGCCGGCTCGATGCGGCATTTCGCCGATGTGTTCCGCGAAGCCGGCGTCGATGCCGCGCTCGCCGCCAGCGTGTTTCATTCAGGAGATGTCGCGATCCCCGTTCTCAAGCGGCAGCTCCGCGCACAAGGAATCGAGGTGAGAGGATGAGCGACTTGGATCGACTGGATTGGGCGAAGACCGGCGGATTGGTGCCCGCAATCGTTCAGGACGCCGCAAGCGGCGCCGTACTCATGCTCGGATACATGAACCGGGAAGCGCTCGCGGCGACACAGTCCAGCGGGCGCGTGACGTTCTGGAGCCGCAGCAAGGCCAGACTCTGGACCAAGGGAGAGACCTCGGGGAATTTTCTCGAGGTACGCTCCATCGCCGCCGATTGCGACGCCGACACGCTGTTGATCTTGGCGCGACCCTCGGGCCCCGTCTGCCATCTGGGCACCCGCACGTGCTTCGGAGAGACTGCACCCCGCGCAGCCGCCGAGTCGCTGGCGTTCCTGGGCACGCTGCAGGAGGTGATTGCGGAGCGCATCGCCGACCCGTCTCCGGACTCCTATACGGCCAAACTCCTGGCACAAGGCCCCAGGCGCGTGGCGCAGAAGATCGGGGAGGAAGGCGTGGAGCTGGCGCTCGCCGCCGTAGCGCAGGGCGATGCCGACATCATCAGCGAGGCGGCCGATCTTCTCTATCACGTGCTCGTGCTGCTCCAATCGAGGCATCTATCGCTCGGAGCGGTGGTCGCCGAGCTGGAGACGCGGCATCGTGCGCCGGTCACCATCATGCCGTAGCGGACGGCGACGGTCACGCGATTCTGCGGCCTCGTGTGACGCCATAGATCCCGATGGCCAGCCAGACGATATTGAGCCACGCCGACGGCCAGGCTCCGTTCCAGCCGCTGTTGACGATGAAGCCGACCGCACCAACCATATTCATCCATTGATAGAGCGCCGACCGAGGCTGCAGCTTTCCGGCCGTCACGAGGCCGTAGGCTCCCAGAACGAGCAGCGCCCCCAACCAACCCGAGCACTCGATGAACGTCTTCAATTGCACTTCTCGTGCTCCACCAGACGCAGGCGAAACTGATGGCGCATCAAGGCCAGACTGACGCAGGCCTGCAGCGTCATGCTGGCCACCGAGACATACCAAAGTTGAACGAGTTGGAATCCGGACTGAGTCGTGAGCCAGAGCGCGGGCACGGCGAAGCTCAGGATGCGCGTCGCGGAACTGACCACCGCCGGCACGGTGTGGCCCAGGCCTTGGAAGACCGCGGAGCAGGTGAACACAAGCCCGGACGCCACGAAATTCCAGGACACCACTTTGAGAAATTGCGTGGCGACGGCAACCGCGCCGGGCTCAACGGTAAATGCCCGCACGAGCGGTTGCGCACCCCACTGGCACAACAGGGTCAGTCCCCCCATGATTGCGGCGGCAAATAGCGCCGAGCGCATGAACGTTTCGCGCACCCGTCCGAATTTGCCGGCGGCGAAGTTCTGACCGACGATAGGCGCAGCGGCAAAGGCCACCGCCAATGCCGGAAGGAATAAGCTCTGATTGACGCGCATGCCGATGCCGAACCCTGCCTGCGCGTCCTGGCCAAACCGGCGGATGATCCAGTAGATCAGCGCCATGTAGAGAAACATCAGCGCGAATTCTCCCCCGGCCGGAAGGCCGATGCGCAGCAGCCGGGCCCACACCTCGAACGCGGGACGCCAGCGCGAAGAGTCGAATCGAACGTAATGCTCCAAGCGGTGAAAATAAACGGCGAGCATCACCACGCCCACGGCGACGGAGAGCGAGCTTGCGAGCCCGGCACCCGCGACGCCCAGCGCATAGCCGGTACCCCACCCCGCAATGAGCACCGGCGCGAGAATGGCATTCAAGATCACGGTGATGACCTGAACCACCATGGTCGGCTTGACGATTCCTGTGCCGCGCAACGCAGAGCCCATCGATACCAATGCGAACTGCAATGCGAGGTTCGGCAGGAACCAACGCACATACTCGACACCCGCGCGCATGGTCGCCTCATCCGCACTCAATGCGTGCATATAGGGGCCGGCCGCCGCATATCCCAAGAGCAGTGTGATGACGGCGCAGGATCCCGACAGCGACAGGCTCTGATTGAACACGAGGTTCGCGTCCGCCTGATCCTTTCGCCCCACGGCGTGCGAAATCAGGGCGACTGTTCCGACCGCCAATACCTGGGTCAGAGCCAGCACGATGAACATGATGTTGCCCCCGGCGCCCACGCCGGCCAGTGCGGCGTCGCCTAAGTGGGCGACGAAGTAAAGATCGATCAGGAAATACAGGGTCTGAAACAGCATCCCTGCGGCGATCGGCACCGCCATCTGCACGATGTGCCCGCCGATCGAGTGTTCCGTCAGATCCTTCACGGGTTGTTCTTATACCATACCCCGGAGACTTAACTAGACGTGCGCGCAAATGCTACGCTGTCGCACGGCAAACGAGACCGGCATGACCCATTCTGATACTCGATTGAAGCGTTTCTCCTCCATGGCGGACCTCGCGGCGTCTCTCGCCTCCGATGTCGCAGATACTCTTGCGCGAGCGATCGCCGCGCGCGGCAGTGCGAGCCTCGTGGTGTCCGGCGGCAAGACGCCGGTGAAATTCTTCGAGCAGCTGCGCGCCCGGCCGATCGACTGGCGCCGGGTGTGCGTCGCGCTCGCCGATGAGCGCTGGGTCGATCCGAGCGATGCCGGCAGCAACGAGCGGATGGTGCGCGACGTGCTGCTCAAAGATCGGGCGGCAGAGGCGCGGTTCGCCGGACTCAAGAACGCCGCCCCCTCGCCGGACCTCGGCGCCGTGTCTGCCTGGGAAACCTTCGCCCGCATCCCACGGCCGTTCGACGTGACCATGCTCGGTATGGGAGATGACGGACATACCGCGTCCTTGTTTCCGGGATCGCCGAATTTGCGCATTGCGTTGAATCCCACGGCCTCTGCCGGTTGCGTCGGGATGTGGGCGCCCTCTGCGCCGCAACCGCGCCTCAGCTTGAACTTGAGCGCGCTCCTGGATTCACGGCGAGTGCTGATCCTGATCGAGGGCGATGCCAAGTTGCGCACCTATGAGGCGGCAAACGGCGACGGACCGGTCGATGAGATGCCCGTGCGGGCTGTGCTGCGCCAGAGCCAAGTGCCGGTCGAGACGATCTGGGCACCATGAGCGAGAGGGGCGGCGGGCGGACCGACCTCGACAAGGACGCCATCAAGAGTTCGATCCTGGACGCCCTGTTCTATATGCAGGGCAAGTTTCCGGCCCTCGCGACCAAGAACGATTACTACATGGCGCTCGCCTACGCGGTGAGAGACCGCATGCTGCATCGGTGGAACAGCACCGCCTCCGAATACACCCGGCGTGGATCGCGCACCGTCGCCTATCTCTCGGCCGAATTCCTGCTGGGGCCGCACCTCGGCAACAACCTCTTGAATCTCGGCATTCTGGAGCCCGTACGGGAGTGCATGAAGGAGTTGGGACTCGATTTCAACGAGCTCCTGCAACAAGAAGAAGAGCCGGGGCTCGGCAGCGGGGGCCTCGGCCGTCTGGCCGCATGCTTCATCGATTCTCTGGCGACGCTCGAGATTCCCGCGCTCGGCTACGGCATCCGCTACGAGTTCGGGATCTTCCATCAAGAGATCGTCGACGGCTGGCAGATCGAGAAAACCGACAAGTGGCTTCGCTCCGGCAATCCGTGGGAATTGATCCGCCCCGAGTGGGCGGTGAGCGTCAAGTTCGGGGGCCATACCGAGAGCTATGTCGACGAGCGCGAGCGCATACGGGTGCGCTGGGCGCCCGACAAGATCGTTCATGGCGTTCCCTACGACACGCTCATTCTGGGCTATAGAACGAACACCGCGAATACCTTGAGATTGTGGCGCGCCGAAGCGCCCGAGTCATTCGATTTCGCCGTATTCAACAGCGGCGATTACTACGGCGCGGTGAACCAGAAGGTTACCTCCGAAAACCTGAGCAAGGTGCTCTACCCGAACGACGAGCAGCTGCGCGGCAAGGAACTCAGGCTCGAGCAGCAATATTTCTTCGTCTCCTGCTCGATCCAGGACATGTTCCGCATCCTACGCACCCAGCATCTGCCGGCGACGAAGTTCGACGAGAAATTTGCCGTGCAGCTGAACGACACGCACCCGGCGATCGCCATCGCCGAGCTCATGCGAATGTTCATCGACGAGCATGCACTCGACTGGCAAGAAGCCTGGCGCATCACCTGCCGGACATTCGCCTATACCAACCATACGCTGATGCCCGAAGCGCTGGAGCGCTGGTCTATCGAGGTCTTCGGCCGCGTATTGCCGCGCCACCTCGAAATCATCTACGACATCAACGCGCATTTTCTGCAGCAGGTGCGCATGCGGTTCCTCGGGGACGAGGACAAAATCCGGCGCATGTCGATCATCGACGAGAACGGCGAGCGCTACGTACGCATGGCGCATCTCGCGTGCGTGGGCAGCCACGCGATCAACGGAGTGGCCGAGCTGCACACCGAGCTCCTCGAACGGGACGTGCTCAAGGACTTCTACGAGCTCTGGCCCGGAAAGTTCAGCAACAAGACCAACGGCGTCACTCCGCGGCGATGGATGGCGCTCTCCAACCCGCAGCTGTCGAGCCTCATCACCGAGCACATCGGCGAGGGCTGGATCAAGGATCTCTCGATGCTGAAGCGTCTCGAGCCGCTCGCCGAGGATCCCGGCTTTCGCGCCCGCTGGCGCGAGATTAAGCAGGAGAACAAGCGCAACTTTGCCGCCCTGGCGGCCGAGCGCACCGGGATCGTGATCGATCCGAATTCCATGTTCGATGTGCTGGTGAAGCGTATTCACGAATACAAGCGCCAGCACCTCAAAGTGCTGCACATCGTGTCGATGTATCTCGACATCAAGTCCAATCCGGCGCTCACCGTCGTGCCGCGAACCTTCATCTTCGGGGGCAAGGCGGCGCCCGGCTATCACCTGGCCAAGCTCATGGTCAAGCTGATCACGTCGGTCGGCGACGTGATCAATCGCGATCCCGACGTGCGCGACGTCCTGCGGGTGGTGTTCCTGCCCAATTTCAACGTGACCAACGGACAACGCGTGTATCCGGCGGCCGACTTATCGGAGCAGATTTCCACCGCCGGCAAGGAAGCCTCCGGCACGGGAAATATGAAGTTCTGCATGAACGGCGCTCTGACGATCGGCACACTGGACGGCGCGAACATCGAGCTGCGCGAAGAAGTCGGTGAGGACAACTTCTTTCTCTTCGGCTTGACCGCCCAGCAAGTGCACGCGCTGAAGACCGAAGGTTATCGGCCCATGGACTATTACGCGGGCAACGGCCATCTCAAGGAGGTCGTCGATCTCATCCGCGGCGGGTACTTCTCTCAGGGCGACACGGAGCTGTTCCGGCCGCTGATGGACAATTTGATGTATTACGATCCCTATCTGCTGTTCGCCGACTTCGCCTCCTATGTGGATTGTCAGGCGAAGGTGTCGGAGGTTTACCGCGACGGCGAGCGCTGGACGCGGTTGGCGATTCTCAACACGGCACGCAGCGGCAAGTTCTCATCGGATCGGAGCATCCGCGAATACTGCTCGGATATCTGGCAGGTACGCCCGGTGCCGATTCACCTGCTCACGCAGAGCGAAGCAGGAAACGCATCGTTCGGCGCAGCGGCTCCGCAGCTCCCCACAGCAGCTGATCGCCCACCGTAAAGGCGGAAAGATAGTCGCCGCCCATCGCCATCTTGCGCAAGCGTCCGATCGGAATGTCGAGAGTGCCGCTGACGGCGGCCGGTGAGAGCGCGCGGATCGAGGGGTCGCGCTGGTTGGGAATCACTTTCACCCACGGGTTGCCGCCCGCGATGATGTCTTCGATTTCGGCAAGCGGTATATCCCGCTTCAGCTTGATGGTGAGCGCCTGGGAATGACAGCGCATGGCGCTCACCCGCACGCAAAGGCCTTCCACCGGGACCGGCGCCGCCTCGGTGCCCATGATCTTGTTCGATTCGGCTCCCGCCTTCCACTCCTCACGGCTGCGTCCGTCTCCGAGATCCTTGTCGATCCACGGAATGAGGCTGGCAGCCAACGGGGCGCCGAAATGAGCGCGCGGAAAATCCGCGGCGCCGATCGCGGCAGTTACCGCGCGGTCGACGTCCAGGATCGCGGACGCGGGATTCTCGAGGAGCGCCGCGGCCGAGCGATGCAGTGCGCCCATCTGATCCAGGAGCTCGCGCATGTTCTGCGCGCCCGCGCCCGAGGCCGACTGGTAAGTCATGGCGCTGATCCATTCGACCAGACTTTTCCGCATCAGGCCGCACACCGCCATCAGCATCAGCGAAACCGTGCAATTCCCGCCAATGAAATCCTTGATGCCCGTCTCGCGGGCCGACTGCATCACCGCAAGGTTGACCGGATCGAGGACGATCACCGACGAGTCGGCCATTCTCAAGGTGGACGCGGCGTCGATCCAATAGCCCTGCCATCCGGACTCGCGGAGACGCGAATGAACGGCCTGGGTGTAGTCTCCGCCCTGAGTGCTGATGAGCATGGGCAGGCGCTTGAGCGCAGCGAGGTCATGCGCATCCTGAACCGTCGGGTTGACCGCGCCGCCGACATCCGGCGCGGCGGCGCCCGCCTGCGACGTGCTGAAGAAGATGGGCTCGACCAGGTCGAAATCCCGCTCGGCGCGCATGCGCTCGAGCAGCACTGATCCGACCATACCCCGCCAACCGATGATCCCAACTTGCATCATGACTCGAGCACGAACTCCCCGGCAGGAGGCCTCCGATTGTAATTCGAACCCATCGCATATCCATAGGCGCCGCAATTCGCGATCAGCAGCACGTCGCCTTCGCGAGTCGGCGGCAACCAGCGATCGCTCCCGAGCAGATCAGCGCTCTCGCAGATGGGGCCCACGACGGTCACCTTATCAGTTAGCGCTTCGCCGAGCCTCGTCAGATTGCGGATATCGTGATGCGCTCCATAGAGCGCCGGCCGGATGAGAGAATTCATTCCCGTCGCGATGCCGACATAGCGTACGTCGCCCTTGCTCTTCAATTGAGTCACCTTGGCGAGCAGCACGCCCGCCCTCGCCACGAGGAACCGCCCGGGCTCCATCCAGAATTCGATCCGGGGAAACCGCTGTCGAAGACTCGCAACGCCGGCATCCAGGGCCTTGAGGTCGATCCCGCCCTGCGCGGCCTGTTCCGGCACGCCGATTCCGCCGCCCAGATCCACGACGGCGACATCGGGAAACCTTGCCGCGAGCTCGGCGAGCAGCGTGCCCGTCTCGGTCCAATTGGCGACATCCAAAATGCCGCTGCCGGTGTGGGCATGCAGTCCGACGATGCGCACGCCGTGGGCGCGGGCCAAAGCGGCGAGCTCATCCGCATCGCCCGGCAGGACTCCGAACTTCGAGTGCACGCCGGCCGTGCGCACGTGATGGTGATGTCCTCGACCGAAGCCGGGATCGATGCGGACGAATATCTCACGTCCTCGGAACACATCGGGCCACGCCTTGAGCGGGTAGAGATTGTCCAATGTGACGTGCACGCCCTTCTCGAACCCGTATTCGTACTCCGAGCGCGGCGCGAAATTAGGAGTGAACAGCACGCGCCCTGGGTCGAGCAAAGGAACTTGGGCGAACGCGTGCTCGAGTTCGCCTTGAGAGACGCATTCGAGGGTGAGCCCGGCCGCGTAAATGCGCCTCAAGATCGCTGCGTGCCAGTTTGCCTTCATGGAATAGGCCCAGCGCCCAACCGATTTGACCGCAAGCACCGCGGCAATCGCAGCATCGATAGCCGCCATATCGTAAACGAAGGCCGAGGATTCCCGCGTGCAGATCTGAAGGAGCCTGCCGATCTTGGCGGGATCTTCCCACCAGTTCACCGCCGCCGGCAGCGCGGAGCCCGACGGCGCGAACAGTTGCAGCCACGTGGGCCCCAGCACCTTGTCCGAGCCGATGCTCTGGATCAGGCGCTCGTGAAGCTGAAGCACCAGGCGGTCGCCCTGGGATTCGTCGATCACGAACGTGAAGTTCAAATCGTTGGCCGCCTGGCTCACCAGGTAGATCTTGTGATCCTGAAACAGCTCGAATGCGGAGCCGAGCTCGTGCAGTATGCCGCGGATGTTGTGGCCGAGCAGACTCAACGACGCGCAAGGCCCGAGGATCTGGACGCGGCAGAGCTCGCCCAAAGCAGCCGAGAGTCTCGAGAGCGCAGCCGGATCGAGGGTGTTGGCGGTCGGATCCAGGGAAACGGTGACGTTGGTCTCCGACGTCGAAATGAGATCCACCGACATGCCCAGTTCCTTGAATACCTGAAACGCATCGGCGAGGAATCCAACCTGATGCCACATGCCGGGGCTGTCCATGGAGACCAGCGTGATGCCCTTCTTGATGGCGATCGCCTTCACCTGCGCGGCACTGTCGGCGACCTCCGCACCAATGACGGTCCCTTCCAATCCGGGCGCCTGAGTGGCATAGATGTGCAGCGGAATCTTGTATTGTCGGAGAGGCAAGACACAGCGCGGATGCAGAACTTTCGCGCCGTTGCTCGCGATTTCCTGGGCCTCGTCGTAATGCAGCGCGCGCAGCAGGCGCGCCGTCGGAACCGCCCGCGGATTGGCGCTGAACATTCCCGGCACGTCGGTCCAGATTTCGAGGCGCGCGGCCGCAAGCTTGGCGGCGAAATACGAGCCCGAGGTATCCGAGCCTCCCCGGCCGAGGAGCACCGTGTCCCCAGCATCGTTCGAGGCAATGAACCCCTGGGTGATGACGACACGATCGAGAGCCCGCCAAGCGGCCTGCAGCCCTGCGTCCGGCGCAAAATCGCATGTGGCGGACAACAGGCTGGCCTTCACGTTCGTGCCGTGACGGCGTTCGGCGTGCAGCACCGTCCGCGCATCCACCCAAACCGTCGGAATGCCCTGTGCATTCAAGAAGGCGGCACCGACGCACGTTGCCATGAGCTCGCCCATCGCCATGACATTCGCACGCATCCGATCGTCGAGCCGGCGGGTCTCTCCGACTTCGGCGGCCGAGCGCTTGAGCTCCGCAAGAAAGCGCTCGAAATCCTCGTTGATTGCGACGCCGAGATGCTGCGCCAGTTCGCGGTGAATGGCCTCGATTCGATTAAGCGCCGCGCTGTGCTCACCGGCGAGCGCGGCCGCAAGCAAGGACTCCAAGCGATCGGTGATTCCGGAGACGGCGGAGTGAACGATTACAGGCTGTAATCCCTCATCGATGCGTTGTCGCAGCACGCCTGCGATGTTGTGCCAATTCGCAGCCGACGACACGCTGGTGCCGCCGAACTTGAGCACCACCCAGGAAGGCGCGCTCAAGGGGAATCAATCGTCTGCGAAGATTTCGCGCAGCTCTTTTTCCAACTGCCGCTCGGCCAATACGTCCTCGACTCGGCTCCACGCGGCTTTTCCGCGTTTAGCCGTGGGCACCGCCTTGGGTCGGCGTTCCGTACGCTCCATGACAGGGTCGAAGTCGTGTGACTCCTCGGCCTCTCCGAGGAACTCATCGTCGATGTCGAAATGTTCGTCTTCGCGTTCGCGCATTGTTCGAGAAAAGCCCCTGAAATCAATGGGATCGACAAGCCTTAAGTCGTTGAAGTTGCGCACTATAACGGATTTTGCATCGCATGCAACTAGGGCGCACCGTGCCTCTCGAGGCTTAATCTCCTATCGGGGCTAGAGGGGCGCTTTCAAGGCCGCCAGCTTTGGCTTTCGATTCAATCAGTTAGATTCGCGTTGCGGCTACGTACCCGTACGGGCGGCATCCGCCTGGGCCGGGAGCGCTCCCGAGGCGATGGCACGGTTGACCGCCGAAAAAATCGCCAGAAGCGATGCCGTAATGATGTTGGAGTGCATGCCGGCCCCGAACAGCGTACGTCGGGAGCGCGTGGTGATTTCGATATAGGAGACGGCCGTGGCCGCGCTGCCCTGCCCGCGCGAATGCTCCTCGTACGAAAGCACATCGAACGGCAGCCCGATGGCGGCCACCATGGCGTCGATGGGTCCGGAACCCTGCCCCAGCCACGTCTCGGGCCTTCCGTCACGTTCCACTTGCAGCGACAGGCGTTCGCTATCCGCCCCGTCGGTGGAAGCCGAAAGCTGATGGGACCGGTAAACCAAGGGTGCTCTGCGGGTCAGATATTCCTGCGTGAAAAGGTCCCATAACTCCTGGGAAGTCAATTCCTTGCCCGTGATATCTGCGGCCGTTTGGACGACCTGGCTGAATTCGATCTGCAGCCGGCGCGGCATGACCAGTTGGTAGTCTCTCTCCAGCAGGTAGGCGACGCCGCCCTTGCCCGACTGGCTGTTGACCCGAATGATCGAGTCATAGGATCTTCCCAGATCGCTCGGGTCGATCGGGAGATAAGGGACGTCCCAGATCTCATCGTCCGCGCGCGCCGCCAGGCCCTTCTTGATCGCATCTTGATGCGATCCCGAAAATGCCGTGAAGACCAGATCCCCGACATAGGGGTGCCGCGGATGAATCGGCAGCTGGTTGCAGCCCTCCGCGCACCGCGCCGCCTCGTTGATGTTTGAAAAATCTAATCCAGGATCAACACCTTGCGTGTAAAGGTTAAGGGCAAGTGTAACCAGATCGACGTTGCCCGTCCGCTCACCATTGCCGAACAAAGTCCCCTCGATGCGCTCCGCACCGCCCATGACGGCGAGCTCCGCCGCTGCCACAGCCGTCCCGCGATCATTGTGGGGATGCACGCTCAGTACGATGCATTCGCGACGTGCGATATGCCGGCCGAACCACTCGATCTGATCCGCGTACACGTTGGGCGTCGCCATCTCGACGGTGGCCGGCAGATTCAAGATGGAGCGGCGCTGCGGCGTCGGCTCCCAAACCGCATTGACGGCATCGCAGATTTCGACCGCGAAGTCGAGCTCGGTTCCGGTAAAGCTCTCGGGGCTGTACTGGAACACCCACTCGGTCCCCCGATCGCGTTCGGCGTGTTCGCGCACGCAGGTCGCGCCGCGCACCGCAATGTCGATGATGCCCGCGCGGTCGGTACGGAATACCACCCGGCGCTGAGCCACGGAGGTGGAGTTGTACACGTGCACGATGGCGCGCCGGGCGCCCTTCAAGGACTCGTAAGTTCGCGCGATGAGTTCCGGCCGCGCCTGCGTAAGCACCTGAATGGTGACGTCATCCGGCACCAGGCTCTTCTCGATGAGTTCCCGGACGAAATCGAAATCGGTCTGCGAGGCGGCGGGGAAGCCTACTTCGATTTCCTTGAAACCGATCCGGATCAGCATGTCGAACATCCGGCGCTTGCGGGCCGCGTCCATCGGCTCGATCAGCGCCTGATTGCCGTCCCGAAGGTCGACGCTGCACCAGGTCGGGGGCGCGGCGATGACGGCATTCGGCCAGGTGCGGTCGTTGAGGTCGATGGGGGGGAATGGGCGGTACTTTGTCGTTGGCGTGCGTAGCATGGCGATCTCTGCTGGGTCGGTATTAAAGGTCTCGTGGCGACATCGCATTCGAGCGAATATTCGGCATCGAGGTTCTGGTTTTCGGTCTTGTTGGCGCCGACCGATGGCGCAAGTAAGTGGCGCCTAGCGGCGCAGCTTGAGTCCCAGCGGGCAGAGGCGCGCTGAGCGGCGTAAAGTCAGGCCGCGCAAATCGCAGAAATCCCAGGTCGCCGGATGCATATACACCGAATCTAGCATTGGCCCGGGCACTTTCGCAAGGGTTATAGTCAGGCGATGCCGTCCTCGTCGAGCGCACCGTTCAACCAGACCCCGCCCTTGGTGGACTACAACCTGTTCACCACCGACGAGGCGCTGCAAGAGGCCGTCATCAGGGAAGGCGCCGGCGCCCACGCCGAGCAGCTCGCGCGCGACGGTGCGGCCATGGGTACAGCGGCAAATTTCGAGCACGCGCGGCTTGCCAATCGCCATCCGCCGGTGCTGCAGAATTTCAACGTGCAGGGCGAGCGCATCAACGCCGTCGAGTTCCATCCGTCTTGGCACGCTCTGATGGAGGGCATCACCGCGCGCGGCTACCACAGCGCCCCGTGGGCTCGAGGAGCCGGCGGCGGCGCGCACGTCGCTCGCGCCGCCGGCTACTTGATGCAGGCTCAAATCGAGTCCGGTACTTTATGCCCGACCACGATGACCTA